>JAAIGE0100043740.1_pt1 | contig 31250 bp, 21 predicted proteins | sample 6487951 | NCBI WGS metagenome assembly JAAIGE01 (sample SAMN13974128, study PRJNA590717) | phyllosphere metagenome | biome: tomato field; feature: multiple bacterial spot infested tomato fields; material: tomato leaves; isolation source: leaves from tomato fields | host: Solanum lycopersicum ...
GGCCTCCCGCTCTCAGGCGGCAGCGACCGCGAGCGCCTGGCCGACCTGCGCTTCGATGGCGTCCAGGTTCGGCAACAGCGCGCTTTGCTCGCCCAGCAGCACGCGCATGTGCACACCGTCGGGCAGCGCATCTTCCGAGGCATCGGCCAGCAGGCCATCGCGCGGCACCGAAATCAGCTGCGGGAACGAGGCGGTCAGCAGCGCGAAATACGGCAATGCCGGGTTGCCACCCAGCGCCTTCAACACGATGACCTTGTTGTTGACCGCGGTGGGTTCATCGCCCATGCCGCTGAGGCGCGCGAACGACAGCAGCGGCACCTTCCAGCCGTACCAGTCGATGCGCCCGACCACCCAGCGCGGCATGTCGGGCAGCGGCTCGACCGCCACCCGCGACATCACCTCGGCCACCGTTGCGTTCGGCAGCAGCACGCGCTCGCTACCGGCCTGGATCAGGACGCCGCGGATTTCGTCGTTATTGGCGTAGCTCATCGCATGATTCCGATTCGAATGGGAGCGCCCGGCTTATGCCGGCCAACGCTGCGCCAGCGCCTGCGCCAACTGCGCAGGGTCGCCGGTCAGAATGCCTTGCCGCGCCAGACGCGCGGCGGCGGCCGGGTCGTAACAGCCGTCGGTGGATTGCCCGGCCAACCAGCCGCCTTGCTCGGCCAATGCCAGCGATGCCTCCACCAGCGCCTCGTTGGCACCGCTGAGCATCAGCACCGCACTGTCGGCCGGCGGCAGCGCGGCGATCAGCCCGGCCGGATCGGCCGGTGCCACGAACGCCAGCGCGCCGGCATGCTGTTGCACGCCGACCTCGTCGGAGAGCACATACACCTTGCCTGGTGCGACCACCTGCCCCGCTTCACCCAGTTCGACCGGCAACGCAGACACGCGCCCCATCTGCCGCACCAGGTTGCCGTACTGGCCGCCATCCAGGGTCATGCGCACCAGCACCGCACGCGGGAATTCCGGCGGCAAGGCGGCCAGCAGGCGACGGATCGCATCCGGCCCACCGATGCCAGCGACGACCAGCACAGCGCCGGTGACGCTGCCGCTGTGCTCCAGATCCACCAGCGACAAGCCGCCGGTGGACAGGGCCGCCACATCGGGTTCGGCGCGCGGGCGCACCACCACGGCCACCTCGTCCACCAGGCCCCAGGTACTGGAATCGCCCAGCGCCAGCCCCGGCTTTTCCACAGCGGCCGATGCCGCCTCCTGCATGGAGGCATGCGCGAACAAGGCATCGCCGGGCACGCTGTCGAACGCGTGCGCGGCCGCTTCCAGGTGTTGATCCAGCTGCAGGTCCGAATGCTGCTGCGGTACCAGCGTCAGGCCGGGCTCGGGCTGCAGCGAGGGCTCGCTTTCGGTGCCCGGCGGCAGCACGTCGGCGTGGCCGTGCAGCTTGGCGGCCAGATGGCGCACCCAGCGCTGCGCTTCCCAGCCCTCGCGGCGCACCGTCAGTTCGGCCTCGTCGAAGATCACGGTGACGCCGGGCATGTTGAAGGCCGGCTCCAGCGCTTCGAGCGCGTCTTCGATCGACGGCTCGAGTGCGACCAGCACGGCCACCGGCTCGGCGTCGCGCAGCATCTGCACGTCGACCGCCGCTGGCTCGTCTTCCAGCACCACCTGCGCGCCGGCCAGGCCAAGCGCCTCGCGCAGGCGCTCGCGCGCCTGACCGGGACGACCCAGCAAAGCAACCGGAGTTCCCATTGCGCCATTAGTCTCGGACACGGGCGATCCCCAGCAGGTCATACACGTTTCGCATCAGATCCAACTCTTGGTAAGGCTTGCCCAGGTAACGCTGCACGCCGATCTCGAAGGCGCGCTGGCGATGCTTCTCGCCACTGCGCGAGGTGATCATCACGATCGGCACCGCCTTGAAGCGCGGGTCGGCCCGCATCGCGGTGGCCAGCTCGTAGCCGTCCATGCGCGGCATTTCGATATCCAGCAGCATCAGGTCGGGCACGCGCTCTTCGAGCAGTTCCAGCGCCTCGACACCGTCGCGTGCGGTCGTGACGTCCAGGTTGTGGCGTTCCAGCACACGGCTGGTGACCTTGCGCATGGTCAGCGAATCGTCGACCACCATCACCAATGGCACCTGGCGCTGTGCTTCGGCCTGTGTTTCCAGCGACGGCCGCGCCGGCTGGGCCAGGAAACGACGCACCAGCGGGGCGACGTCCAGGATCACCACCACGCGGCCATCGCCGGTGATGGTGGCGCCGTAGATGCCCGGCACCGAGGCGATCTGAAGGCCCACCGGCTTGACCACGACTTCGCGATTGCCCAGCACCTGATCGATGGCCACCGCGGCACGCAGGTCGCCCGCACGCACCAACAGCAACGGCACCTGCGCCTGGCCATCGGCACGCGCGGCGGCCTGGCCGACCAACGAGCCGAGGTCGTGCAGCACGTACTCTTCGCCGGCGTAGTGATACCCGCCCTCGCCCGACTCGTAACGGGCGCGCGAGATGCGGCCGATACCGCTGACCGAGCCCACCGGCACCGCGAACGTCGTTTCGCCGATGCGCACGAACACCGCCTGGGTGACCGCAAGCGTTTGCGGCAGACGCAAGGTGAAGGTGGCGCCCTGCCCGCGTACCGAGTGGATATCCACCGAGCCGCCGAGCTGACGCACTTCGTTGCGCACTACGTCCATGCCCACGCCACGGCCGGCCAACTGGCTGACCTGCTCGGAGGTGCTGAAGCCGGAAGCGAAAATCAGGTTATCGAGTTCGGCCTCGCTCAGCTCCTGGCCCGGTTCGATCAGGCCGCGCTCCTCGCCACGGCGACGGATCGCCTCGCGATCCAGCCCGGCGCCGTCGTCGGCCACTTCCAGCACGATTTCCGAGCCTTCGCGGCGCAGACGGATCGCAATGCTGCCTTCTTCCGGCTTGCCTGCGTCGCGGCGTTGCTCGGGCGTTTCCAGCCCGTGCGCCACCGAGTTGCGCAGCATGTGTTCCAGCGGCGCGACCATGCGATCGAGCACGTTGCGATCCAGTTCGCCTTGGGTGCCTTCCAGCACCAGGTGCACCTGCTTGCCGGTGTCGCTGGCTGCCTGACGCACCACACGACGCAAACGCGGCACCAGACCGTCGAACGGCACCATGCGCGCGCGCATCAGGCCGTCCTGCAGCTCCGAACTGACGCGCGACTGCTGTTGCAGCAAGCCGTCGTACTGACGCGACAGATCTTCCAGCACACCCTGCAAGCCGCCCAAGTCGGCTGCCGATTCGTTCAGCGCACGGCTGAGCTGCTGCAAGGTGGAGAAGCGGTCCAGTTCCAGCGGATCGAAGGTGCGATCGCCCTGGTCCTGTTCGCGCTGATAACGCGCCACGATCTGCGCTTCGGTTTCCAGATCCAGACGTCGCAACTGGTCGCGCAGACGGGCGTTGGTGCGATCCAGTTCGCCCATGGCGCCGCGGAACGCGCCCAGCTGCTGCTCCAGGCGCGAGCGGTAGATCGCCACTTCGCCGGCGTGGTTGACCAGGCGGTCGAGCAGGTCGGCGCGCACGCGCACCTGCTCCTGCTGCACGCGCGGCAGGAAGTCTTCTTCGGCCTGGCCTTCCACCGGAACCGGGGCGGACAGCGGCGCCGGTTCCACCGACGCCTTGGCGATCGCGCGGACATCTGCGTCGCTAGGCGGTGCGGCATTGCGGCCACGGGTACGGGTTTCGAAGGCTTCCACCAGATCGGTCGGCATCGTCACCGCACGGTGCATGCCGGTGCGGGTCAGCAACTGATGCAGGCGGTCGAAGCCACGCTCGAACAGACGCACGTCGTCGCGATCGATGTCGGTGCGGTTGGCCGCCACGGCTTCGAGCAGCGATTCGATTGCATGCCCCAGATCGCCGATGGCGTTGATGCCGGCCATGCGCGCACCGCCCTTGAGCGTGTGCAGATCGCGCTGCAGTCCATTGAGGACATCGCGGTCTCCCGGCACTTCGCGCATGCGGGCGATCAGGCCGTCGCAATGGTCCAGCAGGTCGCGACCTTCTTCGACGAAGATGTCGACCAGCTCGCCGTCGAGTTGATCGAAGTTCAGCGGGCCGGCATCGAATGCCGCGCCGATATCGTTGCTGGCCGCACCGGCACGCGCCGCATCTTCGACTGGGGCGCTGAACGCAGCGGTGGTGGTGTCTTCCGGCTCGTCGGCGCTGCGGTCGGTTGCGTGCTGATCTGCGGAGTCGTCGGCATGCTGATCGGCACCGGCGTGGTCGCTGGCTTGCGTTGGTTCCGCGTGCGCGGCGTGTCCTGCGCTTTCGAACTGATCTGCGTGCGCGGCATGATCGGCGTGATCGGCCACGGCAAACGCATCGACTGCGGCCTGCTCATCGGCCTGCGCCGCGTCGTCGGAGGTGACAGCCTGCGTGTCGTGCAGCTCCGGCGCGGTATCCGATTGCGGATCGCCGGTCTCTTCCACCTGATCGGCCGCATGCGCCATTTCGAATGCCTGCACCGATTCGACAGTGTGATCGGGCAGGACGTCGGCACCGGCCTGTGCGGCGTCAACTCGGTCGGCGTCTGCATGCTCGGCATCGGAATGCGCCGCTTCGGTCTGCTCGGCAGCCACATGCTCGGCGTCGGAATGCTGCGCTTCGGTATGCGTGGCTTCGGCGTCCAGGTGTTCGGCCGCGTGCTCTGCGTCGCTGGCATGTTCGTCGGAATGCGCGTGCGTTTGCAGCTGCTCACCGGCGTCGACGTACTGGTCAGACGGCACTTGCTCGTGGACGTGCGGCTGCGCATCGGCAGGCGCGTCATCGCCCGAATCCATCTGCTGATTCGAAGATGGTTGCGCTTCCAGCTCTGCATGCTCGCCCAGCTGCGCGGCTTCTTCCAGCGGTTGCTGTTCGCCCGCATACGGCTCGCCGGCATGCGGCAACGCTGCCTCGCCGTGCTGCGCCGCCTGGTCTACCGACTGCTCGCCCGCGTATTCCTGCGTGTCGGCATGGCCAGACTGATCGGACGACACGCTGTCCAGCGCTGCGGTTTCCGGGGTCCAGTCTTCCGCGGTCGTTGCATTGGCGTCATCAGCCAACGCTGCGTCGGCGTGCACGGCCTCCAGCGCTTCGATGCTCTCGACCGCCTCGTCAGCGCCTGCTGCAACTTGCTCGTCGTGCGCGGGCGCCTGCTGTGCCTGCCCGTCCACTGCCTGCTCGGCATCGGCTGCAGCCAGCGTCTGCGCATCGCCCAAGGCAGCTTCCGCATCGGCCAGCTCATCTACCGCAATGCTGTCGGCGTGCGTGCTGGTGGCGTCGGCGTCGTGCTCGCCGGACACACGCTCAGCAGATGCCTCACTGGGCACCTCTGCCGCGTGCTCGCCGGAAGCGTGATCGTGCGGTGCGGTCTGCGCATGCTGCAGTTCAGTGGCATCCCAGGCCTCGGCTTCAACCAGCGGCTCGTCGGCCGGCAGGTCGTGTGCGTCGATGCCCTGCGATGCGGCCCGGTCTGCCCCTTCGGCTGGCGCAGCATCGTCGTGCAGCGCATCGGCAAGCTCGGAATCACCAACCGGTACCAGCGCGTCGTCGCTCGATGCAGGCACGGACTCGGCAGAGGCGTGGACATCTTCGTGCACGGCGGCATGACCGGCATCGTCGACCGCATGCGGTGCAGGCGCGTCCAGTGCGAGTGCCGACTCATGCTCGGCTTCGGCTTCGGCCAGCTCGTCCACGGCAATCGGCGCATCGTCCGGCTGCGGCTGCGCGTCTTCGGCATCTTGCGCCGATGCGGGGGCGTCGGACGGTAGCGCGCCGGCATCCAGGTACTGCGACAAATCCTGCGCACCGGTCAGTTCGACCGAGGCATCGCTGCCGTCTACCGTGGCGCTCGGGGCGTCGACATCGTCCAACTCGTCCAGGAACACCTGCGGCGGCCACTGCGCTTCCGGCAAGCTGTCCACCAGCGTGCGCAAGCGCTCGGTCAACGGTGCGAACGACGGAATCAACGGCGCATCGGCACGCAGCGCGGTCACCGTGGTGGCAATCGCAGCAGCGGTGGCGGTGAGTGCTTCGAGCCCTTCCGCCGACGGTGTGACCGAGGCGGCCAGCAAGCGCTTGACGTAGCTTTCGGCCGGCGTCGTCACCAAGGTGATTTCCGGCACGTCGGTCATCGCGAACGCGCCACTCATCGTGTGCACGGCGCGCAGCACGTCTTCGGTCGCCAACTGCGGCTCGGCCTGGCTGGCGTGCAGCCACCCGTTCACCGTGTCCAGATGCGTGGCGACCTCGGCTTCCAGGATCTCGCGCAGCACGCTGTCCACCGAAGCCGGCGTTCCGCCGCTGGCGACAAACACGCCTGCGGCTGCCGCCGGAATCGCCACGGCCTCGGCCACCGGTGCCGCGGCTGCGGGCACGTAATAGACCTCTTCGCCAGCAGCAACGCGCTCGGCAATGCCCTGGATTTCAGGCAGATCGGCGCTGATGCGGCCCTGGTCGCGCAGCGCGGCGTTGAATTGCGGCAACACCTCGTAGGCCAGTTCGACCATCGACACGACCGCCGGGCTGGCCGGCCGCGAATTATCGAGCACGCGGTTGAGCATGCTCTCGATCTTCCAGCTGAACTCGCCGAGCACGCTGGCGCCAACCAGACGCCCACTGCCCTTCAGGGTGTGGAAGACGCGGCGGATCGGGCGCAGGGCTTCCGGGTTGGTGGGCGCGGCGCGCCACACCGGCAACAGCTGCCCCAGGTTGATCAACTCTTCGTCGAATTCTTCCAGGAACACGTCGCGGATATCGTCGTCGATATCGCTGTCGCCGAAGCCGCCGAAAATGCCGGCATCGGCGGCCTCCTGAGCGCGTTCGCTGGACACCGGTTCAGAGCTTGCCTGCACGGTGTGCGCATCGGCGGCCGGTGCCGGCGCCTGCGGGCGCTCCACGTCGAACTGCGCGGCGGCTGCATCGAGCTGGGCCAGAAACGCAGCGGAGGCGTCGTCCAGCTCGAATTCGCTGACCACTGCCTGTTGCACGCGCGGGGCAACCGGCCAGGATGCCGCTTCGGACGGGACGTCCTGCGGCTCCTGCACCGGCTCGACGAACGGGTCGTCCAATTCCTGCGGCGGACTCGGCGGCGGCGAGAAGGCGTCTTCGATGCTGGTCTGCGCGCGACGCGTTGCGTTCTCGGCGATGAACTCCAACGGCGCTTCGGTCTGATCGGCATCGCCCGGCAGGTCGATCTGCTCGATCTGCAGCGGCGCGTCCTCGGCAGGCACCGGCTCGGCGGCGTGCTCCTGCTCCAGCGCGCTCAGATCCACCGTGTAGCTGACCTGCGCGACCTCGTTGCCATCCTGCTCGGCCGACACCGGGTCGAACGCAGAGGTGGCGATCGGCGCGGCCTGCTCCGTGGTTTCCAGATGCCAGTCGCCAGGTACCTGCGCGCCGTCGTCCGAAAGATCCAGCGGCGCCACGGTGAACGGCACATGCGACTGGCCGGACACGGTTTCTTCGGCGGCGACCGGGTCGAAGGAGAACACCGTATCGGTCGCGGCAGCGCCGGTGTCGTGCACCACGCTGGCAGCGAACGGCGTCTCGACGACGGTTTCGTTCGCCCATTCCAGCGACGGCAAAGACGCATCGTTGGCGGCCTGCGGCGTGTCGGCGTGCTGCAACGGCGGGGCGGCCACCGGCTGCGGCTCGGCCGCGCTGCCCGGCTGGTCCGTGCCGACCGGCAAATCGGACGGCTGGCCCGACGGCAGCGGCCAGTAACGCAACGTTTCCAGGCTGTTGCGGGTGATATCCAGAATCTCTTCGCGGCCGGGACGGCGCTCGCGCAGGGCTTCCAGGTAGTACTCCAGGCTGGCCATCGCATCGGCCAGGGTATCCAGCTGGCGTCCGCTGGGCACGCGCTGCTTGCCGATCAATTCCAGATCGACGTAGCGACGCACGCCTTCCAGATAATCGGCGGCCTGCGGCAGCTCGAGAATGCGCAACGCACCGCCGACTTCGCCGAGCAGGTGCGGCACCTCAGCCAGACGCGCGTGGTCCCAGTTGGTTTCGATGAAGGCGACGAAATGTTCGCGCGCCGCACCGAAGTTGGCGATCGCCTCCTGCGCCAGCACATCGACCGTGCGGCGTACTTCCGAGGAGTTGGCACTGTTGCTGACTTCGGTACCGTCGCCCGGGTCGGCGCCCAGGCTGGCGACCTGATCGTCCAGCGAGGCATCCACGTACAGCAGCGCGCCGGCAATATCCAGCAGCACGCTTTCGTCCATCTGGGTCTGGCCATCGACCACACGCGCCAACGCATCGCGCTGCTGCACGACGACGCTGCGCGCCACGCCCAGGCCCATCATGCCGAGGGTGTCGGCAACGCTGCCCAGATCGTTGACCTGGGTCTGCAGCTCGCCGATCTCGCCGCCGGTGCGCAGATGCAGGTCCAGCGCGTCTTTCACGCGCAGCAATTCTTCCTTGACCGCATTGCCGACGGTGTCGAGCAACTCGCGATTGCGCCCGCTCAGACTGCCGCGCGCATGATCCAGCTCGGCCTCGGTGGCAACACCGGCCTGCGGGTCGAACGCGAACAGCACGCTTTCGCTCAGACCCGGCTGGCCACGGGTGGCACGGATTTCATTGAGCAGCGGCAGCAACACGATCGGAATGTCGCGATGCCCGTTCTGCAAGCGCTCCAGGTAATCGGGCAGCAGCACGGTGCCGCGCATCAGCATCGCGCAGGCCTCATCGCGGTCGGCGACCTCCCCTGCCTGCACGGCCTGGGCCAGCAGCTCGAGCTCTTCGGCCACCATCGCCGGCGCATACAACTCGACCATGCGCAGCGTGCCCTGCACCTGGTGCAGGTAGCCGGCGCAGAACCGCATCCGACTGGTGTCGGACGGTTCTTCGGCAAAGTACTCGATCTCGTTGCGCGCCTGGCGCAACGTCTCGTCCAGCTCTGGCTTGACCCAGCCCAGTGCGGCGTGACTCATCGCATCGCGAAGCGCGCTCATTGCAGCCCCCTGACTACGACCGACTCGCCGCCAGCGCGGCAACCGGTCACTTCCTGCATCGACGTAACGCTACTACGCGCCATCTGCTGATCCTTTCCCGTTCCGCGTCGTGGTCACGCCGGCAGCTTGAAGTCGGCGACCGAACGGCGCAGATCGGCAGCGAGCTGAGCCAGGTTGCCGATCGATTCGGCCGTCTGTTCCGCACCCTGCGATGTCTGGCTGGTGATCTGACGGATCACGCCCATGGTCTGTGTGATATCCGTCGCCGCGGCCGACTGCTGGTGCGCAGCGATGGAGATGTTCTTGATCAGGTTGTTCAAGGCGTTGGACACGCGCTCGATTTCGGTCAGCGCGGTGCCGGCGTCTTCGGCCAGGCGCGCACCGGACACCACTTCAGAGGTGGTCTGTTCCATCGAACTGACCGCTTCGTTGGTATCGGCCTGAATGGTTTGCACCAGACCTTCGATGCGTCGGGTCGCACTGGAGGTGCGTTCCGCCAGGCGCTGCACTTCGTCGGCCACCACAGCGAAACCGCGACCGGCTTCGCCGGCCGACGCCGCCTGCACCGCGGCGTTGAGCGCCAGGATGTTGGTCTGCTCGGAAATGTCGTTAATCAGTTCCACGATCGAGCCGATTTCCTGGGAGGATTCGCCCAGCCGCTTGATGCGCTTGGAGGTTTCCTGGATCTGGTCGCGGATCTGGTCCATGCCTTGAATCGTCTCGCGCACCACGCCGGCACCCTCGGCGGCGATGACCACCGAGCGCTGCGCCACTTCGGCCGACTCGGTGGAGTTGCGCGACACCTGTTCGATGCTGGCCGCGATTTCGCTGATGCGCTCGGAGGCAGTGGTGATCTGGTTGGCCTGCTGGCCGGCCGCTTCGGCCAGTTGCATGGCCGTGGCCTGGGTTTCCTGGGTCGACACGGCCACCTTCGCGGAGGTGTCGTTGATGGTGGTCACCAGGTGGCGCAGTTCGTCCACGGCGTAATTGATCGCGTCCGCGATGGCGCCGGTCATGTCCTCGGTCACCGAGGCCTTCACGGTCAGGTCGCCCTCACCGAGCGAGCTGATTTCGTCCAGCAATCGCATAATCGCCTGCTGGTTGCGGCTGTTGAATTCCACCTGCGACTGGTAGCGCACGTCCTGCTCGCGGGTCCGCACGCGCACCGAGCTCCACACGAAGCCGATGATCGCCAGCAGCGCGACCAGGCCGGACACCACGCCCAGCCAGAAGTTCGGGAACAGGCGCGTGTCGCGCACCGAACCGAACGCCGAAAACGCATCGAACAGCTTCTTGCTGTCTTCGAGCATCTTGCCGGAGCCAGCCGTCAGCGCGGCGGCCGAGGACTGTGCGGCGAACAGGTTGCGCGAGCTGGCGAGGATGGCGTCGACGTCTTTCTTCATCGTCGTCCACTGCGCCTGCGACTGCTCCAGCGCCGACAACGCGGCCGGGTTGCGCACCGCGGCGATGCCGAGTTCTTCGTTGCCCGTGCGCAGGCCTTCCAGCATCTGCGTGAACACCACCGAGTCGCGTGCCAGTGCGTCGCCCGAGGCGGCCGCATTGGCGCCACCGGCGCGCATTTCCGTGACCCGGCGTGCCATGGTGCCGGCGACCACCACCTGCTGCAGCGTGTTGTAGATCTGCGAGGCAGGCGCGCCGCTGACCGTCATCGCGCGCACCACTTCGTTCAACTGCGCCTGCAGCTGCGGCACGCTGCCGGAGAAGCGTTCGGCGTTGCCGGCCAGACCGAGCACCGCCGGTTCGCTGGCGATGACCTGATCGGCGTTTTTGCTCAGCGGTACCCAGGTCGCCTTGAGTTGCGCCATCGAGCTTGCGATCGAGCTTTCCTGGCCGTAACGGCCATCCAGCTCGCTGACCGTGCTGTCGATACGGCCCTTGGTTTCCTTGAATGCGGCAAACGCCTTGGCATCGCCGGACACCGCTTCGCGGCCCTGGTTGGCCAGCTGCTGCGAGAGCACCTGCAAGTCGGCCGCGCCGGTGCCGGCACCGGCAAGACGACTGCCCTGCCAGGTCGCGACGCCGGTATTGGCGCCAAACACGATCATCGACAACACCAGCAAGCCAAGCCAGAAGCTGGTGCTGACGCTGCCGAGCTTGTTGGTCTTGCGGGCGTCCGGGGCGGTACTCATGGTTCGACCTCGATCTGTATGACGTGGCGGGGTCGCGGATTAGGCCGCGGCCTGCCGGAATTCAGGAGTGCGCGACAGCAACGCCAGGGAAAACACACCCCAGTCCTGCGTCTCGTTGCGGAAGGCACGGTCGATGAAATGGGCGTAGCGGCCTTGCGCCAGCTCGCCGGGTTCCACCGCCTGGACCTGCTCGAAGCTGCGTTGGCCGTACAGCTCATCGATGGTCAGCGCGACGTCGCCGCCGCTCTGACGCATGATCAGCACACGCTGGCCTTCCTGCAGCACCGTGCGACGGCCCTCCAGGAACTGCTTCAGATCGATCACCGGGAACAGATTGCCGCGCAGGTTGCCCACGCCCAGCAGCCAGGGCTGTGCGCCCGGCACTGGAGTGACCGGCGGCATCGGCACGATTTCCGCAACTTCGCGGAAGTCCGAGACCAGTCGCCGGGTCCCGACGCGATACCCCACGCCGCGCCAGATATCGGCCGAGAACTGGCGTTCCGGCAGCGGCGTGGCGTGCGCCAGACTACGACGCTCGTAGTCTTCGAGAATGTCGAATGGAGAGCGCATCAACGCACCAATTGTCTGATGCGCGCGATCAGATCGTCTTCGCGCGGCGGCTTGACGATGTAGTCGCTGGCACCTTGTCGCAGACCCCAGGCCCTGTCGGTTTCCATGCCCTTGGTGCTGACCAGCAGCACGGGAATGTCCTTGGTTGCCTGGTCGCGTGCGAGAGCACGGGTTGCCTGGAAGCCGCTCATGCCGGGCAACACCACATCCATCAACACAAGATCGGGCGCCTGGCTGCGAACCAGCTCAAGACCCTCTTCTGCATTATCGGTGGCGACGACCGTATGGCCTGCTTTTTCCAGCCATTGACTGAAGACTGCCCTGTCGGTGGGCGAGTCCTCGATCAATATAATTCGAGCCATGTTGCCTTTCCCCCTGGTCAGGCGTGGACGTACGTGCGGATCGCGCTCAGTAGTTCTTCACGGGTGAACGGCTTGGTCAGATATTGCTCGGAACCGACGATGCGGCCGCGAGCCTTGTCGAACAGGCCGTCCTTGGACGACAACATGATCACCGGCGTCGATTTGAAGAGCTGGTTGCCCTTGATCAACGCGCACGTCTGGTACCCATCCAGGCGCGGCATCATGATGTCGACGAAAATGATCTGAGGTTGCTGGTCCGCAATTTTGGCCAGTGCCTCGAAACCATCCGTTGCTGTCACTACTTCACAACCTTCCCGCTTCAGCAGCGTTTCGGCGGTGCGGCGAATGGTTTTCGAATCATCGATCACCATCACCTTCAGTCCTGCGAGTTCCCCACCCGCAGCAATGTTTTCACTCATGCAAATATCCCCGGGCGCGCGACGCTTCATCCCTTCCGACGTCGCTACGAAACTGCATGTATATCCCAAGACCCGCATCGACTGTCAAGGGTGCATTGCCGGGGCCCCGCCAGGCGGACGTTCCGACCACGTCTGGGTGCGTCCCGGCCGGCAAGTCGCGCACTACGACCCACCGGGCGCGCCATCGCCCATCGCTTGAAGTTACCATCGGCAGCTTGTTCGAAAGGTTTAGCCCCATGTCGCTCGACGTCGTTGTGGTGATGGATCCCATCGCCTCCATCAAGATCGCCAAAGACACCACGTTTGCCATGTTGCTGGAAGCCCAGCGCCGTGGTCACCGACTGCACTACGTGCGCCCCGGCGGGCTCAGCCTGCGCGAAGGGCGCGCGGTGGCGCAGGTGGCGCCGCTGAGCGTGCGCGAGGACAAGACCGGCTGGTTCACGCTGGGCGAGTTCGCCGAACGGGCGTTCGGGCCCGGCCAGGTGGTGCTGATGCGCAAGGACCCGCCGGTGGATGCGGAGTTCGTCTACGACACCCAGGTGCTGAGCGTGGCGCAGCGCGCCGGCGCGCAGATCGTCAACGACCCGCAGGGCCTGCGCGACTACAACGAGAAGCTGGCCGCACTGCTGTTTCCGCAATGCTGCCCGCCGACCCTGGTCAGCCGCGATGCCGCCGCGCTCAAGGCCTTCGTGCTGGAGCATGGCCAGGCGGTACTCAAGCCGCTGGACGGCATGGGCGGACGCTCGATCTTCCGTAGCGGCAGCGGCGACCCCAACCTCAACGTGATCCTGGAAACGCTGACCGACGGCAACCGCAAGCTGACCCTGGCTCAGCGCTTCATCCCCGACATCACGGCCGGCGACAAGCGCATCCTGCTGGTGGACGGCGAGCCGGTCGATTACTGCCTGGCGCGGATTCCGCAGGGCGACGAATTCCGCGGCAACCTGGCCGCCGGCGGACGCGGCGAAGGCCGACCATTGTCCGAACGCGACCGCTGGATCGCCGCGCAGGTGGGTCCGGAAATGCGCCGGCGCGGCATGCGCTTCGTCGGCCTGGACGTGATCGGCGATTACCTGACCGAGGTCAACGTCACCAGCCCCACCTGCGTGCGCGAGCTGGATGCGCAGTTCGGCCTGAACATCGCCGGGCTGCTGTTCGACGCGATCGAGGCCGGCACCGCGCAATGAGCACGGCCGCGGCCCTGCCGGCACCGATGGACGACGGTCGCCGGCTGATGATGACGCTGGTGATCTCGCTGCTGCTGCATGGCGTGCTGATCCTGGGGGTGGGCTTTGCGGTCAGCGAGGACGCACCGTTGGTGCCGACGCTGGATGTGATCTTCAGCCAGACCAGCACGCCGTTGACGCCCAAGCAGGCCGACTTCCTGGCCCAGGCCAACCAGCAGGGCGGCGGCGATCACGCCACCGCGCAACGCCCCCGGGACAGCCAGCCGGGCGTGGTGCCGCAGGACCGCACCGGGCTGGCGCCACAGGCGCAACGCGCCACCAGCGTGAACGCACCCGAGCCCACCCAAACCCGCGTGGTGACCAGCCGTCGTGGCGAGCAGGCCGTGCCGACGCCGCAGCCGAATCCACAGACCGACCCGCTCACCCCGGCCGAGGCGCAGCGCATCCAGCGCGATGCCGAAATGGCCCGGCTCGCCGCCGAAGTGCATCTGCGCTCGGAGCAGTACGCCAAGCGCCCGAACCGCAAGTTCGTCTCGGCCAGTACCCGCGAATACGCGTACGCGAACTATCTGCGTGCCTGGGTGGACCGCGCCGAGCGCGTGGGCAACCTGAATTATCCGGACGACGCGCGCCGCCGCCGGCTGGGCGGCAAGGTGGTCATCAGCGTGGGCGTGCGCCGCGACGGCAGCGTGGAAAGCAGCCGCGTGCTGGTCTCCAGCGGGGTTCCGTTGCTGGACGATGCCGCGTTGCGCGTGGTGCAACTGGCGCAGCCGTTTCCGCCACTGCCCAGGACCAAGGACGACGTGGACATCCTGCAGGTCACGCGCACCTGGCTGTTCCTGCCCGGCGGCGAGCTGCACGACGATCGCTGAGCCCCCTAGGCGTGTACTGCCCCATGCACTGCGCCACAGCCGAGCGGCGCAGGCCTGAAAGAAGACAGACGCGCAGGATCAGCGGCGCTGCGGCGCGCGCGCCTCGTGCCGTGATGCCAGCGGCCTGAGCGTGGACGCCAGGCGGGTACTCCTGCGCAGCCTGGTCATCCTCTTGCACGCCTGCGCGACACCAACCCGCCATAGCGGCGCGGACATGCAGCAAGCCGGCAATGACGACCTGCGATCGGCTGGCGCACAAACCTGGACCGCGCGACGACATGGCCGGTTGCGCCATCTGCTGCGTGCAGCAGACGGCGCGGCAGGTCCGCGGTGGCCAGTGTCTCAGGCCACCTGCGCCGCAGCGTGCAACCGGTCGGCCAACGCCATGATCTCGGCTGCATCCTGCACGCGTTCGCGCCAGGCGGCCGGAATGCCCTGGACACCGTAGAACGCGCCAGCAAGCTGGCCGCAGATCGCCGCGGTGGTGTCGGCATCGTCGCCCAGGTTGGCCGCGCGCAACACCGCATCGGCGAATGTGTCGGTGGTGGCGAAGCACCACAGTGCGGCCGACAGCGCGTCGACCACGTAGCCGGTGCCGCGAATCTGCACTGCCGGCACCGCTGCGGGGAGGTGTTGCCCCATCTAGCCGATTTGTCGGTTGTCCTGCCCGATCCGCAGATGCGCTACGCGACCCATGTGCGGTTACAGAATGCCTGCGGCGAATTATCGCAGGATGACATCTCCAAAAAGAATGAAATCGCGGTCGCGGTGCTGCTGCGTTTGGCCAGCGCATTGCCGCAACAGCCAGCAGACAAACGCGTGTTGGCTGCTACATCATTGCTCTTTCAAGCGTCGCGCCTTGACCTGGAAAGGGACAGGTCGGTGATCGTTGCTATCCGTGAACAAGCCGAAGCGGTGACACCACAAGTCGTCGAATTCAGAGCGCATTGCGACCGATTACTCGGAGAGGTGGATTCCAAACTTGCGGAAAAGCGTGCGGCAGGTCAGAGTTTTTGGAGTCGCTGGCGTTTCTGGTAGATGTCGATGCGAGCAGCCGTACGCGAGGTTGCGGTGACGTATTGCCGAACCGGGCGACTAGGATCGCGGTGAGCAGCATCTGCGTACAGGCAAATCGCCGATTGGGCTGATTCCATCGCTTCCAGAGCATCAGCGTCCCGCAGAACCCAACGGCTGGGTCGATCCCGTCGTAGGGCGTCCTGTAGATGTCGGCTTACGCAGCCTGGGTACGCATGCCGTCGTGTTCGCGTGGGCGAACGCGCCTTCTGACTGTGCCTGCAGACAGGCCTCGCTTTGGCGAACGCTAAGCGAAACATCCAACCCGCTGCCGCCCCGCGGCGCACCTTCAGGAGACCCGAGATGCCGATTACCAGTACAGGCCTATCGCACGCTGTGGCGTCCACCAGCCACACGGAGGAGGGGCAGCCTTCCCAGGCGCAGGCCAGCACCCAATTGCCGAATCCGCACTTCGTAGAAAACAAGCGGTCCCCGGTCTTTGACAGACTCTCCGCACTGCCGCCCACGCTTCGCCAGAACATCGTGGGTCGATTGGACCATAGAAGCAAGGCGCGGCTCGGATCAACCTCGCGGCGGATGGCCGCTGAGATCGGTGAACGTACGCACACCCTGCAGGCACCAGCCGCACGCCGCAACCCAATCGCCGATTCGAGTGACGTCGATAGTGTATTTCCTATACACAACATCGCCCGAGTGATGGCACCGCTCTGTGCTGATGCGCGTCAAACGGGTGATAGGAAATTGAGGCTCAAGCGCATGGAAAACCTTGGCTCAGCCTCGCCTGAGAAAGCGGCGATGGCACGGGAGAAATTGCAAGGGTTCCTGGCGGCAAATCCCGACTACAACCCAATCGCCGATTTCGGTGAAGTCAGAAGTCTTGAGCGCTTGCATGCCGCCATGCAACTGGTGGAGCACCTGCCGTCTGTGGGCGATGAGGGGTGCAGTGCGCGCGCGCGCGCATATTTCGATCTGGCTTACTGCATCTGGAACCTGCCGGAATCCGAGCGTGGCGAAGCGTTCACGACGTTGTTCGCGCATCGCGACAAACTTCCCGGGCAAGCAGGGCGGGCTGTGCTGGAGCCCTTCATATTTCAATTGAGCCGCTTGCCCGGAGGGCAGCCCGGAGCGCCTCTGACAGCGTCCGAGCGCGGTCGGGCGTTCACGACCTTGTTGGCGCACATCAACGCACTTCCCGCGCAGTCTGGGTTGCGTGCATTGGAGTACTTGGCCGAGTCACTCGTTAATTTGCCCGAATGCGAGGCGGCGTTACGTGCGGTATTGCAAAGTCCCCTGGCTGCCCACGACCAAGTGGCGCCGGAGGTGATGGAGCAGGCCGAGAAGACGGGACTGGGGGCGCTATCTCCTCACGCGCGCTTGCTGGTGCTGGCACTGACTCGCCTGCCACTACCGGAGTGCATGAATGTGATCGTTGAAGTGGCTGCACAGCAACCAGGGCCGCGCGCGCGCGCGGTGGCGATTCTCTATCACCAGGCCATTTTGAAGGAGGGTGAGAATTTGAGGTACAGTTACAAGGCAGTTGCTAAAAAGCTTGCGTCGTCGATGAACGGACGAGATGTGTTGCCGCATCTTGCCGAGTTGTCGATTAACCTGCCTTTTGCGCAGATGCGCCTTGATGCTCATCAGTCCTTGGTGAATGCCTGCTCCAAGTTTTATTGCGATGGAATGTCCAAGCAAGAACGTATGGCATCGCATGAAATCACCGCCTCGGTCCTGATGCGTTTGACCGACGGACTGTCGCAATTACCTATTGAAAAGCGCTTTGAGGCGGCTTGGCAATTGTCAGAACAGGCAAAATCTCTCGATCCGGCAAGGCACCGGTCGGTGCTCCTCGCAATCCGTGAGAGAGCTGACACCATCTTGCCACGATCGGTCGAATTCAGGAATTGGTGCGATGAAATACTTGAAAAGCTGATTTCCAAACGTGCGCCAGGTTTGCGGTTCTGGTAGGCGAGGGTGTAAGCAGTCCCATGCTGCACTCGGACACGCCACTGGGCGGCATCGCATTGGCCTGCTGATGTCCGGCCTGTGCATGCATACAGGCACTATGATTCAGAGGTGAGGCGTCGATGTGCCTGAGGGTCGCGTAGGCCTCAGGCACGCGCATCGTAATGACGTTCCTAGGCTCCGCAGAGATTTCGGTGTGTCTGCGGTATCGCATTCGGGTAGACAAACGCAATTTTCGGCGCCGCCCGACGCCGCCTCCTCACTTAATAGAAAGATGTATGCGGCGCTCCAGATCGAACCGCTGCTGTCGCCACGCTCAGGAGATTCAAGATGCCTATTAACCGAGCCGGTTTGCCGCACGCTGCCGCATCTACCAGCCGCAGCGACGAGACGCCGACGACGTCCCGGACGCCGCCACGCGGACCATTGCCCGATGCGCAGCCGTCGCAAAACAATCCAGCCGCGGTCTTCGACGGACTCTCTGCAATGCCGCCCGAACTGCGCCAACAAGTCGTGAGTCGACTGTCAACAAGAAGCATGGCGCGACTTGGTGCAACGTCACGGCAGATGGCCGCTGACGTCCGCGAAGGAATGCAGACATTCCTCACCGAGCACCCGCACTACGACCCAGTTGCCGATGTCGGTTACGTTGATAGCGCCGCGCGTCTGCGCGTTGCCTTGCGCATGATCAGGAATCTCCCATATCGGGACGGTGAGGGTCGCGGCCCGCGCCTGCGTGCCTACGCAATGTACGTGGAACGCCTGCGAACGCTAGCGCAGTCCGAACGCATGGAGGCTGCCGTGATCTTGGCCGAACATGTCGGCCACCTCCCTGATCCGGTAGCGCTGCCTGTGCTGGAGAACTTGGCATGTGATATGAGATTCGTGCCAGAGGCGCACCGCGAAATGGTCGCGCGCGGCCAGGACATGCACCGCCGGGGAGACCATTCCGTCGCAAGACGTGCGCAGCACCTGCTCGCGCGTTGCGCCGAGCAAGGCGGCCCGCACCTGGGCCGCGAACAACCGGCAGGCGTCCAGCGCCTCGGCGGCGGCATGGGTGGTGCGCGAGCTGTCGGCGGCACGATCGCCCAGCTCGTCGGGGCGATGCGCGTAGTACATCGCCACCGGCGCCAACCGCATCAGGGATCCATTGCCGGCCGCGCGCGGATCGGCGCTGCCGCTAGAGCACGTCATCCACTTTGAGATGAGGTGCGTTGGTCGTCAGCGGTGCGGAGCGGGTGTTGCGTGGCGCCGGCTTGGCTGGCCGCCAAGGCAAGCCGCGCGGCGCCCGCTCCGTGCCGCTGACGGCCAACCCTCCGGGAAGTGGCCTGTGGCGCGCCGATACTGCGTTGCGCGCTTTGCCCAGGCAGCCAGCCTGGGCCGCAGCGCACGCCTTGTTTCAACGCGCCACAGGCCGCTTCGCACTCATCTCAAAGTGGATGACACGCTCTAGGCGGGGCCGCCATCGAGATAGCGCTCCAGCGCCTGGCGGACTGTGTTGCCGATATCGAAACAGTGGCCGGTGCTGCTGAGGTAGCCGTGCTGATACCAGTTGCAATAGCGATTCATCTGGTCGGCGGGGTCGAAGCCTTGCCGATGCAGCAGGCTGTGCGCCAGGCACAGCGCCATCGAGGTGTCGTCGGTCCACTGCCCTGCACGCAGGGCGAACGGACCACCGCCGTGCATGTCGTCGATCGGCGTGAAGCTGCCGGGCGCCTGGAATTCCAGCGTGGTGCCCAGCGCATCGCCGACCGCCAGACCGAGCAGACAGCCGCGAAACCGCGCGCGTTCGAGATCGCCGTGTGTCATGGCGCGGCGGTGGCCGCCTTCGCTGCGCGGGCGGCCTGCTGCTCGACCAGGGTGAGTGCAACGTTGTCGCGCAGGTACGCCGGTTCCACGCGCTCTGGCGCCAGCCCTTCGCCCCGCTGCAGCGCGGGCACCGCAAGCGTGAGCAGATCGGCGGCATGCGGCAAGGCGCTGGCATCGACGCTGCTCAGCTGCGCGGCTAGGCGCTGCTGCAGCAGTCCGTCGGCGGCCGCAAATCCGGTTCCCACCCCAGCCACGCGCTGCACCGTCTCGGGCATGACCACCGCATCGGGCGTGCACACGCGCTCCGGGGCAAGTTCCAGCAACCCATTCTCGTTACGCGCGAATACCCCGGCGTAGACCTCGCCCATGCGTGCATCGATGCAGGCCAGCACCTGGCTCGCCTCGGCAGGCGCACGCAAGGCCAGCACCTGCAGCGTGGAAACGGCCAGCACCGGCAGATCCAGCGCCAGCGCGATGCCCTGCGCAATGCCGATCGCCAGACGCACGCCGGTGAACGCGCCGGGGCCGCGGCCGACCGCAATCGCATCGAGCTGGCGACGGGTGATGCCTGCCTCGGCCAGCAATTGTTCGGCCCACGGTAGCGCCAGTTCGGCGTGGCGGCGCGGCGCCAGTTCGAAGCGCTCGATCACGCGCCCGTCGACCTGCAAGGCGACGGAACAGGCTTCGGTGGATGTCTCGAAGGCGAGGACGTTCATTGGGGGAGCCGGGACCGGGGACCCGGGATTGGGGACCCGGGAGGGCGCAAAGTTTAACTGATCGATCCGAGTGGCCGGCACGGTACCTGGGATGACAACCGCTGCACACCCGCCAACCAACCGGCAACGACGCCCACCCGGGTGCCGGAAGCGGTTCGCACGCCTTTACCCGGGTGCCCGGTCCCGGGCCCCCGGTTCCGGCGCGAAAAACGCCTGCACATCGGCAATGGCATGCGTGCGCGCAAACGGCGGCAGCGATTTCATGAAGGTGCGGCCGTAGCTCTTGTTCACCAGCCGCGGGTCGCACAGCACCAGCACGCCACGGTCGGTTTCGCTGCGAATCAGCCGGCCCACGCCCTGCTTGAGCGCGATCACCGCCTGCGGCAACTGCTCGTCGCGGAATGGGTTGCCACCCTCGCGACGGATCGCATCCAGGCGCGCTTCGAACACCGGGTCGTCGGGTGCGGCGAATGGCAGCTTGTCGATCACGACCACGCTCAAGGCATCGCCCACCACGTCCACGCCCTCGCGGAAACTGGCCGAGCCCAGCAGCACGCCATTGCCGGAATCGCGGAAGCGCTGCAGCAAGGTCGCGCGCGGCGCCTCGCCCTGCACGAACAACGGCCACGGCGCGCCGCGCAGGGCTTCGGCGGCTTCACGCAGCGCGCGGTGCGAGGCAAACAGCAAGAACGCACGGCCGTTGGAGGCTTCCAGCACCGGCGTCAGCGCGCCGATCAAGGCAGTGCCGAACCCGCGTGCGGCCGGATCGGGCAGGTTCGGCGGCAGGTAGCACAAGGCCTGGCGCGCCCAATCGAAGGGGCTGGGTTGCAGCAATGTCACCGGATCGCTCAAGCCCAGCCGCTGCGCGATGTGGTCGAACTCGCCGCCCACCGCCAGCGTGGCCGAGGTGAATACCCAGGCCGCCTGCGATTTTTCGCGGTGTTCGCGCAGCGGGCCGGACACATCCAGCGGCGTGCGCTGGCAACGGAAGCCGCGCGGGCTGAGTTCGTACCAGAGCACATCGTTGTCGACCACCTCTTCCGGCGGGTCCTGCGCGAAATTGGCCACCGGCTGGTCTTCGCCGAGCCAGCGCGACAGGCGGTTCAACGCTTCCTGCGCACGTGCCGTGCAGCCGTCGAAACCCGGTGAGGCCTCACGCAACGGCAGCAGGGATTCACCCAGCCGTGCCAGCGACGACAGCACGGCGTCGAACCCTTCGCGCACCTGCGGCTTGGCCAGCGCACGCCATTGCGTGCCGCGCGGCGGCAGCCCTTCCATGCCGGCACGCAGGCTGCGCAAGGCTTCGTCCAGCGCCAGGATCGGTGCCTGCAGGCTGGCCTGCGCGCCGGCCACCAGGCGCGCTTCGACCATGCAATCGCGCGCCAGCTCCTGCCATGGCCGCATGCCGAAACTTTCGCCGAAGAAATTGGCCGCCAGTTCCGGCAACTGATGCGCCTCGTCGATGACGAAGGCCTGCGCACCGGGCAGGATTTCGCCGAAACCTTCCTGTTTGAGCGCCAGATCGGCCAGCAGCAGGTGGTGATTGACCACCACCAGATCGGCCGCCTGGGCACGCTGGCGCGCCTGCACCACGAAGCATTCGCTGTAGAACGGGCAGTCGGTGCCCAGGCAGTTGTCGACGGTGGAGGTCACCATCGGCAGCAGCGGCGAGTCGTCGGGCAAGGCTTCCAGCTCGGCCATGTCGCCGAACTGGGTGCGCCCGCTCCAGGCCACGATGCGCTGGAACTGCGAGACCTGTTCGGGCGTGGCAAAGCGCGGTTCGCCGCGCGCCTGCTGGGTGCGGTACTTGCACAGGTAGTTGGCGCGCCCCTTCAACAACGCACTGCGCAGCCCCACGCCCAGCGCGGCGCGCACGCGCGGCAGGTCGCGATGGAACAGCTGATCCTGCAGCGCGCGCGTGCCGGTGGAGACGATGGTCTTGAGCCCGGACAGCAAGGCCGGCACCAGGTAGGCGTAAGTCTTGCCGGTGCCGGTACCGGCCTCTGCCAACAGCACATCGCGCTGTTCGAACGCTTCGGCGATGGCTCCAGTCAGCCGCAACTGCGCAGCGCGTGGCGCGAACGCGTCGAGCTGGCGCGCAAGCGCCCCGCCCTCGCTGAGCGCTTCGATGCTGGCAGTGGCAAGTTGGGACATGGGACCGAACGAAAAGCGGGCAGGAAGCACGACAGCCTAGCGCGTGCGCGATGACGCTGCCTGGGTTGGGCTTGTGCGCACATCCCTACGGCTGCGCCAGCAACCGTCGGGCGCCCTGCCTGTGCTTGCTGAAACCGCACCACGCAGCCAGGAGTACCTCGTCAGCTTGGCCGCGAGGTGCTCGGGCATCCAAAGCGCGCGACGACACGGCCACACCAGGCATCCACCGTGCCCGCCTTGCGGCATGCGCAGTCGCTCCGATCGCCGGCCTCAGTACCGCTTCACGCCTGGCACGGTGCAACCGGCAATCTGCGCCTTGGCAGAGGCCGCGTTTTCCTTTTCGCCACGCGCCAGACGCGACTGCTCGATGGTCGCCCAATGCCGACGGCACAACGGCCCGGTCCTGGACCCCAGGTCGATCGCCTGCTTGGCGAAGCGTTCGGCTGCCGGCCAGTCGGCCTGCAACACGGACACTTCGGCACGTTCCTGCAGAATCGCCGGGTCGCCCGACACCAGGCCCAGCGCCTGATCCAGGGCCGCAGCGGCGCCGGCCAGATCGCCGGCTTGGCGTTTGCTCTTGGCGGTGTCGCGCAAATCATCCACCTGCGGGTCGCGCAGTGGCTGCACCGACAGTTCGGTGTCGTCTGCGCCGGCCTCGCGTTCGATCAGCAACAGCCGCTGGGTCGGAGTGGTCGGGTCCACCGGGGTCGGCGGCGGCGCGGGCGGTGCGCTGATGCAGGCAGTGAGTGCGGCCAGGACGCCGATCAGGGCGAGCAAACGGTGCAGTCGGTTCATGGGGTCATTCCAATCAACGCGTGGGTGGAGCCGCGGCGGGGGCGGCGGCAGGGTCTTCGGGCTTCTTTTCCAGGCCGAAGAAGCGGCGCCAGCCGCCGCCGCTGGATTGTTCGGCAGGAGCGGCCGCTTCGCTGGGCGCAGCTTCGATCGACGGCGCATTGCCCGCGCACGGCGCGTAGGCCGGCGTGAAGCCGACCACGAACGGGAACTGGCGCGCGCCCGGGCAGCCCGGGTCGGTCACGCCGGTGCCGCTGGCGTCCACCCACTGCCAATCCAGGCCTTTCCCACTGACTTTCAATGGCGCACTCGGCAGGCGGGCAAAGATGCTCGACCACACCCGCATCGCGCCGGTGGCGCCATACAGGCCGGTCTCTGCGTTCTGGTCGTTGCCCATCCAGATCACCGCCAGATGGTCGCCGGTGTAGCCGGCATACCAGCTGTCGCGACCGTCGTTGGAGGTGCCGGTCTTGCCGGCCGACGCCAGGCGCCCCAGGCCATCGCTCAGCAACTGCCGCGCGGTGCCGCCGCTGACCACCTGCTGCAGGCCGATGCTGATGAGGTTGGCGGCCACCGAGTCGCCTTCCTGGGCCGGGGCCGGGGTCTTGTCGTAGCGCTTGAGCAGCTTGCCTTGCGGGTCGAGCACACCGCGCACCGCATGCAGTGGCTGGATCTCGCCGCCGGCTGCCAGGAATTGGTACAGCTGCGCCATGCCATACGGGCTCTGGTCGGTGGTACCCAGGATCAGCGCCGGATTGGGCTCGGCCTTGATACCGGCCAAGACCTGGATCAGCTGCGCGATGCGGTCCGCGCCGACCTGCATGCCCACCCGCACCGTGGCCTGGTTGTAGGAATGCGCCAGCGCATCGACCAGGCGCACCGTGCCGTGGCTGCGGTTGTCGGAATTGCCCGGCGACCAGGTCTTGCCGCGGCTGAGCTGCACGGTCACCGGCGAGTCGTCGACCCAGCTGGACAGCGCCCAGCGGTCCGGCGAAGCCAAGGCCAGCATGTAGACGAACGGCTTGAGCAACGAGCCCACCTGCCGCTGCGCTTCCACCGCACGATTGAAACCCGGCTTGGCCACATCGCGGCTGCCGACCACGGCCAGCACATCGCCGTTGTGCACGTCGGTGAGCACCAATCCCGCCTGCAGCGGCGGTCGCTTCTTGTTGTCCAGCCGCTTGATGGTGCCGGTCACTGCACCTTCGGCATACGCCTGCGCAGACGGCGACATGCCGGTGAGCACGCTCATGCCGGCGCCCTGCAGCACGCCTTCCGGATAGTCGTGCGCCAGCTGGCGTCGCACCAGGTCCACATACGCCGGGAAGCGGTTGGCGGCGACCAGGCCGGGCTCGGTCGGCACACCCAACGGCGCAGCCAGTGCGCGCTTGTATTCGGCGTCGTTGATCAGGTTGTTTTCGTGCAGCTTGCCGAGCACGAAATTGCGCCGGTCCAGCGCGCGTTCCGGGTTACGCCGCGGGTCGTAGTACGAGGGCCCCTTGACCAGCCCGATCAACAATGCGATCTGCTCGGTGGTCATTGAATTGAGGTCGCGGCCGAACCACAGCTCTGCGCCCGAGGAAACGCCGTGGATCGCCTGGCCGCCGCGCTGGCCCAGATAGACCTGGTTGAGATAGGCCTCCAGGATGGTGCGCTTGTCGTAGCGCGCCTCCATGATCACCGCATACAGGATCTCGTTGAACTTGCGCGTGAGCGTCTGTTCCTTGCCGATGCCGAGCAGGCCGCTGCGGGCCAGCTGCTGGGTCAGGGTGCTGGCGCCCTGGCGAACCTGGCCGCCGGAGCGCGCCATGATCCAGGCCGCGCGCACCATGCCGCTCAGGTCGATGCCGTGGTGGCTGTTGAAGTCGCGGTCTTCCACTGCCTGCAGGCCGGTGACCAGCAGCTCGGGCACTTCTTCCATGCGCACCAGGCGGCGCTCTTCCTGCTTCTGGCCGTACAGGGTGGCGATGCGCGCCGGGTCCAGGCGTGCGCTTTTGAGCGCCTTGCGATCGCCGGCGTCGCGCAGGCTGGCCACGCGCCCACCGGCCAGGCTGACTTCGACCCGGCGCGGCGGCACGCGTCCATCCACATCGATGTAGCCGCGGCTGGCGATGGTGAAGCGGCTGCCGTCCTGCTGGTAGGTGCCGGCCAGCTTCGCCTGACCGTCGTCGCGGTACGACGCCGCGTCCAGCTCGGTCTTCAGGGTGGCCGCATCCAGTGCGTTGCCCGGCACGAGCACCAGCGGCCGGCCGTATACGCGGGTCGGGATCTGCCAACGCAGTTCGCCAAAGCGCTGGGTGACCTGCTTGTTCAGATACATCGTATAGGGAATCAGGAAACCGAGCGCCAGCGCGAACGCGGCAAATCCCCAGACGATGAGTCTGCGTTGCCAGCGGGAGCCTTGCGCGTTGGTGTCGTCCTCGAAATCGTCGGGAGCGTCGTTGTCGTGGCGTCGGGGCACAGGAATGCGAGAATGTAGAGTCCGGCGAGTCTAGCAGCGCTGTCATGGCTGTGACCTGCCGGCCCCGTCGGCCGTTAAGAGCGGCTAACAAAACGCCCGACGCCGCTTCGCCAAGCGCGACGTGTTCTCGGCAGCAGCAGGCATGGTTCGTACACTGCGCGGGCAGATGCAACGATTGCCTCGACCCGCGCGCTGCTCGCACCGTTCACTGCCATACCACGCTGGAGTTCCAACGCAATGTCGATGTCTTTGGCCGATGCGCGCTATCTGTTCAATCGCGTCCTCGGCCTGATCCACCGCAGCGTGGCCAGCATGCGCACGCGCGGCTGGCGCGCCACCTGGCAGCGCATTCGCGTACACACACAGGCGCCTCCGGTCGCCCTGGGCACGCCGCTGTGGCTGCCGCAGGCCGCCCCGTTTGCGGCGTTCGCACTGCCGCACAGCGCTACCCCGCGGGTGACGGTAGTGATTCCGGTCTACAACCACATTGCGCACACCCTGGCCTGCCTGCGCGCGCTGGCGGCGCATCCGCCGCTGCTGAGTGTGGACATCATCGTCGTGGACGACGGCAGCAGCGACGCCACCGCTGAACAGTTGCCGCAGATCGCCGGCCTGCACTACCACGTGCGTGCGAGCAACGGCGGTTTCATCGCAGCCTGCAACGACGGCATCGCGCTGGCGCGCGGCGAGTTCGTGGTGCTGCTCAACAACGACACCATTCCGCAGCCTGGCTGGCTGGACCGGTTGATCGACACCTTTGCCCGGTATTCGGCCGCCGGTCTGGTCGGCGCGCAACTGGTGTATCCGGATGGGCGCCTGCAGGAATCCGGCGGCGTGGTCTTCGCCGATGGCAGCGCCTGGAGCTACGGCCGCTTCGAATCGTCCGAGGACCCGCGCTATGCGTATGTCCGCGCGATGGACTACTGCTCGGGCGCGGCCATCGCGCTGCCGCGCGCGCTGTTGCAGACACTGGGCGGGCTGGACCGGCGCTACATGCCGGCGTATTACGAAGACACCGATCTGGCGTTTGCCGTCCGCGCGGCCGGATATCAGGTGCTGGTGCAGCCGGCCAGCGTGGTGGTGCATGACGAGGGCACCAGCAACGGCACCGATACGCGTACCGGGGTGAAGGCCTACCAGGTGCGCAATCAGGGCGTCTTCGCCGAAAAATGGCAGCAGCCGCTGAAAACGCAGTTGCCGGTCGGCACCGTGCCCGGGCCTGCGCTGCTGCACCGCCACCAGCGACAGGTGTTGATCCTGGACGAGTGCGTGCCGCAGCCGGACCGCGACTCAGGCTCGCTGCGGCAGTTCAACCTGATCCGCCTGCTGCGCGAGGAAGGCGCGCATGTCGTCTTCGTGCCGACACGCCGCGAACACGCCGGGCGCCACACCCAGGCATTGCAGCAACTCGGTGTCGAAGTCTGGTACGCGCCGTTTCTCGAAGGCATCGGCAGCTGGCTGCGCAGCCATGGTGCGCGGTTTGCGGTGGTGCTGCTGGTACGCCACCACGTTGCGCATGCCTGCCTGCCGTTGCTCAGGCAATACGCGCCTCAGGCGCGCACCTTGTTCGATACCGTCGACCTGCATTACCTGCGCGAACGCCGCGGTGCCGAGCTGGCCGGCGATGCCAATCTGCTGCGCAGCGCAGAACGCACCCGCCTGCGCGAGCTGGAGATCATGGCGGCCACCGATGTCACCGTGCTGGTGTCGGCCGCAGAACAGGCGCAACTGCGCGCAGATGCGCCACACATCCGCACCGCGCTGCTGTCCAACCTGCATGAAGTCGCCGGCAGCGGGCATCGCTTTGCGCAACGCCGCGACCTGGTCTTCGTCGGCGGCTTTCGTCATCCGCCGAATGTGGATGCGGTGCAATGGTTCATCAGCGCCATCTTTCCGCAGGTCCGTGCGCAGCTGCCCGAGGTGGTCTTCCACTGCATCGGTGCCGACCTGCCTGACGCCCTGAAATTGCTGGCCGATGAGTGCCCCGGCGTGCAGTTGCATGGTCATGTCCCGGATCTGGTTCCGTTCATGGACAGTGCGCGTATCGCAGTGGCACCGCTGCGTTTTGGCGCGGGCGTGAAAGGCAAGATCAATCTGAGCATGGCGCACGGCCAGCCGGTGGTCGGCACCACCTGCGCGGTGGAAGGCATGCACTTGCGCGACGGCGAGGATGTGTGCGTCGCCGACGATGCGGACGCCTTCGCCGCTGCAATCGTGCGGCTGTATCAGGACGCAGCACTGTGGCAACGCCTGGCCGACAACGGCTTGCGCAACGTGGCCGAACATTTTTCGCTGGACGCAGCACGGGCGACGGTGCGCGAGTTGTTCATTGCGGGGTGAGCAGGTGGCTAGGGATTGGCGCCTGAATCGTTTGGATCACCAAACGCCGCAGTACACGCAATGATGGGCGATTGATCCGCTCGCGCCGCATCACGCTGCTGCGCTCGCACCCTCATCTGCCCTTCGCGGCACCTTCTCCCGGCGGAGAAGGGACTGTGCATCGCAGCTTGATCGCGTACCGGTTGAAAGGCTGCACAGCTTGGTTCACCTGCGTCTGCAGCACACATTGCATCTGATGCAAATAGGGGGGCTTGGAGCGTAGGACTGTGCCTGTAGCTGATGCAACACGGGCCTGAGACCATGGGACGACACACGCTCGGCGGGCTTCCACGTTACCCACATCACCAGCAACCGCTCACCGCTGTTCGGCCACCGCCTTGACCCGTCGCGTGAATTCGGCAAGTTCCGGCAAACCCGGATCCAGCTGATGCGCCTCGTCCTGCGCACGGCGGGCGAAGGCTGCGTCCTCCTGGCCCAGCCGTTCGCTCCCGACCGCCACCCAGCGCTGTGCAAGGCGGCGTCGCGCACCGGCCAATGCATCGGCATTGGGCGTCAGCGCCTGCCAGGCATCCAGGCACCCGCGCGCGGCGCGCAGGCGGTTGTTGCGCAGTTCGTCCTCGAAACAACGTTGGCTGGCCGGTACCACGCGCGCCGCGGCCTGCAGCACACGCGGATCGCGTGGCGCCAGCGCCTGCGCGGCACGCACGGCGTCATAGGCGCTGGCGCCAGGCGGTGTCATCCAGCGTTGCTGCGCTTCGGCATCGGCAACGCGCTGCAGCAATGCCCGCAGGCGGCGCTCGCGCGTGCCCCGCGACAGGCTCGCGTCCGGGCCGCGCTGGGCGTCGCGCGCGCGCGCAATCGCTTGCTCGGCCTGCACGATCGATGCGGCGCCAGGCACCAGGAGCTGTGCCTGACGCAGGGATTGCAGCGCATCGTCGAAGTGGAAATCCGCCGCCTGCCGGCTGGCCTGTGCGGCGTACTCGTCCGCGACCTGATCGCGGCCGCGCTGGGCGATTGCATCGTCCGGTTCGGCGGCCAGCACCGCGTTGAAATCGCGCGCAGCCGGGGCCAGGCGGCCACGTCGCAGCAAGGCCTGCGCGCGCTGACGTCGCTGTTCCAGCAGGCGGTGGTACTGGCCTTCGGTCAGCGGCATGTCGACATGCCCGGGGTCGTAACGCTTGGCCGCGGCCAGCAACGCCGACGCCTCGCCGAGCGCATCGCGCGCCAGTGCGTGGCGTGCCTGCGCCAACAGATCGGTCAGGGCGTCCTCGCGGCCTTCCAGTGCGTCGGTGCGGTCGGGCGCCAGGGTCAGGATGCGTTGATAGAGCGGCAACGCACTCTCCGGCGTGCCGTCCAGGCGACCCTGCTGCTGCGCGAGCGCGGCCTGCGCCAGCAAGGCATCCAGCCCCACCCGACGCGCCTGCAGCGCGCGCAGCCGCGCCGCAACCGGGGCGATCTGCGCCTGCGGCGTCTCCAGGGCGGTGGCCAGCGCCAGCGCGCGCTGCGCTGCTGCGGCATCGCCTGCCGCAACCGCTGCACGCGCCTGCGCTACCGCAGCAGCGCCGGTCCGCGCCAGCCCGGTACGGGCTTCCCCACGGTCGCTGTCCAGTGCAAGCGCGGCGGCGAACAGTTCGCGCGCACCGTTGCCGTTGGCGGCGCTGAGCTGGCCGCGTGCCAGGGCCGCATCGCCCCGCTGCAACAATTGCTGGATGCGCGTGTCCGGCCACAGCCAATCGGCCAGCGGCTTGCGCAGCACGATCACGGTGAGCAGCAAGCAGGCGCACAGCGCCAACACCATGCGCCAGAGCGCACGGCTGCGCAGTGGCGCCCAGAGGCGGGGCGATCTGGCCCAGCGCGGGAGCGGAGACATACGGTGGCGTCCATCCTTGGCGCGACCTGACGGGGACGCGTTCACCGCATTATGGTAGCGGTGGAGGCTGCGAAGGCGGTGTGGGCTCTTCGGGAATCGGGAATCGGGAATCGGGAATCGTCAGGCAAGCACAGCTCACCTCTTTCATGTGCTGTCTGTTTTCAACCGCGTGCTCTTGCCAGGTGCGCGGCGTCCTCAGCCCAGCCGCCGCACCTCGCTCACGCCGGGCAGCGCATCCAGCTTGCCGAGCAGGCCGGACAGCTGGTCGTAATCGCTGACCTTCAAGCGCAGCCGTAGCTGCGCCCTGCCGGTATCGCGCACGTTGTCGCTGTTGATTTCCAGCACGTGCGCGTCTTCCTGGGCGATCAGGTTGGTGATGTCCTTCGTGATCGAGGGGCAGACGAACGCGGCGGTGGCCCACCACCTCGACGGTCACGGCATCGCGGTGCGCTCGGGCCACCACTGCGCCCTGCCGGCCCTGCGCCGGTTCGGGGTCGACCAGTCGGTGCGGGCCTCGCTGGCCTTCTACAACACCCGCGCGGAGGTCGACGCCTTCCTGAGGGCGCTGCACACCCTGCCGCGACCGTGACCGGCGCGTCGCCGGCCGGCGGACGCGGGGCGTCGTGTCCGCGCTGAACCCTTCCCTGCGGGCGCGCCGAACCCCTACGCCGCCGGCCGGAGATGCCGCGTCCGCACCGTGCCGTCGATGGCCCGCAGCGCGCGGAGCACCGCGTCCGCCTCGCCCGGCGGCACGGACGCGTCCACCACGACGTAGCCGAACTCGCCGTCCGTCTGCAGGTACTGCGCGTCGATGTTGAGCGACCGGCCCGAGAAGATCGCGTTGATCTGCCCGAGCACGCCGGGCACGTTCCGGTGCACGTGGAGGAAGCGCGCGCCGGACAGGCGCGGCGGCAGCTGGACCTGCGGGAAGTTCACGGCGCCGAGCGTCGAGCCGGTCTGGACGTAGTCGACCAGCTTGCGGGCCACCTCCGCGCCGATGCGGTCCTGGGCCTCCTCAGTCGAGCCGCCGACATGGGGGGTGAGGATCACGTTCGGCAGCCCCTGCAGGGGCGAGACGAAGCGCTCGGCGTTGGAGGTCGGCTCCACCGGGAAGACGTCGATCGCGGCCCCGGCGAGGTGACCGTCGCGCAGAGCCGCCGCCAGGGCGTCCAGGTCCACGACCGTGCCGCGGCTGTTGTTGATCAGGTAGGCGCCCGGCTTCATCGTGCGGATCCGCTCCGCGCCCATCAGCCCGTGGGTCAGCGGCGTCTCCGGGACGTGCAGGCTGACCACGTCGCTCACGGCGAGCAGGGCCTCGAAGCTCTCGGCCGGCTCGGTGTTCCCGTGGCGCAGCTTGTCGGTGAGGTCGTAGAAGATGACGCGCATGCCCATCGCCTCGGCGAGGTTCGAGAGCTGCGCGCCGATATTGCCGTAGCCGACGATGCCGAGCGTCTTGCCGCGCACCTCGAAGGCGCCGGTGGCCGACTTGTCCCAGCCGCCTTCATGGGCCGCGACCGAGCGCGGCACGATGCGCCGGAGCAGCATCACGATCTCGCCGATCGTGAGTTCGGCGACGCTGCGCGTGTTCGAGAACGGCGCGTTGAAGACGGGCA
>JAAIGE0101021987.1_pt1 | contig 31218 bp, 39 predicted proteins | sample 6487951 | NCBI WGS metagenome assembly JAAIGE01 (sample SAMN13974128, study PRJNA590717) | phyllosphere metagenome | biome: tomato field; feature: multiple bacterial spot infested tomato fields; material: tomato leaves; isolation source: leaves from tomato fields | host: Solanum lycopersicum ...
GCTGCCCAAGGAACAGCTTCAGCCACCGGCCGAAATTGCGCGTGTCGACGGGCACGACGATATCACCGTCGTTGACCGCGACGTCCTGCACCGGATCCTCCATCTCGCGGCCCTGACCCAGCAGATCGCTGGCGATCAGGCCGCGCTCTTCGCCGAGCGAGTGGCTGACGAAGGGCACGATGCCCCAGGCGTTGGCGGCGGCCGGCGGCGTACCGGGAACGGCTTCGAAGGCAGCGACGGCGCGCGCATTGCTGCCGCGCGCCCGGCGGGTGGGCTGAAGTGCCATAGGGAGGGCTCCTTAGGAGGTCAGGTGAGCGGGTTGGTGGTGGTGTAGGAGGCGATGATCGCCAGATCGGCGCCACGCTGAGGTGCCGCTGCATCCACGACCACGTCTTCGGTCTCGGGTGCGATCGGCTCTATCCAGGAACACAGGCCGCCAAGCTGGCGGTCCGCCTCAATCGCCTCGCCGAATGCGACCATCATGGCGTCTGCCATCGCTTCGGAAGGGGCGACGATCTCGACCGGGACGCGATGATCGTAGTGATACCGCAGCGGGCTCAGGTCGGTTTCGGGTTCGCCTGGATTGCCGCTGCGGATGACGACCTGCCCTCCGGGCCCTACGCGCATAGGCGCGTCCGCATCATCTTCGAGCCCGTATACGTCGGCTGCCGGCATAGCCTTCTTAGCGAGCAGCACGAGTGCGCGCAGGACCTCAAGACGGTGGCTCATCAGCGTCCCAATCGGTTGGTGAAGGCCGTTTCGAACGACGTGGACCATTTGGCTGCCACGCCTTCCAGATCGAGCAGCTTGGGCATGCGAAGCGAGGGCACGAGCACGTACATCAGCGTCAGCTTGCTCGCCCGCCCTTGTGCGCGGCGGCCTGCCGTATCGCGCCGCAAGCCCCGACCGGAACGGGCGCGGGTAAGCTGCATGAAAGCGAGCAGGCGCCCTGCCCGGCCGGGCTTCATGACGAAATCGGTGTTGAAGCGATTTTCGCATTCCTCCGGGGTGATCGCGCCGCCCTTCACGTTGCGCCCCCGCCGATTCACGCGGCCGCGCTCGGCCGGTACATTGTCGGTCGGTATCCAGAGGAACTTGCTGCCGTTGACGGGACGAATGACCGCGCCGCGTACGAAGGCGTCGATGATATCGGGGGCTCGGCTCCAAATGAAGCCGGCCGGGTTGATGCTGTTCTTTTCGCCTGCAGGATAAGCGCGCGCGGTCCAGGTGTTTGCCATACGAGCACCAAGCCCGCTGGAAACCGTCTGCCGTCGCAACTCGTCGCGAGCGTCTATGATTGTCTCGCGCATTGCAGCAGTGGCCGCCTTTGCAATGTCGCCTTCGGCGTCGTTCAGCGTCCCCATCAGGTCGCCGAAGCCCATGCTGATCCGCATCAGGTCGGGATCGCCGAGCAGACCCACCACGCACCGTCGGGCGCGCTTAGCTTGGGATCGCCCTGCACCTTGAACTCTTCGCCCGTGCGATCGACCACGATCAGGCTGCCCCGCTCAGGCTTTACCGCCGCCGGAATGCGGAAGGTGTTGGTATCCAGCACCTGGCGGCCGCCGCCGAAGCTGGCTTCGTCGCTCGGCCGGTCCCACAGTGCCGAGAGACCGCCGACGCCGTCCAGCGTGATCGCCTCGCCGAACTCGTCGGCGGCGAAGAAGCTTGCGAAGTCGTCGGCGGTCTCGATCGGCATGGCGTCAGCCCTTCAGGACGTCGACGAGTTCGACGGCACCAGTCTCGGTCAGAGCCTTCAGATCCTTCTCCGCAAGCTTGTGCTCCTTCACGACTTCGTCGGTCAGGAGGCTGCCCGCCTCGATCTTGTTTTCGGGCTTCGGCCCGGTCACGATCTCGTGCACGGCGCTGTGCATCTTCGTCATCTTGGGGGACGAGGTCTTTGCGGCGGTCGGGGTTGGCGTGTCAGCCATCGTGGTTCTCCAGATAAGGCGCGCATGCCCTGCGCGATGGGCCGCCCGCGCCGAAGCGCGGGCGGGGCGATCACGCGACCGTGATGCAGGCGGTGGCGTTCGGACGCTTCGGCACGAAGATCGGCGCGGATTGCGTCATCAGGTACTCACCGGCGGGGTTTTCCTCGATCCAGTTCTTCGAGAAGAGCCGGGTCGCGCCGTAGTTGTTGCGCGGGTCAAGGATCGCGCCGTAGCAGGGCGTGCCTTCATAGGCACCGGGGGCGCCGATAATGACCGTATACTGCGGCAGCAGCTTCTTGGTGACGCCGTCGACGTCCTCGTAGGTGTCGTTGTAGACGTAGAGTTCGACGGTGCCGATCCGGCCCATGAACACCGGCGAACCGGGCACGCCAGGCTTGAAGCCGAGGTCGACCGAGCTGGTGTTGCCCTGGAAGGTCGTATCGAGCTTCTTCTCCAGCTTCGGATCGGCCTTGAAAAGCGACCACGCGTCCTTTTCGAACACGACATGGCTGGGCGCGGCGCCGCACTCCTCGGCAACCTCCTGAATCCAGCCTTCGAGATTGTCGACAGGCGAGATACCAGCCTGCCCCCAGCGCGCCGCGCCGGTCAGCGTCTTGCTGAGCGATCCCTTGCGGCCGAAGTTCACGACAGCGCGCGGATACTCGATCCCCTCGATGACGATGCCGCCGGTACGCAGGATTTCGGAGGCCATGACCTCTTCGCGACGCTCGATCTTCGTCTTGTGCGCGGCAAGATAGTCGACGAACGCAAGGTCACGACGCTGCTGGAGAGAGAATTCACCACCGATCGGCTCTCCGGGGCGACGACGCCCCAGCTTGTGCGCGTCGATACGATCGAGGGGCTTGATGTAGCCCGGCGCGAACCGGTCGGTCTGGAACCCGCGGTCCTGGCTGGGCGTGCCCTTCGCATAGGGACTTACCCAAGGAGCAATGCGCTTATCGTCGAACACGCGGTCAAACATGACCTCGGGCGTGTCGAATTCGATCGGCGTCGCGCCGAAGAACAGGGTGCGGAGGAAGTTGCCCTGCACGGTCAGCGGCGTGATGATGCCGATCAGCGCAGTGGTCGAATACAGGAGAGGATCCATGGTCGGGCCTTTGCAGAATTGAGCAATGGCGGCCCGACCATCATCGGACCGTCATCTGCATGTGGGTGGGTGGGCATCAGCCCTCGAAAGTAATGCCCTTGTCGCGGAGGCCCGCCCGGATGCTGGCGAGCGTGTGGCCGGCGCCGAGCACAAGCTGCGAGCCGATGAGGTCGCCGGTTTCGATCGCCATTGCCTCGACATCGCCGCCGGTCGCATCGACCGTGTAGGAAAGGACGTATTGCGGCGTCTGGCTCCCGTCGGTCGCTGCGGCGGCCGACAGGTTGGCTTTCTTGGTGGCCTCGACGATGCCGAGCACCGCGCCGATCGGATAGATGGCGCCGGCGAGCAGGGTGACCTTCTTGGTGTTGGGGGCGCCCGACCGGATCAGGGTGACCATGGCGGTCGATTGGGTCGAGGCGAAGCTTGCGCGGGAGTACATGGCGCGAGGTTCCTTGTCTGGTGCGGCCGGGAGGCCGTAGCGGTCAGAGGGTGGCGATCAGTTCGCCGGCAGGAGGTGCTTGGCGGCCTTCACGCCAACCGAGGCGGCGAGCGCGAGAATCCCGCTTGCCTGTTCGGCGCCGGTCTTGGCCTTACCGGCGTCTGCCGACGCGCCCTTACCGGGAGCGGGCAGCTGTTCGGCGGGCACAGTTCCGGCCTTCAGGTCCGACATGCTGGCACCGCGCGCCTTCGCGGACGTAGCGAGGCCGATCGCGAACGCGCCGGCGTCCTGGCCGCGCTCGATGGCGGTGCGCAGCGATGCCGACATCGTGGTTTCGGGGCACAGGTCGACCAACGCGAGAACACGCGTTCGCTCGGTGGCCGCGGCGGCGCCACTCTGGTCCGTCGCGGGTGCCTCGACGGCGTTGACGGCGATGGCATCGAAGCCACCGGCGGCGAGCGCCGCGGCCAGTGCGGTCGCATGTTCGGCAGAGCCGACGATCGAAAGGGTCGTGAGGCCGGCGAGGACCGGATTGGCCGCCGCCGACGCGTTGTCGGGTTCACCCGGCATTGCAGTCTCCATGGATGCGCGGGAACCCTTCGAACGGGTTTGCCGCTGGGAAGTGGCCGGCTGGCGGCCGTTCACGGCTGCGACAAATTCCGCCTGGGAATCTGCCCAACCCATGACTTTGTCAGCGAGGCCTGCCTTCACGGCTTCCTCACCACGATAAACACGCGCTTCGGTCGCGCGCACGGCGTCTTCCGTCATGCCCCGCGCCGCGGCGACATGGGCGACGAAGCGGCCATAGGCGTGATCGATATCGGTCTGGATGGACGCGCGTACGTCGTCGGGCAGCGCCTCGAAGGGATTGCCGTCAGCCTTGTGGGCACCGGCATGAATGAGCGTGACCTTCACCCCCGCCTGCTCAAGCTGCCCCGAAAAATCGGCGTGCATGGTGATGACCCCGATCGAACCGGCATAGCCGAGGTCCTGGACGGTGATCTCATCGCAGCACGCTGCAATCGCATAGGCGGCGGACGCACCAACGCCGCGGATGATTGCCCGAGTGGGCTTCTTGCCCCGGTCCGCCATCATCTGCGCGACCAATTCCATCAGGTCGGTCACCTCGCCGCCTGGCGAGTTGATGTCGGCGATGATGCCCTTCACCGACGTATCGCGCTGCGCGATCGTCCAGGCTGCGAGGACAGCATCATATCCCGTGAAACCGGAGGATGGGTTTACCCCTCCCCCATTCTCCGCGACGAGTTCACCGCGCACGTTGATGTGCGCGACGCCGTCCTGCACGTCCATCCGCCAGTCGGACGTGCCCGATGCTGGAAACGCATCGGCGGACGTCCGCTTCGCGTCGATCTTTGCGCGTTCGGTAGTCGCCAGCGCGACCAGTTCGCCGATATCGCGCTGTTCGCCGCCGGCATGCATCAGTAACTGGCTGACATCGAACCGAGGGCCGACAACGCCGAGCACAATAGCGGCCGTCGATGGCAACACGGCAAGCGGGGTGTTGAACAGCCGGCGCGTCATATCCGCCCGGCTGAAGGAGCGAATGCTCATTCCTCTTCGTCCTTCTTCTCGTCGTCAGCCGGGGCGGGTTGCTCGGCTTTTGGCGCGCCCGCCTGGCCGGGGACTGGCAACCCTTCCGTCTGCCAAGCGCGATGCTCGCGCCCGCGCCGGCGAATGTTTTCGCGGAAGCTGCCGCCGGTCAGCTCGGCGGTGATCTCTTCACCGGTGCGCCAGCCGTGGGCCTCCTGCACCTCGAAGCCTTTGGCCTCCTGGAGCGGGTTGAGCGTGATCTTGCCATCGCCCCGCCAATCGACACCGGTCCATGCCGCACGCACGGCAAGATCACTGAAGAAGCCGGGCATGTCGTAATCGCCACGGGCGACCTTCTCGGCGATGAAACAGACATAGGTCGGCACGCACCAGTCGCCGCCGAACCACGCACGCTCGGCACGAATATCCATGTACAGCGCCTCAAGCTCGGCTTTGCTTGCCGTGTAGCTTGAATTGAACATCAGCATCAGAACGCCGGCGGGAACGCCGATCGCGGCACCGATCTGGCGCACGATAGCCTGAAAGAACGGATCAAAAGCGGAGTTCGGCCGACCCGGCGACTTGATCTCGACCTCGGCTTCGCTGTCGATCTCCATGACGGAGCCGGACTCGAACTTATATTGAGGCGCCTCGGGCGGGATATCGTACGCCCCAGCGCCAGTATCCGCCGCCTCGCCCGTCGCACCGCCTTCCTGGCCATAGTCGGGCTCGGGCATCGGGGTCGCGCCCGGCGACTTATACACGACGGCGATCATCGCCGACATCACGGATGCGAACAGTTCGGCGTCGCTAAGGTCCGACACCATCTTGAGCGGTTCAAGGACCGTCGCGAGCATGCCAACGCCACGAACCTGCTCTGCGCGCTCTTTCTTGTAGACGTGGACGACGCGCGGAAGGTGCAGCTTGGTGTCCCACGCCTCGATCCGTTCCGGGACCATGGCAGCCGCACTTACAATCTGTAGGTCACCGGGATGCTGCTTCAGGATCCAATAAGCGACCGGGTTCCAATGATGATCGACCTCGACGCCGCCAGCGATCACGTTGCCGGTGCGAGGATCCCGCGCACCGTCGGCGACGGTCGGTGGATTGCGCAGGCGATCGGCTTCGACGAGGTGCCAGGCGGTGGCCGTGACGCGGCCGGGCTGGTCGTCCGGCATGACGCGCAGCGCCAGCATGTCGCCCGAGGTGATCGTACCGCGCTCGACGATCGACTGGACGCTGTAGCCGGTCGCCTGCCGCGCCGCGTCGACATCCTTCGACGCCATATAGGCGTCGTAATCAGTGGCAATGCGCTGTTCCCAGGCTTCCTGCTCGGCAGCCGTGAGGCCCAACGCCGCACCGTTGATCGCCGGGATGGCCATCAGTCCGGTGCCGATTGCGAAAGTCACCTTGCGGTTGATCGCCGCGGTCGCAATCGGCTGGTTCATCGCCGCGTCACGCTGCTCGGCGCGCATACGGTCCGCGCCGGGCAGGTTATCCGCGTTGGCGGAACGCGCCCGCGCGAACCAGCCGCGTCGCTTGCCGCGATCAGTATGCGCGCCGCGGTACCCACCGGTGGCCCCGCCGAACATCGTGGCGCTGGCGGTGAGCCGGGTACGAGCCTCCATCCGCTCCAGCCCCGCTTGCGGGTTCATGAAGCCAACGGCGCGATCGATCAGGTTGGGGCGGGCCCGCACCTTCACGTCAGCGCATCCGATACGAGCCGGAGCGTACGCGGCCAACTGCGCGCTTCACCGGGTTTGGATTGAGGCGGTCGACTTGTCCCTGCCAGAACACGATGCCGGCACGGATCTGCTCAAGGTCCGCGCGGGTCAGTTTGCGGCCCTCAATCTCGTACGCCTGGTTGTCGAGGACGCGCCGCTCGGCGGCGAGATACTCTTTCAGACGGGTGTCAGCGACGGCGAGGGTGATGCCGACATCAGCCATGGTAATCTCCTCAGCTGGATCGGACGACGCGGACCGAACGGCGGGGCTTCTGGCGCGAGGCAACTTGCGCCGTACGGGTGACGCTCACGCCGGCACGCTGGGGCGGCGGCGATCCATCATCATCGGGCGGCGGGGCGACCGGCGCCGGCCCTTTCGGACGTGGCGGTCGGGCCCATGGCGGCACACGGCTTAGATTCTGGTCGAGCCCGACAAGGCGAAGCATGACGACGAGCGAATAGATGAAGAGGTCCCACGTCTCGTTGCGCGTGCCCTCTGCCTTTTCCCAGCGGCCCTCGACCTTCTCTTCGGCGCGCATTTCGGCGATATGCTTCGGCGACATGTCGCTGGGCAGCGCCACATAGGCGGGGCCGGGCAACGGCCGGCGGAGACGATAATCGCCGATGTCCTTCATGCGGTTGACGTTGGGCACCCATAGTTCGCATTCCGGAGCGCCTTTGACCTGGCGCTTGGCATCAACCGTTGGTGCCGGCAGAAGCCGACCGTTCGGCCGGTTGCCGCCCTTGATCAGCATGATCGCAGTCGCCGGCAGCGCCGCGCGTCGATCGCGCTGGCTGCCGGTCATCATGTCGTGCCACCATGCATAGGCATTGTCGGTGGCATCGTCGCTGCCGCCGGTATCCAAGCCGGTGCACAGGATCTTCATGCGCAGGCTATGGTCGCGTTGCAGCGGATAGGTGCGTGACAGCACCTTCTCGTACAACACCGACCAGTGTTCGCGGCGGCTAAACGGCTCCAGCTTGGTGACGCCGTCGTTCAGCGTCAGGATGTCGAACCGGTCGATGATCCATGCACGGTTGCCGACACCGTGCCCGATGATCGCGACCGAAAACCGGTCATGTCCAAGGTCGACCGTGGCCGTCAGTGCGACGACGCCGTCGGGCACCTCGCCCAGCTTATAGGTGGAGGCGTTCGCCCGTTCGGTGAGTGCATCCACCGTCACCGGCGCATCGCCGCTGGCACGGCTGACATAGTTGCGGCCCACCTTCGTCTGGAAGAAGGACTTCAGCGGGCCCTCATCCTGGTGTTCCTCGAACCGCAGTTCGGCGATCCGGTACTGCCGAGCCATGGACGCCCACGGGGCGAGCCCGAAAACACCATCCCACCAATAGCTGTCGATGCTGTTGGCTTCGAGTTCGCCGCGCTTGCCGCTGTTGCTGCCGGTGGACCACGATACCGCCGTCTCACCCTTGCCGACCCATCGGCCACTAGCCATCAGCTTCGGCTTGTCAGCCTGTGCATGAACGCCACCGCAATGCGGGCAGCCCATGGTCACCGATTCTGCAGCATCGATGGCGCTGCCATCGCGTACGAAATCGAGCCGTTCCCACGACATCTCGAACGGCGCAGCGCATTGCAGGCAGTCCACCCACCAGCGCTTTGACGTCCCGCTTGCTACCAGCGGCTCAATGCCGCGTTTCGGTCCCTTCTTGGGGCTGCTGTTGACGTAGAGCTTCCAGCCATACCCTTGGAACGACGTCGTTCGGCCTTCGAACAGCGAGACGGCGTCGCCCTGATCGCCGATATCGTCATCGAAATCGTCGTAATCGTCCAAGCGGCCCCGCGAGAACGGCCGTGCGCGGAAGTTCGGCCCGGTCGGCCACAGGAAGTGCCAGTCGCACCCGCGGAACTGCTTCAGATAGATGTTGTCCGCGCTGGCGCCGTCCAACTGGCGCGCGGATACATCCGGGCATTCCTCCAGCAGCTTGTTGATTTGCGTGGTGACGTAGGAGGCAGTCAGTTCCTTGGTCGGCGCGTAGAACGCCATGTCCGCCGGGTCGTAAATGACCGAATGGACCTGCCAGTTGTTGCCGACCTCCGACTTGCCCATCTGGCTGGGGCCGATCACCGCCACGATCGAGTAGCTGCTGGTCATCGCGAGCGCGTTCGTCGGCTCGACCAGATGCTGCATTGGCTCGGGGCTATCGCGCCACGGCCCGCTATATGCGCCGGGGTTGCGAAGATGGCGGTGCCGGTCCGCCGCTTCCATCGGCGTGACCTTCTCCGGGAACAGCACCTCCGCGAACATGCGTCGGACGCTGGCCCGTGCATCAGCAAACCGGGGCGGCTCGCGCGTCTGCTGCATCAGCAGCGCGAGCGCGCCTAGCCGAGCAACAGAAGGTGCCGCGCTAGTCGATGCCGCCGTCATCTCCGTCGAGCGCGGCGGCGTCATCACCGACGTCGGCATCAAGCGCCTCCATGAACAGCACCAGCCGCTCGGCGATCAGCCCGTCGATCGCGTCCTGCACCTCCCTATCGAGCGAGAACTTCCGCCGGATGATCTGGCCGACGCCCTGAAGCTGCCGCCGCAGTTCGATCACGGCATTGACGGTCTCGCCCTCGATGTCGGCGACGCGGACGAGTTCGCCCATCGCCTCGCGGTATTCCAGTTCGGCAAGACCGGCCTTGAACTCGTCGCCGCGTTGCTTGCCGGGCAGCAGCAGGTCGTCTTCACTGGCATCGCCGCCGAGCATTTGCAGCCGCATCGCCGCCAGTTTGGCATTCTTGCCGCCGTCGCCACCGTCATTCGCGGCCCGTTGCTTCCACCACTCGACGCCGCCTTCGGCCACGATCTTGTAGCCGCGACCACGGGTGCCGCGTTCGAGGATCCATGGGGCCTTCACGGGAGCCGACTTGAGGTGCGACCGCATCGTCTCGCGGGTCACGCCGCAGATCGATGCGAATTCTTCCAGCGTGACGATGAGTTCGTCGGCCTTGCGGCGGCGTGGAGCGGCGCGCGGCGTTGCGGCTCGTGCCATTCAGCCCTCCGGGCGCCGGCCGGCGCAAACGCAAATGCAAAAGTAAACGACTAGTGATTTTCAAACACGGGAAACGCGCGCGCTTTGGGCCTTCGCCCCCCGCATATGCGCTTGGGTCCGGGGAGGACCCAAAGGGGGGTCAGGCGGCGGCGAGGGTGCCCCGAACGGCGGCGCGGGCGGCGGCGGCGATGCGCTCAACCTCGCCGATGCGCTGCTCGACCTCGTGGTGCGATCGTGCCGGCTCGCGGAAGTCGAACGCGATCGAGTGCAGATCGCCCGCGAGGTGCTCAAGGGTGTCAGCTATGGCGGCGGGCTTGGGCATCGGTGTGCCTTCCAGTGAGCGCTGCACCTGCGCGGTGCGGCTATAGGCCTGCCGCACGGCGGCCCAGATCAGATAGGGAGCGAGGCGGCCACCCCGAGGTAGAATGGGAATGCCGCGCCGGTCGAGCATGCCACCCTCCGACGCGAAAGACTGTTCCGACTTGTCGGAACAGATGGCCTGAGCCTACCGCATCTTCCTCATAGCTTCGCACATCCGCTCAAGCATGCCATTGCATGCTGATCGGTGATTGGAAGGGCGGTTGGAGTACTATGCTCTACCAGCCGTGCCCTACCTTCGAGGGCTACTTCCCGCTGCTTCTATGCAGCTAGGCCCGTTGCCGAGCCCGAATGTGCCGCGTCCTGTACCTCATCTGTTCGCAATAGGAAAGTGGCAATCTGCACCTCGAACGAACCACCGAAGCAAACCAGTGTGAACTTGCCGCTACCACCGTCGACCACCTGCCCGCTCAATCCGGTGAAGGCGCCTTCTGGCACTTGGACGCGGGTACCGGGCGCAAACGTATGACGGTCCTTCTTCGAGCGCGCCTTCTGCTCTGCTGCTCGCAGGGTATCAATCTCGCGATCACCGATAGCGGGGAAGCTGTTCAGGTGCTTGAAGATGGAGAATGCGGGGTGCGGCGTCTTGGGGTCGGCACGGATCGCCTGGAGTTCTCCCAAGTGAGTAGCCCGAGCAAAAGCAAAGGTGGGCATCAGCGCCACTTCGACCTCTTTGTGCCCCTTCTTTCCGCGCGGCAGGCGTCGGCGGTCAATCCGGCGCGGTGTCCAAACTTCTAGCCCGGCTTCGGCAAGCGAATCTGCCACCGCCAAGGTGCGCGCCCCGCTCATCCGGATGATGCACCAATCTGACGCACGTACCCTGCGCGGCGACTTGATCGGCTGAACGGACATTGGCACTCCCGGTGAACACGCACGCGCACGCGCACGTGTTCACTCTATGTGCCGCAAGCTATCCAGCAGAGGCAGTCCCCAATCTGTCACCCGGGGATCAACAGGATAGCTTTCTGAGAGCGCCGGCACCCGAGGTGGAATTGCGGCCCACCCCCTCCCCGCCAAGGCCAGCACCATTTGCTCGGTAGATATGTTGGCGCAGACGTCGATCAGCCGGATCGAGCGGGAACCGTGTGGCGTGTATCGTAGATAACCGTCCTCTTGGAGGCGGCGCAGGTACCCCCCGACTTTCTGCCGCGGTACTCGGGCGCGATAACTGATCTCGCCATAACTCGGCGATCGGCCGTGCTCCGCCATGTACTGCCGGATGGACGTCAGCACCCGGTGGCACGGGCTCGTGCTTTCGGGAACGCGATAGGCCGAAGCCCCTGTCATGCAGCCTCCGCCTGATTGTCGTCATAACCGATAGCCGCATCGACTTGCTCTTGCGTGATGAAGCCCGCCCGCAGCCCAAGCGCGCGCATCTCCGGCTTCATCGCGCGGATACCGGCCGCGGTGATCTCCGGCGCGGGCAAAGCGGTTGGCGGATTAGCGGCCCGCCGGATCGCAGCGCGCATCCGCTCAAACGCCGCGGCGCGGACATGGCGACGCTCGATCATTGCATCGGCGATCTCGCGAATGGCAGGCTCGACCTCCCCGACAAAACGAAAGGGCTTGTGGATCGCCTTCTTGGCAGCCGTCAGCGCGATCATTGCGGGCAACTCGCTGAGCGCCTCCACCATGGCGTCCCGCCAAGCTGCCGCAGCGTCCGGGCTGGCGGTAGGCAGCACCTTGGCGGCGAGGCGGCGCAGGCGCTCGTCCATAGCAGCGGCCCACTCGGCACGGCGGGCACGGTCGGTGGGCACTGCCGCCATCTCGGCCGCGTTCCGCGCAACTGCGGCATCGATGGCCGCATCGGCGTTATCGCCCAGTTGAGCGATGGCGACCTCAGTCGGCGAGAAAAGCAGGCTCAATGCCTTGCATGCCAGGTCGTGCGCCCCATCCGCCAGGGCGATCCCCGCCCGATCGGTTGCCAGTGTTGCCATTGCGGAGAACTCCTTCGATGAATGATCTTGGATCGATCGCGCCTTGGCGCTGCGCCTTGCCGAGCGCGGTGATGACGGCAGGCGCACCGTGATCCCGCTTCCACTTGCCCAGCATCTGCCGGGCGGCTGGCTGGGCGACCCCTGCGGCGCCCATCAACCGAACCCCTTCGTCAAACATGACCTTCTCGGGATCGACTGTTGGGGGTTCGACTGGCATGACCGGCGCCGCGGCGCCCGAAGCGTCAGCTTCGGAACCAAGGTCTCCCTGTCCCTGTCCCTGTCTCTTGGATGCATTGTCACCAGTGACATTTGCATCTGTAACCGGTGACACAGCGGGGCTGTCGCCGGTGACACAGTCGTCCGGCTCAAGGGACAGATATGAAACGGAAGCGACGTGATGCCGCGCCACCCATGCGGTGAACGATAGCTTCGGCTCGTCCGTCTTGTTGCGCACGTTCCGCTGCTTGATCGCGGCGCACTCGGTGCGGTGCCGCTGTCGCAGCTTGCTTTCCCAGCCGGATAGCACCTGCTCGGCAATTACAGGGTGGTACAGCCGGCCGTCATCGCACAGCACAAAACCACGCAGCGCGTCGGCCCGATGCTTACGAAAGGTCCGGGAGTCCCGCCCCAATCCGCACAGCTTCGTCAGCACCGCATCGTTGTCAGGCAGGGATCCCGCGGGCGACTGGTGCCACGCTGCGCACCAGAGCAGCACCGCGTACCAGCAGCCCTCCGGGTCACCCTCCGCAGCTAGGTCGCTATCGCGCAGACGCGCAACGTGCAGCGGCATGAACGGGAAGTCCTGCAAATCCGCGTCGGGCGGTGTCAGGGGGCGCGGTGCGGTCATAGCTGAGGTGCCTCAGTGGAGGGGATTGACGCCGAAGCGTCGCAGATGTGGACGATCACAGCGCCGCCGGGCCGGGGTTCGCCACGCGCCAAGATCAGCTCGAACCGGCTATCATCGACACCTACCGCTGCACTGACGGCATCTAGGCCGGCCTTGATCGAGGCGACCATGTTGTCGAGGTCGCGGCGCTGCTTGTCAGGGGGATGGAACGTCACGGCCACGGCTGCCCGCTTGATAGCCAGCGGGCGAACGCCAGCAGCCTTGCAGGCCCAGCCACAATCCAGCTTGTAGCGCTTGGACGCCTTGGCGCGTTTGCCCCAATGGATCCGCGCGTTGGGGTTCAACTTAGGAGACGGCCAAGGAAGGGTGATGGTGATCACGCCGCCGCGTCCTCCGCCGTTGCCATAGCATCGAGCATCGGAGCGATGGCCGCTGCCATATCGGTGAGAGGCTGCATCTGCCGCGCCAGATCACGCAGGCCGCCGTAGGTCTTTGCGACGCCGAGCCGATGTACCAGTCCGACAGCTTGGGCGAACGACTCATCGTCAAACCAGCGGTAGGGGGCTGGGTCATTCTGTGCGACCCCAGCCGCCGCATGCATGGCGGCAAGGGCCTTCTCGGCTTTCTCGCGCGAGTAGCGGCTGCGCTCCAATTCCCGCGCAACGAGTTCCGCCACCCGCTTATCGATCGCGGCACGCTCGTCTCGCATCGCGTCGGCGACCTTGTTCGCCAGTTCGCGGTCGGCGTGCTCATTCGCGCGGCGGAGCAGAGCAGCAAGGAAACGCTTCGATATTGCCACTTCACCAGGATTGACCGGTGCCGGGGTGCTGACCCGTAGGCCGTTGCCATGCACCTCGTATAGGCCCCACCCCTCCGGCAACTCACCCGGCTTCACGATGCCCGGCGGCGTCACGATCCACCAATGGTGGCAGAACTGCGCGATTTCCTCGGCCTTGGCCGGGTTCTTCAGTTCGGACAGCCAATCCGACCGCGACACCTTGATTTCGAAGCCTTGCAGGTAGAGCCCCCGCGACGGCCAAAGGCCCATCGCGATCGCGTCCGCCGAGCGCGTGGCGGCGCTGCCGGTAGCGTTCGCAACCTCATAGAACAGGGCATACTCAGGCGCGCAGAACTTGCGGGCCAGCGCCGCCCGAACATCAGCGGCGCGCATCAGGCTTGCCCCTGCACGGCGGCATCGGCCGGCTTCAGGTGATCGCGCAGCTTCGCCGCCAGGTCGGCGCTTTGCTGGCTGATCTTCTCCAGCGCCTTGGCGAGTAGCAGCACCTCGAAGTCAGTGGTGCCACGATCACCGGACAACTTGTGCGCCAGGCTGCGCTCGCCTACACCGATGATATTAGCCACCCGGCGCTTGGTGCCGAATATCTCCGTGGCGATCTCCAAACCCATCAGACGCTGAATACTGAGAGGATGGCCCTTCTGTTCGGGTTTTCCGGAACAGTTGCTTTGTGCTGACGTCATCACGCCGCATCCTTTTCCATGTCGAGGAAGTCGAAGAGGCTGGGCACGGCGTTCTCCCGCTCTTGCTCGCGCAGGTAGGAGACGCTGGCGCGCCAATAGCCGGGGTTCAGTTCGCTGCCGCCGCTGCAGCGCTTCGCCGCTATGGCGCGCATCGGCACGGTGCCGAGACCGCAGAACGGATCGAACACCATCTCGCCGGGCATCGAGTATCGCTCGATCAGCCGGTCTACGATGTCGAATTGCAAGGGGCAGACGTGCTTCTCGGCACCTTTGCGGACCTGCTCCCCGTTGAGCGTGCGCATCCGCACCACGTCATCCCACACATCAGGATGGTGGCTGCCGGGGGCGATTGCCATGAACGTGCGCGGCAGGCTGCCACGGCCGTCGCTGGGCGAACGGTCGGCCAAGGCTTCGGCGATCGTCACGTGCGCGCTGTGGCTATGCACCAGGTCACGCGTCTCATCCCGGAAGCGCTTTGCGATCTGGCCAACGGCCATGTGCTCGAAACGCTCGCTCACCTCCCACAACTCGGGCCAGGTGAGCGGCCGCTCCCCGCTCGACCGCCAGAATGCGTGCGCATCGACCTGCCAGCGCGCGAGGCTGTAATCGTCGCGGGCCTTCACCACCGGCCGGTCGGCATAACCGCGGCTGCGGTCCGTCTGCGGCTTGCGCATCAGCAGCACATACTCAGGGCTGCCAACGCCCATCTTCGTGCCGTCCTTCAGCATTTCGCTGTACGACAGGCGGTAGGTCTGATTGTTCTCGCGCACGACGTCGGTGACGACGGTGATCATGCCCATGAACTGGAAGCCGTGCCGTATGTAGTGCTCGATGCACTTGGCGTGGAACGGGTTCACCGTCGGCACCCCGTCGCCCGTCACGGCACCGAACAGGATCCGGTCCTTCACATGGATGCACGCCAGCCGGCCGGGCGCGAGCGCGCGGAGCAGGTTCGGCGTCAGGTGATCCATCTGCGCGAAGAAGTGCGCATCATCATCGGTGTGGCCGAAATCGTTGTAGCTGGGCGTGTACTCGTAGTGGTTCGAGAACGGGATGCTGGTGACGATCAGGTCCACCGATCCTTCGGCCAAGCGCGCCGCCTCATCGACACAGTCGTTATGCGCGAGGGTCCACCCCTCCCCGCTTTCCACCTGCCGCTCGATCCCGATCGAGCGCTTCAGCGATGCCAGCGCCACCTCATGCTGAAGGCCATACTGGCGGATGATGCCGGACATGCGCTCGGCAAGTTCGTCATGCCGTGCCCACTTCGCCTGAAGGTCGCGCACAACCTCCCGCTCCGTCTCCGCATGGATGATATCGATCTCCACTGGATGCGGCTGCTGGAAGCGCTGAAGGCGGTGGATCGCCTGGATGAAGTCGTTGAACTTGAACCCGACGCCGACGAACACCGCGCGGTGGCAGTGACGCTGCAGGTTGGTACCGGAGCCGAGCATGACGGGCTTGGCGGCCAGCAGGCGGCTCATGCCCTCGGCAAAGCGGCTGATGATGCCTTCCCGCCGGTCTAGATCCTGAGTGCCATAGACGCTGTCGATACCGGGAAACGTCGCCTCCAGTGCGCGGCGCTCGTCTTCCAGGTCGTGCCAGAGGATGAAGTGGTCTGCCGGCGCCTCGCCCACGATCCGCTCCGCCGCCGCGATCCGGGTCGGCAGCGTCTCGCGCTTCTCCCGTGCTGCTTCGGTGATGCCCAAGGCGGCATCGCGCATGAGGCGCCCCTGCCCGTTGCTCTCCACCTCTGCCGCCGCGAGGTCGGCCTGAACCTCGTGCCACCGGACCGTCAGCTTGGGCAGGTCATAGCCCTCGTCACTGAAGCCCAGATCACTGGGGCGCTGAAGGAACACGGCCCAGCTATTCAACCACAGCCAGAACTCGCTCTCCTTGTGCGGGTACAGCGTCAGATCGCCCGCCTTCTCGCTGTTGCGTTGGAAGAAGCGGGTCAGCGCCTGACCGGTGTCCATCACACCCAGGAAGCCGGCGTAGTGGATCAGCTCCTTGTACCGGTTCGGCGACGGCGTTGCGGTCGCAACGAAGCGATAAGGCACCGCGTCGAACAGCGGCAGGAACGTCTGGAAGGTCTTGGACCCATAGGAGCGGAGCACGCTCGCTTCGTCCAGGCTGACGGCATCAAAGCGCGACACCGTGATCTTGCCGTCGCGGACGCTCTCGTAGTTCGTCAGGAACAGGGTTGCGATGATGTTGATCGCGCGCCGCTCGGCAATGACGGCATCTATCTCTGCGTCCGACTTTACGAAGGCGATGTGGATACCAAGCTTCGCGGCGTCGGCGATGAACTCGCGGCGGACGCCCAGCGGAGCGACGATCAGCCCCAGCGCGCCGACATCGCCGGCGCGTTCGCAGTTCAGCTTGCCGATGATGATGTCGAGGATCAGCAACTGCTGGATCGACTTGCCGAGCCCGAATGCCTCGAAGAGCGCGCGGCGCCCGCCCTCCACGGCCCAGCGCACGATATGGCGCTGGTGGTCGAGGATCGGGCGGCCGTCGACCAGGTGCGTCGGCACGTCGTCCAGATCGCAGGTCAGCCCAGCCGGCGCGGCCGTTGGAATCTTCGCCGCAAGGAAGTCGGCGTAGCCAGCAGGCGCAAGGCGCAAGTTATCGATCGCTGCGACGGGCATCCCCGCGGCAGCGCCATGAATGGCGTCCATATCGGTCACTCCTGGGCGGCGCCAAGGCCGCCGGTTAGATCCTTAGGCGGCCTGCCCTGCCCGCGAGTACGGGAGCACGGTGGCGATGATCAGGTCGGCCGCGTCGGTCACCGCCGGCCGTTCGGTGTGGTCAAAGCGATTGTCCGCCGCTGCGGCGGCGATCACGGAGAGGCCGCGTGCGATCTCCCCCACCACCGCACAGGGTTGTTCCTCGGAGGCTTCATCCAGCGGGCTGCCGGTGTAGCCAATCAGCGCCAAAATCACGTTCACGCAGCGTGAGCCGAGCACGCAGGCGATCGACAGCGCGACTGCGCCGCCGACGGTGCGATGCTTGCCGGGATCACGGGAAAGGATGGCGTCAATCGTATGGACGTTGACGCCGCTTTCCAGCGCAAGCTGTTGCCGAGTGAAGGTGCGATCAACGTTGATCGCGCGATCAATCTGCCGGCGGAGCGCATCACGCAATTTCGCGTCCGAAACGAGCGGTTCACTTTGGACAGTATCAGCGGCGCTCATGCTGCATTGCACCTTCATGACTGGGGTGACGATCAGAGAAGAGAAGGCCACCGACGCCGCCGCGGGTGAGCGTGGCGTCGGTGGAGGTGCGGCCGCCAGGATGGGGGGCAGGGGCGACGGCCGTCGGGAGCGGGTGGATGCCGGCGTACACCGGATTAGGATGGGCACAGCCATCGCGGTTGCAGGCTGCGCAGGTCATGCGGCCACCGTCTCAGGCCGATATTTGGCCATGAAGATGCGCAGCTTCTTCTCGGTTTCGGGCCAAACGCGACGACCGCCGCGGAATTGTGCCACAAAGCGCGGGTCATTCAGGGCCAGCCGACCGAAAGTAGCCGGAGCCATGCGATGACCAGCCAAGAAGGCGTTGATCGCGTCGATCAGCGGAAGTGCCTGCATGTCCATGGACAGGAAAGATATATAGGACGCGTCCTACGGTCAAGCGGAAAAGGTAGGACGCATCCTAGCCTTCCCGACAAAAGCGGTTTGTGGGATGCGCCCTACATGGCTGACGACGACGCTTCCCCGCTGCAACAGGCAATCCGGCGCGCAGTCGCTGATTCCGGCCGCGCCCGAGACTACTTCGACAGCATCTTGCGCGAAAAGCTGGGGACAAAGGGCAAACTGCTTTACGACATCGATCGCGGCAAGAGCAAAAGGCCGGCGGTGGAAACCTTGCAGGCGGCCGAAGAGGTTCTTGGGCTCAACCCTGGGGCATTGGTTGAAATCGTCTACCCCTCCCTGCCCGCCTCACTCGCGCCAGTGCAGCGCAAGCATCCCGATCTGCCGCCGTCAAAGCCGGCGACTGACGGGTCCGTGGGCCTAAAGGTCGTGGACCTGAACCTTGCAATGGGGGACGGCGGAAACCTCGACGACTGGGCAGATGAAGAGGTCGTGGAGTTCGATCACAACCTGCTCCGCGCAATTACACGCGCTCCCTCGGATCGCGTGATAGTGGTGCGGCCGCGAGGCGACAGCATGTTCCCGACGCTTATCAACGGCGATTGGGTGCTGATCGACACTACGCAGCGGGTGCTCAACCTCGATGACAAGATTTGGGCATGCAGCATCTACGGCGCCGGCGCTGTGAAACGGCTCAAGGCTGTCGGACGCGGCAGGGTTGAGGTCCGATCCGATAACCCGATTGCAGGCAATCGCGAGGTCGACGCAGACGATATCTCTATCTTGGGTCGCGTGATATGGATTGGACGAGAAGCATAACTGCTTGGGAGGGCAGACCATGAAAACGGGCGGTTATATCACGTTGGCCATTGGCGCTTTAATCAGCCCAGGCGCCCTCTTCTTGATGGACACGACCGTTTCGATGTCGTCGTCGCTGCTCGGCGATGTAAGATCGACGCACAACATCGGGCTTCTTCAACAACAGCAGCTTATCGTGCACCTCGGCTTTACGCTGATGATCGTCGGCGCCATCTTTGCCGCGGTCGGATCAGCTATGGAGCGTCGTAGCACCGCAACCGTGCCGTCGGATGCGCCGCCCCCGCCCCCGCCGCCCCCGTATACGTCAATGACACTTTTGCCGCTGACGGGAAGGTACTCGGCATTCTGGCGGCGGTTATCATCGTCATCGTAGCTATCTTCATGGTGCTACGGCCGTCGCCGTCCGCAGAACAGCTAGCGATCCAGCAGAATGCAGACGATCTCGCAAACCAGATGGAAATGCAGGCGGACAACCTTGATGCCATGGCTGATCGCTTGGAAAGACAAGGCCGCTGAGTGCTTCGCTAATGAAGCACCTCAGCCTCGCCATTGTCGGCATCGATTACCCCAATCCCTCCGGCCCTGATCGACGATTCGAACTAGCAATCTGCGCACCCGGCGAAGCTATCGAGTTCCGCTTGGAACCTAAGAACAAGGCGGACCCTCGGGCGGTGGCCGTCTACAGCTGCCGGGGGGTTCAGTTGGGATACCTGACCGCTGAGCGCGCGCCTTGGTTCGGCGCCATCATCAGATCGGGCCGCGAGATACGCGCCATCTATCAAGGCTTGCACGGCAAAGCTGCGTGGACGCGGGTGGCATTCGACGGCCTTGATCCGGCGCTTCCGTCAACTCGACCAGAGCCCGAGCCGGAACCGGACTTCTATCCTGACTGGATACCGCCAGACGATTAAATAGGACTGGTCCTACACTTTAGCGTTGACATAGTAGGACACGTCCCACATACATCCTCCACCGCAGATCGCCGCTGTTGAGCGATCCGGTTGAGGACACGCTACCGTGCAGCAACAGCCGCTATTCGGGAATGAGCCCGCCGCCGAGGTCGATACCGACGTCGCGCAGGCCATCGCCTTCTTCCGCCCCGTGGTGCTGGAAATCCGCCAGTTGTCCGCCCAGGCGTTCACCCTCCCCGAGCGCAGCGCCGCACGCGCTGCCGTCGAAGAGCAGATACAAGATCGCGTGAGCGGCATCGGACTGCGCGCCACGCGCGTCGGCCTGACCTGCGACGACCTGCTGGCGAAGATCAACGCCGACCTGAAGGCGAGCCCGCCCCCGCACGATTACCAGCCGCACGGCGAGTTTCTTCGCCACCTGCTGGACGAAAACACCGCCGCCCATGCTGACGAGGCGCAGACGAACCGCGAGATTGAGCGGCTACAAGCAAACCTGAAGCGTGCGGTCATGCGCCGCCGTGCAGCCGATGGCGCGTGCGCTGGCTTCGTGGCCGGTCATGCCCTTCGCGGCGGGCCGCGCGCGTGACGCCCCTCACCCGCCCCCAGTTCGGCACGCTGGCTGTCCTGACGGGCAACGGCGAGGCTGGCTATGACAAGCCTGCCGGGCAGACGGTGCTCGCCGCGCTGGCGCGCCGTGGGTACGCCGAATATCGCGGCACTCGGTCGCGGCCGGACGTGCGGCGCTGGTTCGCGACCCCCGCCGGCCACGAGCGCATCGATGACGAGCGCCCCAAGATGCTGTCGGAGACGACGGACCCGCACGGCCACTGGGCTGGCAAGGCGGTGCCGGGATCGCGGTGGACGCGGCCGCAGCTTGAAGTCCTTCGCGCCCGCGGCTTTCGCACCCCTGAGCGGTGCCCGTCTGTCAGCATTGCCCGGTATCACACCGACACCCCAAAGCCCGGCGAGCCCGGCCCGCGCGTCGTGCATGTCGTGCCGCGGCTCCGAATGCGAGAGAACGGCACGGAAGCGCAGGTGATCCGCCCGAACGGGTCGATCGGGTGGGAGCGCGTGTACAGTGGCTGAGCCCACCCCCACCCCTGTTGTCGGTAGCTGGCGCGGGCCCGACCGTGTGCTGGTGCGTGCGATCGCAGCAGCATCGGACGGCCGCTGGACCGTCGAGGAAACCAGCGACTTCCTTGCGCTGGCCTTCCGCGTGATGGCGACCATGATCCGCGAGGGCATGTTCGTCACCATCACGGATATCGGCAAGCTGACCACACGCCTGAAGCGAAAGACGGATTGGACGAACGGCAAGCGCCGTGTCCGCACCGACCGCGTCGCCGCCGTCGCCGGTGCCCCTGAAATCGATGGGCACGCTGTCGTGCTCGACGGAACCACCACCCACCGTGGAGAGCCTTATGACCCTCTTCCCTGAAATGACGCGTGGGCAAGGCTGGGGCTTCGGCTTCGCGCTTGCCCTGACCCTGTGGCTGATCATCGCGGCCCTCATCGCGCTGGTGGCAGCATGACCGCGGGCGATCACGTCATGCACGCCCTAGGCGTCCTGTCGCTTGTCGTCATCGCGGCCGCGGGCGGTTTCGCCGTGCTGACGATCGTGGAGACGGTGGTGCCGTCGCTGGGCAAGATCCGCGCGGCACTGGCCCCCGTCCTGGTGACCCTGTTCCCGGTCGATGAGGTGGAAGCATGAACCGCCGGATCTACTACAACGACGGCACGGTAATGCGTGTCGTGGGCGAAGGCTTCGGCCCGTCGGGCGACCTCGCCGACTGGTGGGGCAAGCCGATGCCGCCCGAGCAGTGCTCGCGTGAGAATGCGGCCCGCTATGTGACCGTGGAAGGCATGGAGGTGACCGTGCCCCAGCCCCGCGCAGCAAACCGTCAGCCCGCGACGCGCCTCGGCTGCGCTCGCCTCCTGATCGGCGCTGGCGCTCCATTGCGGCATGCATCGCCGCAGTTTGGGCGGTGGCCTGATGGACGTGCTCGCTTTCGCTGCCGCGACCGCGCCGACCTTCGCCCTCATGGCATGGATCAGCCGCCGGTACGCGCAGCAGATCGATCTGCCCCGCCGGTCGACCGCCTTCTACGTGGCATGGCTGCTGATCTGCGCTGGCGTGCCGGCTGGTGTCGGCATCCTTGCAGCCTGGGCGGTGTCGTGATGGGCGCCCCTGTCCCCGCCGGTTTACCCGACGATAGCACGAAGACGGCCGACGTCGCCGACACCCGCCTGTGGTGCATGCACGTCAGCGGCATGGACGAGGTGCACCCCGCCCCGGACCGGGCCACCGCGCAACGGTGGGCTGCTAGGTGGACGGCCGACTTCGCGCGCCGCGTACCCGACCCCGGACCCTCTGACCCGGTGATGAACTTCACCGTGCAGGAATGGCCGTGGAGCCCGCAGAAGCATGCGGATGGGCTGGCGAACTCGATCGCGGGCAATACGTGGCCGGACGATGGAGATATCGACGATCTGGATAGCCCCGCGGCCCGGCTCGACATGGTCCATGCGGCGCTGCTCGGCATAGTCGAGAACCCCTCCCGCGCCGCTGCGCTGGCGAAAGCCGGACTCGATTTCATCACCCTAACGGCCGCCGAGCGCGCCGCCATGCGCGGGGAGCCTTGGGCATGATCAGGCGCCCCACCATCGTCGCGCTCACCTTCACCGTGACCGCCGGCAATATCGACAGGATCGCAGCATGATCCGGGTGCTTGTTGCATGCGAATGCACAGGAACCGTTCGGGACGCGTTCCTTGCTCGTGGCGCCGATGCGTGGTCCTGCGACCTGAAGCCAACCAAAGCGCCGGGTCCGCATATCCAGGGGGATGCCCGGAAGGCGATCAACTGGGGCTGGGATCTGCTGATCGCGCACCCTGAATGCACGAAGCTGACCGTCGCCGCGGCATGGTGCATGTACCATCCGGACGACAAGCACCTGGTCTATGCCGACCGCCGCCCGCATCCGCGGTTTCCCGATCGCCGGCAGGAGCAGGACGAAGCGGCCGCGTTCTTCATGGATATGGTCGCCGCGCCGGTCCCGTACATCGCGGTCGAGAACCCGGTGGGCATCATGGGCACCCGGTACCGCAAGGCCGATCAGAGCGTGCAGCCGTACGAGTTCGGCCATGATGCGTCCAAGCGGACCTGTCTCTGGCTGAAGGGGCTGCCGCCGCTCGCGAAGGATCGCCGTCAGCGAGTGCCCGGCCGATTGGTCGAGCAGGCGAACGGCAGGATGGCCGAGCGCTGGGCGAACCAGACCGACACCGGCCAGAACCGGCTCGGGCCTTCCGATGATCGATCGGCTCAGCGAGCCGCCACCTACCCCGGCATTGCCGCCGCAATGGCCGACCAGTGGATGGCAGCCATCGCCGGTCAACTGAGGCTCGCCGCATGACCGCTACTCCACAACTCCCGGGCGCATCGAAGCGTGGCACTCACGTCCGCCGCGTCGTGATCGACATATCGACGCCCGCGGGCTGGATCGTCCGCCACTTCTTCCGCATTGGCCGCCGCCGAGCTGCCAGCATCGTCATGGCCTTCAACCCACACGTCTTTGCGCTGGGCTTGGAGGTCATGACCGGCGTCGGCAAGGGCGCCGCGATCATCATGGGCCCACTTTGGATCGGCTTCGCCGTCGCCGACACCACCCAAGATCAGGATGGAGGATCATCAGAATGAGCGCTATACAGCGCATTGACGCGGGCGCCGCCGACCGGCTCGTTCGCATGCCCGAGGTGCTGGCGCGCACCAGCCTGTCGCGTGCGACCATCTATAGGAAGATGGCGAGCGGTGAGTTTCCGCGATCTATCCAGATAGGCGCTAATTCGATGGCGTGGAGGGAACGCGATTTTGTACATTGGCTAGCCTCTCCGATGTGCTGGCGCCAACAGCCAAAGACGCCATAGACACGACAGGTTCGACCGTCGTTTGCAGCGGCCGCGCCAGCGCCAAGCTTTTTCATCGACTTGCAGAACCTCCTGTGACAAAGGCACAGCAGTTGGGATCAGCACACCTGGGGAGGGGTATAGTGCTCGGGGGGCGCCCTATCGGTGGGAACGCTGCGGTATGTTGAATTGCGTCGACCTTTTCGCGGGTGCTGGCGGCTTTTCGCTCGCCGCCCAGCTGGCAGGCCTGAAGGTTCTACTTGCGGTTGAAAGCGATAAGCATGCCGCAGCAACTTATCGCGCAAATATTTGCAAGGTTTCGCCTGACACGCAGCTTATTGATGATGACATACGGCAGGTAGACATTGCCAATGTCATTAAAAACGAGTTAAACCAGAAGCAGTGCCACCTTTTGCTTGGCGGTCCTCCCTGCCAAGGGTTTTCAACTCACCGGATCAAAGATTCAGGCGTTAACGACGAGCGTAACGATCTTGTGCATGTCTATTTCGACTTTGTACGGGCTCTGCAACCGCACGCCTTCTTAATGGAAAACGTTCCAGGAATGCTATGGGATCGCCATAAAGCGACAGTATCCCGCCTCTACCAGGAAGGTGCCGCCGCCGGTTATTACATGCTAGCGCCAACCATTTTGGACGCGAGACAATATGGTCTTCCACAACGCAGGAAACGCGTCTTCATCTTGGGATTGCGAAAGGACTTATCCGTCCGTGATATTGCATGGCCTCCACAGGCAACGCACGGCAGCACGGCGGAGTGTCTCAGCGATCCGCATCTACAACCGTGGACATCCTGCCATGCAGCGTTTCATCCGGCACGTGCGGGCGACATAAACGATATCCACATGCGCCACAGCGACGAGCTCGTCAACGCCTTCGCAAGAACCCCTGCAAATGGCGGAAGTCGAACATCATCTGGTCGTGAGCTAAAGTGTCACAAAGGCCACGACGGACACAACGATGTATATGGACGCATCGACCCACGCCTACCTGCCCCTACTATGACGACGGCGTGCATCAATCCTTCCAAGGGTCGCTTTGTTCACCCTACCGAACACCACGGCATTACCGTTCGCCAAGCAGCTCGGATCCAGACTTTTCCCGACAATTTTACCTTCGAAGGAGGCTTAATGGCTGCGGGTAAGCAAGTGGGTAATGCCGTTCCCGTTGCCCTCGGCAAAATGCTTATCGAAGGGCTAATACCTTTCATTGGCAATCGCCCTTCAGACAAAAGGTGACACAAAGTTGATCGACGCAGTCGCATTTCAAACGAAAGCACGTACGGTCGACCATCTCGGCCGCGAGCAAATCGCAGATACACCTACTGCAATTTCGGAGCTGTGGAAGAATGCTTACGACGCATATGCTCGTAACGTTGCACTCGACATCTATGACGGACCCGCACCTTTAGCAATCATTTCAGACGATGGGCATGGCATGAGCCGCCGTGAGTTCGAAACGAGGTGGCTCGTCGTAGGGACAGAATCAAAGGCAACTAATGCCGCTACACCACTCGCTGATCGGAATGGCCTCATGCTGCGCCCCCGCCAAGGTCAAAAGGGGATCGGTCGGCTGTCGGCAGCAAATCTTGGGCCCCTCCTTGTCTTCGTATCTAAAAGAAAACGGGAGAACTTTGTTGCCGCACTTATTGATTGGCGACTGTTTGAAAACCCTTATCTGAACCTCAGTGATATTCGAATACCAGTTGTTGATTTCGAACATCAGACCGCATTAGCGTCGCTGCTACCCCAACTCCGCCACTCCCTTGCGGCCAACATCAACGGATCACCTGAAGATCTGATACGCACACGCAGGTTGCGTGACGCTTGGGCCTTAGCAGACGAACTGCATGGACAAGCCGGCAATGAACAAAGCCCGATGGATCGCCGAGCCCCGTCTCACGCGATTTTGGAGGATGTTTCTGCCTTACAAGTTGACCTAGATCGTCTTAATATTTGGCCCGTATGGACGGGCAAAGCAGAGCAAGGAACCGCCCTGCTGATCAGCGGGCTCAACTACGACTTGCTCGCGCAAATTGGACGCGTCGAGGACGATTCCTCTGCCAAGGGCGCGCGTCGCCGGTTCTTTGAAACCCTGACCGGTTTTGCGGATCCGTTCACCGACCCGATAGCGCCTGAAGTAACGAAGAGGACCGATTTCGATTACGCTGTAAGAACTTGGGCCGCCGACAGCTACCGACTCGTAGTAAGCCCGGACAAGCAATACAATCGACGGGTCTTGGACGGCATGGAACACATAATCCATGGCGAGATTACTGCCGATGGCGCTTTCATCGGAAAGGTGAAGGCCTTTGGTCGGTGGATACCCGACACCTGTACCATACCGCCGCCCAAAGACCTCGTCATCCCACACCGTACCGATACTATGCTTGGTCCGCTAAGCATATACATCGCATCGATGGAATTCGAAGCTAAGAATACCACTTTGCCGAAGATGGAGTTTCAGCGATTTAAGCAGTTAGCTGAAGAGTATGCCGGTTTCATGATCTATCGTGACGGATTGCGAGTGCTTCCGTATGGCCGTGAGGACAATGATTTCTTCGAAATCGAGTCACGTCGATCGAAAAGCGCGGGCCGGGAGTTTTGGAACCACCGCCAGATGTTCGGCCGACTTGCAATAACGCGTGAAGAAAACCCCAATCTGAAGGACAAGGCGGGTCGGGAGGGGCTGCTCGACAACCGCGCCGCTAAAACTCTCAAGGAACTGGTTTCACATATCCTGAAACAATCTGCGCGCCTGTATTTCGGATCTGCATCAGAAATACGCGGAGAAGTACTCCCTCAGGTGCGAGCCAACTACGCAGCCGAAAAGGCCTCGGAAAGCCGCAATCGGCTTCGGCAGAAACAGCGTAAGGAATTCCGATCAAAACTTAAAGGCTTCTCTGCAGAACTGCCAGCGTTTCGGGCAGAAGTTAAGTCTTTTGCAGCAAATCTGCAGCTTTCGACCGAGACCGATGTAGCGGATGCACAACATTCACTTGAGCATTTCCGGGACCGGCTTAGTGACTTCCGACTAACGGGAGCGCCAAAAAACCTCGGGACGCTAGAGGACGCGTATTCCGATTATCGCGATGCCATGCGCGCGATTGCCGACACCAACACCGCGATTGCAGAAAAGATTGAAATCAGCATCGCTGAGATCAATCCGGCGCAACCTCGCGAGCTCTTGGAAAAACAGATTGCCCGACAAGGCGCACAATTAAGCGCCCGCGTCCAAGCCTGGCGGCGGTCCATCGAGGAACTTCAACGGTCGGAGGCCGGTCGGATCCGAGATCTAGTCGCGAGTCGCAACAAGACGTTCCATGCTGAGGCTCACCCCCTTCTCGCGAGATTTGATCGAGGCGAGCTTACGTATGTTGAAACGTCCAAGGCTCTGGAAAACCTCAAGGCTGATGTAGACCACCAGAACGGTGATCTATTCGTCCCGTATCTGAGAGCGCTCGAAAGCCTGAAAGAAAGTATCGACCTTGAGGGTCTGGCAGCGTTTGGGATGGATGAACTTGGCGAACTTCGTGCCGAACTTGAACGATTGAATGCGCTTGCCCAGCTAGGGATCGCCGTTGAAATCGTCGGACACGAGCTTCAGGCTTATGACGATATCATAGCCGCTGCTCTCAACCGCCTCCCTGCCGATGTACGGACTATCCCAGAAATGTCAGACATCGAGTTTGGGTTCGATGGCTTGACAGATCAACTACGTTTCTTGTCCCCGCTGAGACTTGCTGGGCAGCGTATCGAGCGCTGGATTAGCGGAGATGATATCGCAAAGTACATAGAAAAGTTCTTCGGCGTCCTTCTTGCTAAGAATCATATATTACTCGATTGCACGGAGCGGTTCCGTTCTTTTCGGGTCTTTGACCAGCAATCCCGATTACTGCCGGTGTTCATAAATCTTATCAACAATAGCCTCTACTGGGTTTCCACAGTAGGTGATCATCGCATCATACGGATCGACGTCGTTGGCACCGAGGTAGTAATCGCTGATACCGGGCCCGGGGTGGATCCTGAGGATGTAGCCAGCCTATTCAGCCTATTTTTTACCAAGAAAGCGCGCGGCGGCAGGGGTGTCGGGCTTTATCTTTCCAAGGCCAACCTTTCAGCCAGTGGCCATCGCATAAGATACCTGACTGACAATAAGCTTCTTAGGGGAGCGAATTTTGCCATTGATTTCCGGGGAGGTGAATTCGATGCTGGGTAATCACTACGGATCATTTATAGAGGAGGCATTCGTTAAGCCTATCCGGTCCGTTCTCATTGTAGATGATGATTATCCCACCTTGGATGATCTGTTAAAGAGCGGCAGCGAAGGGCAACCGAACGCCGTTCGCGATAGCAAGGCGTGGCGCTCTGACCCACAGAAAATCAAGGCGGTAATTGATCGCTTCCGGGAAGGAGATCGCTCGCTTCTGGTTGACATCCATGACGGGTCTAATGTTTCTCCGGGTGACGACGCAGAGATCGCATCTCACCTGCACCAGTCCGATCTGCTTGTTCTGGATTACCAACTTGATCGCACAAAATTGGGCGATGGAAGTAGAGCACTCCAAATCATCAGAAGATTGGCTACAAACGATCACTTCAATTTAGTGATCGTGCACACGAGCGAAGTACTGGATGTGGTCTTTCGCGACACAGCCTTATCACTTTTGATGCCATGCGGCGAAAAACCAAGCGAGGGCGAAATCAAGGCGGCTGAGGATGCGATTTTTGCCGCAGATACGGACCGAGAGGGCTTCGAGGATGCGATCCTCGAAAGCATAGGGAAGGATCAGTACCTACGCTTCAGACAAGACCGGCGAGCCGCTTTGAAGGAAGCCATGAAGGGTGAAGGTGCGTTTTCCCGCTTTCATCAACTCTGTAGCGAAGCCGGCTGGAAGGGAAAATTAATTAAAGATGTCTTTCTCTATATAATCGAGATATGTGACAGAAAATATGCGAGTAGCATGATCTGCACACGACCTTTAGATCTTACATGGGATCAGGCGGGTGTGCGCTATATTCGCGCAGATTCGCTTTTTATAGCATTCTCAAACAAATCTGGCGATGAAGATCTAATTGCAGACCTTCGATCCGCCCTCGAAGCATGGTGCCCTCAGCCTTCGCGGCTATTTTTGTCGAAGCTAAGGTCGGAAGTCGACGAAGCTGGCGTCCTAGCGCAGCGGCCCGCTTTGGAAAATCGGCATGCATTAGCCCATTGGTATAGCAGATTAGTGGAGGCGGACGGCCCTCGACGTAAATGGATGGTCGCCGAGAGTGTTCGGCGGCACTCGGAGCAGCTGATGGCTGGCATTCTCCCCGGCGTCCAGGATTTCGCAACTCGCTTAGTAGAAGCTGAACGAGGCGTTGGAAGCGCGACGGATCTAAGCAACCACCACTTCAAAGTTAATTTGGCTGATGAAAGCGATCGGCGAACCTCGGAACGTGAACACAACGCTTTGGTGTCATCGAAGCCTGTGGAAGGCTGGCATCTTACTACCGGGCATGTGTTTGAGATTGAGGGAGATTACTGGGTCTGTGTTTCGCCAGCTTGCGATATGGTACCGGATCAGCTTTCGTCTGAGAAAAAGGCGCGTCTGGGTGAATGGCTGCCATTCAACGCAGTGAAACTTGTATCGTGTTCTGACGGCAAGGATGTCGACGCTAACTCAAACAGGTATCTCTTTCTTAAGATCGGCAGTACGGTTAAAGTGTTTTGCTTTAACGACCCTTCACGAGATGCATCATCGCCGTCTTGGTATACCATGTATGCCGAATCTCTAGGTCATCTGACGGACGACAATCGCGTCAGTGTTGTTCTGCCACGCTTGAATGGAACCGATCTTGGCAACTCCCGCCATAATGCAAATGTTGTTACGCAACTGCGGTATGAGTATGCTTTGAGCCTATTACAGCGCCTTGGGGTGTCCCAAACGCGGATTGGCCTCGACTATGTTGGGCGCGTTACCGGATAATCCTCATTAAGCAACACCGCGCCGATATCCTGAAATAAGAGTTTCGGCGGGTGTTGTATTAGCAAATGTTAAGTCTGCCCACTCGCGCGCTAATTCCCACCGCACTGGCATGTACTCCGCCCTGTTGTATGCAAATTCCGCCGCGCTAATCCCGCGCGGTCGGTGCGACAACATGGCATCAATGATTGGCTGTAGCTCCAGCCGCCGCCCGGCCGCCGCTGCGCGCTCATTCATTATGGTCGAGAAGCTGGTACGCCAACCGTGCGGCACGTGTCGCCCCTTATAGCCGCAACGGTTGTAGGCATAGCCGATGGTGTTCACGCTCATCGGTTCATGCGTCGATCGGGTGCTGTGGAACAGGTAGGGGAAGCGGCCCGTCAGCCGGTGCAGGGTGCGCAGCACGTCGACCGCCTGGGGCGGCAGCGGCGAGATATGCTCGAACGCCTCTTGCCCCTTATCAGCCTGTTCCAGCTTCATGCGCTCCGCACTGACGCGCCAGATCGGCTCCGCCGCGTCGCCGGCGCCGGTCGGATCGGCCCAGTCGATCCCCTCGAACTCGTGCCACCGTGCAGTCGGCACGATGCCCGGCCGGACGAAGGTCAGCGCGAGAAGGCGAGAGGCGAGCCGGGTAAACGGTGCGGCTGTCGACGCATCGATGTCGGCATGCAGCTTGCGGATCTGCTCGACGGACGAAAGCCCCGGCTGACTGCCGCCGACCGGGGTGGGCAACAGGCTCTTGACCAGCGCAGGCCCGGCCGGGTCTGTCGTGCACAGCCCCTCCGGGATGCCATAGGCGAACACCGCCGAGACGTGCTGCCGGATCCGCTTGGCGGTGTCGATCGCGCCGCGTCGCTCGACCCGGCGTAGCATGTCCAGCACCATGCCCGAGGTGATCTCGACCATGGGCAGGCGACCGAGCACCGGATAGACGTCGCGTTCCAGCGCTTGGCGGACCTTGGTGGCCTGCACGGGCGACCACCGGCCAAGCTGCGCCTCGTGCCAGCGCTTCGCCACCACCTCGAAGGTCGCGCCGGCCGACGCATGGGCCGCCATCTCGCGCTTGCGTTCTTCCGTCACCGGATCGCGGTGATCGCGCAGTTCGCCGCGCGCGCGATCGCGGAGTTCGCGGGCCTTCGCCAGCCCGATCTCCGGATACCGGCCGAAGACGATGCGCTTTTCCTTACCGGCGAATCGGTACTTCATTCGCCAGGACTTCGCGCCTTTGGTGGTGACGAACAGGTACAGGCCGAGCCCATCGGCCAGCTTGTAATCCTTCTCGCCCGGCTGCGCCTTGCGGCACTGTGTGTCGGTCAGTGGCACGATGCCCCCACTTTCGATTTCAGGTGCCCCCGCCGTGCCCCCTGGGGGCATGCGATACGGGGGCACAGGGTGAGACACCCCGTAACACCTTCGCACCTGATTTTCTGGGGTTTGGCAAGGGCGTGAGACACGCCGCGACGCCTTGAAACACACCCGTGGTGGGTCCGCCGGGGCTCGAACCCGGGACCTCTCGATTAAAAGTCGCTTGCTCTACCGACTGAGCTACGGACCCCCATCGGGTGCCAGCGCAGTTAGGGGCGTGGACGCCTGCGGTCAACCATATGTGCC
>JAAIGE0100424065.1_pt1 | contig 31203 bp, 25 predicted proteins | sample 6487951 | NCBI WGS metagenome assembly JAAIGE01 (sample SAMN13974128, study PRJNA590717) | phyllosphere metagenome | biome: tomato field; feature: multiple bacterial spot infested tomato fields; material: tomato leaves; isolation source: leaves from tomato fields | host: Solanum lycopersicum ...
AGCGCGAAGGAGAGCAGACGGCGACCAGGAAATTCGAACGCGCTTACCAGCCATGCGGTCACCACACCGAAAAACACTGCCATCGCACCTGTCATCACAAGCAGCAAAAGCGTCTGCCCGCCGGAGCGTGGCAGGACGTTGACCAGCAGATGCTGCCAGCCGCTTGTTCCGCCCGTCACCGCTATCACGAAGATCGCGATCAGCGGCATCGAAATCAGCGCGCAGAACAGGACCGCCACAAGGGAAAGCCGCGAAATGGTAGGCTTTCTCAGAACGGAGGCGGGAAGGGAATGGTTGGATGGCTGCACTGCGAGAATCCTCCGTGGCCCGCGCGGCAGGCCACGTTGGTATTGCTAATCCCGCAAGGGGTCAGTTCGCAAGGACGCGTTGCGACGGAAAGCTGATTTCCACCAGTGTTCCTTCGTTCGGTGTGGAGGTGATGGCGAAGTTGGCACGGTTTGCGTCGACCATCGCCTTTGTCAGCGGCAGCCCAAGACCCGTGCCGTCGCCGCGCACCCGACTGCTGGACGCGGAAACCTGCCGGAACGGTTTCATCGCCTGTTCAAGTTCAGAGCGGGTCATGCCGATGCCCGTATCACGGATGCGAAGCGTCACACTGCCGTTCGGCTCATAGGCCGTTGAAACAACGATCTGACCGCCAGACGGCGTGAACTTGATGGCGTTGGAGAGGATGTTGAGCATGATCTGCTTGATCGAGCGAAGATCGGCAACGATCTGCGGCACGGATTGCGACAGCGCCGTACGGATGATGACGCGCTGATTGTTCGCCTGCGGCTGTACGATGGAGACGGCTTCGGCGATGGTTTCGTTCAAGGCGACCGCCTTGAAATCCACATCCATCTGCCCCGCTTCGATCTTGGAAATGTCGAGCAGGTCGTTGACGATATCCAGCACATGGCGACCGGAGCGCACGATATCGTTCGAATATTCGATATAGCGCGGGTTTCCGACCGGGCCGAAACGCTCGGTCGCCATCATGTCTGCAAAGCCGATGATTGCATTCAGCGGCGTGCGGATTTCGTGGCTGACGCGGGCGAGGAAATCCGTCTTGTGGGCATTCGCCGTTTCCGCTGCCCGCTTGGCATTGCGCAAGTCCTCTTCGGTACGCTTCCATTGGGTGATGTCGCGTATGACGGCGCAATATCCATTGGTGGATTTCAGCCTACCGATGGTCATGAACAGCGGCAGGAAGCCGCCGGATGCCTCGCGACCGATCACCTCACGGCCATCGTTCAGCACACTGGCGACGCCGTTATTGGCAAGACCGGAGAGGTAATCCAGCACGGCACGCTGGCTTTCATGCGCAAAAAGCGTGACGAACGGCTTGTTGGCGATTTCGCCATTGTCATAATTGAACAGCGCGCTGGCGGAGCGGTTCAGCGAACGGATCGTCCCATCCTCACCGAGCAGAACCACACCGTCTGTCGCGGTTTCGAGAATGGAATGCAGTTCTTCGATCTCGCCTCTCATCTGCGAAAAACCAGCATCGTCTGCTGATGCGTCTGCATCTTCGCTGGCAGCTATATTCGCTTCGGTCGGGATCAGTGACAGCATCAGCGCATTGGTGTCTTCCCAATGCACGGACTGAAGCTTTGCGCGCACAGGCACCAGATCGTTCTCGGCAGTAACGGCAATCATTCCACCAGTGCGATCCGTGGCAGCCTCCAGCTCGTCGCGTTGCAAAAGGGCATCGAGCCCGCCCACCTCTTCCAGATCCTGTGTGCTGACATAGCCCGTCAGGCGAAGGAATTCCGGATTGGCATGGATCAGCCTGTCGCCACTGTGGATCAGCAGCGCCACGGGCATCTGGTCGATGGTCTCAGCCGTCAGATTGGCGGAAAAACGCGCGCCGGGTGTTTTTAAGGTCGGACCATGCTCGGGGGTCGCTTCCTCAGCGCCATCATCCAGATCGCCGGTCTCGCGATTAGCGGCGGTCAGATGGGTGAAGGCTACCAGCTCATCGCCACGGGTATAGTCGGCAAAGGCGTCTTCATCGATGTCCCCCGTTGTATCGACGCTCAGCTCTGCCTCAGACACTGTCTCGGCCTCTGCCTCTGCCTCCATTGTGGTGGCGTCCGTGGCTGGCTCTGCCGCCGTCCCGGAGTGTTCCAAGAGTGGTTCTACGTCAGTATTCGTCGTGTCATCTGTAGCAGTGTCTTCAACGAAGGGTTCTGTCGTTGCCTCGGTCTCTACAGGCGCTACGACCTTATCCGTCACCTTCGTTTCGGAAGATGTTGCGCTCTCTTCTGCCGCCTCGGGCGTCTCCCCGGAGGTATCCGCAGGCTTCAGCGCGCGTCCGATTTCCTGAAACGCCGCCTGTTCGCTGGCGCTCAGCCCATCGCGATTTCGAGCGCGATGTTCATCGAACTGCACGACCTTGTCGGAGTATCGACGTCCGGGCGTTTCGGTAATCTTCAGAGCCGGAACCTCGTGCTCTGGCGGTTCATAGCTGCGCGTCGGCTCCTGCTTGCCTGGCTTGGCCTCATCCGGGGTGTGGATATCCGCGGCGTCTAGCAGCTCTTCCTGCGCGTGCGTGGTGAGTTGCTCTTCGTCGTCGGGCAGCGAAAACAGCATTGTTTCGTCTTCGGCACGCTGCACTTCGGAAAGCTCTTGAACCTCTTCCGAAATCTTTCCGCCGCCGCTCAAAGCCAGACCGACGGCGTTCGGGTCTTCCACGGCATCCGCAATCCGCACGATACCGAAACCACGAAAACCATCGAATTCACGGGTTCGGGTATAGGTTGGAAGGGCAGCAAGATCGATCGGCACAACCAGCGACGTGCCTTCGACCGGCCAGAAAATGGTCTTGCCCGACCACGTATCGCGACGATTCAGGAGCTCGGTGATCTTTCCGTCCGGATCGAGATTGAACAGAGCGGCCAGATCGGCAAAGCTCATGCCTTCGACCGCTGCCGCCTTGGGTCCGACCGCCCCGGCAAACTCATGGGAAATGGAACTGAAGTGTCCGGTCGAATCGATCTTCCAGACAAAACGGGAGGCACGACCGTTGGGGTTGAATACGAAGTCTATGGCTTCGACCGAAGACGTCTGGTCAGTCTCGGGTTCGGGCGGAGACTGGTCTGCCGCAGATGCAAAAGGCTGTGTCTCGAGCGGCAGTTCCGGCTCTTCATCCTCAGGTGCGTCTGCTTCCAATGCAGCGGCAGGTTCAGCTTCACCCGTAAACGGCGTTGCATCTTCTTCCATCGCAGCAGCAGCCTCGTCCTCTGGCTGAGATTCCTCTTCCATCTCTGCGATGGGTTGGCTCATTGCAGGTTGGATATGTGAGGTTTCCGTGCTCCCGGCAGTATCGAGCTCTGCATCGATCTCGTCCGGCTCCGCAACTTCCTCGATCTCGGCGACGGCATCGAGCACGCTGGCATATTTCTGTTCGGAAGAGGTCGAAGAAGGCTCGACGATCTCATCGGCTGGCGCAACAACTGCCTGCCGTTCCGCAACAGGCTCCGCGAAATCGTGAGATGGGTCGAGCGTGCCGAGCACGGTTTCGACCACGAAGAGGAGATTGAGCGCAGGATTTTGCGAGAGCTGCCCGGTTGCTGCCGGGAGATACCCTTTGCCCGCGGGAACGGGGCGCTTCACCAGTTTTCCGGGGTGCCGCGACGCCATAGAAACCAGCGTTCTCGTCGTTTGCGGGGTGATGCCGAGAACCGCAAAACCGTCCGAGGCGGCGATGATCTCGCTGTTTCCGTCCAGCACGGCCATGTGAATATCGGCGTCGTCGAAGCCTTCGATCATCCGCTGCGCGCGCGCCTTGAGCGACAAGGCGCTCTGGTCCAGCGCGGCGGAAAACAGAACGGCTGGCTGACCTGACTCCGCTTCGATCACTTCCGCTATGGCTGGCACGGCGATGCTTCTGAAGCCGGAAAGAACGCGAATAGTGAACGACTGGCGATCGCCGGGATGTTGCAGGCGTGATGCAGCACCGGCGAGCTGGCGGAAGGTAACGTCCTGACGCGAAGGGCCGCGCTCCAGAAAATCATAGATCAACGGTGTGCCGAACAACGCAGCTCCGCGCCCGTTCGCCCACAACGCCGCCGTCAGGTCCATGGAAAATAGCGCCATGGCTTCGCCGCCTGCGAACTTTTCCCGCACGCGCTCATGCACTGCAATGTCGATAAACGGATATTGAACGGCGGGCATGTCGGAACCTATTCTGGCACTTCCTGACCTTCGCTGCCGTAGGGCCTCCTCATGAGGCGCAACAGCCTGCATCGGCTTGACGTTAACAGAATCTTAAATAACTTCACAGGGCGTCCGGGTCCATATTCCCTCACCGGAATTGCCAAACACAGTTAACATGGAAACCCCACGCCCTGAGATGCAATCTTGACGGCGACCAGGACGTTTTGCAATTGCCGGGGCTGCTGTCGTCTGCGCCATCCACTGCTTTGATGGGGTCGTTCTTTCAAGCGGCTAAAACAGACTTGCTTTCCAGAGGTTTTTTGGCAAAAATTGCCGAAGGACTTGCAAAAGGGAAAAACTCCCCGTATGTGAGCCCCCGTGACGCCGAAACGTCGCTTGTGCGGTTGTAGCTCAGTTGGTTAGAGCGCAGGTTTGTGGCACCTGAGGTCGGTGGTTCGACCCCACTCAACCGTACCATTCTCTTCTCCCCGTAAGTCATATCAGTCACTAGACTGACGGGGAGAAGAGAAGCTTTGCTTCATTTCCAAGCCTTTCTGGATGACAAGACACTGCTTATGTCCGCTGGCATGCGCTGTGACCTCGATTTCCGTTACCCCAAAAATCGGTTGGCTAAAATGCGACGGACTGGTATGGTCTGCCCAACGTAACCTTTATGGACGCCAGCGGCATGCCTTCGGGCTTTTGCGCGGCGGAATGGATAAGACAGTGATCGACCCCGGCAGCGGCGCTAAGCCGCCGGAATCAGGGGCGTCGGCGGCAGAAAAAGGGAAAGCGAAGCGTTCCCGTCGTGGCAAGGGCAAACGAGGTGGCAGCAACCGCCCCGCTTCTGCTTCGCCACAGCTTCATGTCGCCGATTCCCAGGTGGATTCCAATCCCTCAGGCAATCTCGAGCCCGGCTCGGAGCAGCGCAAGCGAAAGCGCCGCAGGCGCTCGCGTGGTCAAGGTGGCGGGCAACAGCAGCCCGCAGTTGCGGCCGCCGCGGCTATTGTTGATAATCCGAAACAGGGTCCCGCTCCGCGACCGGACCATTTGCCTGCGGGCAAAAGGAAGGCGAGAAACCGCAAGCGCGGTGGCCATCGCGATCCTCAGGGTCGGCCGCTGGTTCCAAGCCATGCGCCGAGACCCGCCGCCAGGCAGAACGGTTCTTCGACATCCACATCCGTCGGTGGCGATCAGCAAAGCACATTTCAGGCAAAATATCCTTCGGCTCGAGACGCGTTCGATGGCAGTACGGATATGTACGCCGCGCTCGATCTTGGTACGAACAACTGCCGCCTGTTGATCGCGCAGCCGACACGGCCCGGTCAGTTCCGGGTGGTGGATGCTTTCTCGCGCATCGTGCGGTTGGGGGAGGGACTGGTATCGACCGGTCGCCTGTCCGACGACGCCATGGATCGTGCCATCGAGGCGCTCCGCATCTGCGCGTCGAAACTCTCGGGCCGCCCAATCCGTCGCATGCGTCTGATCGCAACCGAGGCCTGCCGTGCTGCTACCAATGGCGAGGAGTTTCTCGACCGTGTGACGCGCGAAACCGGACTCCAGCTGGAAATCATCAGCCGGGAAACGGAAGCGCGCCTTGCCGTATCGGGCTGCTCGTCGCTGGTCGGGCGGGAAACGCGTTCGGTGGTACTGTTCGATATCGGCGGCGGCTCCTCGGAGATCGCGGTCATTCGCGTTGGCGAAAACCGTTCGAACCGTTTGGCCAACCACATCACACACTGGACGTCCCTGCCGGTCGGCGTCGTCACGTTGTCGGAACGTCACGGCGGTAAAGACGTGACGCCGGAAATCTTCGCGGCCATGGTCGACGAGGTAGAGGGGCTGCTGAATGCGTTTCACTGCCCACCGATAAACGGCCATGTTCCCAATGAGGATTTTCACCTCATCGGAACATCCGGTACGGTTACGACGCTTGCAGGCGTGCATCTCGATTTGCCCCGCTATGATCGTCGCAAGGTCGACGGACTGTGGTTGTCGGATGCGGAAGTGACCGCAATGCAAAGCAAGCTGCTGGCCTGGGATTTCGCGGGTAGGGCGGCAAACGCCTGCATCGGGCCGGACCGTGCGGATCTTGTTCTGGCGGGTTGCGCCATTCTCGAAGCGATCCGCAGGCGCTGGCCCGCGCGACGCATGCGCGTGGCGGATAGGGGGCTTCGCGAGGGCCTGCTGACGGATATGATGGCTGACGATGGCGCATGGCGTCGCAACAAGATACGCCGTGCCCAGACGCATGGCAGGGTAGAGCGGAAGGGTTGATATGAGCAAGGCGCCCACAAGTACGAACCGTACAGGACGCAAGATCGGCCAGAAGGTGAAGAAGACGAAGCTGAAGGCTTCGTCGCGCCGCTGGCTGGAGCGTCATATCAACGATCCTTATGTGCAGCGCGCCAAGCTGGAAGGCTATCGTGCCCGGGCGGCATTTAAGCTTCTCGAAATCAACGACAAGCATCAGATCCTGAAGGATGCCCGCCGCATCATCGACCTTGGTGCAGCACCGGGCAGCTGGTCCCAGATCGCCGCCAAGGTTACGGATTCGACCGAAGACGATATCCGCGTCGCGGCTATCGATTTCCTCGAGCTTGATCCGATTCCCGGCGTTAAAATCCTGCAACTGGACTTTCTCGATCCGACAGCGCCTGACAAGCTGATGGAAGCGGTCGGCGGCACGCCGGATCTCGTGCTGTCCGATATGGCGGCGCCGACCACCGGCCACCAGAAGACCGACCATATTCGCACCATGCATCTGTGCGAAGTTGCGGCGGATTTCGCCGTGCAGGTTCTGGCGGAGGGCGGGCATTTCCTGGCCAAAACCTTCCAGGGCGGCACGGAAAAGACACTGCTGGATATGCTCAAGCAGAACTTCAAGCAGGTCATCCATATCAAGCCTGCTTCGTCACGTTCGGAATCGGTGGAGATGTTCCTGCTCGCCAAGCACTTCAAGGGTCGTAAAAAAGAGATCGCTGTCGAAGCAGAAGAATAGCTATCTCTACTCCGCCGCCTGGGACGCCTCGTCATCGGCGATCTTGCGTCGATGTCCCGACACGGCGGCGCCGGCGCTGCGATCCATGGCGATGAGTGGCAGAATTGCCAGCAGCGACACGCCCGCCACGATCATGAAGGCTGTGTGGAAGTCCGAAAGCTGAAGATGCTCGCCCGAAAAGTAGCTGCTGACCTCAAGGATGGAGGCTGCAAATGCGACGCCGAGCGCAAGGCTGATCTGTTGTAGCACGGACGCCATCGAAGTTGCCTGGCTCGCCTGCCTGTCGTCTATGTCTGAATAGCTGAGCGCATTTGTTCCCGTGAAGAAGAATGAACGCGCAAACCCTGCCGTAACAAGAAAGATCATGATCACCGCGTAGGGCGTATTCGGCGTGAAAAAGCCGTTGGCGAAGGTGGTACAGGCACCTACGATGCCCGCACCGATCAATATGCTTTTGAACCCGGTTGCGGCAAAGACGCGTCTGGCAAAAAATTTTGTTGTGATCGCACCTATCGCACCTGCAAAGGTGATCATGCCCGACTGAAAAGGGTTGAGCCCAAAGCCTATCTGCAACATCAGCGGCATGAGGAAGGGTATTGCGCCCGTCGAAATACGGAAGATCGTGCCGCCGATGGAGGCAGCCCTGAACGTCGCGTTTCGAAATATCCTGAAATCAAGTATGGGATCTGGATGCAGCTTCGCATGTCGAATGTAACAAAGGCCGCTGATAATGCCGAGGATCGTCGAGGTGATGCCGACAACGGGCGGAAGTGCAGGCAGGCTGACGACGGACAGGCCGAAGACGACGCCTGATGCTGCGACGCCTGAAAGCACGAAGCCGACCGTATCCAGCCGCGGCGGATTGGTCGTTTCGATCTCCGGCAGGTTGATGGTCGCAAGCCATATGCCGATCAAACCGATCGGCACGTTGATCAGGAAAATCCAGTGCCATGAGAAGTAGGTGGTGATGAAGCCGCCGATGGGCGGACCGGTCAGCGGGCCGACGAGCCCGGGGATCGTCAGCAGGGCCATGGCGGAAACGAGATCGCTGCGCTTCGTCGTCCGCAGCAGCACCAGACGCCCGACAGGCGTCATCATCGCGCCGCCCATTCCCTGAAAAAAGCGCGAGACCACGAACTCCACCACCGAAGCGGAAAAGGCGCAGCAGATGGAGCCGACGACGAAAATGGCGATGGCGAAACGGAAGATTTTCTTTGCGCCGAACTTGTCCGCCATCCAGCCGCTTATGGGAATGAAGATCGCCAGAGCCACCATGTAGGAGGTCAGCGCCAGTTTCAGCGTAATCGGCCCGACATTCAGATCTTTCGCGATTGCGGGCAAGGATGTGGCGATAACGGTGGAGTCCATCTGCTCCATGAAAAGGGCCACAGCCAGTATGAGCGGAATGATGCGGTTCATGAAAACTTTGCGGCTGCGCGCTTTTGCCGGAAGGGAACCTGTTTTACCTACGCCTGCCGGCACGGATTGCCAACTAAACTTTTGGCAATATTCTAAATTAGGTAGGCTCCCGAAGGAGCAGGTTAGATTCGGCCCGTGAGATCACGTCTGTGTGAGGCCGCTTTTCCAAGTCTTTCCAATGCTATGCTGATGATATTGATTTCAACATCGATCCATCAACGTTGGAGAGTTTCATGACCAGTTTCTTTCGCACCAACAGACGCGGCCTGTTTGCCACCGCAGGCATTGGCGCACTTGCCGCCCCCTTCGTATTGCGGGGAACGGCGTTCGCCCAACAGGCGCAACCGCAGACATCCATGGAGGTCGACCACGTCATGCCACCGGAAACCAACCGCTTCAAGCTGGGCAATTTCGAGGTCCTTGTCGTCAAGGATGGCGCAAGACCTTCGGGCAAGCCGCAGGAAACCTTCGGCACCAACCAGAGCGCCGAAGCTGTCGGCGAGCTTCTGGAGCAGAATTTCCTTCCGAAAGAGCAGTTCGTCAACAGCTTCTCGCCAGCTCTCATCAACACCGGAACGGACCTCGTGCTGTTCGATACGGGCTTTGGCGAAGGCGGTCGCGAAGCTGGCAACGGGCGACTTATCGAAGGGCTTGCTGCCGCAGGTTATACGCCGGACGACGTGACCGTGGTTGTGCTGACCCATATGCATGGCGACCATATTGGCGGCCTGATGGAGAAGGGCAAGCCAGCATTCTCCAAGGCGCGTTATGTCATGGGACAGGCGGAATACGACTTCTGGACGGATGAGAAGCGCGTCGGTACACCGGCAGAAAACGGCCACAAGGGCGTGCTGGCGAGTGTGAAGCCTTTGGCCGAGAAAACAACTTTCATCGGCGATGGCGCGGAAGTCGTTCCCGGCATCACCGCTATGGCCGCCTTTGGACACTCCCCCGGGCACATGATCTTCCGTGCTGAATCGGAAGGCAAGGAACTGGTTCTCACGGCCGATACGGCGAACCATTACGTCCTTTCGCTGCAAAGACCGGAATGGGAAGTGCGTTTCGACATGGACAAAGCCGCCGCCGCCGCAAGCCGCAAAAAGGTGTTCGACATGATCGCCACCGACCGCGTCGCTTTCCTCGGTTATCACATGCCGTTCCCGTCCGTTGGATATGCGGAGAAGCTCGATACCGGCTACCGCTTCGTGCCGAAGTCCTATCAATTCGATATCTGATACTGCTGTATCGCGACAACACATCAAAACCCGGAAGGCTTTTCCGGGTTTTTTCTATTCCCTTCCTGTCATAACCGTGTTACCAGCCCTCGCCAACTTCCAAGCAATCCTTTGCAGGGCCGCCGGGGTGAACTTTCGTTCCGGGTGGGCCATGCATTTTCAAATTAAAGGAATTTGGCCATGGCTCGCATCATTGAAACTCCCACCGGTCTCGACGCTCTGACGTTCGACGATGTGCTTCTCCAGCCAGGGCACTCCGAAGTCATGCCCGGCCAGACGAACATCGCAACACGCATTGCCCGCGATATCGAGCTGAACCTGCCAATTCTTTCGTCTGCCATGGACACTGTGACCGAAGGCCGCCTGGCGATTGCCATGGCGCAGGCTGGTGGCATCGGCGTCATTCACCGCAACCTCACGCCCATCGAGCAGGCTGAGGAAGTTCGCCAGGTCAAGAAATTCGAAAGCGGCATGGTCGTCAACCCTGTGACAATCGGCCCCGACGCAACGCTTGCAGAAGCACAGGCGCTGATGAAGGCGCATGGTATTTCCGGCATTCCGGTCGTTGAAAATGGCGGCGCTGGCGGTCACAAGTCGGGCCGTCTGGTGGGCATTCTCACCAACCGCGACGTGCGTTTCGCTTCCGATCCGGCCCAGAAGATTTACGAGCTGATGACGCGCGAAAACCTCATCACCGTCAAGGAAAGCAGCGTCGATCAGCAGGAAGCACGCCGCCTTCTGCACAAGCATCGCATCGAAAAGCTGCTCGTCGTCGATGGCAAGGGCAATTGCGTCGGCCTCATCACCGTCAAGGACATGGAAAAGTCGCAGCTCAACCCGAATGCCACGAAGGATGCACAGGGCCGCCTTCGCGCCGCTGCCGCAATCAGCGTTGGCGCCGACGCCATCGAGCGTGCCGAGCGCCTGATCGAAGCCGGCGTCGATCTTTTGGTGGTCGATACGGCGCATGGTCATTCACAGCGTGTTCTCGATGCCGTAACGCACGTCAAGAAGATGTCGAACTCGGTTCGCATCATAGCCGGTAACGTGGCGACCGCTGATGGCACCAAGGCACTGATCGATGCGGGCGCGGATGGCGTCAAGGTCGGTATCGGCCCGGGTTCGATCTGCACCACGCGTATCGTCGCAGGTGTGGGCGTTCCGCAGCTGGCAGCCATCATGTCTGCCGTGCAGGCAGCGCAGGAAGCCGATATTCCGGTTATCGCCGATGGCGGTATCAAGTTCTCCGGCGATTTGGCGAAGGCGATTGCTGCCGGTGCATCCGCCGTCATGATCGGCTCGCTGCTGGCCGGTACGGATGAAAGCCCCGGCGAAGTGTTCCTCTATCAGGGCCGTTCCTTCAAGGCGTATCGCGGCATGGGTTCCGTCGGGGCCATGGCACGCGGCTCGGCAGACCGTTACTTCCAGGCGGAAGTGCGCGATACACTGAAGCTGGTGCCGGAAGGCATCGAAGGTCAGGTTCCCTACAAGGGCCCGGTTTCCGGCGTCCTCCACCAGCTCGCTGGCGGCCTGAAGGCTGCCATGGGCTATGTTGGCGGCGCGACCATCAAGGATTTCCAGGAGCGCGCGACGTTCGTGCGCATTTCCGGCGCGGGCCTGCGTGAAAGCCACGCTCATGACGTGACGATCACACGCGAAAGCCCGAATTACCCCGGCGCGGTTTGATCTTTCGCTTCGGGTCGATAAGGTAATGACGATTTCACGCTCTCCGAACCCCCGTTCGGGGAGCGTCTTGTTTGTTGAATAAGGAGAAAACCATGTCACCGACGACCGCCATGTTCTGGCCCATGATTGCACACGCTTTTTTGGTCTTCGGTCTCTACGTCCTGCTTTTTCTCCGTCGCCAGAAATTCACCTTCAGCAACGCGGACACTTTCAAACAGTTTCGGGATTCGGGCGAAGAGGCCGTTCAAAGCCAGCTGGTGAACAAGAACATTGCCAACCAGTTTGAAATTCCTGTTCTGTTTCATGCGGCCTGCCTGCTGCTGTACATCACCGATGCGGACAACATCGTCACGATCATCCTCGGTTGGATATTCGTGTTGTCCCGCTATGTGCATTCCTATGCACACGTTACCAGCAAGAGCCTGCGCTATCGCGCCCCGGCCTTTGCCGCAGGATTCGCGGCTCTGGTTTTGATGTGGGCATGGCTGGCCATCTGGCTGGCGCTGGAATAATCGCGTCTACCCTTCACGTAAAAGTGTGCCAGTTAGCAGTTTCCTGCGCAGCCATTTGTCGCCTTCAGCCGTTACGTCTTGTTTTTATCTCTGGAGGAGGAAAGCAATGGCGGACAAAACGGAAATCACGCAGGCCATGATCGATGCGTATGACGAGTATACGCACTTAAGCCTCGATAGACGCAAATTCATGGAAAAGCTGACGCTGCTAGCAGGCTCGGGTGCCGCAGCGGCTGCCATTGCGACGCTTTTGGCGGCAAACGGCGCGCACGCGGCAATTGTGCCTGCAACGGATGAGCGCCTGTCGACGCAAGACGTGACCTATCCCGGTGGCAGCGGTGACATGAAGGGCTATCTGGCCGTGCCGAAAAACGCATCGGCCTCGCTCGGATCCGTCATCGTCATTCACGAAAACAGAGGCCTTAACGACCATATCAAGGATGTGTCCCGCCGCGTTGCGCTGGAGGGTTTCGTCACACTCGCTCCTGATTTCCTATCGCCGCAGGGCGGAACGCCTGCGGACGAAGACAAGGCGCGGGAAATGTTTACCGGCATGGACATGGTAGCCACGGTTGCCAATGCGGAAGCAAGCCGGATCTGGCTAAGCAAGCGCGATGGTGCGAATGGAAAGGTCGGTGCGGTCGGCTTCTGCTGGGGCGGCGGCCTCGTCAACCGGCTGGCAACCAAGTCGGAAGGCTTGAACGCAGGCGTCGCCTACTACGGCGCACAGCCACCAGCCGCAGATGTCGCAGCAATAAAGGCGCCTCTGCTTCTCCACTATGCCGGGCTCGATGAGCGGATCAATGCGGGCATCGCGGATTATCGCAAGGCACTGGAAGCAGACGGCAAGACGTTTGAGATTTTCGTCTATGACGGTGTGAACCACGCCTTCAACAACGATACTTCCAGCGCGCGTTACGATAAAGCAGCTGCCGATCTTGCATGGGGCCGGACGATCGATTTCTTCCGCAAATACCTCGCCTAGAACGCTTCCATAACAATGAAGCGCTCTAGCTAACGCCGTTTGGCGCAATTGGCGATGGCTTGCGCCAGCGCCTCGATATCGGCTTTGCGGGCGCTCGATTTGCGCCAAACGAGGCCGATCTCGCGGGCAGGAGCCGGGTCCGCAAAGGGAACGATGCGCAGGTTGTTGCGGGTCGTTTCTGTCGAGATGGCAATTTCCGGGATAAGCGTCATGCCCATGTCGTGCGAAACCATCTGCAGCAACGTCGTCATGGACGTTGCGCCGTAGTTCACAAGACTGCGCTTGCCTGCCGTGCCGCAAACGGCAAGTGCCTGATCGCGCAGGCAATGGCCTTCCTCCAGCAACAACAAACGGTCCATATCGACCTGGCCCTCGTCGACTGGCGAGATGAGAATGTCATCATCATTTCTGGCTGTGGCCATAAAAAAACGGTCGGTGAAGAGGTGGCAGGCTTCAAGTCCCTCGCCATCCACCGGAATGGCGGCGATGACGGCATCGAGTTTCCGCGCGATGAGATCGGAGACGAGGCGATCCGTAACCGCCTCCTTGAGTTCTATTTCGATCAGGGGATGTTGGGAACGCAGGTGCGGCACCAGCTGCGGAACGAGATAGGGCGCGATTGTGGGGATTATGCCTATGCGCACCAGACCTTCCAGCGCACGTCCGCTTTTGCGCGCTGTCTCCTCCAGCCGTTCCACTTCAAGCAGAATGGCTCTCGCATGGCGCAGCACCTCTTCGCCCTTCGGCGTGATGGTGATACCGCCACGACCGCGTTCCACCAGCTTCACGCTCAGATGCTCTTCCATCTCCATGATCTGTACGGAAAGCGCAGGCTGGCTGATATTCGCCTCCGCCGCCGCCCTGCCGAAGTGCTGGGTGCGGGCCAAGGCATCGAAGTATCGCATTTGCCGGAGAGTGATCATGATAGGATTTTCCTATCAATCATCCCCCAAATAGCAAGCGGAATTTATCACCAGCCGGGTGCCATATAGCCGGTCTTTGTGCGTGGCATGTTTGCGAAGACCTTGATCTGCGCATCGAGCTCGTCCGGCGGGGAAGCGAGTGAGATATTGTCCAGACATGCAGTGATGTGGTCGGTGATCGCGTTCATCAGGGAGGGAGAAAGGCCCGGACGCTTCATGAGGCCGATCTGAACGGGGGGCAGGGGAGGAAATCCGTCTGCGCCGGTCAGAACCCGCATGCCGGTGCGCAGGGTCGATTCCGGCAAGACCGAAACCGCCATGCCCGCCAGCACGGCGGCGGCGATGACGGTGGAAGACCAACTCGTGAACAGCACCTGATATTCGCGGCCATCGGCATCCAGCGCGGAGGCCGCCTGCTGCCGCCACTGGCAATCCCTTCGTCCGACGGCAAGCGGCACGGGAACGTCGTCGCGCAGTGGATGATTGGCCGATGCGACCCAGCAAAGAGGTTCCGTTCGCACGATATCGGAGGCGCGCGCGCGCGGGTTGTGAGTCACCAGCGCAATGTCCAGCTCTCCGCGCGTCAATTTTTCCGCAAGGCTGACGGAAGGCTCGCAGACGATATAGAGCTCGACATTCGGGTGGGTCTTGGCGAAACGCCCGATGATTTCCGGCATGTAGCGGTCGGCATAGTCGTCCGGCGTGCCGATCCGCAATGTCCCTTCCAGGCGGTTGTCATCGAAGGCGGCCACGGCCTCACTGTTGAGGCGGATGATGCGGCGGGCATAATGCATCAGCTTTTCACCTTCCGCAGTCAGCCTGTTGCCACGGCCATCCTTGGCGAAGAGCTGCTTTCCGAGACGTTCCTCCAGCCTGCGCATCTGCATGGAAACGGCCGATTGCGTCTTGAAAACCCGGTCGGCAGCCTTGGTAAAGCTGCCCGTGTCGACGATGGCGATGAAGGTATGAAGCTGATCGATGTCGAGTGGTGCGGTCATGGCACGTCATCCATAAGAGCTATTGATAACTCACATTAGAAACATTCGTTGGACTGATCAATCCTGTTGCGACATTTTGACGCTCGAAACAACCGATCAACCACGATTTTCCGCTGAGCGCCGGATGGCAGGACGCGGTTGTCACAAACGTCATCGGGTCTTTGTGTAAAATGCAAAGGCCAACTCTTCTCGTGCCTTATCGAAGGGATAGTGTCATGCGCACGGCAGAACGGAAAATGGAATTGCAGTTGACAGCGCCGGGTGCAGCGACGTGGAAACGCGTATCCGCATCGGGTATCGAGCTTCTTGCCGGATTGCTGCGAAATGTCCGCCACCGTATCGCTGCGAACAAACTTGACGAGATGGATGACTGGCAACTGGCGGATATCGGCCTGTTGCGAACCGATGTGACGGATGCCTTCGAGACGAGCCTTCTTGAAGACCCGACGCTCCATCTGGCGCGCTCCGCGCAGATGCGGGCTCGCAGCCGGTTCATCGGTTTACGAAAGAACTGATTGCAGGCTTAGCTACGTACTTTTTGAAATACCCAGTTTCCCCGCAGGGTGATTGCCAATAACCCTGCCCTTTGCCCGGTGAACGGCCCCAAGCCGCACCGGGCTTTTTTATGGGCTCTTAATACTGATATTCTTCGAAGACCGGCAGAACCGACTGGTTCCAGCGACCGTGATAGAGAGACAGCATATCCTCCGCCAAGGTAGACTTTTTCGCCAGAACCTCTTGGAGCGGGGAGAGGAACACGCTTTCGTCCTGACCATCACCATTGAGGCGTGCACGGCGCTGCAAACCGGTGCGCGAAATGGCGACGACTTCACGGGCGATGTCGAGCAGAGGCTGGCCAGCAACGGAGGCCTTGAGGCCCTGTACCGGTACAGCATCGCGCAGCGCAAGAACGTCTTCGAACGTCCAGCCCGAGGTCATGGCGTCTGCCGCCGTCAGTGCTTCGTCATCGTAAAGCAGGCCGACCCAGAATGCGGGAAGCGCACAGATGCGACGCCATGGACCGCCGTCCGCGCCACGCATCTCCAGAAAACGCTTGAGCCGGACATCGGGGAAGAGCGTAGAAAGATGGTTCGTCCAGTCGCCGAGGTTCGGCTGCCAGTCGGCGATCTCGCCCTTCAACGCGCCGCCCATGAACTGGCGGAAGGTGATGTTGGTACAGTCTCGGTATTTGCCGTCGCGTACGATGAAGTACATTGGCACATCCAGCGCCCACTCGACATAATCCTTGAAACCGAAATCGGCATCGAAGGTGAAAGGCAGGACGCCGGAGCGATTGTTATCGGTATCGCGCCAGATATCGCCACGCCAGGAAAGCAGGCCATTCGGCTTGCCCTCGGTAAAGGGCGAGGAGGCGAACAGAGCTGTTGCCAGCGATTGCAGCTTCATCGACACGCGCATCTTGCGGCGCATATCCGCTTCCGAGGAGAAGTCGAGATTCACCTGGATCGTGCAGGTGCGATACATCATGTCCAGACCTTGGGTGCCGACCTTGGGCATGTAATTGGTCATGATGGCGTATCGGGACTTCGGCATCTTCGGTGTTTCATCGAGGCTCCAGAGCGGGCTTCCGCCGACGCCGAGGAAGCGGATGCCCATCGGCTCCGCGATTTCACGCAACACTGCCAAGTGCTGGTTCGATTCCTTGCAGGTTTCGTGCAGGTTTTCGAGAGGTGCGCCGGAAAGCTCGAACTGGCCACCCGGTTCAATCGAAATCGCGCCCATGCCGGAAGGTTCGCCAAGACCGATGATGTTGTCGCCGTCCATGATCGGCTCCCAGCCCAGCTTTTGCTGCATGCCGGTCAACAGCGCGGAAATGCTGGCCTCGCCGAAATAGGGAACTGGCGAATTGTCCTTGCGGAAAAACGCGAATTTTTCATGCTCGGTGCCGATGCGGAATTTCTCCGCCGGTCTGCAGCCACCCGCCAGATAATCTGTCAGTTCCTCAACGGAAGAGATCGGTGTCTGGTCGGTCGTATCGCGGGCCATGAAAAGTACCTTGTCGTAATATGCCGTGCGCGGCGTAGATAAAATCGCTGATAGGGCCGAGCAGCGCTACAAGCAAATGAATTTCTTTTAAGCATGGTTGAGCGCAGCGGATTTGCGCACTGGCGACATAAAACCGCTGCCTATTTCCAATCGCCGAGAGCGGCCTGAATGACCGCAAGAGCCGCCACCGCCGCCGTATCTGCCCTCAAGATGCGGGGGCCAAGCGGAATAGGGGTCACGAAGCTGGATTGGCGCAAAATCTGCCGCTCCTCTTCTGAAAATCCGCCTTCGGGACCGACGAGCAGCGCAAGTTGCTTTTCACTGATCTTTCCAAGAATGGGCAGGGGATTTTGCCCCTCATCGCCTTCGTCGCAATAGACGATACGGCGGTTGGCAGGCCATGTTTCCAGCAAATCTCTCAGCTTCACCGGCTCGCGAACCTCCGGTACGCAGAGAATGCCGCACTGTTCGGCGGCTTCGATAACATTGGCGCGCAGTTTGTCCAGATTGGTGATCTTGCCCTGCACGTGCTGGGTCATCACCGGCTGAAGAACGCCAGCGCCCATCTCGACGGCTTTCTGCACCAGATAGTCCAGCCGCCCCACTTTCAGCGGCGCAAACAGATAATGCAGGTCGGAGATATTCGGCTGCGGGCGTGTCTGTTCGGCGGGGACGAGAAGGATTTTCTTGCGGCTGGGAAAGGTAAGCTGCGCCTTCCATTCGCCGTCGCGTCCGTTGAACAGCAATATTTCAGAGCCATCGGTCAGGCGCAACACGTTGGCGAGATAGTTGAACTGATCGCCATCGGCCTCGACTGGCTCTGCTTGGCGAAGAGGCTGATCGATGAACAGTCTCTGCATTCGGAAATTGGCGCGCATGGTACTACTTCAATCTGAAATCCGGTGGCGTTCGGTGAAGTTACACGAACAGGGCATACATAATCGTATAAATGGTCGCCGCAAGCGCTGCACTCGAGGGAACGGTAATCGCCCATGCAGCGATGATCGTCATGAAATGCGACCGGCGCACCAGATAGCGGCGACGGACCTCCGAAGAGTTTTCTTCATACTCATCCGATGAAGCAGTGCTGCTCGTCACCGGTCCCTCGCCAGCGTGGATCGCCTCCTGTCGCTTGCGGGCATTCTGGGTGTACCACTCACGGAAAAAACCGACGCCGAAGACCGCGCCGATAGCCGTGTGCGTGGTGCTGACAGGCATTCCGAAAGTCGACGCCACCAGCACCGTCAGGGCGGTTGAAACAGAAACGCAAAAGGCCCGTATGGGATTGAGCTTGGTGATCTGCTCACCCACCAACCGGATAAGGCGCGGGCCGAATAGCAGAATGCCGCAGGAAAGGCCGAATGCGCCGATCAGCATCACCCACTGCGGCGCGCGCGCTGCCTCACCGATGATATCGAACTGCGTTGCTCGAACGATGGCCACCACCGGACCGATGGCATTGGAAACATCGTTGGCTCCATGCGCAAAAGACATGAGTGCTGCGGCAAGGATCAGCGGCCATTGGAAGAGCTGGCGCAATGACTGGTTCCGGTTCTCCAGACCCTGAGACTGCCTGCGGATCAGCGGGACGCACAAACGCCAGCTTATGATGCCGACTGTCAGGCCGGTCAGGCACGCAGTGCCAAGCGATATGACGACGATGCGGTGCAGGCCAAACCGGATCAGATAGGCCGTGAAGACCCCGCTCATGACGCCGATCAGCACCGGCACCCATATCTGCGCGGCCTTGATCTTGTCATCCCGGTAGATGATGAATTCCTTGATGAAGGCAAGGAAGATGATGGCGAACATGGCGCTAATAAATGGCGTGGCGACCCATGTGAGTGCGATCCCCGTCAGCGATCCCCAATCGACCGCACGAAAACCGTAAGCTGCCGTGCCCGCGCCGGCCACTCCGCCGACGATGGTATGTGTCGTTGAGATTGGCGCTTTCAGAAGACTGGAGAGGTTGACGAGCAGGCCCGCCGCCAGCAAGGCGGACATCATCGCCCATGAAAAGATCGTCGGATCGGGAATGGTTTGAGTGCTGATGATCCCACGCGAAATCGTCTCGACGACATTTCCGCCGGTGATGACCGCACCGAGAACCTCGAAAGTCGCCGCGATGACGAGCGACACGCCAATCGGCATGGCTTTTGCTCCAACGGCGGGACCGACATTGTTGGCCACGTCCTTTGCACCGATATTCATCGCCATATATGCGCCGATGATCGATGCAGCGAGGACTTTCGCTGCCCCCGGCGCGTTTCCGGCATAGGCAAGGGCGACAAGGGCCGCAGTGACAAGAAATAGAAGGGCAGCGCCCGGAGCAACCAGACGGCGCGTCAGATGGTTCGTGGCTTCCTCGACACGCGTAAGCTTATCCAGATCCTTGTCCAGAGTGGGCTTCATGCGATGTATCGGTGTCTGCGCCATCTTGAACTTTCAAGTGCGACTGTTGCCGCGTTTTGCAGGCGCATGCACGGCGACAGAAGGATTAGGAATTAACGGCCTTTTGTAACGGCGGCTGTTTCGGTTGCGCCGTTTTCTTGTCAAAGGCGAGGAAGAGGTTCCTCAACTCCGGCTCATTGACGCGTATTGAAGCCTCTTGCGGCGACACCCATTCCAGTCTCCGGCTTTCCCGCTCGGGAAAGTTTTTCACCATGTCCATCACTTCGAGCAGGTGAACCTCCACCAGACACACGACCTTGATGCCGTTTTTCAGCTTTTTGTCATAGCTAAAGAAGCCAAAGGGCTCTTTCTCCGCGGTGCCGCGCACCCCAGCCTCCTCAAAGGCCTCGCGTTCGGCAACGGCATGGGCCTTCTTGCCTTCCATCGGCCACCCCTTGGGAATGACCCAACGGCCGGTATCGCGACTGGTCAGCAGCAGAACTTCGGTCTCACCCGTCTTTTTCTTCCGGCGATAGCAAAGCGCAGCGTATTGCTGCCGCGGCGGCCGCCGCAACATCAATCCCACATCATTTGCCAGTCGGGTGAAAAAGTTCAACACAAGTCACTTTCTGTTTTTGATATATCTAATATAGCGTATTGGACGCGTAGTATCATAGCGAATAGTCGCTATTAAGGATGATTCGTCCAATTTTCACGGGACACCTGACATTGGTCAATATGGCTAGGCTGATCAGGGTGAGCATTTTTGATTTTGCCCACACATCTCGCGTGATCTGCACGCATCAAGTGTCAGTCGAAAGCCAATGTTTCAGCCCTGATATAACCCCATCTGCCTCTGCTTCAAGGGCAGCATAGATATTGGTGCGGTTTCGTCCCAATGCCTGAAGTTCCTCAAGCGCGTTGGAAACGACAATGCCGCGAACATCCGGCAGTTCGAACATGGCTTTGTCATTGCCGGTGTCGCCCGCCACGACCGCTTCATCCAGCCCCAATTGCAGATGATCGCAGAGCCAGGTCAGGGCCGCGCCCTTATCCGCCGCGCGCGGAAGAATATCGAGATCGCGGTTGCTGGAATAGACGATGCGCGCATCGATACCCTCGTCCGATAGCCGTGCTTCGATTTCCGACAAAAATGTTTCGTCGGCATCGTGCAGATACCAGCTCGATTTCAGGCCGTGTTGATAGCGCTCCGGCTGAATGCTGATACCGGGAATATCCGACATCAGCGCAGAGATTTTTGCCGTATCGAAAGCCTGTCCGAGCGACGACGTATAGGCCTGTCGCAGAGACGGTTGATCGCGGCACGACAGCATGGTTCCAACGCCACCGATCACGTAGTCAGGCTTTGGCAGCGGTACGCTTTCCATCAGTTCGAACTGGTCATCCAGCAGACGCCCGCTGTTGAAGACCAGCAGCGGACGCGTTTCCTCCGGCATGGATTGCCAGAAATCGCGAAAACGGGCCGTCGCTTCGTTGTTACCAACGACGGTCCCGTCAAGATCGGTCGAGAAAATGCGAACCGGTTTCAATCGCCATCATTCCATGGTTCAGCCCAGTCGGACTCTTCCAGAACGGGCATCATCGTACGACCCTCGACAACCGCCAACAATTGCTGAGCAATGCCGGTCCATGTGAAGAGGCTACGGGCCTTGTGAGCGCCCATGCGCGACAGACGTCCATAGAGCCGTTCGTGCTTGAAAGGCTTCATCATTGTTATGCCGAGATCTTCCTTGTCGAAGGGATCGGCAAACAGCGCATGACGACCGTAACTGACGGCACGGAACAGGCCACCATGGATGGTAACGACAGTCGGGGTGCCGCTCGCCATGGCTTCGATTGCCGTCATGCCGAAGGGCTCGTAACGGCTGGATAGAACGAAAAGGTCTGCGGCACGGTAGATATCCGGCAAATCCTCGTCCGAAACATAGCCGGAAAACACCACCTTATCCTCAAGTCCCAGCGTCGCAACGCGCTCTTTCAACTGGTTGAGGATCGTCGTTTCCTGCGCGTCCATGTTCTCGCCGCCAACGGCAAGGTGCAGGCGCGCCTCTGGCTCGCGTTCGGCCAGAACGGAAAAGCCGTCGATCAAGAGATCGTAACCCTTGTTCGTCGCAAGGCGACCCAGCGCCAGAACGGTCTTGCCTTCGAAGCCGAAACGCTGGCGCAGCATCTTCCGCGATGCTTCCGAAACCGGGAAGAATCGGTTGTCGTCATAACCCGGCGGGATCATATGGATATGATTGCGCTTCAGCCCGTAGTCTTCGAGCAACATGTCCAATTGCACCGGCGTCGTTGCTATCACGGTATCGCAGCTGCGGTAGATGATCAGTTCGTGCTGGATGCGTTCCTTGAAGTTGAACTCAAGCTCGAACGTATCGGCCTTTTCCGGGTAATCCGTCTCCATCTGCCGCTTTTTCCAGACGCCGAGCGAATGGGGTGTGTGCAGATGGGGGATTTTCAGGGCTTCGGAGAGGCGCTGTCCCGCCACACCGGCATCCCAGTAATGGCTGTTGATGAAGGAATAGGTGAGGTCGTTCTTCTTGATGAAGCGTAGCGCGTTTTCGCACCATTCCATCAGGTGCCGGTGCAGATATTCCTTTGGGATGAAATCCTTGCCCCCGCATGGAATGCGCACGACACGAACACGCTCATCCATCTCATCGAATTCCGGCTGATCTTCGAAGCGGCGGGTATAGAGGTCTACGGTGTAGCCTAGCTGTCCGAGTTTCTTTGCGAGTTCGAGGACATAAACGACCTGTCCTCCGGTGTCTGCTGCGCCAAGCGGCGGGTGAGCGGCTACGTAGCCATGCGTCGATATGAGTGCTATCCGCGGATAACGTTCAGTTTCGCTCGTGGTGGTCATCGCGTCCCATCTTGGTAGAAATTTCTAACAACCCGTCAAGAACGTCTGAAGTTTGAAAATGTTCCGCGTCGAATGAGATAAAACGGCATTCGATTTCCAAGTTGCTGAAAAATCAGCTTTTATCCCAGTAAGGTTCAGGCCCGTATAGCCCCGACAGATAGTCGATGAACAGCCGCACCTTGGCAGGCAAAAAGCGGCGGCTGGGATAGACTGCCGACAGCGCAACGTTTTTCGAACCTTCATAATCAGGCAGCACCTGCACCAGTTTTCCGCTCTCTAGTTCCGGGCCGATATCCCAGGTGGAGCGCAATGCGATGCCAAGGCCGGAGAGCACGGCTTCACGGATGACCTCACTGGAATTGGTGATGAGCATTCCTTCCGGACGCAGGTTAATCGCGCCAGCCGGGCCCTCAAGACGCCAGAGGTCATGGTTATGTGCTGGCAGGCACCGATGCTTCTTGAGATCATCGATCGTCTTCGGAACGCTTTGCTGTGCAATATAATCGCGAGATGCACATAGAACGCGCCGAACCGGTGCCAACCGTTTTGCCACGAGGCTTGAATCCGAGAGATCGGCGATACGAATGGCCAGATCGTAACCGCCCGCGACGATGTCGATAAATTCGTCGCTCAGTACCAGATTGATGGAGAGCGATGGATGCCGCTCCATGAAGGCTTTGAGATGCGGCGCGACATGCATCCGTCCGAACGATGTGGAGGCTGAAACCTTCAAAGTTCCGGTCAACGTGTTGGAACGTCCCGATACGAAATCCTCCGCTTCCTCCAGCCCTTCCAGCACCGCGAGAATGCGCTGATGAAATCCCTGACCCGCCTCGGTCAGGGAGATTTGCCGCGTCGTGCGCTGGAAAAGTCGTGCGCCGAGCTTTTCCTCCAGCCGCTTGATACGTTTGGAAATGACGGCAGGTGAATATCCAAGCTCCTTTGCGGCAACCGACATGCTGCCGGAAGCGGCAACGCTGGCAAAGGCTTCGAGATCACCCAGATTTGTCATCGATCCAGACCAATTCTTTCCATAATGGAAACAATCTCTAGCATTTGCACGGGTTGCGTCCAAGGCATAAACCCCGCATAGATTCGTCGTGAGGGAGGCACTCCGCAGAGCCATGTCGCAGCCGATACAATTTCTCGAGCCCCGCGCTAACGTACTGTCTAAGCGTGATCGCATCATTTCGGATCTTGCCGATCTCCTGCCGCCCGACTGTCTGGTGCATGAACCGCGTGAGCTTGTGCCTTTTGAAACCGATGCCTTCGTCTCTTACAGAAGAGTACCGCTGGCCGTGGCGCTGCCGAAAACGACTGCGCACGTCGCTGCATTGCTGAAATACTGTCATCGATACGGCATTCCCGTCGTGCCGCGAGGCGCTGGCACATCGCTTTCCGGCGGTGCTATCCCGCAGGAAGATGCGGTGGTGATCGGTCTTTCGAAGATGTCCTCCATCATCGAACTGGATTTTTTCAACCGCACTGCCACCGTTCAGGCAGGCGTCACCAATCTTTCCATTTCCGATGCTGCCGGTGCCGAAGGCTTTTTCTACGCACCCGACCCGAGTTCGCAGCTTGCCTGCACCATCGGCGGCAATATCGGCATGAATTCCGGCGGGGCGCACTGCCTGAAATATGGCGTCACCACCAACAATCTGCTTGGCGTGAAGATGGTGCTGGTGGATGGCACCGTGCTGGAACTGGGCGGCAAGCATCTGGATGCAGGCGGCTATGATCTGCTCGGTCTCGTCTGCGGCTCGGAAGGCCAACTCGGCATCGTCACGGAAGCAACGGTGCGGCTGATCGCCAAGCCGGAAGGCGCGCGCCCCGTGCTGTTCGGCTTCGAAACTTCGGAAGAAGCGGGCTCCTGCGTGGCGGATATCATCGGCTCCGGCATCATTCCCGTCGCCATCGAATTTATGGACAAACCGGCCATCGAGATTTGCGAGGCCTTCGCCAAGGCGGGCTATCCGCTGGATGTCGGCGCGCTTTTGATCGTGGAGGTCGAAGGCTCGGAAGAGGAAATGGACGCGATGCTGGCGGATATCGTCACCATTGCGCGCAAACACGCGGTAAAGACAGTGCGTGAATGCCAGTCCGCCGTGGAAGCCGCCGCCATCTGGAAAGGCCGCAAATCCGCTTTCGGTGCTACGGGCCGCATCGCGGACTACATCTGCATGGACGGCACTGTGCCGCTCAGCCAACTCTCCTACGTGTTGAAAAAGACGAGCGAAATCACCGACAGTCTCGGCCTGCGCGTTGCGAACGTCTTCCATGCGGGCGATGGCAACATGCACCCGCTGATCCTGTTCAACGCCAATGATCCCGACGATGCCGCTCGCGCCGAAGAGGCGGGCAACCAAATCCTCAAGCTCTGTGTGGATGCGGGAGGCTGTCTCACCGGCGAACACGGCGTCGGCATCGAGAAGCGCGACCTGATGCGGCATCAATATTCGGATGCGGACCTTGCCCAGCAGATGGCGGTGCGTGCCGCCTTCGATGAGGACTGGATACTCAATCCGTCAAAGGTCTTTCCGCTGGAGGGACGCCCTGCATCATGACGGATGTTCTTTTGCCCTCAACGGAAACAGAAGCGGCCAATATCATTCGCGACTATGCGCAGGCGGCTCGCCCACTCGCCATCGTTGGCGGCAACACACGCTCCGGCTTCGGCAATAGGGTTCAGGCGGATGCAACGCTGTCTTCACGAGCTCTCAGCGGCATTGTCGCCTATAATCCTGCTGAAATGGTGATGACCGTCAAGGCCGGAACGCCCGTCGCCGAAGTGCTGGCCGCCCTTGCCGAAGCCCGGCAGATGATGGCGTTCGAGCCGATGGATCACCGCGCCATCATGGGCACCTCGGGCGAGCCGACGATCGGCGGCATCTTCGCCGCCAATGTTTCCGGTCCGCGCCGCTATGTGGCGGGAGCAGCACGCGACAGCCTGCTCGGCATCCGTTTCATCAATGGCAGAGGCGAAGCGATCAAGGCTGGTGGCCGGGTGATGAAAAACGTCACCGGGCTCGATCTGGTGAAACTGCTGGCCGGTTCCCACGGGACTCTGGGTTTCCTCACGGAAGTCACCTTTCGCGTGCTGCCCGTTCCACCGGCGCAGACGACGATGGTCATTTCCGGACTGGAAGATGCAAGCGCCAGCAACGCCATGGCCGCTGCCATGGCGACCAGCGTGGAAGTTTCGGGTGCGGCCCATTTGCCCGAAAGCGTAAAATCCCGTTTCATCGGTGGCGCGCTGCCGGAAGGTGCCGCGACGGTGCTGCGACTGGAAGGTCTGGCCGCTTCCGTCGAGGCACGGTCACAAAAACTGCAAGCCATCCTGTCTGCAATCGGACCAACTACATTTCTGGCGCAGGACGAAAGCCGCGTGCTCTGGCAGGAAATTCGCGATGTGAAGCCTTACGAGGGAAATTCGGCCAAGCCAGTATGGCGTGTTTCAGTGGCACCATCGCACGGCCATATGTTGGTCGCTGCTTTACGGATGCATGCGGCTATCCATGCTTTCTATGATTGGCAGGGCGGGTTGATCTGGATGCAGATGGATGCTGACCCGGAAGCAGAGTGTCTTAGTCAGGTGACTAGAGTGCTTGGAAACGGACATGCAACGTTGATACGCGCATTGCCCATCACCCGCCATACGGTCGCATCATTCGAGCCACTTAAAACAGTTGAACACGAATTGTCGAAGCGCATTAAGGAAAAGCTCGATCCGGCAGGCATATTCAATCCGGGGAAGATGGGAATCTAGCCATGCAAACCTCCTTCACCGCCGAACAGCTTGCCGACCCGCATGTGGCAGAATCGGAAAAAATCCTGCGCAAATGCGTGCATTGCGGGTTCTGCACCGCCACCTGTCCCACCTATGTGACGCTGGGCAATGAGCTGGATAGCCCGCGCGGGCGCATCTATCTCATCAAGGATATGCTGGAAAACGGGCGGCCAGCAGACGCGCAGGTGGTGACGCATATCGACCGCTGTCTGTCCTGCCTTGCCTGCACCACCACCTGTCCCTCCGACGTGGATTACATGCACCTTGTAGACCATGCCCGCGTCCATATCGAAAAGACCTATCGCCGTCCCTTCATGGACAGGATGATCCGCAATATGCTGGCGCTGATTCTGCCTCACCCATCGCGGTTTCGTCTCGCGCTAAAACTTGCGCCGATCGGCCAGCCTTTCGCAAAGCTGCTGCGCAAGAGCAAAACCTTGACTCCACTGGGTTCGATGCTGGAGTTGGCCCCGAAATCCATCGCGGCCGTATCCGCGTCCTCCAAGCCGGGCAGCTACGCAGCCGAGGCAGAAAAGCGCGGCCGCGTCGCAATTCTTAACGGCTGCGCACAACCCGTTCTCAATCCGGCGATCAACGAAGCCACCATCAGCCTTCTGACCAGGCTTGGCGTTGAGGTTGTCGTGCCGCAGGGCGAGGGGTGCTGCGGCGCGCTTGTCCATCACATGGGGCGTGAGGAGCAGGCGCTTGCCTTTGCCCGCCGCAATGTCGATGTCTGGTTGCGCGAGGTAGAGCAGGGCGGGCTGGATGCCATCATCATCACCGCGTCGGGCTGTGGTACGACCATCAAGGATTACGGCCACATGTTGCGTCTCGATCCCGCCTATGCCGAAAAGGCGGCAAAGGTTTCTGCGCTGGCCAGGGATATCACGGAATATCTTGCTACGCTGGAATTGCCCCAGCTTGAACGCAACGGCCTGACGGTTGCTTATCATTCCGCCTGTTCCATGCAGCATGGCCAGAAGATTACCATGGCACCCAAGCTGCTGTTGAAGGGCGCGGGTTTCGTTGTGCGAGATCCGGCGGAAGGGCATCTGTGTTGTGGCTCGGCAGGTACCTATAACATCATGCAGCCGGAAATTTCAGGCCAACTGAAGGCGCGCAAGCTCAAGAACATCGAAGCGACGAAGGCAGACATCATCGCGGCGGGAAACATCGGCTGCATCACGCAGATCGCATCGGGCACAGCGATGCCCATCCTCCACACGGTCCAACTGCTGGATTGGGCCTATGGCGGCGGCAGGCCTGAAAAACTGAAAGCCTTCAAATAAAAAACGAGCGGTTTGCGCCGCTCGTTTTTATCGGTATGCCGCAAATAGCGCTCCCGGTCCCCCTGGCGTCCCCCGCCAAGCTTGTGGCCGCAATCTAGCGATTTGGGCATGGGGCGCAAGTATAGTCTTTCGAAACCCGCGCAGCTGACAGGCAACTTATACTTAAGCGTTGCTATCAGATCACAATAACCCTCGTGCCGACCTTCGTGCGCTCGTAAAGATCGGTCACATCTTCATTGCGCATGCGAATGCAGCCGGAGGAATTGTTGCTGCCGATGGTCCATGGCTGGTTGGTGCCGTGGATGCGATAAAGCGTGGAACCCAGATACATGGCGCGTGCGCCCATGGGGTTGGCCGGTCCGCCTTCCATGAAGGCTGGCAGGTAATGGCCCTTGGCGGCTTCACGGGTGATCATTTCCTTTGGCGGTGTCCAGCTTGGCCATTCGGCCTTGCGTGTTACCTTATGCGTACCCGCCCATTCGAAGCCCGGCTTTCCGACGCCGACGCCGTAGCGGCGGGCCTTTCCATCGCCCATGACGAGATAGAGGAAGCGGTTGGGCGTATCGATGACGATGGTGCCGGGAGCTTCCTGCGTGTCGTAGCGGACCATTTGCGGCAGAAACTGCGGATCTATCCGCGCGCGCGGATCATTCGGTCGCGCAGCGATGGCCTGGGCGCGTGGCTGCTGCACGGGCTGACGCTGCCAGAAGGGTCGTGATGCGGGCCGCTGCGGGTAGACGACCGGGCGAACCTGCGCCCCGCCGAGCTGCATGACCCACGGGGCCGTCAGATCAGGGCTGACGACGACGGGCGGGCGTTCGCGATAACGATCATTGGCAAGCGCGGGCTGAACTGCCGCAGTGAACACGCTCAGCGCAATAAGGATTGGTTTCATCGACATCGGGTGGACTCTTTCACATGACACCGGAAAATGATCGTCACGTTCGCATGCCGGTGCGCGCGAATTGGTAAAGAGCGTTCATTAAACGCCGCGATCTTGCTGAAACTTTTCAATAAGGTTAGCGCGCGGTTTTAAAACAGGGTGAATCAATGGTAATAACCGTGACAGTGGCTGAGAGACGTGGTGAGCAATGACTGAGACCGGACTTTTGACAGGCGAAGATGGCATTGTCCGCTGTTTCTGGCAGCAGGGTCTTGAAGACTATCGCCGCTACCACGACGAAGAGTGGGGCCATCCCGTTACCGACGACAGGCGGCTTTTCGAGAAAATTTGCCTCGAAGGTTTTCAGTCCGGCCTTTCCTGGCTGACGATCCTGCGCAAGCGCGAAGCCTTCCGCGCTGCCTTCAGCGGCTTCGATTTCGAAAAGGTCGCCGCCTTTGACGACGCCGACATAGAACGTTGCCTTGCCGACAAGGGCATCGTGCGCCATCGCGGCAAGATCGTATCGACCATCAACAACGCCCGCCGTGCGGTTGCGCTTCGCGACGAGTTCGGCTCGCTCGCCCGCTATTTCTGGAGCTTCGAGCCGACGGGAGACGAGCGCCCGCCTGTTTTCGATTACCAGACTTTGCGCGCCAACCCCACGACGCCAGCATCCGTGCGACTTTCGAAAGACCTGAAGAAGCGCGGCTGGAGCTTCGTCGGGCCGACCACCGTCTACGCTTTTATGCAGGCAATGGGCATGGTCAACGATCATATCGAAGGCTGTCACTGCCGTCCGCGCATCGAAGCCATGCGACAGGAGTTTCCCCGACCGTGACGAAGTTGCTCAGAGGCCTTTTCGCTTTCCTGCTGCTGGGTTCAGTCGCCTCCCAATCCTTTGCCGAGCAGCGGGTGGTGGACGGTATGTGGCTGGATGAGGGCGAACATCTTATAAAGGAGGCGATGCCGCAATCCGGCCCGCTTTCGCTTAAAGGTTGGACGCGGCAGGGCAGGGGTGATGTCTATCGGCTTAAGGTGAGGGGTGGCGAAAAGCTGAAGATCAGCCTTTCCAGCAGCAGCGAATTCGTGGTGATGGCCATCTTCGACTTTGCCAAGCCTGAAGATGACGCAATCTTTTTCAGCGATATTGGCAGCAATATCGCGGAGTTGACCCCTAAGGCGGATACGGAATGGCTGATCCGGCCGATCCTCGTGCTCAGTTCGTCCCGTCGCGGGCTGGGTGCCAATTATACGATCACGGTGGAAAGGCAGCCGTAAGTAAGAGCGGCTGCCCTGTTTCAGTATCCGATGATCCAGATCAGGCCGACTGAAAGAAAGCAGAGGAAAAGCAGCGACAGTGTTGCCGCGCTGATGACCTTGCCGCCAGCATGGCGAAGGGTGCGGATGTCGACAGAGAGGCCGAGCGCCGCCATGGACATGATGGTCAGCGTATTGGAGACACTGGCGATCGGCTTCAACGCCATCTCGGGAATGAGGCCGAGGGAACGCGCCATGATCATCAACACGAAGCCGAGAATGAACCACGGCACCATTTTCTGAAGGCTCAGGCGTCCCTCGCCACCGCGGCCATGAATGATCGATAGCGTTGTCACGACCGGACCCAGCATCAGCACGCGGATGAGCTTCACAACGGTACCCGTCTGCACGGCGAGCGCGCCGAAAGGCGTCGTTGCGGCCAGTACCTGTGGTACGGCGTAGACTGTCATCCCGGCGAAAATCCCGTAATGCATCGCATCGAGTGACATCGCGCCCGCAATAAGCGGCATGAGAATGACGGCGGCGACGCCAAGCACGGCGGTGAAGGCAATCGATGCAGCCACATCATCCGCCTTCGCGCCAATGGCGGGCGCAGCGGCGGCAATGGCAGAGTTTCCGCAGATGGAGTTTCCGCAGGCGACGAGGATGGCGAGCTTCGGTGAAAGACCGATGAGGCGGCTGATGCCGTAACTGCCGAGAAGAGAGAGCGCGACGACGCCTGCAATGCCGATGATCAAAAGACCGCCCGCTCCCTTCAGGATGGAAAGGCTGAGCGATGCGCCAAGCAGAACGACGGCCACTTCCAGAAGGGTCTTTGCGCTGAACTTGATGCCGGCGGCAGCCGCTTGCGGAAGGGGAGCGAAGCTGCGCAACACGACGCCAACGAGAATCGCGATAACCAGATCGCCCAGCCATGCATGGCCGAATGCCTGCGCCTGCGCGCGTTCAGCCAAAATCGCAGCGGCGCTGACGGCGGCGCACAGGAGAATGCCGGGCGTCATCGACCAGAGAGGACGAAGCGGAAGCGTGTGTGACAATTTGGAAGCCGGGTTATGTGCCATGCCAAGAATAATCGCTCGACAATCCATTTCATTCCATCAAATAATGTGGCATGTTTCATTCGGTAAAATCGAATGATTAGAGATGACCTTTGAACAGCTGAGAATATTCGTAGCAGTCGCCGAGCGACAACATCTGACACGCGCAGCGGAAGCGCTCAGCCTGACGCCTTCTGCCGTCAGTTCCGCCATCAAGGCGCTGGAGGCCTATTATAATGTCGGCCTGTTTCACCGCGTCGGCAGAGGTATAGAGCTGACGGAAAGCGGGCGCGTGTTTCTCGAAGAGGCGCGTGCCACCCTCAATCGGGTTCGCGGCGCCGAGCTTGCGCTGTCCGAAATGGGCGGCCTGACCCGTGGAGAGATCAACGTCTTCGCCAGCCAGACGATCGCCAGCTACTGGCTTCCGCCGATCCTGATGCAGTTCAAGCAGCTTTACCCCGGCGTTGCGGTAAAGCTGGAGGTCGGCAATACCAGAATGGTGACGGAGGCAGTGCTGAAGGGCTTCGCCGAAATCGGCTTCATCGAGGGTGATATCGATGAACCGGCGCTCTCGGTAAGGCCGGTGGTGGCGGATAAGCTGCTGGTCGTCGTCGGTCCGGTGCATCCTTTTGCCGATGGACGCTATCTCGTTCCGGAAGATATCAGGTCAACGAACTGGGTGCTGCGCGAACAGGGTTCCGGCACCCGCTCCGCCTTCGAGGCGGCG
>JAAIGE0100556270.1_pt1 | contig 31199 bp, 42 predicted proteins | sample 6487951 | NCBI WGS metagenome assembly JAAIGE01 (sample SAMN13974128, study PRJNA590717) | phyllosphere metagenome | biome: tomato field; feature: multiple bacterial spot infested tomato fields; material: tomato leaves; isolation source: leaves from tomato fields | host: Solanum lycopersicum ...
CCGCCACCACCGCCGCCACCTATGGACGGAGCACCACCGCCGCCACCACCGCCGCCCTTGCTTGAGGTGTCAGACGGCTGGTTGAAGGTTTCCGGATGGCTGTCCATGAACTGGGCGATCATTTCCAGCAGCTCTTTGAGCTTACCGTCCTGGGATACTTGGCCACCGCCATCGGAAGACGGCTGGATCGCGTTATCCAGAGAACCGCCACCCAGACTTTTCATCAGCGTGTTGACCAGATCTTCGACGCTGCCCGAGCCACCGCCAGCGCCCTGAGTACCGCCCAGGCCCTGGCCTGAACCCAGACCTTCAAGGCCCTTGGTACCGCCGCCACCACCGCCTGCACCGCTGACTGGCGAGCCCGAACCGGAACCTGTACCACCACCGCCTTCGCCAGTGCCCGACGAAGAGTCGGAGCCGCCGAGAATTTTTTCAAACAGAGCCATCAAAACCTGAGTCAGAAGCTCTTTGGAGGATTCGTCACCGGTGCCGTTCGCACCCTTGGAGCTGCCACCCTTCTGGTCGCCGCCTTGCAGGGACTGCAGCAGGGAATCGATGTCGCTCTGGCCCGACTTGCCAGCCTGGCCCGCACCAGAACCAGAACCTGCGCCGGCACCACCACCGGAGCCAGAACCGGAACCGAGCAACATCTCAGCCAGCATGCCGGCCAGTTGCTCCAGAGCGGATTGTCCGCCCTGCCCCGTGGCAGCACCTGCCGTAGCCGCACCCAGACCACCGGATAACCCAGAAAGACCGGAAAGACCGTTTTGGGAAAAACCCGAAATACCCGCGATATCAGCCATTTTCTACCTCGTTCCTTCATTGAGAGTGTCCGGAGTACGGCAATCGATGCCGTTCTGGCCGGGGGTAGTGCCATCAAGAGGGTCGACCTCGTAGTGGCACTCACCGTTGTGTGGCAACAGCCGACAGACGGTTCCCAAAACAACTCAATTCAGTAATGGCTGGACGGTGGTGCGGGTGTGCTGGACCTGCGCGATGAAACCGTTGACCAGATCGCAGAACTGGCCTTCGTCGAGACGGGACAGTTCACGCTGGGTGCACAGACGCAGTTCCTGCTGATCGAGGGCCAGCCAGCAGCCACGCAGACTTGCAACATCAAAGTTGATGTTGAGCAGGCGCTGCATGTTTTCCTGGCTCTTGCGCACTTGGCCCAGACTGCAATGAATAACCACGTTGTCACTGAGTCGGGGCACTTCGATAACGGCGGCTTGACGGTTCTGGTTGTCATACAACGCACAGACACCGTTTTGGAGGGTTAAAGATGTACCGAGTGTTTCACTAAGACGAGCAATAAAACGTTGCGCATCGCGTTGGGAGTTCGCCATTGAATTTTCCTCAAGTTTGTCGTTGCCCAAAATGGATCCATAGCGACAACTGAGTGGAAAATTAATGGCGAGAGGTTCCTGCTGGAATAAATATTCTGAATCTAGTGTTTAAAACCCGTCAATGTGAGGAACTCACTGAGCAGGCCATGCAAGCTTTCTTCACGTCGATAATCACGGCCCAGTTCATGCCAGACGACGAACCGCTGCTGGTTGTCCAGACAGAGATAGTAACCGTCATAGGATTCGACGTTCTCGAAGCGCCGCTTGAGCGTGTCGGAAAACAGGTTGGGCCGCTGTGCCTGACGCTCTATCATGAGTGCCAGGCCCCAGCCCACGCTGTCTCTGCGATACACGAAATCGATGCCCGGGGCCCATTGCCAGGTGCTCGGCTGCTGCTCGCCGATGCTGACAAGAAAATCTCGCTGGTCGGTACTACGCAGAATCGTTTCAGTCATTCAAATGTACCGTAGTGTATTCAGTTGCGTCGTTACGCAGTTCTGGAGCCCACCAAACTTTAAGGCCGGAACTATTGGCGTCAACTTGCTGGCATTCACTGGCAGAACAAGATGATTGCATTGTCGCACAAGCACTCAACAATAGAGTAACAATAAATAAGGCACCTGCATGTACCAACTTCATTTCGGAATCTCCCTACAAACGGACTGTACTGAATTCGGCCCTGAAAAGTACTGTATTAATGGATTGTGTCGCTATTTAAACAATAGATGTCACTGTGCCAGAAAGCTTTCTCCGTCACATCTGTTTCAAGGCGGCAGTATTGATACTCGGGCCGGGCTGTTCGGTGTCGCAATGGTCGCCACTGGTCGTGTTGCCACAAACACTTCAGTTGATTGACCTGGCTGAAGACGCCCGGCCGGTAACATTGTTACAGCAAGTGTCCGTCCACCCGAACAGGACGCCAGAGAGAAATCCTGAGCCTTGCTGCTGTTGTTACGTACGACTCCGACAGCAATATCGAAGCCATCACCACCAAACCATTGGCCTCGCGCAGGATCAATCGAAAACCCGTTCCCCACTCTACACAGATCCCCCAGACGCACACCAGACGGTGCCTCTTTAACATCACTGGGGATACGTCCCTTGACCAGATCGGCAAAAGCGTTGGAAATGGCTGCTTTCTTGCGGTCCCGACTGTTGGGCGAACCACTGAGGGCCAGCGCCTTGTCGAGTTGCGGGCGATTTTCTGTAGCGATGTAGCGCGCCGGATCTATCTGATCGCCAATCAGCCTTGGCGTGAGAATGAACAGACGTTCGCGTCGCGACACTTCCTGGCGCTTGGAGGTGAACAGCGATCCCAGAACAGGCAGATCTCCCAGCAGCGGAACCTTGTCGTGATGCTGGCCGGTTTCGTCGACATGAAACCCGCCAATCACCAGCGAGCGGTTTTCACTGATGACCGCCTGGGTGCTGACCGTACCACGCTTCACATCCGGAGTTTCACCGTCGCGAGAACGATCGAGCTGGCCATCCTCGATATCGATGATCAACTGGAAACGGCTGGGCTGCGCACCGGCAATGGTACGGGGGATGACTTGCAGGCTGGTCCCGGCGGTAACCGATTGCACGTTGGCGACCCGTTCACCGGTGGCAGTGATATAGGCGGTGCGGCTGAAATCGATCACGGCCGGCTGGTTTTCCAGGGTCAATACCGAAGGCCTGGCGATCACCGATGCCACACCCTGCCCCTCCAGCGCCTGAATATCGGCAAAGAAGCGATCGAAGTCATTGATGGAAAGCGTGGCCGAACCACCGGTCAGGAGGGAACTGCCAAAGTTTACCGAGCCGGCACGTGCCGACCAGCGGGATTCCAGGGCGCTCAGTTGAGTACGATCGATGTCCAGAATGATTGCATCGATTTCCACCAGATTGCTCGGCTGGTCCAGTTGCTGGATCAGTTGCTGATACATCTCGCGCTTTTCCGGCGTGTCGTAGATCAGTACCGCATTGTTGCGCACATCGGCGACCACCTTGCGATTGCTTGAGGTCTTGCCAGGCTTTGGCTTGTCACGGGAAGCGGTGCGTTCTGTGGCCAGATTGATGATCTTGTTGCGGCCGATATCGGCCATGCCTTGCAAGGCCTGGATATTGGCCATCGGGTCCTGGGGTGAAGGCGGTACAACCTGTTTGCTTTCAAGCAGGCCGTCGAGCAGGGTCGCGACACCGGGAATGGTGATGCTCTGCTCACGATAGTGGATATCGCGATCGGCCACGGCGGCGTAACGCAGGGAGAACATCATGACCTGCTGCTTTTCTTCAGGCTTGACCTTTTCCTTGCTGAAACCGCGAATCAGTTCGACATAGCGAGCCGGACCACTGACCAGCACCACGCCTTCATCCGGCAGTTCACCCCAGCCGAAACGCTTGTCCAGCAGGCCGATATCGGTCAGCGCCTGCTTCAGGTCGGGGGCGGCATCGGAAGACACTTCCAGCCGTTGCGAGACTTGCCCCGACTGTGGGCTCACGTACAACTTGCCGTTGTACAGGAACCACTGAAATTGATGTTCCAGGGCCATGCGATCCAGGAATTCCTGGGCATTGCCGGCGCGAATCTTTGCATCCACCACACCACTGACACCATTCATCTCCAGGCCTACGCCATAGGAGCTGGCAAAATCCTTCAGCACGGTGCTCAAGGGCGTCTGGGATGCCTCGTAGGCATAAGCGGACTGGCGCCACTCTTCAGGTACCGCAGCCATGGCCACCTCTGCCTGCATGCACAGCAGTGCAAGACAGCACAGTCGTTTCAAGCATTGCTTAAACATAAGAGCCTCTCAGTGCCATAGGCCGCATGAATTGCCTTGGCGGGGTCACCTTCCTGGGTTCAAGCATCGATTCCCAGACATCGCGCTGGTTGACCAGGTCTTCGATGTCATGGATGACCAATGCCGTACTCTGAAACTGCTGGTATTGCACAAGGCACAGGTGGCTGGTCTCGGGATCCAGTGCCAGAGCCCCGCGAAAGCGCCTGATGCTGGGTCCGGAAAGGCGCAATGCGGCTTCTAGCCCCGCATCGCCACCGCGCCATGCCGCGCTCAACGGCGCGAGATAAATCAGCCCTGCGTTGCTGCGTTTAACGCTTAACGGCTGCTGATCGATTTGCAACAGCAACACAGGCTCGTTGCTGTCGAGCCAACGCTCGACAGCAACGATCAGATCAGCGGATTTCATTGATGATGGCCTTGGCCAGGTTGTGCTTGACCACAATTTCCTGGTTCACAGCCCAGCTGGCAGTCGAAGACTGCCGGATAGCCGAGTTGAAGGCGTGCCAATCATCCGGAGAGAAGGCGTCCAGACTCAGTGCAGCCGAGTCCAGGTCCTTTTGGGTGTTTTCGAAGTTGTTGTCGAGACGGCGTCTGAGTGCATCGGAAGAAAGCATGGTGATACTCCTGGTTCGGGGACTCATGACTGAGTGGAAAGCGCAGGAGTTTGGTTCCAGAAGATTCCGATCAAGGCCAGACATGGCGCTGCAGGGCGTTCCAGCTCAGACTGAAATCTCCATGCTCGGTGCGCAGGCTGATGGCGTCGGGTTCAAGATTCGGATCACCGCGCAATGTCCAGCCCAGTTGCCCCTGCTCTTCCAGACTCTGGGCCAGCAGTGTTATCCGGTCGGGATGGCAATAGATCAGGGCCGATTCTTCGTTGGGGCTGGCCGAGGTCAGTTGCCGCAGGACTGCGCTGACTTTCTGGCCGTCCGACAATTCGCCCAGCACAAGCTGCAGCGCCTGCTGCACCAGATCTTCTGCCGCCTCGACGACCGTTGCCAGTGTCCGCTCCCGTTGCTCGCGCAGATCATCGAGCAATGACTGAGCCTGCTGCCAGACCTCGGCACGGGTTTGCTCTTCACAGCGCTGGCGCAGCGCCTCGGCCTCAGCTTCGGCAGTGTCGAGAATTTCCCGGGCCCGGGCACGAGCATCTTCCAGCAATTCTTCTGCCAGCAGACTCTGCTCAAGCACTTCCCGGCGCAGAAGCGGCTCGTTAACCGTGGAACGGTTACTGGTAAGCGTCAGACTGCGACTGGTCAACATGCGGACTTCCCTCAATGCTGTTGCTCAAAACGTACCCACCCACGGCCTGCCACAAGGCACACAATCTGGCTTTGGGGATGTCATCCAGTGACAGGCATTCGGCCTGACCCACCGCATCGCGAGCGAACCTGACCCGCAGTCGCTGCCAGAGCCGGTCACCGACCCACGCTTTCAAAAGGCCAAGGCCCGCAACTCGAGACTGCCGGGCATCCCAGTGTTCGGGCAGCCAGCGCCCGGGTTGCAAGGCCCTGCCCAGCCGCCGACACCAGAGCCAGGCCGGTTCGTCCAGGCTGTCGGGGCGCGGCATGCGACTGCCGGCACAAATGCCTGCACACAGTTCGAGCGCCAGCGCCCATTGCTCATCGTTCAGATCCAGCAAGGGCAACAACAGGGCATCGGGTGCAGGCGGAAGGGTCGACGTCATGCCCAGATAGCGGTCGACCAATGTGTCGTCGACCTGCCCCAACAGCTTCAGGGTTGAAGCGTTCATGCCAGCCGAATCGTGCAGTTGCCAACTGTCATGGGCCTGACGCCAGCCCTGGGTCCACCAGCATACCCAGGCCAGCGCCTGCGGCTCGCTCACGTTCATTTCGGCGGTTCCGTCGCTACAGCAGGACCTGGTCGCGGCATGAAGCGCTGTCGCCATTGTGGATTGAGTGCCCACAGGCCAGCCAGCATCAGAGCGATTCCGAACGTACAGAGCACCGCCATCCACTGCCAGAACTCCATGCGCTCGCGCGTCATGGTGAACGGCCCGAAACTGACCATCGGCACCGACTCCTGATAGCCCTGAGAAGGAACGAACACCACAGCCAGCTTTTTCTCGTCCGCATTGGCCATGCCCGGAATACTGCTGGCAACCATGCGCCGTATGCGCGGCAATATGCTGTCGGGTTCAAGATCATTGCGGTATTTGATGAACACCGCGGCCGAGGCCGGCTGAACCGGCTCCCCCGGCGCGATGCGTTCAGGCAGTACGACATGCACCCTGGCAACCACGACACCATCGATCTGCGACAGGGTCTGCTCCAGTTCCTGAGACAGGGCATATATATAGCGCGCCCGCTCTTCCATGGGAGAGGAAATGACCCCCTCCTTGCGGAATACTTCCCCCAGCGTCGAGCGTGACCGGCGAGGCAGGCCTACGGCCTCCAGCACCCGCACGGCCCGGGAAATATCCTGCGTGGAAACCAGGACTGCAACGCCACCCTTGTCCAGGCGCTTTTGCGCGTCAATGTTTTTACCCGCAAGCTCTGCCAACACTTCGTTGGCATCCTGCTCGGTCAGATCGCGATGCAGCTCCATACGGTCGCCGCAGCCAGCCATCATTAACGCCAAAAGCATAAGGATGGCCAGCCTGATTGCTTTGGGGTGCATAGTCGGGCCTTTTATTGCAGACTGGTCAGTTTTTCCACAGTCTGGGCTGCCTTGCTCACCAGCTTGGCGCTGAGCAGGCTTTCCAGATAAAAGGAAGACAGGGAACGGTTGGCATCCATCGCCATTTTCGGGTCACTTGAGCGAGCGGCTCGCTGCAGGTCCCGGTCAACCTTTTCCGACTCTTTCTGGTAAGCGGTCGATGCCTTGGAGATGGGCGATACCAGCATTTGCGAATCGCTGGCGGGCCTGGGATCTGCTGTGCGCATGGCGGCATTGAACCAGGCAATGTCCGCCTCGGCAGGAGTGGGACCAGACGGTGGCGATGTCACCTCTGTCTCGAAGAGGCCAGAGTGATGAGTGGATACGCGAGTAACTGCCATGTTTGCTTTCTCCTGCCAAGACGAAGGTTTTTACAGATCAACCGCGATAGTCGGTGACGCTTTGCTGAACGAGAACGGACAGAACGTTGCCTGCCGCAATGCTCGCATCGGTCTTCAAGGTGTTGCCGGCACCACCGTTCTGGAAGTTCTGCTCCGCATTGGGAAACAGGCCGCCCAGCGAGTTGCCTTGAGCGCTGTCCTTGATTTCGCCCTTGATCATGTTGATCGCTTTCTGGAACTGCTCGCCTTCGGCCTTGGACATGACGTTGTCACCCTCGGAGAGCTCGCCCATCCAATCCTTTGACTTGCCGTCCGGTTTTCCGAACTCTTCCGGATGCATGTCCATGAAGCGCGAGATCTCCTTGAGAACGTCTTTGTCCTCGAAGTTGAAGCTCATCTGGCCGCTTTTGGCATTCGGGGCAGTGTTGGGAGTCAGCAGATTGTCGAGTTTTTCCTCGCCCAGGCTACCCAGCAATGCGGCCAGCAGTTCCTGAAGACCGCCACCGGAAGCTCCGTTACTGGCTGTCGGCGAACTGCCACAGCCCGACGAAGAGCGTGTGGCAGTGTTGTTGCCGGCATTGAAACCCGAATTGCCAGTGCCGAAACCCGAACCGCCCGAGACGTTCTGACCTTTGGAGCCACCGCTGAGGAATTCGTTGATCAGGCCTTCCAGTCCCTTGGTAAAGGACTCTTTCTCACTGCTGTTGAGGTACTTGTCTTCCGACAGCTCGTCGCGCCAGCCATTGACCTTGCCATTGGCGTCGTGCGGTTTTCCGAATTGGTCGGGATTGCGATCCATGTAGTCGGCAACCATGCCGAGCAATGGATTATCGGTATCGCGAATGTTGGCGCCGCTACCGGACTTTTCGAACATCGTATCGCCCAGCAATGAAGCGATCTTGCCAGCACTGCCGTTGGAGTCGGACTGCATGGCAGACATTTGCGTGCTCGCAAAAGTACTCTGGAAAGTGGTGCCTTGTGCAGCGCCTATCGAAGAAGAAGGAATCATGTGTTTACTCCCTGGAAATCGAACAGGTTGAAGCCCTCCTGGCATGAACCAAGAGGGCGCGGCAACCACTTAGTAGTTGATCGCCTTACCGGTTTGCTGAGCAGCGTTCTGCGCCTTGGTGGCAGAATCCTGGTAGGCGCTGGCGATACCGTTGATGGTATCTGTTTGCATTTTGTTCGATTGGGCTTCGGCGTTCATCATTGTGGTTGCAGCAGCAGTGGAGTCCATCAGGGTCATTGCGGACATCGAAGCGCCGAGGGAAGCAGTACCAGCCATAGTTATTACTCCTGATCATCGAGATGGTTTGGACACCGAATTGGTGTTCGAACATTGAGTGGTCGATTTTCAGAAGCGGTTCCATGCGAACGCATGAATGAGGAAACAAATAAGAAACTATGGCTCCGGGGAGTTGATGCTGAGACTTTTCATGCGGTGATAAAGGGTGCGTCGGGGGATGCCCAGTTCACTGATCACAGACTCGATACACTTGGGATGACGCGACAGACAATCCTGAATGAGAGCTTTTTCGAACTGGCGAAGATACCCCTTCAGATGAATATTACCTTCCAGATTCGGATCTTCGTCGGTGCCCAGCGGTGACATGCCCAAGACAAAGCGCTCTGCTGCGCATTTGAGTTCACGGATATTGCCGGGCCAGCGGTGGCTGAGCAGACGATTGAGCACTGACGGATCGCGCTGGGGAATCGGTTGATGGTGCTTGTGAGCGGTTTCCATGACGAAACGCTCGAACAACGAAGGAAGATGGTCCAGACGTGAACGCAGGGTAGGCAACTGGATCTTGATGACGTTCAGGCGAAAAAACAGATCGCGTCGAAACTTGCCCTCCTCTACCAGTTTTTCCAGCGGCGTCTGTGTCGCGACGATCACCCGCAGGTTCAGCGGCACGAAGCGCGTCGACCCCAGGCGCTCTATTCCGCGCATTTCCAGCACGCGCAGCAGCTTGGCCTGGAGCAACAGCGGCATGCTGTCGATTTCATCCAGATAGAGCGTCCCGTTGTGGGACGCTTCTATATAGCCTGCCCGCGACTTGGATGCGCCGGTGTATGCACCTGCCATGACCCCGAAAAGCTCACTCTCGGCCAGTTGCTCGGGCACGGCGGCACAGTTGAGTGCGACCAGCGGACCTTCGCGACCCGACAGCTGGTGAATTCGGCGTGCCAGGGTGTCCTTGCCGGTGCCCGTCTCCCCCTCCAGCACCATGTCGACGTTGAGCGGAGCCGCCTTGCGGATAAACGACTGCAGCGTGCCAAAGATATCGAGGACCTCATGCTCCATCTGCGAAGAGTCAGTATTCATAAAGCCCTCATCCATCCATCTCCTTGCGATGATAAACACTTCCGCTGAATGTCAGGAATACCCTCGCAGACGGATCTCGACACTCTGCCGACGACCGACACCGCGAAACGGGTACTTTAAATTAACGTCCAGCAATTATCTCGTTTTGATTTTCTATTAAAACCATTGATTTCTCGGTAAGGCACCGGATGACAGTCAACATGTAAAAAAGCAAGACGAAAGCATCATTGCCACGCAGCAGTTCTTCAACTTTGCAAGTCTTTTAAGAGCCCGGATTTTTATGGCAGGCAAAGTGCGTTCTTATTCGGTTTTCCGAACGCGTAATAAAACCGTCGTATATTTCTGGCACATGTTCCACCTTGATTCATATACATGTCCTGCAGTCTTTAACAAGTGCACGCAGAAGCGCCCTGTGACGCTCCGTGTACCAAAAGGAGCACAAGACCCTACATATTCCAAAAAAGAATTACAAGATTCCTTTATATTCTTTTTAACATCACCCATGAGCTGCAACACTCACCACAGAATCATCCATAAAGTGTTGAGAACTCATGAAAAAATTGACTGCCATTACTGCTCTGTCCCTCGCCGTGCTTTCCGGTCTGGCCCACGCCGATCGCCTGGAAGACATCAAGAAGTCCGGTGTGCTGAGGGTCGCTGCTTTCGACAGCAATCCGCCGTTCGGTTTTGTAGATGCAAAAAGCAAGCAAATAGAGGGCCTGGATGTGGATTACGCCAAGGCCATCGCCGACAAGCTGGGCGTGAAGCTGCAATTGCAGCCTACAAACCCTGCAAACCGGGTACCGCTGCTGGTGGCCAACAAGGTCGATCTGGTTCTGGCCAACTTCACCATCACCCCGGAGCGGGCCGAGCAGGTGAACTTCAGCATCCCCTACTTTTCCTCGGGCCAGCAGTTCATCGTCAAGAAAGGCACGCTCAAGAATCAGGATGACCTGAACAAGTGGCGCGTAGGCGTCGACAAGGGCACCGTCAACGAAGGCGTGCTGCGCGAGAAATTCCCCGGTGCCAAAGTCATTGCCTACGATGATACGCCCTTTGCCTTCACCGCATTGCGCAACGGTAACGTGCAGGCCATCACTCAGGACGGTCCGAAACTGATCGGTCTGCTGGCCAACGTGCCGGACAAGGACAAATACGAAGTCCCGCCTTTCACCATCTCCAATGACCTGATCGGAGTCGGAATTCCGAAAGGCGAAACCGCACTGACCGAGTTCGTCAACCAGACGCTGGTGGAACTGGAGTCCAAGGGCCAGGCGCAGAAAATCTATGACACCTGGTTCGGCCCGAACACCCCGACACCTCTGGCTCGCCTGTTCAAGATCGGTGACAAGAGCTGATCGCACTGACCCGCTTTTCAACAGCCCGCTGCGGACAACCCGGCGGGCTCTTTCAATTCTGGATGGATGTTGCATCTGATGTTCGGTGAACTGCTGGGCCCGCAATACCTGCATCTGTTGTTCGATGGATTTCTGCTCACACTGCACCTGTCGATCCTGGTCTGCCTGATCGCCACAGCACTTGGCTTTCTTGTCTGCCTGGCACGTATTTCCTCTTCGCGTCTGTGGTCCTGGCCTGCACGGGGCTATCTGTCGCTGTTTCGCAATACCCCCCTGCTGGTGCAGCTGTTCTTCTGGTATTTCGGGGTCAGCGCCCTGTTGCCCGAAGCGCTGGTCAGCTGGCTGAACATGCCTCATGAAATAAATCTCGCCGGACTGCTGATCGAATGGCCGTCATTCGAGTTCATTGCCGGTTTCTGGGGCCTGACGCTCTATAGCAGTGCATTCATTGCCGAAGAGTTCCGTGCCGGTGTCGCTTCGGTGCGCCCCCAGCAGCGTACTGCCGGACAAGCTCTGGGGCTGCGCCCCGCGCAGGTCTGGCGTTATGTCGTGCTGCCTCAGGCAGTACGCACCGCGCTTGGGCCATTGCTGGGGCAATACATGAATGTGCTGAAAAACTCGTCGCTGACCATGGCCATCGGCCTGGCCGAACTGTCCTATGCCTCGCGTCAGGTCGAAACCGAAACCTTCAAGGCTTTCCAGGCCTTCGGTATCGCGACCTTGCTGTACATCGTGAGCATCGCGCTGATCGAAGCCATCGGCCAGATGATCCAGCACAGCAAGCGTTATCGCCAGGGAGCGGCCTGACCATGGACTTTTCAGTCATAAGCGACAACTTCACCTACCTGATGGTGGGCGCGTACCCGGACGGGCCACTGGGCGGTGCGGCACTGACGCTGATCCTAAGTCTGCTGTCAGGCGTTCTGGCCGCAGTATTGGGCCTGGTACTGGGCGTGTCTCTGGTGCTGGTGCGTGGCCGGACACGCTGGATATTGCTGGGCGTGCTGGGTTTCTTTCGCGCCATTCCGGTGGTGATGCTGATTTTCTGGACCTACTTCCTGCTGCCGATTCTGTTCAACGTCGATGTCCCGGCCTTGTTCACCGTGGTCTGCGCCCTCTCGCTGATTGGTGGTGCCTATCTGGCGCACTCCGTCCACTCGGGCATCCTCAGCCTGTCTTCAGGTCAGTGGGCGGCAGCCAAGGCGCTGGGCATGAGTCCATGGCAAGTGCTGCGTCTGATCATCCTGCCCCAGGCACTGCCGATCATGCTGCCTTCGTTCCTCAATCAATGGATCTCCCTTATAAAAGATACCTCGCTGGCCTATGTGATCGGTGTCGGGGAGCTGTCGTTCGTGGCGACTCAGGTCAGCAACCGGGTCATGGTGTACCCCACCGAGATTTTCCTGTTCATCGCTCTGGTGTACTTCATTATCTGCTCGGCACTGGATCTGGTGGCCAATCGACTCACGGGTAGCGGAAGCGCGAAAAAAAGCTGAAAAAATAATCGGATTCTGTGCGCTTATTCGCGAATTCAGGATCCATTTTCAGCCCTTTAAAGGTCACCGGACAGGTACATTTCACGAGCTGTTCATAAAATAACCACACAGCCACAGGCCACGTAGAACGTGGCTTACAAAAAGTTACCCACAGACATACCCACGTTTTCCGTGGACAACTTTTCAAAAATTCCGGACCTGAAAAACACCTGCGAGCGCAAGTCAAAATTCATCGGCGGTGTGAAGTTTTTTGCACGCCCTTCCCTCACCCGACGATTGGGCAAGGCTATGCAATCCAGGCATATGCTTATGCCTTTTTGACTGTTGCCTGCGATGCACCCGTTCTCTGAAATAAGCGCTTTTTCGAGGCGGCCTGCAGATGGAACAACGTTGTGAAGTGGCTGTTCTCGGCCTGGGTGCCATGGGCGCGGCAACCCTTTATCAACTGGCCAAGGCCGGGGTCAGTGCCATTGGCGTGGATCGCCACAGCCCACCACATACCTGTGGTTCCAGCCATGGCGATACGCGCATTACCCGTCTTTCAGTCGGTGAAGGCCCGCAGTATCTGCCGCTGGTGCGCAACTCTCACGCCATATGGCGTGATCTGGAGGCGCTTTCCGGCGAGGCTCTGTTCGAGCAATGCGGCGTTCTGGTGATGAGCTCCCACCCGGCTTACGACCCGCAAGACCCGCAGGACTTCACCCACAAGACCATCGAACTGGCCAGGGCCTACGGCGTGGAACACGAAGTTCTGTCGGCCCAATCCATTCGTCAGCGATTTCCACAGTTCGCACCGGTACTGGATAACGCCATCGGCTACTTCGAGCCGGGCGGCGGTTATGTCCGGCCAGAGCGCTGCATTGATGTGCAGCTCAAGCTGGCCAAAGTCCATGGTGCCAGGGTCCTGACGGACGAAACCGTCACTCACTTGCATACGCATGGCGAAGGCGTACGCATCACGACCGATAAAGGGTCGATTCTGGCCGACAAGGTGGTCGTCAGTGCAGGCATGTGGTCTGCCGACCTGCTCGGAGCGCCCTTCGACCGATTACTGAGGGTCTGTCGGCAAAAGCTGTTCTGGTTCGAACTGGCAGAACAGGCTGTCTTCGCGCCTGTCTCACCCAGCTTTATCCTGACCCACGGACCGGGTGAGGTGGATATCAACTACGGCTTCCCGCCGCTTCCCGGCGAAGGCAGCATGAAGATGGCTACCGAGCAATACGTCGACGTCTCGCAACCCGAAACCCTGGAGCGAAGCATCACGGCTGCAGAAGAGCAGGAAATGTTTCAGACCCAGGTCAGCGGCAAGATAGCCGGGCTGACCTCCAGAGTCGTCAGATCCTCCGTGTGCGCCTACACGGTGACACCGGATTACCACTTCATCATCGATGAACACCCACGGCTGAAAAACGTGACCGTTGTATCCGCCTGCTCGGGACACGGTTTCAAACACTCTGCCGGACTTGGGCAAGCGTTGGCCCAGCGTTGTATTCATGGAAAGAGTGATGTGGACTTGTCTGTGTTTTCGCTGGAACGCTTCAAGTTGCACTAGTTGCATAACAGGCAGCCTGTACCGGTGGTGAAAGTCGGAAAAACTTGCACCACCTCAACAAGCGACTTTTATAAAACATCATCCGCACCTGTTCATACAACCTGAAAGCCTTGCATATTGAAAAAAGCGAAACTCGGCGAGACTTATATCAAGGGAGCCTAACTAAAAATCAGCACGCCTCAAATAAATAACACAGAAAAATTTCAGTGCTGCTTACAGTGTTAATAGTTGAGCCTTGATGATTCAACGACATTGACTTTACTATTGTCACTCCCTGTTGAAGTAAAAACCTTCAAGACCGAAAAACATGCACGAAGCCAACACAATCGCGCCAAAAAAGGACAGTTCGGTCAGTTTTTCGCACACGTGCTTTTTTCATCCGCGCATCAAGGATGGCGGTCGACATATCGGGAAAAAGGAAAAATCGAGCGCGCCTTTGACAGCCACTTCCCGAAAATGTTCAGAATGACCGCCTATCCTGTCAAAGTTTTTTTCGAATAAACACTCTATTTCCAGACAGCACGCACAAGGAAGTTTTCAGCAAAAACACAGACGTAATCTCCCTCTCGATGGTCGATTCACAAGAACAAGAAACAGCTGACTTACTCATGGGAGACCACAGCGATTTATTGAGTCGTGATTATTCTGGCCAACCGGGTCAAAGATAACCCGGTGCCTGCCAGATCCGGAAAGCCAGCCCTTACCAGACTGCAATATGCGAGTCGGCGCGTGGTTCCGTACCGCCACACAACACACCGGTATCAGGATCGCGCACGATGATCTGGCCACGGCCATAACCGACCAGATCACAGGCAATCTCGATCTTATGCCCTCTTCTGGCGAGCGACAGGGCCAAATCCCGGGAAGCCGCAGGTTCGACGCCCACTTTCATGCCTCCCAGCCATTGCCAGCGTGGCGCATCGAGCGCCGATTGGGGATTGAGGCCAAAATCCACCAGGTTCATCACCATCTGCACATGCCCTTGGGGCTGCATGTAACCGCCCATGACCCCGAATGGTCCGACAGGTTGGCCTTCTTTAGTCAGAAATCCCGGAATGATCGTGTGCAGGGTCTTTTTACCTGCCACCAGAGCATTGGAGTGCCCGGGGTCCAGACTGAACTCCTGGCCACGATTCTGCAGCGCGATGCCGCTGTCGGGCAGCACGATGCCAGACCCGAAACCGTGATAGTTGCTCTGGATATACGACACCATATTGCCCTCGGCGTCTGCCGTTGCCAGGTAGACGGTGCCGCTTGAGTGCGGTTCGCCCGGCGTCGGCGCAAGGGCTTGTTCGCCGATCAGCTCGCGTCGTTTTTGTGCGTAGCCTGTGCTCAACAGATCGGCAACTGCCACACGCATGTATTGCGGATCGGTGATGTAGTGCAGTCCGTCACTGTAGGCGAGTTTCAGGGCTTCGATCTGGCGGTGCCAGGTCTGCTGGCTGTCACGATGATCGAACTCGAACCCTTGAAGGATTTGCAGGGTCATGAGTGCGATCAGGCCCTGACCGCTGGGTGGAATCTCCCATACGTCATAGCCGCGATAATTGACGCTGATGGGCTCGACCCAACGGGGACGATAGTTCTGCAGATCCGTCAGTCGAAGATAGCCACCGTCGGCCTGTGACCGGGCGTCGAGTCGGCGGGCGATGTCACCTCGATAAAAGCTTTCGCAACGGGTCGCTGCCAGCTCGCTCAAGGTCCGCGCCTGAGCAGGATTACTGAATATCTCGCCCGCCTTCGGTGCCCTGCCATCGATCAGGAAAGTATCGAACCAGGCCTGCATGGCTGGCTCACGCCGGGTGCTGAACCGCTCGAACGCGATATGCCATTGATGGGCGATCACGGGAGAAACCGGAAAACCTCCCTCGGCAAGGCTGATCGCCGGTTGCAGCAAATCGGCAAAGGGCAAACGGCCAAAACGGGTCGACAGTTCGGCCCAGGCCGACGGGCAACCGGGTACGGTTACCGGCGTCCAGCCGTATAAAGGCATTTCCGTGTGGCCGGCAGCCTTGACGGCCTCGATGTTCAAACCGGCAGGTGCATGACCACTGGCATCGAGCCCATGCAACTGGCCTTTGACCCAGACCAGGGCAAACGCATCGCCACCGATACCGCATCCGGTCGGCTCGACCACCGTCAAGGCCGCCGCTGTGGCAATGGCGGCATCGATTGCGTTGCCCCCCTTGCGCATGATTTCGATCCCCGCCTCGGCAGCCAGCGGTTGCGACGCGGCGACCATGCCACGCCGGGCAAATACACTCTGGCGCTGGGATGCATAAGGATATTGATGAGCGGAAAACGTCAGCATAAGAGTGCCTCCGGCAGGACCCGGCTCAAAAAGGCCCTGATGCATGGGTTGTCGGTTTGCTGAATATCCGGGAAGGTGGGCATTGCTCGATGGGCTTTGTCTGGTCGAGCAACGCCCCATATTGAGGCCTTGAGTGACCTGATGCCGCCCGGCCCCATGACCGGACGGCTTTACAAGCTTAGACCTGGAATTGCTTGGTGATATGACTCAGGTTTGTCGCCAGCTTGGACAACTCTGCTGTGGCGATGGTCGTCTGGTTCGCGCCCTCGGAAGTCTGAGCCGACAGGTCACGAATGCTCACCAGGCTTCTATCGACCTCTCGCGCCACCTGAGCCTGCTCTTCGGCTGCAGTGGCGATCATCAGATTGCGCTCGTTGATCTGGCCGATGGAGTCGGTAATGGCCAGCAATGCCTGCCCGGCACCATTGGCCAGTTGCAGCGTGTTGTGGGCCTGATGACTGGTCTGCTCCATGGCCGTCACCGCCTGATGCGTACCGGTCTGGATCGAACTGACCATCTGCTCGATTTCCCGGGTCGATTGCTGGGTGCGATGCGCCAGCGCCCTCACCTCATCGGCCACCACGGCAAATCCACGACCGGCTTCGCCCGCCCGGGCCGCTTCGATGGCAGCATTGAGTGCCAGAAGGTTGGTTTGCTCGGCGATGGCACGAATGACGTCCAGTACCTTGCTGATATCCGTGGCCATGGTCGCCAGCTCACGCACCTCGGCAGAAGTATCTCCCACCTTGGCCACCATCAGATTGATCGCGGCTACCGTTTCATCCACCTGAGCGCGACCATCCAGCGCCGCCTTGGTGGACTGCGCCGCCGACGTCGAGGCAGCCGCAGCGTTACTGGCTACTTCATCGACCGCAGCGCTCATTTCGGTGACCGCAGTTGCAGCCATTTCGATTTCGTTACTCTGGCGCAGGGTCGTGCGCGATGCGTCTTCGGTCACGACATGCATTTCTTCGGAAGTCGAAGCCAACTGCGAGGCCGAATCCAGAATGGTAGCCAGGGCACCCCGCAGATTGGACTGCATCGCGGCCAGCGAACCGACCAGTCGGGCCGCTTCATCGGTGCCCTCTTGCTTGATCGGCTGGGTCAAGTCATTGGCTGCAATACGCTGGGCAATCGCCAGCGCATCGCCAATAGGAACAGTAAGACTGCGGGTGTACAGCCAGGCAAGCAGTACCGTGCCAGTTGCACCCAGCACAGCGAACAGGATCACCATCACGACAGTCCCGTGGTAAGCCGCTTCAGCCTTGTCGCCTGCACGCTTGGCTTTCATATCGTTCACGCCGATCAGCTTCTGCAGCGTTGCCTCGGTCAGATCGGCAGCAGCCTTCATGTCCGTATTGGAAGTCTTTACCGCAGCCTCCAGATTGCCCGCTGCCGTTTCCGACAGGTAACGATCCTGGATAGCGTTATAACTGGTAATAGCCTGTTTGAGCTCACCGAAGGCTTGCCGACCTTCAGCCGTGACAAGCAACTTGGCCAGGGAATCGCTGTACTCATTGATCAACTGACGGGACTGCTGAATATCGCTGATAGCCTTGGTCTTGCGCTCCTGTGGCTCCAGAGGATTACGCAAGCGGGCATTGTTACCGCGCAGACTGACGAACTCCCGATCCAGCGAGCCGAGCAGTTTGACGCTGGGCAGCACGTTGGTTTCTACATGTTTCTCTGCTTCATTGAGCTTCTCGGCCTGTCGCATGAACAATACCCCCTGAATCAACAACATCAGGCAGAAGAAGCCAAAGCACAGGGCAGAACGTGGGGCGAGGTTAAGACGTCGCATCATTGCGGGTTACTCCACAGCGGGGGTGTTTTTAACTGATCGGCGTAGCGTTTTTTTCCTTGAAGGGTGTCGGATCAACGGTAGACGGCAATCACATAGTCAGCAAAGAAAAATAAAACCTCTTAAAAACATCATTTTGAAACTCCCACCTTGAACAGTCCCACTGGCGACAGCACCATAGCGTCACATGTTTAGGACTGAGATAAATACAGAGGGTCAAATAAGATAAATGTGGGATATGAAGGGAGAACATGGGAAAGGTTGGGATAGAGGATGCAAAACCATTGCATTGGTCGCAATGGTTTTGAGTGCGGGCTTCAGGCGTCCATCGGACCAAACATGTCGCTCTGACGCTTGGCGACTTCCTCCTTTCTGACGGTTTTGATGATCTTGTAAACCCACACCAGCGAGATTGAGTACTTCCGCGCCAAATCACTGTGGTTGGAGCCGTTGAAGTCGTTGTATACCTGCAGATCTCGGCGGCTTAGTCGGATTGACTGTCCCATCGGAACGTAGATGTTTTGGCCACCCCAGTGGGATGCAATCCGCTCAGCCACCTCACGACCCACTTGGTCAGCTCGCTCCTTATCCAGCTTGGTCAGCTCGATAAGAGCATGAGATATCTGCTCTGCTAGATCCGTCAGCAGCTCAGGTGCCTTACTGCGCGATTTGCTCATGCTCATATAGGCTCCTGCAGGCGCGGGCTCTGCTTACCTGTGCGCTGCTCCCACTGCTTGAGATTCTCGATAACCTGACCGGCCTGAGCGATTGTCAGCCATTGCAGCGCCTTAACGCCTGTCATCGCGCACACGAACTTAGCTAGAGCCGACTCTGACGAATCTCGGACAACTCCAGCCGCGTGCAGGCCCAGCCACATAGACCTGATTTTCTTCGACTGGGCATCGTCAGCCATCGGGCGGGTCGATTTTTTGTTTGGACGAACCTTGAAACCTTTGGCTTTGAGCTGTTCCAAAACCAGCTTCAGCTTTGGAATGCTCAAATCTGCTGTCGAAGTGACGCCACCCAATTGTTCCATGCCAGCAAGCATCAGTCGGTAGGTATCGGGGTCCATGCCCAGCTCGCGGCGGCCCACATGGATCAGCTTGATCAGTTGCAACCTTTCATCTTTACTCATGCCTCATCCCCCAAGGCCGCGATGCGGCGCTCTCCTTCTTCTGCAGTACAAATCCCCAGCCAGGCGCTTTCCCTCGTCATCTAAGAACCCGGCTTCCAGAGGGAACTGCTCGCCGCAACAAGGGCATTGAACTCGCATTCAAACCCCCATAGTCAGCCGGACACGAGGCTTATGGCTTACCGCTCGGTGCAACTGAGCGGATTTTCCAGCCTGGTAGCCAGCATCTGCCGCTGACTCATCCCGTGACTTGAGCTTGCGCCGCTTGATTTCTGCCTTTTCCAGTGCAGGGTGGTGCTTTTCAACATAGGCTTCGATCGCCTCGGCAATGTTGTCTTCAACACCGGAAAATTCGTCGATTTTCTGGTGTACGGCATCAATCCAGGCATTGGCAAATGCGTCCCCACGCGCGGTCTTTGTCGACCGCTTGCACCGTTTCTGCGTGTCCAGGTATTCACGGCGAGCCTTCTGCAGCTGCCGGACCAGCACTTGATAGGCATAACCGGTCAATTCGGGAGCCGCAGCGCAGCCGATCAGGATGAAGCGTGAAGCACTGAAGGGGCTTGTCTGAATGATCAGGCGGGTACCGAAAGCTAGGCTGCATACTTGGGCCAAGCGAACACGCCAGGCCGGAGGAGGCCCCTCTGATCCTGCCAGGATCGACACCTCGCACGCCATGCTGGCCAGCACGTCGCCCATCTCCAAGCTGTACATGTCCATCAACTTGCGCGCTTGGCGCAGCGCAGTTTCTGCCTCATTGGGGTTGCTGGTTTTGGACTTGGCCATCTCCAGGCACTTTTTTATTTTATCGAGGATACGATTCTCTTCCATGTCACACCCCCGCGATATCGAGGCTGATTGGGCGGTACTGATCGGAGTCTCCGACTCGCTTATATAAGCGGATGTAGGATTTAGAGCCCACCACTTGGCATGCCTCTCCGATCGCTGTCATTGCTCGCTGCCAGCGTTCGTCCTTGATATCCAAGCGCCGCAATGCAAGAACTCGCGCAGTACGGATCTCGCCCTGAGCGTCAGTGCGAAACGCATCATTCGCTAGGGTCGCCACTTCCGGGCGGGCACCTTCAGTCCAATCGCGTAGGCATTCATCGATCAATGCACGTGCTGCCTGCAGCCGTTCGTCGAAGGCAATAGATTCCTGCACCGCACGCTGAATCTTGAATCGACCGTCGAAGCTGTAGAGGGTGACGTTGCCCTTTTTTCCGCCCAACTTAACAGCATATTGCTCGGCGCTCATCTCAACGAAAGCCTCGATATCGCCGAATGCGCCAGCTTTGAAAGTGGTCAGTTCGCTATTAATTTTGTCTGCGCGCTGAACCAGATCGCGCACTAAGCGATCGCGCTCAACGTCAATCGGTTTGATCATGCTCTCGTGGACCAGTCGGCCTTGGGCGTCTTGCCAAAACCCTTCAGGAATCATTGTTTTTTGTGCTTCAGCCACGGAATTTCCCCTTATTGGTCGTGCAGCAGTACGTGACCGACTCGCTCTGCGCGTCGGAATTCTTGATGGTTTGATTTGCATGCTCTGGGCTGGGCTCATACTTCCGCACCTTCATAGCGAAAGCCCCTGAAGCTTGAGCCTCTCGGAATCTGCTGTTGGCTCTGCAGTACAGCCACGACCAGCCAAAACTCCGTTGTAAAGCGCGATAGCCGCCCGAAAATCCTCACGAGCTCGGTCACGTTGGCCTATCGTGTGGATCTGCATCAGAGACATGACCGCGAATGCCGCGAATAGAATCCAAGCACTTTTACTCATGAAGCTCACCCTGATCGGCAATCGCAGGCAGGTCCTGCTGGGCTGTCACAAGCACATCGACAATATGCTGAATACCCTGGGCAAAACTTTTGGGTTTGTTGGCTTGTAAGGCTGTCAGCCGCTTGATGGCATCGCCAATACCCTTGGTGGTAAACAACTGCGGTCCAAATGACTCGACAATATCCAGTGCAAACTGGCGGCCTTGGACGAGTTGGTGCTGATCCGAAGACGGCCTGGCTATCACACGAGCCTTCAAAGGCATATTCATCAGTGCACCTTCACTTCGGCCTGAGCCTGGATCTGCTGGTAACGGTTGGCTAGGGCCTGAATCTCGGCCTGAATTTGGTCGGTATTGCCATCCAGTTGCAGCTTGGCCAGCTTGATCAGGAAATCATTCAGAGCGCAGACCTGATTTTTTGCCTCGATAATCAGAAGATCTTTGCTGAATAGCTCTTCATTGGCGCGGTTGAGTTCTACGCGCAACTGCTGCTTGCTGAGACGGTCTGGGTTGCACAACGTTGAGCAGGCATGAACAACAATGGATTCGCTCATTTGTCCTGCTCCTTCACACGTGAGAACCAAGACACATTCACATCGCGTATGCGTACTGAATGGAGGGTATGGAGCCCACTGGTTTTGCTGCTCTGACTACGAATTTCGTGACCAAAGCGACGTGAGATGATGTCTAGGTCATCACCTGAGATCACGATGCGTTTATCCAGGAAGTTCAGCGAACGGATATTTGCACCCGCATCGCGAAGATCCCGAGTCAATTGGTTGAACGCAGCAAGCATGGGTTGAAAGTCATGAGCCAGCAGGCTCAGTGGCGGCTTGGGCTGTGGTGTTACGAGGTATAGGTGTGCCATCTCACACCCCCTTTACGACTTCAGCATTGACCACTGGCGCGCCCAGTTCGGCGGCAAGGTTCAATGACGCGATTACCAGATTGCCGATGGCCAACGGATACAGGAGCGAAACAGCCTCATCGCGGCCACCGCGACGTGCGACCTGGGAAAGGCGTGCAGCGATAGCTTGTACGCCGCTTTCGTCGATGACTTGGCGCATGTCCTTGCCTGCTCGCTCAAATCTGAACCCGAGAAACTCTTCCAGGCGCGGCCCTTCAATCGGCGGCAACGTTACGCGCTCGCAACGCTGCACAACCTCGCGCACGTCGGCGTTACGCTCGGAGAGTTTCACGCCCAGTTCCGGCTGACCGATCATGATGATGCTGACCAGTTTGGTGAAACCGATCTCCAGCTCCAGGATGCGCTTGAGGTGTTTGAGGGTCGGAATCGGCAGGCTGTGGGCCTCTTCGATGACCAAGCAGTGCCGGTAACCCGCAGCATGTGACTCTTTTAATGCCCGGTGGAGTTGAGAGAAGCGAGCCTCAGGACTGCTCTTGGCCTTTTCCAGTGGTGCGACTGCCGCCATCATGGATTCGGCGATATGAGTACTCTTCAGCGACTTGCCCTTGGTATCGTTGTCCTCAGACGCAAGCACGTAGGGTTCAATGATGATTACCGGGTCGTTGTTTTCGACCAGTCGGTTGATCAGATCTCGGCGTAAAGTGCTCTTGCCAGCGCCTGACTCTCCTTCGATCGCCAGAAAGCCACCGTGGCGCGCCACCTGGTACATCGCTTCTCGAACGTAGCGAATGTCGGGGCTGACCCACATGTCCTTGGCGTCCTGCAGCTCATCGAAGGGGTCTCGGAAAAGGCCAAAGGCTTTACGTGTAGCTGCCTTCAGGGTCTGTTTTGGTAGTAGCATAGGTTCGTCCTCCCCGGACGGCTCTTCATTAAGGGCCGGACCTGCCGTGTTGGCGCACGGTGGGTCCACTTTTTCAAATGCATCTGCAACGTCAGCATCATTGGCCCCGGACTCGACCAGGAACGCACGAATGCGTCCCTGCAGGTCTTCACTGTCCAGGCTGCGGGGCCACTGGCCGTGATTGATTAACTGGGCGACAGTGGCCGGGCTGACCTTCAACGCCTCGGCCAAGGCCGATTGAGGTCGGCCTACCCCCTGCAGTACAGACTTGAGCTTCAACATCATTCACCTCCTACGGCGCGCACCAGGGCAAGTACCGGGCGAGCTGCTTCTGCAGGTGCGCTCAACTCGGCCTCAATGGCATTAAGTTGGTCTTGAGGAACTCCTTCAGGGAATTTGCGCTGCAACCAGGCAAACGACTCTCCCGACCAGGTAGCGCCCAGGCGGGAGCGAAGTTGCTTCGCGGCTTCGACGTGGGTCAGTGGGGCCAGCTCAATCGAGGGCGCGTTAACGTTCAGCGAAGTGCCGCGACGTGGCATGTACGAAGGCAGTACGGTATCGGTCACGTGTTTGTGCGGGTCGATCTGGCCACCAAAAGGCAGAGCCTTGTCCTTGCGTGCGTCTTCGGCTTCAGCTTCGCTATTGGTTCCGGTTGCAATTTGCTCCAGGACCTTGCGGGACTGCTGAGCTGGCGTTTCAGCGTGGCGTTTGTGCTGTTCACCAATAGTGGCCGAGGTTTCAGCAAAGCCGAACTGGTCCACCCCAATCCTGTCGATCACGTGGTAATGCTCGCGCCCGTCATCACCTACCAGCACTGCGATAGCTGTATCTTTGTCTCGCCAGCAATTGCGGGTGATCAGCAGTTGCTCGCCGACCATTACGCCCGGCACCGTGCTGACATCAAATTGAGCGCCCCGAAAGTTCACGCGCAGGAGGTTGGTCACTTTGCGGGTTTCAGGTGTGCTGACGGCCAGCTCGCGGCAGACTTCGACGGAAGGTGCCAAGCGAAGCTGATCGGCTGTGATGAGTTGCCAGACGCCAAATCTGGTGCGTTTGGTGCGAGTATGAATAGAGGTTGCGTTGTAGTAGCGCATCCACTGGCCTGCCCAGCCGTTGATCTGTGCCAGGCTTTCAGCAGACTGAAGTTTGAGCGCGCTCTCGAACTCCCGCTCAACGATGTTGTGCGCCTGCTCGACTTGGCCTTTGGCCCGTGCGTTGCCGACTTGGTTGATTACCAGCTCAATGCTCATCGCCCGGCACAGGTTGCGGAAGATGCCGCTGGTCATAGCTGCGCCAGGGTCGGTCATCAGCATCCAGGGAACACCGTGAAACGGATCTGCTGCGTGGCGCTTCTGCATGGCGTTGATCAGCACCGTACAGAGGTTCTCGGCAGACTCGGCACCCAGAACGTATTCCAAGTACAGCGTGCCGCTTGTGTGGTCTGTGATCACGTAGCGCCACAGTCGTTGACGCTCGATCTTCTTTAGATTTCCCGGCTTGCCGTCGTAGAACTCTGATTGGCTCATGGCTCGTGCACCATCGTCCGCCAAGTAGAACTGGGTCGAGATCGAGGCGTCGATCTGCCAAACGTGGTTTGGGTGCTTGCTCGCCAGGGAGACAGCCGGTGCATCTTGCAGAAGTTGCTCCGGGTGCAGTTTGTAAGTGCGAAGTGCGCGAGTAATGGCCCCGCAAGACAGAGGCTTAAACTCCCCCGTCTTTTCATCAACCCGACCGGCCAAAATCATGTTGTTGCTGCGCAGGCGCTCGACCGCACGTTCAATTGTCGAGAGCTGTTTGTTATTTGCACGGATGGACTCCAGCAGCATCGCCGAGATCAACCGGGCTTCCTCAATAGGTAAGGCACTGTTACCAGCGTCGTTGCGGCGTTTGCGTGGTTTGATGTTCACGGAGACCTCCTTGAGCTTGCGCTGCAGGGTTTGCAGCGAGACGCCCATTTCAACGGCACCGTCCTTGTAGATCAGCGTGCGTTGGCCGTGAGGCGCGCTTGCGGCACGCTGGGCGATATGCACCAGTTGCTGGGTTTGAATGGGCGTCATAGGTCAGACCTGATCCATCCAGACGGGAGAACCTTCAAGTTGGGTCGGCAAGTGGAACTCGCTACGTACCTCGCCCAGGGTGATTTCCAGTTGACGGATCAGGCTGGCCTCGAATACGCAGCGCTGGTCATCACTTTCGGTCTGCAGCTCTGCAAGTTTGGCGAAGGCCTCGCGAATAGAGCCGCGAATGATGGCTTCTGCCTCATACGCAACTGCCGTGGCCTCTTTACGCAGATCGCTGACAACTTCGCTGGCAGGCATGGCCTGGATACGTTTACGCGTCTTCTCCAGTTCCTGACGTGTCTTGTCCAACTCGGCGGTCTTGGTGGCCATGACCTTGGACTGCGCCTCATAGTCAGCGTTGGTCTCGTCCAGGCGCTGGGTCAGCGTTTCTTTTTCCTTGGCGTTCTTGGCGATGATTTCCTCGGCAAGATCAAGGAAGGCTTCCTTGTCGCCCGATTCTGCTACCGCGATCAGAGCGGCCTGCGAGTCTTCAGGCAGGCGGCGGTATTGGCGCATTTCGCGATAGCCGATGCCCATGCTGCTCATGCTTTCGAGAGCGGCCTCGCCAAACGAGCGAAGGTTGCTGATGTCCAGGTCAGCTTTCTCCACTGACATGCCCAGCAAAGAGCAAAACTCTTCCCAAGTACCATTCAAAATGTCGTAACCGTTACGGCTTTTTTTACCTTTCAGCGCCCTGTACAGCTTGTTTTCTTTGACGAAAGACAACTTGGAAGTCGTAACAGTTACGGAAAATTTGGTGAAGGCATCTGACATCTGAGCCTGACCAAGCAACTGGTTGAGCAGATCGCGCTCTTCGCTGTGTGAATCCAGCATGGAGGCCATCAGGTTCTGATTGGTGGTCAGTGCATTAGCATCCAGTGGAGCTAGTTCGATTTCGGGTGTTACACCCTTTTTAGTACGCGCCATGGTGGTGATTCCCTTAATTCATCGAGCCAGCAGCGATGCGCTGGTTAATTTCCTGCATGCGGCCCTGCAGCCGGGCCATGTGTTCGGCGTGGGCCTGGGCGATCTGCAACATGCCGACCGAGTGGGCAAACCGACCGTTGTCCAGTTTTACTGCCAAGCCCTCCTCAATGAGGGTCTGCATGGCGCGAGTAATGTTGCTGGGACTGTCACCCGTCAGATGGGCCAGTTCCGTGTTACTAAGTCCTGTGATCGTGTGGCCTTTAAGTGCTTTGAGCACACGCAGTACGCGTGCAGAGGCCGAGATCGAGGCGCTCATGGCTGATCTCCCAGTTCAAGTTGCGGATTTTGGGTTTGAGCAACATTCCCGTTGTGCCAAGCGAGGGCTTCCATAGCCGCTTTAATTGCTGCAAGGGTGGGCTCGACTTCGGCATTCTTTGAGTAGAAGGCAAGAAGCTTTCCGGCAGCGGCAGTCAGCAGTTCCTGAAGCGCTTGTGTATCTTCCGCTGAACACTTGCGACCGGATGGCATTTCGATGGTTAGTCGACCCGAACTCGCTGCAATCCAGCGTGTGACATAGTCACAACCACAGGCGCGCTCAAAGGGACGGATGAGAGTCGCGGGCATACGTCCGGTCTGAAACCACTTATAAAGAGCCCAGTGGTCGGCCAGCCCCATCTCAGCGGCAATTCGCTCGACGCTTAGGTTCTGCTGCTCACGAGCAAAGTCCTTGCACAGCTCTAAGGCGTGCCGAAGGGAGGTTGGCTGTAGATGCTTCCAGCGCCGACGGCTCATTGGAATACCCTCGAAAAAGACATTTCCAAACAAAAAAGGAATTTGCGCGTATGCAAAAGGTTTGCATCTGGTGCAACCTTTTCGTGTAGATTTGGCCACGAGCAACACGTGATGATTGATGAGCTGAAAGCGTTAAAAGCGCAGGTCGAGGCGCAAAGCTTCGTGATTGAAGAGCTGCTGGCGGTCTGCCTAAAAGCTGGCTTGGCTGATTTCGTAACTATTGAGTCCGAATGGCGGTCTGTGCGGCAAAGTCCGACTTTTTTCGCTGCGGACCCTATAGCTAAACGCAAGCTTGCTGACGAACTGGATGCCTGGGCAGACATACTCATCATGCGACTTCCAGCGCCTTAGCGGGATCAGTACAAATTTGGCCAGCTTTGAGTCCCAGCTTGATAGCGATCTCATGGGCTTGACCACGTACGCATTTTTTGCGGCCACCGAGGACTTCAAAAACCAGATTTGGTGAAAACTTGTTGGCGACCGCCCATTGGGTGATCGAAACGCCTTTGGCCTTCAGCTCCTCACGAGCTTGCTCAGGAGTGCGTAGCTTCATGAAGGAAGCTCCTTTCGAGGGGGTAATGGCACTCAGTTGGTGCCGTTTAAGTTGCCGTTCGTGGTGGGACGGTGTGGGTTAGATGATGGTATTCAAAAGAATACCTGTCAAGAGGCTTGGTATGTTTTTGTATATCGGCGAACGATTGAAAGCCGAACGAGAGCGCTTAGGCTTTACGCAGCCAGCTTTCGGAGCGATTGGGGGGGTACAAAAGCTTGCCCAGTTGAAGTACGAGAAGGGAGAGCGTTTTCCTGGTGCAGACTACTTGGCAGCGGTCGCCAAGGTTGGTGCAGATATCCTTTACATCGTTACCGGCACCCACTCTGCAGCTACCCTCAGCTCTGACGAGGTGCAGCTCCTAGAGAATTTCAGAGCAGCTCCAACCTCCGTGAAAATGGCAACGATAGCCGCCGTTTCTGCTGGAGCGACTAGTCGCACCCAGAACTTCCATGGTGCTGTAGGTCAAGTTGCCCAGGGCAATATTGAAAACGCGCCTGGTCATGTAATAAACGTAACAACCAGATCCGACAAGGAGTGAGCCATGACCCAAGATTTCCATGGCAATGTAGGGCAAGTAGCTGGTGGGGATGTCGTGAATCGTCAAGGCGACACCCGAGTGGAGGTGAATATTCAAGGTGATAACTATGGCCCCATATCACTCGATACACCTGCTAGAGCAGATCGTCATGAAGAACGCCCGATTAACCGATATTCACAAACAGAGCTAACAAAAATATTACGTCGCTGGCGATCCCAGTGGTGGAGCGGTTGGCGAGGCTATTGGTTCAATATCCCATGTATGTTGTTGGTGGCACTGATGTGCAGCCTGGTTGGTATTCTTTTTACAGGTTTACTACCAGTCGCAGACCCTCAATTTGCTTGGAAAGTCTTGGTTCCAACCATGCTAATTATGCTTGTCTTGGCTTTTTGGATGGACCGTATTCGCAGAGTAGAGGCGCAGGTCATGGCTGAAAGCAGAGCCGCTATAAACGCCATAGAGCTAGAGCTACGCAAGCGGCGCTAGAGCGTATATTGCCCGACCGATGTGACGTGAATAGCTTCATCTTTTATGCCAAGCAGATTGGACTGATCCCTCAACACACCTTAAAGGAATGAACTTTGAAAGCTTGGATTTTGATTTTTGGGGCTTTTTTTTCAATCTCGGCACATGCAGAAAGCATTGCGGAGAAGCTCACTGAGTTGAGCTTGGATAAGTCTGTAAAAAGCACCTCGGCAGAGGTAAAACGAACACAGACAGCTCTTACAAGAGGCCTTACGGTCTGTAACTTTACTAGCGAGGAGAAGCTAGCTGAAGCGGCATGGGTAATAACGAAGAATATTCGGGAAAAAGGCCAATATGCTGAGGCAACGGATCTGATTGAGGGAGTGAACGCTGTTCTGTTAGGTGCCAAGACCAAGCAGGACTGTACCGAGCTGATGGCGCTCTATGCCGTAAATCGAATACAGGGGAATACCCACTCTGATGCAATCACAGGCGCCCGTGGTCTCTATCGGGCAACAGGAGTCGTTAAATAGCCACTCTGAGACGGATAAGCCCATCTGCTGTCTTCCCAGGCCATTTCCTACTTGCGGTTGATATCACAACGCAATCTCTTTAAACCGGATTAAAAGCCCTCCCGCACCACGCCGCCGATCATTGCGGCGTGGTCGTTTCTGGCATCCGCATCCTGCGGTGCCGAACTGCAGGAGGCATGTATGCGTTCAACCCCTCGTGGCATTCGAAATTTCAATCCCGGCAACATTCGTCATGCCAAAGGCGTGCGTTGGCAAGGTCAAGCCGCCACGCAGACCGATAACGAGTTCGTCCAGTTCACTGACCCTCGCTGGGGCATCCGTGCTATCGCCCGTGTCCTGATCACTTACCAAGACAAGCGTCGCGCCGCTGACGGCAGCCGGATCGACACCGTCCGCGAGATCATCGAGCGCTGGGCACCGCCGAACGAGAACAATACCGAGGCTTACGTTGTCAGCGTGGCTCGCGTGCTGAAGATCGGTCCCGATGACGAAACCATCGACGTCTACGACTACACCACTATGCGCACGCTGGTGATGGCCATCGTTCGTCACGAGAACGGTACCGGCTCTCTGCCTGGCGGCCAGTGGTATGGCGATAACGTCATCAAAGAAGGTCTGGCGCTGGCCGGTGTGGTGCCCGATGCAGTTCACGGTTGGGGTATCGCAGCATGAAGCTGATCCCTCAATGGCGTCGTTGTTATCGCTTGTACAGCGTTCAATTGGGACTGTTCATTGCCGTGTTCGGCTTTGTACAAGCCAATCTTCTGCCGATGTGGCAAGCCGAGTTGTCACCTACTGGATATGCAGTGGCGAACAGTGTGCTGGCCGCGCTGCTTTTCGTGGTGCGCCTGATCAAGCAAGGCCCAGACCAGGAGATCGTTTGATGCGGCTACTGCGTTTCGCATTTTCACGCATCTTGCGCTTGGTTACTCCTAACCGGCTGGCTGGCACGACTGGAGTCATCTCACCTGGTCGTTGGGGGCATCGTTCTCCGCTGCCTCAATATCGGCTCGGCAAGACCGGCGTGTCCACCGCCAAGCGGCGTTCCCGAAAAATGCGGTTCTGGTGTGGGAATGGAGGTGGTTATGGGAGTCGCTGAGATTCTGAAATGGCTACTGGAGCGGTGGCAGATCCTACTGATCGTTGCTGTCCTGGCTACCGGCTACAGCTATGGCCAACGGCAATGGTCCAGCGGTTACGAGCAGGCCCAGGCTGAAGGTGCATCAGAGCTGGCCCAGTTGAAACAGGATTATGCCGAGCAGGCTTTGGCGGTTGCCAAAAAGAGCAACAGCGATCTGCAACTGCAGGTCAACCGCGCTCAGGCCGCAGAAGAAACCTTGTTCTCCCAGTACACGGTACATGCTGACGAAGTGCAGCAACTCAAGGAGCGGATCGCCCATGTCACTAAGCAGTACAAGCCTGAGCCGAGCACTACTGCTCGGCCTATTCCTCATTGCGTTTTCACTGCTGGCTGGCTGCGCGACTACAACACCGCCCTTGGTGTGTCCGCACCCCGTACAGCTACCACTCTCACCGCTGCTGAAAAAGCAGCCTGGCCCACCCCCGGCACTGACGCCGAACTACTGGAAAGCGGGATCACTCCCGCAGACATCTTGGCTCACGCCCAGGACTACGGACGCTGGGCCAGGGACAACCTCGCGCAACTCAATACGCTGCTTGAACTGCATAAGGACTAGCCATTGGATCTTGTAGAGCAGCACACGGATGACCCTGACTATAGGGAAGCGGTACTGCACGTTCACCGCTCGGGCCTGCAACATCGGTCGGGCCATTCAGGTTATCGCTGCGAAGAATGTGGCGATGCAATTCCTGAGGATCGACGCCAGGCAGAGCCTGGCACTCAACACTGCGCAGACTGTAAAGACACTCTGCAATTTTTTATGAATGAGGCCTGTGATGACCTTTGAAGAAACCAGTTTCAGCTTGAAAACGGTGCAGTGGGTCGTCATGGCCGTGCTGGGGGTATACACCTGGCTGACCAACCGCCAAGCCGCCAGTGCCCAGGAAATGATGGTGCTGCGCACTCGAATCATTGCCCTGGAGGAGCACATCCGGCACTTGCCAGATCACGCTGCCGTCACCGATTTGCTCGGGGATATGAAAGCCATGCGATCCGAGTTGACGGGGGTCAAGGATGCACTGGCCCCTTTGTCCCGATCGTTGGATCGGATTAACGACTACCTGTTGCGAGATAAAAAATGACGACTCATTACGCCGAGTTTCTGCGCGAAGACGTCCGCCTGGTCTTACTGCGCCTACTGTCTGAGATGGTCGCTTACCGGGCCAACAGTTCGGTGCTGACAATGGCACTGGATAGCTACGGCCACTCGCTCAGTCGTGACCAGGTGAAGACGGAACTGTACTGGCTGGCTGAGCAAGGTGCACTTGATCTGAACGATGTCGGACCAGTGCTGGTGGCAACACTGACGGAGCGTGGTCAGGACATTGCCGCTGGCCGTGCCCGTGTTCCCGGTATCAAACGTCCGGGAGCCTGACCATGGCAGGTAAATCGTCGATCGACCGCTTGCCCCCAGTGGTCAAGGCCTATATCCAGAAGCTACTGCGTGAAGATCGGTTCACGCTTGATGACATGCTTGATGACATTCGGGGACGCTTCCCGAATGAAAAGTCGCCAAGCCGCAGC
>JAAIGE0100759857.1_pt1 | contig 30944 bp, 8 predicted proteins | sample 6487951 | NCBI WGS metagenome assembly JAAIGE01 (sample SAMN13974128, study PRJNA590717) | phyllosphere metagenome | biome: tomato field; feature: multiple bacterial spot infested tomato fields; material: tomato leaves; isolation source: leaves from tomato fields | host: Solanum lycopersicum ...
CGTCACATGCACCGTGGTCTCGGTGATGCCGTACATGTTGATGAGTCGGGGGCTTTCGTCCCCGAAGCGATCGAACCACGGCCTCAGGCTCTCGGGCTCCAGCGCCTCGCCGCCAAAGACCACATGGCGCAGCGACAGGCCGGAGCCGCCCTCCTCATCCTGCTCCACGGCATGCACCAACTGCCCAAAGGCCGAAGGCGTTTGATTGAGAACCGTTACGCGCTCGGCACGCAGCAAGGCCAGGAAGTCCTGGGGCGAGCGGCTGACCCAGTACGGCACCACCACGAGCCGGCCACCCGTGCACAGCGCGCCAAAGATCTCCCAGACCGAGAAGTCGAAGGCGTAGGAGTGGAACAGCGTCCAGACGTCGTCAGGCCCGAAGCCGAACCAGGCATCGGTGGCGTCCAGCAGCCGTGCCACGTTGCGGTGGCTCAGCTGCGCGCCCTTGGGGCGGCCCGTGGAGCCCGAGGTGTAGATCACATAGGCCAGGCTGTCGGCCGAGACCTGCACCTGCGGATCGGCATCCGATTCGGCCGACAGGTCCAGCGTGTCGATCTCCAGCAGTTGCAGGGACTCGATGCCGGGGATGCGATCACGGACAGCCGCCTGCGTCAGCACCAGGCCGATGCCGCTGTCGGTGACCATATGCGACAGACGGCCGACAGGATAGTCCGGGTCCAGCGGCACATAGGCGCCGCCGGCCTTGAGGATGGCCAGCAGGCCCACGACCATCTCCACCGAGCGCGACATGGCAATGCCCACGCGCGACTCGGGCCGTACGCCCAGGGCGATCAGGCGATGGGCCAGGCGGTTGGCCTCAGCATTGAGCTGTGCATAGGACAGCGTGTGGCCTTCGCTGCGAAGGGCCGGCGCCTGGGGCTGGCATCGGGCCTGCGATTCCACGCGCCCGTGCAGGCAACCGGCTGCGCGAAGCGCAATGGCTGCGGGAGCCTGTCGCAGCAGCGCCTGGCGCTCGTCCTCGCCCAGCAAGGGCAAGCTGCCCACCTCTTGGGCGCCATCGTCCGCCAGGGCTTGCAGCACCCGCACATAGTGCCCCGCCATGCGCTCCATGCTGGCGCGGTCGAACAACTCCACCGCATGGACCAGGCTCAGGTGGATGCTGCCGTCCACCAGCTCCGTGCTGTCCAGTGCCAGTTCGAACTGCGCCGCCCGCGTACCGCTTGCGGCGTCCTCCACCACTAGGCCGGGCAGAGAGCGGGCCTTCTCCATCGCCTGCGCACGCTGATGGTTGTGCACGACCTGGAACAGCGCATGCGTGCCCAATTGCCGCTGCGGCTGAAGCACCTCCACCAGTTGCTCGAAAGGCAGGTCCTGGTTGGCCAGCGCCCCGCGGACGGTCTCGCCGGCCCGGGCCAGCGCCTCGTCCAGCGTCAGGCCGTCATGCACCTGGCCGCGCAGCACCTGAGTGTTGACCAGCAGGCCGACGATGCCCTCCGCACCGGGCCGATGGCGGTTGGCGATCGGCACGCCCACGCGGATGTCCTGCTGTCCGCTGTAGCGATACAGCAGGATCTGCAGGCCCGTGAGCAGCACCGTGAACAGGGTCGTGCCTTGGGCACGCGCGACGGCATGCAGCTGCCGCGCGAGGGTGTCGGGCAACTCGAATTGCCACTCCCCGGCCTCGTAGCGGCCGTCGGCGCGCCGCGGATGGTCCACGGGCAGTTGCAGCAGGGGGTGTTCGCCGCCCAGCTGGTCCTGCCAGTAGCGCAGCTGCCGCGCATGCTCGGCACTGCCCATCCACCTGCGCTGCCACGCGGCATAGTCTGCGTAGCAAAGAGGGGGGGCCAGGGGCGGGGCTCCAGCGCCCTCGGCAGGCGGGGCCGCCTGCACGCCCGCCAGGTACAGCGCAAGCAGCTCCTGGACCAGAATCTGCATGGACTGCCCATCGGAAATGATGTGGTGCATGACCACGGCAAGCCGGTGCTCATCCGGCCCCAGGGCCAGCAGGCTCACGCGCCAGGGCGGATCTGCGGCCAGGTCAAATGTCGTCCCGGCCAGCCGCTGGAGTTCAGCGGCCGCATCGGCCCGGCGCTGCGGTTGCGGGACGACGGTCAGGTCGATCACGCGCAAGTCCGGTTGGGCTCCCTCCAGCACCACGGCCTGCGGCTGTCCTGACGGTCCCTGCGGGAACACGGTCCGCAGCGCCTCATGGCGCAGGGCAAGCGCCGCGAAGCTGCGGCGAAGGGCCTCCCGGTCCAGCGCGCCGCGCAGCGTCCAGGTGGCCGCGATGTGGTAGGCCGAGCTGTCGGGCTCCAGGCGCCAGAGGAACCATTGCCGCGCTTCAGCCGATGAGGGTGCCCGCACCGGCTGCGCGGCATGGCGTGCGATGCCTTCCAGCGACGGCAGCCGCCCATCGCCCAGGGCCTGCGCAACCGCCGCCAGGCTCTGGTTCTCGAAGATCTGGGCGGGCGACACCTGCAAGCCGCGCTGGCGCGCCAGCGCGGCCACGCGCAGGCTGAGGATGGAGTCCCCGCCCAGCGCGAAGAAATTGTCCTGGCGCCCCACGCGCTCGATGCCCAGCACCTGCGCCCAGACCCGGGCCAGGGTCTGCTCCACGGGGCCCTGCGGCGCCTCTTGGCCGGCATCGGCCTGTGCGTCCGGCTCGGGCAGCGCCTTGCGGTCGAGCTTGCCGTTGGCATTGAGCGGCATCGCGTCCAGTTGCACGATCAAGGCAGGCACCATGTACTCGGGCAGGGTGCGCGCCAGCGCCGCGCGCAGTGCCTGGACATCGATGGCCTGCCCGGGCCGCGCACTGACGTAGCCGACCAGCCGCATGCCGCCGGGCCCCTGGCGCACCACCGCCACAGCCTCCTGCACCTGCGGCTGGGCCAGCAGTTGCGCCTCGACTTCGCCCAGTTCGATGCGCAGGCCGCGTATCTTCACCTGCTGGTCGATGCGGCCCAGGTATTCCAGTTCCCCGTCGACCCGCCAGCGAACCAGATCGCCCGTCCGGTACAGGCGCTCGCCGTCGCCGAACGGACTGGCCACGAAGCGCTCTGCGCTGAGAGCCGGCCTGTGCAGATAGCCGCGCGCCAGGTTCGCACCCGACAGGTACAGCTCGCCGGCCACGCCCACGGGCGCCGGGCCCAGATCTGCGTCCAGCACATGGGCGCCGGTCTGGCTGATGGGACGGCCTATGGGCACCTGGCTGCGCCCGTCGTCGCGGCAGCTCCAGTGCGTCACGTCGATGGCCGCTTCGGTGGGCCCGTAGAGGTTGAACAGGCCCGCCTGCGGCAAGCCCGCGAACACCCCGGCCTGCGCTTCGGCGGGCAAGGCCTCTCCACTGCAGAAAATGCGCTGCAGGCTGGCGCAGCGCGCCAGATCCGCATGCTGCAAAAAGGCCTGCAGCATGGACGGCACAAAGTGCAGCGTGGTTACCCCGTGTCGCTCGATCAGCTCGGCAAGCCGCTCGGGGTCGCGGTGCTCCCCGGGACCGGCCAGCACCAGCCTGGCGCCATGCATCAGGGGCCAGAAGAACTCCCACACCGAGACATCGAAGCCGAAGGGTGTCTTTTGCAGCACCACGTCAGATGGCTGCAGCCCATAGGCCTGCTGCATCCACAGCAGCCGGTTGCGCAGCGAGCCATGGCGGTTGGCCGCGCCCTTGGGCCGCCCGGTGGAGCCGGAGGTGTAGATCACATAGACCAAGTTCTCCGCGCTGAGCGCTGGATCGGGGTTGGCACTTCCAGCCTCTTCGGGCGCCGGCTCATCCAGCTCCATCACCTGCACGGCTTCAGGCCATTGCGGCATGCGCGCGCCCAGGTGGCCGTGGGTGAGCAGCAAGGCGATGCCGCTGTCGTCCACCATGTAGCGCAGGCGCTCGGCGGGGTAGTCGGGGTCCAGAGGCACATAGGCAGCACCGGCCTTGAGAACGGCCAGCAGTGCCACCACCATGCCGATGGAGCGCTCCATGGCAATGCCCACGCGCGACTCGGGCCCTACACCCCGGGCCATGAGTGCGTGGGCCAGCCGGTTGGCCCGGTGGTTGAGTTCGCCGTAGCACAGGACCTGGTCTGCGCAGACCAGGGCGATGGCCTCGGGCGCCTGGGCGGCCCTGGCCTCGAACATGCGGTGGACCGGCGGTCCCTCGTCGAAGCGCCGTGTGTTGGTGCTCCACCGCTGCAGCTGCAGCAGCTCCTGCGGCGGCAGCAGGTCCAGGCCGCAGGCGCGGGTGCGCCCTCCCTCGGCCAGGGCCTGCACCATGGCCTGCAGCGCCTGCTCCAGGTACAGGCACAGCCGCCGCGCATGGTCGGCGTCGGCGGCCTGCGCGGCCAGCGTGAAGCCTCCACCCTGGTCGTTCACCGACATGGCCACGGGATAGGTCGTGCGCTCGCGGGCCGAAAGCACGCTGATGCCTTCCCAGCCGGCCGGCGCCCCATCCCCGCCCCGGCCGTACCGGTAGTTCAGCAGGCTGCTGAACAGCGGCGTGGTGCCGGGCAGGCCGCTGCATTTGAGGGCCAGCGACAGGGGGGCATGCTCATGCGCCAGCAGTCCGGCCAGGCAGTCGCGGGTCTGGCGCAGCAATCCGTCAAGGTCTGCGCCACCGAGCCGCAGGCGCACCGGCAGCGTGTTGATGAACATGCCGACAGCACGGCCCATGTCCTGCGCGGCCTGCATGCGGCCGAACAGTACGGTGCCGAACACCACGTCCTGCGTGCCGCTGACCCGGGCCAACACCAGGGCCCACGCCAGATGGAACAGCGTGGCCGGATTGACCTGCCGGCCTCGGGCGCAGCCATGCAGCGCGCGCGCCAGCCCGGCATCCAGTGCCAGCCGGTGCTCGGCCACCGGCTCCTGCAGCGTCAGCAGGCCGAAGGGCGCCGTGGGCTGGTCCACATCGCCCAGCAGTTCCGAGAAGAAGGCCTGATGGCCCTGGAGCGCGGCCTCGTCGCGCGCCAGCTGCACGAACCGGCGAAAGGGAACGGGCGCGGGCAGCAGATCGGGCCGGCCCTGATGGATCAGCCCCACCTCGCCCACCAGCAACTCCAGCGCCGTATGGTCCATTACCAGGTGGTGGCTGGGCAGTTGCAGCAGCCAGCGCTGATGCGCGGGATCGAAGGCGGCAATGGCCCGGACCATGGGAGCCTGCCGCACATCGAGGCGGAACTCAGCCGGGTCCACAAGCGCGGCAAGCCGCTGTTCAGCGGTGACGGGTCCATCGCCTTCGGGCAGCCATTCCAGGCGCAGCGGAGCCTGCCGACAGACCACCTGCACCGGCTGCGGCAGCCCCTCCCAGAGCACCGCCGTGCGCAGGATGTCGTGGCGCGCGATGCACTGGTTCAGCCCCTCCACGAAAGCCAGCAGCCGGGCCTTCGAATCAAAGCCCAGCAGGCAGTGGGTCACATAGCTGTCGCCACGCGACTGCACCAGGTGATGAAACAGAATGCCTTCCTGCAAGGGCGTCAGCGGATAGGCATCCTGGATATTGGCCGCGCCGCCCGGGATGGCGGCCTCCATGGCGCGCAGATGACCGGGCTGCAGAGTCACCAGCGGCAGCATGGAGGACTCCAGCCGCTCGCACCCCTCGGGCACCCCTGAAGCCGCCGCGGCGCCGTCTTCCTGTGCCTGTTGCGCAGGCCGCAGCGTCAGAGCGAAATCCTGCAGTCTCGGCTGCCGGAACAGGTCGCGCGCCTCGGCCTGCCAGCCGGCGCGCTGCAGGCGCTCGACCACCTGGATGGCCAGCAGCGAATGCCCGCCCAGTTCGAAGAAATGGTCCTGGCGGCCGATGCGCCCGGCCTCCAGCAGGCCAGCCCAGATGCCGGCGAGCATCTCCTCCTGCGCCCCCTGGGGAGCCTCCCAGGTCACCGATGCCTGGACGGGGGCCGGCAGGGCCTTCTGGTCGATCTTTCCATTGACCGTCAGGGGCAGCCTGTCCAGCACCACCACAGCGCCGGGCACCATGTAGTCGGGCAGCACATGCACCAGCTGCGCGCGCAGAGATTCTGCCTGCACGGTCTGCCCTGCAAGCGCCGACACGTAGGCCACGAGCCGCGCGCCAACGGCGTCAGCCATGACAACGGCCTCGCGCACGCCAGGCTGCGCCAGCAGCACCGCCTCGATCTCGCCGGGTTCGATGCGCAGGCCGCGCAGCTTGATCTGCTGGTCCACGCGTCCCAGGAATTCGAGCTGGCCATCGGCGCGCCAGCGCGCCAGGTCGCCGCTGCGATAGAGGCGGCTGCCCGGCTCGCCCAGCGGGTGGGCGACGAAGCGCTCCGCGCTGAGCGCGGGCATGCCGAGATAGCCGCGCGCAAGCCCCTGGCCGCCCAGGTACAGCTCTCCGGCCATGCCGGGCGCCACGGGCTGCATGTCGGCATCCAGCACCCAGGCCTCGCGTTCGCCCACGGGCCGGCCTATGGGCGCATGGGCGCCCACGTCAGTGACCTCGCTGACATCCGAGATGGACGGCGTGACCACGGCCTCGGTCGGGCCATAGGCATTGAAGATACGGGCGCCGGGGAACATCCTCCGGGCCAGCGACAGCCCTTGGGTCGGCAGGGCCTCGCCGCCGATGATGCAACGCTCCAGCCGGGGCAATTCCAGAGGACAGCCCAGCTCGTCGGCAAGCAGCCGCAGATAGCCCAGCGGAAGGTCCAGCGCGCTGACGCCAGCCTCGGCCGTTCTTGCCACGAATTCGCGCGCCGTCCACGCCCGCGCATCCCCCGTCAGCACGGCCGCCCCGCTGACCAGCGGCACCATGCATTGCTCGCAGGCGGCGTCAAAGCCCACGGAGGCGAACAGCAGGCCGCAGTCCTGGCGCTGCATGCCATGGAATTCGCGCATGGCCTGGATATGCATGGCCAGGGCTCCATGGGACACGGCCACCCCCTTGGGACGCCCCGACGAGCCCGAGGTATAGATCACATAGGCCAGGCTGTCCGCATGCACGGCCGGCAGCGGCTGCGCAGGCCGGGCGCCTGCAGGCATCGGTGCGTCCAATGTCAGCACCAGGGACACGGTATCCAGCTCCGGCGACTGTCCGGGCTGGGTGAGAAGACAGGTCGCGCCGCTGTCCATGAGCATATGGGCCAGGCGCTGCGGCGGATGCCGCAGGTCCAGCGGCACGAAGGCGGCGCCGGCCTTCATGATGGCCAGCAGGCCCACGATCATGTCGGCCGAGGGCGGCAGAGCCAGTCCCACCCGGCAATCGGGGCCGATGCCATGCGCCACCAGCAGGCGCGCGGCGCGATCGACACGGTGCTGCAGCTGACCATGGCTGAGCGTTGCGCCACCATCAATCACCGCAGGCGCATCGGGATGGGCCTGCGCCTGCCGGGCGATCAGTTCGTGGACCAGGCCGTCGGCCAACCGGGAGCCCTCTCCCCTTGCCCACCCCTGCAGACGGCTCAGAGGCTCGGCGTCGACCAAACACAGATTGCCCAGCGCCTGGTCGGGCGAATGCAGTAGGGCCTGGAGCAAGGACAGATAGTGCGCCTGCCAGCGCGCCACCGAATCCGGTTCGAACAGCTCTCTGGCGTAGCTGAAACGCATTTGCAGCCGGCCATCGGCACCTTCCAGAATGTCCAGCGCCAGTTCGACTTGGGCCGACTGGCCGCCCCACTCCATGGGGGTGACGCTCAGTCCGGGCAGCCGGGCCAGCGCCGCATCGTCATGGTGCACATGGTTGAACATCACCTGGAACAACGTACCCTGCCCGGGACGCAGCGCCTGGACAAGTTGCTCGTAAGGCAGGTCCTGGTGCGACTGCGCGCCCGTCACGGCCGAGCGCACCTGTTCCACCAGATGGCGCAGGCTGCTGCCACCGCCCACCTGCGTGCCGATGACCACGGTGTTGACGAACATGCCCACCATTGCTTGGGTCTGCGCATGGTCGCGCCCGGCCATGGGCACGCCCACCCGTATGTGTTGCAGCCCCGTATGGCGGTACAGCAGCGCCTGGAAGGCGGCCAGCAGGAGTGTGAAGACGGTGCACCCCTCCTCGCAGGCCCTTTCGCGCAGGCCCCGGGCCAGGTTATCGGGCACGCAAGCAAGATGGCGGGCCGCCTCATAGGATGGCCGGGCCTGCCGGGGATGGTCCGCAGGCAGTTCGACCAGGGGTGAATCGTTCCCCAGCGTGTCACGCCAATAGGCCAGTTGGCGCTCCGACTCTCCAGCGTCCAGCCAGGACTTCTGCCACAGCGCATGGTCCGCATACTGAAGGGCGGCGCTCTCCAGCGCCTGCACGGCGCCTGTGGCACGGGCCCGGTACTGGTCCACCAGGGCATTGACGATCAATTGCAACGACCAGGCATCGGAGACGATGTGGTGCATGACGATGGCCAGCACATGCACATCGTCGGCCAGCCTGAACAGGCGCACGCGCAGCAGCGGCCCGGTGCCGAGATCGAAGGGCTGGCGGGCCAGCTGCGCGCAGCGCGCCTCCAGCAAGGCCTGCTGGCGGGCGGGTGCCGCCTCGCCAAGGTTCTCCTGCACGAAGTCCGGCTCGGCCTGTGCCAGCACGCGCTGGTAGGGAAGGCCCTGCCCGTCCACGTCGAACACCGTGCGCAGCGACTCGTGCGCGCCGATCAGTGCCTGGAAACTCTCGCGCAGCGCAGCGGCGTCGAGCGCACCGCACAGCTTCAGCGCCGTGCCGATGTGGTAGGCCGAACTGGCCGGCTCCATGCGCCAGAGCAGCCACTGGCCCAGTTGCGCATAGGACAGGGGAAGGCCGTCCTGCGCCGATGCCTGGGTACGCGGCGGAATCGGCAATTGCCGCATGTCCACGCCGCTTTCTCGCATCTTGCGATAGACCAGGCGCTGCTGCTCGGGCGGCAGCAGGGCGAATTTGCGCGCAATGCTGTCGAACTGGTTCTGTGTCATGGTGCGATTTCCAAACCGTCTATGAAGGATTCCAGCGCTGCCAGCGGCAGGCTTTCGGACCGGACCTGCTGCTCCCTCAGGCCTTGGGCCATCTGGGACAGCACCGGATGGCGCAGCGCGTAGGCCAGGCCCAGGTCCGTGCCCATCTCGGTGCGCACACGCGCCAGCATCTGCACCAGCAGCAGCGAATGCCCGCCCAGCTCGAAGAAACTGTCATGGCGTCCCACGCGCTCCACGCCCAGCACTTCGGCCCAGATGCGCGCCAGCATCTGCTCCACCTCGCCCTGCGGCGCTTCGTAGACCTGCGCACCCGCCAGCTCGGGCCCGGGCAAGGCCTTGCGGTCCACCTTGCCATTGGCCGTCAACGGCAGGGCATCGAGCACAACGATGGCCGAGGGCACCATGTAGTCGGGCAGCGCATGGCCCAGCCGGTCCTTGAGCAAACCGTCTTCGGCTGGCGAATTCAGCGAGACATAGGCCACCAATCGCGCCCCGCCTGCGCTTTGCTTGGCCAGCACCAACGCCTCACGCACTTCAGGCTGGGCCAGCAGTTGCGACTGCACCTCGCCCAGCTCGATGCGGAAGCCCCGGATCTTCACCTGCTGGTCGGCACGGCCCAGGTATTCGAGTTCGCCCTGAGCGTTCCAGCGCACCAGGTCGCCCGTGCGGTACAGGCGCTCGCCGGACTCCGCGAAGGGGTTGGCAATGAAGCGCTCTGCCGTCAGTCCTTGCCTGTTGAGATAGCCGCGTGCCAAGCCCTCGCCCGCCACGTACAGCTCCCCGGCCACACCCTGAGGCAGCAGGTTCAGGCTGCCGTCGAGCACGTACAGGCCCAGGTCCGGAATCGCCACGCCCACGGGGCTGCGTCCGCCCTCCAGATCCTTCCGGGTGATCTCCCGGTACGTCACATGCACCGTGGTCTCGGTGATGCCGTACATGTTGACGAGTTGGGGGCTCTGGTCACCGAAGCGGTCGAACCAGGGCCGCAGGCTCTCGGGCTCCAGCGCCTCGCCGCCGAAGACCACATGGCGCAGCGCCAGGCCAGCGCCGCCCTGCTCGTTCACATCTTCCTGTTCAACCGCATACATCAGTTGCCCAAAGGCCGAAGGTGTTTGATTGAGAACCGTTACGCGCTCCGCACGCAGCAAAGCCAGGAAGTCCTGGGGCGAGCGGCTGACCCAGTACGGCACCACCACCAACCGGCCGCCCGTGCACAGCGCGCCAAAGATCTCCCAGACCGAGAAGTCGAAGGCGTAGGAATGGAACAGGGTCCAGACATCGTCAGGCCCAAAGCCGAACCAGGCATCGGTGGCGTCCAGCAACCGTGCCACGTTGCGGTGGCTCAGTTGCGCGCCTTTGGGGCGGCCCGTGGAGCCCGAGGTGTAGATCACATAGGCCAGGCTGTCCGGGTTCACTTCAACCTGCGGATCGGTACCAGGTTCTCCCGACAGGTCCAGCGTGTCGATCTCCAGCACCTGCAAGGCGACAGCGCCGGGAATGCGCTCGCGCACCGCAGCCTGCGTCAGCACCAGGGCAATGCCACTGTCCTCGACCATGTGCGCCAGACGATCGGCAGGGTAGTCCGGGTCCAGCGGCACATAGGCGCCACCGGCCTTGAGGATGGCCAGCAGGCCGACCACCATCTCCACCGAGCGCTGCATGGCAATGCCCACGCGCGTCTCCGGGCGCACGCCCAGGGCGATGAGGCAGTGGGCCAGGCGGTTGGCCCGGGCGTTGAGTTCAGCGTAGCTCAGGGAGTACGGGCCAAAAGCCAGTGCCGGCCTTGCGAGGTGAAGATGGGCCTGGGCCGCGAAGCGCTGGTGCAGCGGTTGGGCCGGAGCCAGGCATGGCTGCGGCCTGCCGCGTTGGGCCAGCGTTGCGGTTTCGGCCGGCTCGGCGGGCACCACTTGACCCACGCGGCGGCCAGAGGACGCGGCCAGTTGCAGCAGCAGATACAGCAGGCGGTCCCACAACTGCCGGACCTGCGCTTCGCTGAACTGCGCGCACGCATAGTCCAGCCCCAGGCGCAGGCTGTCACTTTGGTGCACGACCACGGTCATGGCGTAGTGGGTCTGCTCGCTGCTGCGCACGCTTTCCAGCACGACGCCTGCGCCACCAGCCTGTGACAGCGCCTCGCCCAGCGGATAGTTTTCGAAGACGACGATGCTGTCGAACAAGCCTTCGGCACCAGCGCCTGCCCATTGCTGTATCTCGTACAGCGGCGTGTGCTCATGCTCGCGCGCGGCCACACCGTTGGCCTGCAGGGCACGCAGCCAGTCGCCCACCTCGCGGCCCGCATCAACACAGACCACCGTTGGCAAGGTGTTGATGAACAGCCCCAGCGTCCGCTCGGCGCCATCGAGTTCGGCAGGCCGGCCCGCCACCGTCGAGCCGAAAACCACGGCTGGCTGGCCCGTGCAGGCCGACAGCAGCAGGCTCCATGCCGCCTGCACCAGCGTGGACAGCGTCACGCGCTCTTCGCGCGCAAAGCGCATCAGCGCCTGCGTGGCCGGCCGGTCCAGCGCCACGTCCAGCGTGGCATGGCCCGTTGCGATCGATGCTCCCCGCCTGTCGTGAGCTCCCATGGCCGGCGCCAGGCGCGTGGGAGCCGGTAGCGCCGCAAGCTGTTCACGCCACCAGGCCTGACCCGCCTGCGGATCGCGTCTACCCAGCCAGGCAATGAAGTCGCGGTAGCGCCGCGCAGGAGCTGCGGGCCGGTCGCCCGCGTAATGCTGCAGAACTTCGGACAGCAGTTGCGAGCTGCTCCAACCGTCGAGCAGAAGATGGTGGCGGGTCCAGATCAGCCTGTGCCTCTGAGCGGACAGTCGCACGAGCGCGAGACGCATCAGCGGCGGCTGCGCGAGGTCGAAGCCGCGCTCGCGCTCGCTCGAAGCAAGCGCCGCGGCGGCCTGCGCGGCATCGGATTGGCCGCTGCAGTCATGTTCGGTCCAGGGCAGGTCTGCTCGGCGTGCCACCCACTGCAGCAGGCCTTGCCCGTCGAGAAAGCCGGTGCGCAGTATTTCGTGCCGGTCGCTGGCCGACTGCCAGGCCTCGCGCAGGCGCGCAGGGTCTACCCGGTCCATGTCCATCTGCAGCTGGTTTACATAGACCGTCTCCTGCGTATCGGACAGGCTGTGGAACATCAGGCCGGCCTGGGTGGGTGTCAGCGGATAAAGATCCTCCAGGCTGTCCAGCGGCAAAGCCAGCGCATCCAGCCGCTGCTGCGAGACCCCGGCCAGCGGGAAATCGCTGGGCGTCACGCCGCGCCCGCCGTCCACGCAGTGCGCGATCAGCGCCTGCAGCTCGCCCAGGAAGCTATCGGCCAGCCCCTGCACCGTCGCCCCATCGTGCACGGCTGCGCTGTAGTGCCACTGCAGCACCAGCTCGCCGCGCTGTATGCAGGCCACCACTTCCAGCCAGGCGCGCCGCGACGACTGCGGTGCGCGCTGGCCGGTCACCGGCTCACGCGCCAGCCGCCAGCCCAGGCCACCGTCCAGCGCCTGGTCCAGCTGGCCCAGGTAGTTGAAGGTGAGCTGCGGCTGCAGCTTCGGCAGCTGCGTTCCTTGGGGGGCCAGATGGCGCAGCAGCCCGTAGCCCAGGCCCTTGCCGGGAACGGCGCGCAGTTGCTCCTTGATGGCCTTGAGGCCCGCGCCCGGCTCGGCGTCGGCACCCGGTCGCAGGCAGACCGGGTACAGCGTGGTGAACCAGCCCACGCTGCGGGCCAGGTCCATATCCTCGCTCCAGGGCTCGCGCCCATGGCCTTCGAGTTCGACCAGCACGCTGTCGCGCCCGTCCCAGGCGCACAGCGTGCGTGCCAGAGCCGTCAGCAGCACGTCGTTGATCTGGGTGCGGTAGGCCGGCGGCACTTCGCTGAGCAATTGTTCGGTCAGGTCCTCGCCCAGCCTGCACTCCACCGTGACCGTGTCCGCGACGGTGTTGCTGCCTGCGGCGTGGCCGGGCAGCGGCGCGCCGGCCTGCGCCAGCGTCTCGGTCCAATGGGCCAGTTCGGCCTGCGTTGCGGACTGTGCGGCGCGCGACTGCAGCGCTTGCGCCCATTCCCGCAAGGCGCTGGTGCGCGGGCCGAGATCGACAGCCTGGGCCTTGCCCAGCTGCGCATAGGCGGTCTGCAGGTCCTCGACCAGGATGCGCCAGGAGACGGCATCCACCACCAGATGGTGGGCGATCAGCAGCAGCCGGCCCGAGCGCGTGCCGCCCAGATCCAGCCACACGGCCTTGAATGGCCGCTCCAGGCTCAGCGTCGTCTGCAGCGCTGCGGCGGTGCGCGCAATGGCCGCTCCCGCGTCACGCTCGGCCGACAGGTCCTGGGTTTCGAACGGCGCCTGCGCGGGGGCGGCACCCACGCACTGCGTCCAGCGCCCGTTCTTGCAGGCGAAGCACAGGCGCAGCGCCTCATGCTGGGTGACCACGGCATCGACCGCCGTGCGCAGGCGCGCCAGGTCCGGCACCTCGCCCAAAGTCAGCAGCACAGACTGGTTCCAGTGGTGGGGCTGCGCAAAGGCCTGTTCGAAGAACCAGTGCTGCACAGGCGTCAGGCCAAATGCTGCACCGGCTTCAGCGGCCGGGGCTGCCGGGGCGGTGGGCGCAGCTGGTGCGGCCGCCACGGCACCGCCCGTGGCTGCGGCCAGCGCGGCAATGGTCTGCTGCTCCATGAGCTGCCTGGGCGTGAACTTGAGGCCGCGCTTGCGTGCGCGCGCCACGATCTGCAGCGCCAGGATGGAGTCGCCCCCCAGGCTGAAGAAGTTGTCATGGCGGCCGGGCGCCTCGGTGCGCAGCACCTGCGCCCAGATATCGGCCAGCAGCTGCTCGGTGGCTCCCTGGGGCGCTTGGCCCCCGTCGGTGGCAGCCGTTGCCGCCTGCGGCACAGGAGCTGGCAGCGCGCGGCGGTCAAGCTTGCCGTTGGCCGTCAACGGCATGGCAGGCAGATCGACAAAGTGCGCTGGCAGCATGTAGTCGGCCAGCCGGGCGCCCAGCGCTGCACGCAGGCCGTCATGGTCGCCCGGCTGGTCCGGTTCGCGCACCAGATAGGCGCACAGCCGCAGCTGGCCGTCTTCGCTGGCCAGAGCCAGCACCTCGGCCTCGCGCACGGAAGGCTGCTCGCGCAGCGCCTGGGCAACTTCGCCGGGCTCCACACGGAAGCCACGGATCTTGACCTGGCCGTCGAGACGGCCCAGGAATTCGAGGCTGCCGTCGGCACGCTGACGCACCTGGTCGCCCGTGCGGTACAGGCGCAGGCCGGGCTCGAAGGGGCTGGCCACAAAGCGTTCCGCGCTGAGCGCAGGCCGGCCCTGGTAGCCGCGCGCCAGACCCGCTCCGCCAATGAACAACTCGCCCGGCAGGCCCGCAGGCACGGCCTGCAGCGCCGCATCCAGCACATGGGCCACGGTGCCGCCCAGCGGCACGCCCATGGGCAGGCTGGCGGCTGCACGGTCGGCCTGGTCTGCGGACTGGGTCAGCGTGCCCACCGTGGTCTCGGTGGGGCCGTAGTGGTTGAGCACGCGGCAAGCGGGCTGCAGCGCGGTGATGCGCTCCAGCAGCGCCCAGCCCGTCACCTCGCCCCCCAGCACCAGGCAATGGCGTGGCAGAACCTGCGCGGGCCGGGCAGCGTTCAGCAGGGCCTGCAGATGGCTGGGCACGATCTTGAGCACATCGACCTGGTGCGTGTGCATGTAGTCCGCAAAGGCATCGGGATCGAAGGCGCGCTCAGGGGCCATCAGGTGCAGCAGGCGCCCAGAGCACAGCGCGCCGAACAGCACCGTATGCCCCAGGTCGGCGGCCACGGTGGACACCATGGCCATGCTGGAGGCGCTGGCCGGCAGGTCCAGCCGGGCCAGCACGCCCTGCACATAGTTGGCCAGCGCGCCGTGGCTGATCACCACGCCCTTGGGCTGGCCCGTGGAGCCCGAGGTGTAGATGAGGTAGGCGGCCTGGTCGCGGTGGAGCGTGACGGGCTCCTGCGTGGTGGCTTCAGGCTCCATGTCGTCGGAAAGTGCCAGCGGCCAGACAGGAATCGCCGGCTGCCACGCCACGGGCTGCGCCGCCAGCAGCAGGCGTGCACCGCAGTCGTGCAGCTGGTAGGCCAGGCGCTCGGCCGGCAGCTCGGGGTCCAGCGGCACATGGACGCAGCCGGCCTTGAGCACGGCCAGCATGCCCAGCACCAGCTCAGGCGAACGTGGCGCCAGCACGCCGATGCGGGTTTCCTGTCCCAGGCCCTGCGCGCGCAGCTGCGCGGCCAGGCGGTTGGCCGCGCGGTCCAGCTGCACGAAGGATGCGGTGCGCGCTTCGGCGCGCAGCGCCATGCCCAGGCCCTGGCGTTCAACAGCGGCATTCCACAGCGCAAGCACGGTTGCGGCCTGGGGAGCCTCGCCTCCGTCAGCCACGTCAACCGGGTCGGCCAGCGCAATGGCCGCCAGCGCGGCATCGGGCGCGGCCACCACCTGCCGGGCGCAGCGGGTCAGGCTGTCCGCGAAGACGGCGATGCGCTGCGCATCGAACAGGCCCGTGTCGTGGATGAACACGCATTCGATGCCCTCGGCCCGGTCGGTGAAGTCCAGGCTCAGGTCGAAATGCGCCTGGCCTGCCGTCAGTGTCTGCATGCGCACGCGCACGCCGGCGGCACTGCGCTCGCGCTCCATGGCGTCCTGCTGGGTGCACTTGACCTGGAACAGCGGATGCACGCCCGGCAGGCGTTCGGGCGCCAGCGCCTCGACCAGCATGTCGAATGGCAGGTCCGCATGCTGCTGCGCATCCAGCACGGCCTGGCGCACCTGTTCGAGCAGTTCGCCAAAGCCCATCTGCGGTGTGGCATCGACCTGCAGCACCTGCAGGTTGAGCAGATAGCCGATCAGCCCATGCGTCTCGGCCTTGCCCCGGTTGGCAATGGGCGTGCCCACGCGGATGCGGCGCTGGCCGCTCAGGCGGTACAGCAACAGGTCCAGCAAGGCCGTCATGGCCATGAACAGCGAGGCGCCGCGCGCCCGCGCCAGCGCGCGCACCGCATCGGACAGTTCGGCGGGCCAGACAAAGCGGTGCCGGCCCTCGGCCGCGCCGGTCACGGCGCCGCGCGCAAGGCTCAGGGGCAGCTCCAGCGGCGCGTGTTCCTGACCCAGGCGTTCGCGCCAGTAGCGCAGCTGGCGCTCGCGCTCGCCGCCGTCCAGGCGCTGGCGCTCCCAGGCCGCGTAGTCGGCGAACTGGATGGGCATGGGTGCCAGTGCGGGGGGCTGCGCGCGCAAGCGGGCCTCGTAGCAGTGCAGCAGCTCGTCGACCAGGATGCGCAGCGACCAGCCGTCCGCCGCGATATGGTGCAGCGACAGCGCCAGCACATGGCGCTGCGCGTCCAGGCGGTACAGGCAGGCGCGCAGCGGCGCCTGGCGGTCAAGGGCGAAAGGCGTCTGCGCGAAGCCGGCCAATGCGTCTTCCAGCGCAGCCTGCGTTGGCATATCGACCACAGGCATTTGCAGCGACGTGGCCCCGTCCGGTTGCATCGGCTGCACCGCCTGCAGCGCCTGGCCATCGTCGCCGGCCGTGATCCGCGTGCGCAGGATGTCGTGCCGCGCCACCAGATCGTCCAGCGCCGCAGCCATCGCCCCCGCGTCCAGCGGGCCTTCCATGTCCAGGCTGCCGGCCAGGTTGTAGGCCGGGCTGTCGGGCGCCAGCTGCCAGGTCAGCCAGAGGCTGCGCTGGGCATGGGACAGCAGGGCCGGGCTGGCCGGATCGCGGCGTGGAATGTCCTGGCCAGCGCGCACGGCCGGGCTGCCGCCGCCGCGCAGGCGGGCATCGAGCTGGGCACGCTGCTCGGGGCTGAGCCGGGCGCGCAGGGACTGAATATCTTGCGGTGCTGTCATGGCGATCTTCACGAATAAATCGGCGATGCGGTGGTCGGGGCGGGCTCGGCTTCGGCGTCCAGCGCCTGGATTTCCTCGATCAACCGGGTTTCAACGAGTTCGGCCAGGCGCCGCACCGTGGGCGTGCGCAGCAAGGCCGCAGGATGGATTTCGACGCCATAGGCCTGGCGCACGCGCGCCAGCAGCTGTATGGCCATGAGCGAGTCGCCGCCGAGTTCGAAAAGGTTGTCCTCGGCGCCCACGGGAGCCACGCCCAGGAAGCCGCTCCAGAGCGCGGCCAGACCGGTCTCCAGGTCGCCCTCGGGCGCCACGAAGCCGGCCATGCCACCGGGCCGCACCTGGGTGGGCGCAGGCCCGGCCGTCGCTGCCGTTGTCGCTGCTGCAGGCAGGGCCTGGTCCAGCAACTCGGCGAGGTCCGCATGGCGACGCGTTTCCAGATCGGTGGTGGACACGCAGACAAGGGGCTGCAAAGGGCCGGCCAGAATGCGCTCGAACAGATGCACGCCCTGCTCCGGTGCGATGCCCACACCTTCGGGCATGGACGTGCCTGCCGCCATGCCCACGCCGCGCCACCCGTCCCAGCCCACGGAAATCAGCGGCCAGCCGGCCGTGCGGCCATGGGCCACGGCCAGCGCATCCAGGCAGGCATTGGCGGCCGCATAGTCGATGCGGCCCAGGCCGCCCGCCACGGCGGCCAGGGAAGAGCACAGCAGCATGAAGTCCAGCGGCTGCCCGGCCAGTGCGGCCAGCAAGGCCCGCGTGCCCTGGAGCTTGGGCGCGAGCACCTGCATCACCTCGTGTGCCCGCTTGTCCGGGAGCATGCCGTCGCCGGCCAGGCCGGCGGCGTGGATGACGCCGTGGATGCCGCCATGCATTCCACCGAACGCGCGCTGCGCTTGTTCCAACGCGGTGCGCAGCTGGGCTTCGCTGCCCACATCGGCCTGCACCAGGCACAGCTGGGCGCCCAGCCGTTCCAGCTCCAGCAACTGCTGCAGCCGGGCACGCAGCGCAGGTTCCGTCTGCGCATCCTGCGCCAGTGCCTGCCACTGACCCCGTTCAGGCAGCGCCGAGCGGCCCAGCAGCACCAGCCGGGCCTGCCAGTGCTCGGCCAGGTGCCGGGCCAGCGCCAGCCCCATGCCGCCCAGGCCGCCCGTGATCAGATAGCAGCCGCCACGGCGCAGGCGCGGCGCGGTGGCTGGCGCAGCTGGCGTGACGGCGGGTGCCGTCTGCCCCGCAATGCGCTCGTAGCGCCGGGTCCAGCGGTGCGGGCCGCGCAAGGCCACGCAGGCCGGTGCGGGCTCGCTGAACTCGGCCAGGATGCGCTGCGCCAGCGCTGCCATCCCTTGGGCATGCCCGCTCTGCACAGGCAGCACATCGACGATGCGGCAGGCCATGCCCGGCAGCTCCTGGGGAATCACGAGGCAGGGGCCATGGAGCATGGCCTTGGCGGGCTGCAGGGATTCGGTCCCTGTCACGTCCTCCAGCCCATCCGTGACCAGCAGCATCTGCTGCCGGCCAGCAGCGCCCACAGCGGATGCGGCAGGCACGGCCTCCAGCGCCTGGGCCAGGGCCAGCGGGCCGAGCAGGCAGCGCTCAGCCGCCTGTGCGTCATCCAGCGTGCCCAGGCTCCACAGATCGCAGATGCAGGCCACCGGGCCGATCTCGGCCGCTATCTGCCCCAGGGCGCGCGTCCAGTCGCTGCGCTCGGTCATGCGCAGCGCATGGTGGGCAGGCCCCAGGCGTTCATGGAGCGGACCGGGTTCGATGCGGACCATGGGCGCGGGCTGGGTGTCGGACCAGGCCTGCGCCAGGGATTCGGCCAGTGTCGATCCGGCCTCGGCCAGCAGCAGCATGCAGCCGCCGGCGGGTACCGCGGCGGCCCGTACAACGGGCGCTGAGCGTTGCCAGACAGGGGCATACAGCCAGCCCCGGGGATCGGTGCCGTGCAGACCACCGGGAGCAGCAGGAGCGGCCTCAGAGGCCGGCACCGTGGCGGCAACCCAGTGCGATTCGCGCTCGAACGGATAGCCGGGCAAGGGCACGCGGCGCGCGCCCTGTGCGCTGTTCAGCAGCGGTGCGTTGGCCGCGCCAACGCCCGCCGCCCAAAGCTGGGCCAGGCAGCGCGCGGGCTGGTCGGCCTGAAGTTCTTCGCGGTTGGCGGCTGCCTGCGATGCCAGCACGGTGCGTGCGCCAGCCTTGGGATGGCGCCGGGCCAGGCCGCTGAGGCCTTGGCCCGGGCCCACTTCCAGCAGGATGCGGTCGCTTTGGTCCAGCAGCGTGTCCAGGCCCTGCGCAAAGCGCACCGTGCCGCGCAGATGCTGCAGCCAGTAGCGGGGGTCCTGGGCCTCTTCGTCGCGGATCCAACGGCCGCTGAGGTTGGAGATGAAGGCCATGGCAGGCCGGTTGAACCGCACGCTGGCCAGCTGGTGCGCAAAGGCGTCGAGCACAGGATCGAGCAGCGCGGAATGAAAGGCGTGCGACACCTGCAATCTGCGCAGCAGCACGCCCGTGCCGGCCAGGGCCTGCTCGGCGGCCGCAATGGCGTCGGGCCGGCCCGAGAGCACGCACAGATCGGCCGCATTGACGGCGGCCAGATCGCAGCCCCGGCGCAGCCAGTCCTGCAGCGCGGCCTCAGGCAGGCCCACGGCCAGCATGGCGCCGGGCTCGGTGGCCTGCATGATGCGGCCGCGCGCGACCACCAGGTCCAGCGCATCGTCGAGCGAGAAGACCCCGGCGATGCAGGCCGCCACATACTCGCCGATGCTGTGGCCCAGCATGGCCTCGGGCTGCAGGCCCCAGGACATCCACAGCCGCGCCATGGCGTACTCGACGATGAACAGCGCAGGCTGCGTGGCCTCGGTGCGCGCCAGCGCCTGCGCTGCCCGGGCATCGTCGGCCTGCGCCAGCAGCCAGGGCCGCAGGTCCATGCCGGTCTGCGTCCTCACCCTCTCGCAGCAGCGGTCCACCATGTCGCGGAACACCGGCTCCTGCGCATGCAGGCTGCGCACCATGCCCGCGTGCTGGGCGCCCTGGCCGGGGAACAGAAAGGCCAGGCCGGGCTGGGGCGAGAGCACGCTGCCCGTGAAATGCACCAGGGGCGCCGGATGGTCCAGCGCCTCGATGGCCTGGGTCACTCCATGGGCCAGCACGGCCAGCCGGTGCGCATGGCGCTTGCGGCCCACACGCAGGGTGTGGGCCACATCGGCCAGGGCCAGGCCCGGGTGCTGCTCCAGATGTCTGGCCAGCTGGCTGGCCGAGGCCTGCAGCGCCTGCGGCGTGCGCGCCGACAGCAGCAGCAATTGGGGCGTCCGCCCTGCGCTTTCCGATGGATCGGCAGGGAGCGTGGCCGGAGCTTCCTCCAGCACCACATGCGCATTGGTGCCGCCCATGCCGAAGGAACTCACGCCGGCACGCCGGGGCAGCGGGCCGGCAGGCCAGTCCTGCGCCGTGGTCTGGACGCGGAAGGGGCTGCCAGCGAAGTCCACGCGCGGGTTGGGCGTGGAGAAGTTCAGGCTGGGCGGCAGGGTGCGGTGGCGCAGCGCCATCACGGCCTTGATCAGGCCGGTCACTCCGGCAGCGGCGTCCAGGTGGCCCACATTGGTCTTGACCGATCCCAGGGCGCAGTGACCGGGCGCACGCCCCATCAGTCCCCCAGCCCCGCCAAAGGCCTGGGTGAGTGCCGCGATCTCGATGGGATCGCCCAGCGTGGTGCCCGTGCCATGGGCCTCGACATACCCCACTGAGGCGGGATCGACGCCAGCCATGGCCTGGGCGGCGCGTATGGCCTCGGCCTGGCCGTCCACGCTGGGCGCGTTGTAGCCGATCTTGCGCGCGCCATCGTTGTTCACGGCGCTGCCCCGGATCACGGCATGGACGGTGTCGCCGTCGCGCAGCGCCTCGTCCAGGCGCTTGAGCACGACCACGCCTGCGCCGCTGCCCAGCATGGTGCCGTCGGCGCGCGCATCGAAGGCGCGGCAATGGCCGTCCGAGGACAGAATGGCGCCCGGCTGGTGCAGATAGCCCGCGCCCTGCAGCAGGTTGAGCCACACCCCGCCGGCCAGGGCCATGTCGCACTCCATGCCCAGCAAGGACTGGCAGGCCATGTGCACGGCCACCAGCGAGGTGGAGCAGGCCGTCTGCACGGTCACGGCCGGGCCGCGCAGGTTGAGCTTGTAGGCCACGCGCGTGCACAGGGCATCGGCCGCGTTGCCGTTGAGCAGGGCGATCAGCTCGGCGATGCCGCCGCTCCACTGGGCCCGTCCCAGCAGATGGCGCATGAGGTAGAGATTGGCTCCCGCACCCGCGAACACGCCGGCCGCCGCGTCCAGCCGCTCGGCGTCATAGCCCGCATGCTCCAGCGCCTGCCAGGCGCATTCGAGGAAGACGCGCTGCTGGGGATCGATCTGGCCGGCCTCGCGCGGCGTGTAGCCGAAAAAGCCGGCATCGAACCAGTCCAGGCCTTCCAGCACCACGCCGGACTTCACGCAGACGGCATCGTCCAGCAGGGCCTGTTCCGTGCCCCGGGCTCGCAGGGCCTCGTCGCTGAAGACCGTCACGGATTCACGGCCTTCGCGGATGTTGCGCCACAGCGCGTCCACGCTGTCCGCGCCCGGGAAGCGCCCGCCCATGCCGATGATGGCGATCTCCACGCCGCTGTAGCCCGCATCCTGAGCACGCATCAGTTCACCTCCTCGGTCAGACCACGGCGGCCCAGCAGCGCGGCGCGGCGGCGCTGGGCGCGTGCGTCGGCCTGCTGGTCCTGCAACTCCTGCTGGTCCTTCAGCCCTTCCTGGGCCGCCCCCGCGCCGCGCTGCGCCTCGATGCGGCGGGCCAGCGTGGACACGGTCGGGTGCTGGAACATGTCGATCACAGAAAGCCCGCTGCCCAGCGCATCCTCGATCCGCCGGTGCGCGCGTATCAGCAGCAGCGAATGCCCGCCCAGGTCGAAGAAGCTTTCGTTGGCGCCTATGCGTTCGAGCTGCAGCAGCTCGCGCCAGATGGCGGCAATGGTCTCGGCCACACCGCCTTCGGGCGCCTCGAACGGCTGCGCGCTCTCGCCCGATGCAGGCAGGGGCGCGGGCGCCGGCAGCGCCTTGCGGTCCACCTTGCCGTTGCTGTTGAGCGGCAGCGCGTCCAGGCGCACAAAGAGGGAGGGCACCATGTAGTCGGGCAGGCTGCGGCCCAGCTGCGCCTTGAGTGCAGCCAGGTCCTGCAGCGCGGCACCTTCACCGGCCAGGTAGGCCACCAGCCGGCTGCCGCCTTCGGCAGAGTCTGCGACCACCACCGCCTCGCGCAGGCCTGGCATGGCCAGCAGGGCGGCCTCGATCTCGCCCAGTTCCACGCGGAAGCCACGGATCTTGACCTGGTGGTCCAGCCGGCCCAGGTACTCGATCTCGCCGTGCTCGTTCCAGCGCACCAGGTCGCCCGTGCGGTAGGCACGCTCGCCGGCCAGCGCCGAAGGGCTGGCCACAAAGCGCTCGGCCGTGAGCGCGGGCCGGCCCCAGTAGCCGCGCGCCAGCGCCAGGCCGCCCAGCAGCAGCTCGCCGGCCACGCCGCGCGGCACGGGCTGCAGGCCAGCGTCGACGATATGCACCTGCACGTTGCCCAGCGGCCGCCCGATGGGCACGGCCTGCGGTCCGGGCTCGCGACAGTCGTGGTAGGTGACCTCGATGGCGGCTTCGGTCGGCCCGTAGAGGTTGAGCAGGCGCGCGCCCGGCAACAGGGCCAATGCGCGGTCGCGCAGCTCGGCCGGCAGGGCCTCGCCGCTGCAGACGATGTGCTTCAGCCCGGTGCAGGACGGAGCATGGCCGCTGGACAGAAAGGCCTGCAGCATGGACGGCACGAAGTGGATGCAGCTGACGGCGTGGCGTTCGACCAGGGCCGCGATGCGCGCAGGATCGCGGTGCTCCCCGGGCCCAGCCAGCGCCAGCCGGGCGCCTGTGGACAGCGGCCAGAAGAACTCCCAGAACGAGATATCGAAGCTGAACGGTGTCTTCTGCAGCACGGTGTCCTGCGCGGCCAGCGGCTGGTGCTGCTGGCCCCAGGCCAGGCGGTTGCACAGCGCGCGGTGGCGATTGCCCGCGCCCTTGGGCCGGCCGGTGGAGCCCGAGGTGTAGATGACGTAGACCAGGTTCTCGCCGTGCAGCGCGACGCCCGGGTCATGGGCCGGCAGGGAGGCCGGATCGATGGCGTCCACCGCCAGGCACAGCGGCTGCAGCGCGAGCGGCAGCCTTGCGACCAGGCCCGACTGGGTCAGCAGCAGGCCGATGCCGCTGTCGTCGGCCATGTAGCGCAGGCGTTCGGCCGGGTGCTCGGGGTCCATGGGCACATAGGCGCCGCCGGCCTTCAGGATGGCCAGCAGGCCGACCACCATTTCCAGCGAACGCTCCATGGCAATGCCGACCTGCACTTCGGGCCGCACACCAAGTGCGATCAGATGGTGGGCCAGGCGGTTGGCGCGCGCATTGAGTTCGCCATAGCTCCAGGAGTCTTCTCCAAAGACCAGGGCCGTGGCCTGCGGGTTGCGGCGCGCCTGCTGCTCGAAGGCGGCATGGACCAGCTCGGGGACGGCATGGCCGCCCTGCCCGCCCTGCCCGCTCTGCCCGCCCTGGCCGGTCTGCCAGGACGCCAGCTGTGCGCGCTCTTCATCGGACAGCAGATCCACCTCGCCCACGGTGGCCTCGGGGTGATGGGCCAGGGCCTCGAGCATGCGCAGATAGTGCTGGCCCAGGCGCTCCATGGTGGCGGGCAGGAAAAGCTCGGCCGCATAGTCCATGCCCACGCGCACGGCGCCGCCTGCGCGTTCACGCACTTCCAGGGACAGCTCGAACTGCGCCGTGCCTCCGGACACGGAAGCCGCTTCGGCCATGCAGCCCGTCATGCGCTCGAAGCCGCGCAAGTCCTCATGCACATGGTTGAACATCAGCTGGAACAGCGGTGGATGCGCCAGGCTGCGCTGGGGCTGCAGGTCTTCCACCAGTTGCTCGAAAGGCAGGTCCTGGTGCTCCTGGGCCTGCAGCGTGGCGCGCCTGGCCGCATTGAGCACCTGGGCCAGCGGGGTGCGGCCATCGACCTCGGCCTGCAGCACCAGGGTGTTGACGAAGAACCCGATCAGGCCCTGCGTGCCCGCATGCTGGCGGCCCGCCACGGGCACGCCCAGGCGCAGCACCTGCTGGCCCGTATGGCGGTGCAGCGCGGCCTGCCAGCCTGCCAGCAGCACCATGAACAGGCTGGCGCCGGCTTCGGCGGCACGCGCGCGCAACGCGTCCACCAGCGGCACAGGCAGCGCGAAGCCATGCCGGGCAGCCGAGTAGCGGGCCACGGCTGCGCGCGGCCGGTCGCTGGGCAGGGCCAGCACGGGATGCTCGCTGCCCAGTTGCCCGCGCCAGTAGGCCAGTTGCCGCTGGCGCACGCCGCCATCCAGCCAGGCCGCATGCCAGGCTGCGTAGTCGGCGTATTGCAATGCGGGGGCAGCGGGCTCGGCGGCCGCCGCCGCATCACCCAGATGGAGGTATTGCTGCGCAAGCTCGTCCAGCAGGTTCTGCAGGGATACGCCGTCGCACACGATGTGGTGCATGACCAGCACCAGACGGTGGTCATCCGGCCCAAGCCGCATCAGCAGCGCACGCAGCAGCGGGCCCTTGCCCAGGTCGAAGGGCCTGGCGTGCAGGCGGCGTGCCTCTTCAGGGGCACGCTGCGGCTCGTGGTCCAGGTCCAGCCATTGGAACTCCAGGCCGCCGCTATCCAGCACATGCTGCCGGGCCGACCCGTCGGCGGCAGGCAGGAACACGGTGCGCAGCGCATCGTGGCGTGCCACCAGGCGCTCCAGGGCCGTGTGCAGCCGTTGCGCATCCAGCGTGCCGCCCAGCTGCAGCTCCACCGCCACGTGGTAGGCCGTGCCCGCAGGATCCAGGTGCCAGAGAAACCACTGCCGCTGCTGGGCGTGGGACAGGGGCTGGCTTGCACCGGGGCCGCGCGCCACAGGGCCAGGACGAGGGATGCCAGTTCCGGGTCCTGCCGCCTGCAGTTCGCGCAATGCAGCCGCGCACGCCGAAAGCCGGGGCCGGTCAAAGAGCAGGCCTGGCGCAAAGTCCACGCCCCACTGCTGCGACACGCGTGCAGCCAGTTGCACGGCCGAGAGGGAGTTGCCGCCCAGCAGGAAGAACTGCGGATCGCCCGCAGGCAGCTCGGCACGGCGCAGCACTTCGCACCAGAGCATGGCCAGCGCAGTCTCGGTCGCATCGCGCAGTGGGACGGCTGGGTCTGCACCGTCATTTGCCACAGAGTCCGCCGTTGCGTCCACAAAGGCGCCGTTCTCCCAGACCGCATAGGCCTCCAGGCTGCGCTGCGCCCAGCCCTTCTTGCAGGCCTGGCGCTGGAGCTTGCCGCTCGATGTGCGCGGCAGCGCGCCGGGCTCCAGCAGGACCACGACGGCAGGCGCCTCGCCAAAGACCGTGGCCACGGCGGCAGCCAGTGCGTCGACCAGCGTATCCCTCGGCACCAGCTTTTGCAAACCGCGCGAAATCTCGGCGGCCACGCCTATGCCCTCGCCCGACGGCCCTTCCACCGCAAACGCGGCCACGCGCCCCTTGCGCACGGCTTCGACCTCGGCCTCGACCACGCGCTCGATGTCCTGCGGGTAGAGGTTGTGCCCGCGCACGATGATCAGGTCCTTGATGCGGCCCGCCACATGGACCTGCCCGCCGTGCACGAAGCCCAGGTCGCCCGTGCGCAGCCAGCGCTGGCCTGCATGCTCGACAAAGGCCTGCTGCGTTTGCTGCGGCTTGCCCCAGTAGCCCTGGCTGATGCTGGGGCCGTGCGCCCAGATCTCGCCCACGCGGCCGGGCTCCAGCACCTGCAGGCTGTGCGGATCGACGATGTTCACCGCATGGCCGGGAACGGCAGGGCCGCAGCCCACGAGCGGGGTGGTCTGCGAGGCGCCGGAGCTTTCCTCGGCCCGGCCCTGCGCCAGGGCCTCGGTATCGAAGGACGTGATCGTGGCGCCCGCGCCGCAACTGCCGCCGGTGATGAACAGGGTGGCCTCGGCCAGGCCGTAGCAGGCATAGGCCGCGTCGGACCGCAGCCCGCAGGCGGCAAAGCGCTGCGCGAAGGCCGTGACGGTGTCGGCACGCACGGGCTCGGCGCCCGTGTAGGCCAGCCGCCAGCTCGACAGGTCCAGCTGCGCCAGTTGCGACGGCTTGATGCGCTCCAGGCACATGCGGTAGGCGAAGTCGGGGCCGCCGCTGATGGTGGCGCGGTGGCGCGAGATCAGCTCCAGCCAGCGCACGGGGCTTTCCAGAAAGAGGCGCGGCGAGGTCAGCACCAGCGGCAGGCCGCTGTACAGCGGCTGCAGCAGTCCGCCGATCAGGCCCATGTCGTGGTACAGCGGCGCCCAGGACATGAAGCGGTCGCCCGCGCCGATGTCCATGCGCTGCTGGATGGCGGCCTCGTTGGCGATGAGGTTGCCGTGGCTGACCATCACGCCCTTGGGCGCCGAGGTGGAGCCCGAGGTGTATTGCAGGAAGGCGATGTCGTCGGCAGCCGGCGCATGGGGCCGCCAGGCGTCGGCATCGGCCAGGTCCACCTGGTCGGCGGCCACGGCGGCAATGCCTGCAAAGCGCGCATCGGCGCCGGGCAGGGCCTGCATCACTTCGGCCGTGCTGATCACGCAGGCCGCGTCCGCGTCGCCCACGATGCCCAGCAGCCGCTCCAGGTGCTGCACGCGCAGCGATTCCAGCGGCGGCACCGGCACGGCGATCACGCCCGCGTAGAAGCAGGCCAGCATGCTGGCGGAGTAGTGCTCGTCGTTGTCCATCATCACCAGGGCGCGCGCGCCCACGGGGCACAGCTGCTGCAGCCGGGCGGCCAGCGCGCGCACGCGGCGGTCGAACTCGCCGTAGCTGTGGCTGCGCTCGACCACGCGGCCGTCCTTCACGGCGGCCACGGTGAGCCAGATGTCGTCGGGCCGCTGCTGCGCCAGGCCCCTCAGATGCTCGACCAGGCTGGCCGGCGCCTGGCCTGCTGCCGCGATTGCACTTTGTCCACTCAGCATGTCAGCTGCCTCCCGGGTTCTCAGAAACGGTCCAGATTGCTGCGCGGCTCGGCCATGGCGACGATGACCTTGCGCGGCCCCTTGAAGGGCGAGCGGGCATGGGCCACGAGCATGTTGTCCAGCATCAGCACGTCGCCCTGCTCCCAGGGGAAGCTGACGGTCTCGGCGTCCAGCGCGGCGCGCACCTCGGCGAAGATGTCGTCGCCGATGGTGGAGCCGTCGGCAAAGAAGGTGTTGCGCGGCAGGTTCTCGATGCCGTAGACCTCCTCCAGCACCTCGCGCTCCTCGGGCTCGCGCGCCGAGATGTGGAACAGGTGGGCCTGGTTGAACCAGACCATTTCGCCCGTGACGGGATGGCTCTCCATGGCCTGGCAGAGCTGGCGCGTGCGCAGGCCGTCGTCCTCCTTCCATTCCCAGTCCATGCGCGCATGGCGGCAGAAGGCCTCGACCTCGGCGCGGCTTTCGGTGTTGAAGACCTTCTGCCAGGGCACGTCCATCTCGCCGAAGTTGCGCACGTAGAGGATGCCGGGCTCGAACAGCTCGCGGATGCGCGCCGGAATGCGGCGGTAGACCGCACGGCTGTCGGCAATCGGCGTCTCGCCGCCCTCGGGCGATGCGGTGACGCAGTGGAACCAGATCTTCATGGGCCACTCGCGCGTGTAGGCCTGCTCGTTGTGCAGCGGAATGCTCTGGTGGGCCGGGTATTCGGTGGAGGTGTAGACGCCCGCGCCGCTGGAGGCCTCGACCGCGCTGCGCGGCGTGGAGGCGAATTCGTACTTGAGCAGCGGATGGCCGAAGGCCGAGGCGAAGCGCTGGAAGGTCTCCACATCGGGCACGCCAAAGCCGCGCAGCAGCACGCCGCCCGTGGTCAGCAGCGCCTCGTCGATGTCGCGGCGCAGCGGCGGCAGCGCGGCCAGCAGGTCCTGGCCCGGCTGGGCGGGCGTGATGAGCTGGGGAAGCAGCGAGCCCGCGGGGGCCTTGCGCTCGAAGCGCTGGAGGGTTTCGTTCATGTCGATTCCTTGGTGCGCCACGCAAGAGCTGCCGCGTAGCCCGGCGGCGCTGGCAGCGCCATCGCTTGAAAACCATTCCAGTCGGGGACCGCGCAGGCGATGGCCAGCCGTCCGTCCCCTCCCGGGCTGATGCCTATGGAGCGCAGGTGGTCGGCCACGCCGATGCCGATGGCCTTGAGCACGGCTTCCTTGCCCACCCAGCGCTGGTAGAAGGCCGCCAGCCGATCAGGCGCACGGCGCACGCTGGCGCGTTCCTGGTCGGTGCAGACGGCGTCGAGCATGACCTCGGCATCGAGGTCGGGCTTGTGCTGCTCGATGTCCACGCCCAGGTGCAGCACGCCACCGGGATCGGCCAGCGCGATCAGCGCATGGCCGCCCGAATGCGAGACATTGAAGAGCGGTGCCCGCAGCGGGTCCTCGTCGACAAAGGGCTTGCCGTGGACGCCGACCGCCAGCGGCACATCGGCCGGGCAGCAGCCCAGCCTGCGCCCCAGCAGCCGCCGCGTGGCAGCGCGCGTCTGTGCGAAGCGCAGCCGGTCGGCGGCCCGCACGAAGCGCGCGGCGCGACCGCGCTCCTCGGGGGTCAGGTGCGGCAGGCTGTCGCTCAGTTCGGCCCTCAGGTCCAGGTCCAGCCTGAAGACCTCGATGCCCTGGCTCATGGCCTCACGCACGGACACGAGCTGCATGGATTTCCCCCTGGAGTGACTGGGCCCCGGCCAGGCGCTGCGCCAGCACGGCCAGCACATCGCCTTCGCGCTGCTTGATGAAGAAATGCCCGCCCTCGAACCAGTCCAGCGTGAAGGCCTCGGCGGCCTCCTGCGACCAGGCCTGGACGCGGGGCGCCTCGATGTCGTCCTGCCGCCCCGCAAAAACGTGCACCGGCAGCGGCAGGCCCGCAGCGGGCACATGGCCGAAGCTCTCGCAGACGCGGTAGTCGGAGCCCAGCACATCCAGCGTGATGCGCATGAGCTCGGGGCTGCCAAACACCTCTTCGGGCGTGCCGCCCTGCCTACGCAGATCGGCAATCAGCGCCGCATCGTCGCCCTTGCCCGCAAAGCGCTCGGGATCGCGGCAGGCCGGTGCCGGGCTGCCCGAGGCAACCAGGGCCAGCGGCAGCTCCCTGCCCTGCTCGCGCAACTGCCGCGCCATGCCGAAGGCCAGCAGCGCGCCCATGCTGTGGCCCAGCAGCGCAAAGCGGCCGCGCATGGCCTGGCGCTGCTCGGCGCACAGCAGCGAGACCAGTTGCCCGAAGTCCTCGACCGCAGGCTCGCCCAGCCGGCTGCCCCGCCCCGGCAGCTCCACCGGCGCAATGCGGATCCAGTGGGGCAGCAGCCTGCGCCAGCGCAGGTACATGGTGGCGCTGGCGCCTGCGCACGGCAGGCACAGCAGGGTCAGCGGCGCGTGCATGCGCGTCAGCCCGCTGCGGTTTCGATCACGGTATCGGTATCGCTTTGCAGCGCGGCGCCGGCACCCGCCTGCTCCTGCTGCTGCATCCACACGCGCAGCGACTTGGGCCGCATGTCGGTCCAGGTGGCGTCCACGTAGTCGAGCACGGTTTTCTTGTCGCCCTTCACGCCCTCCACGGCGGTCCAGCCGCCGGGCACGGCCTTCCAGTGCGGCCAGATGGAATACTGTTCCTCGTGGTTGACCAGAACGATGAAGGTTTCGTCTTCGCGGTCGAAGCAGCTTGTAGACATGCAGGCGTCCTTTATGCGGTTGAACATCGGTGAGGCCAGTACCGGATCGCGGCGACCCGGTACTGCGCCTCTGTTGAACATGACGTTCCGAATCCGAAACTGTTCACGCCGCGTGCGCGCCGGTTCCGGGTCGTGCGCCGGGCTGCATCGTTCAATGGTGGTCCAGCAGCGAGCGGTGGACATGGATGGCCTTGCAGGCATCGGCAATCCTGGCGTTCACCAGGCCCAGCGCACACTCCATGTGCTCGGCGATCTGGCGCTGGGTGAGGCCCTTGATGCGGTACAGCTCGAAGGTCTCGCGGGTCTTGGGCGGCACCTCGTCCAGGGCCTGGTCGATCAGGCGTATGGCCTGGGACTCGAACAAAAGGCGCTCGGGCGAGCGGCTGTCCGGTATCTCCAGCGTCTCCACATCCACGCCGTGGGTGCGGTAGCTGTTCTCGCGCTCCTGGCGGCGCAGGTAGTCCAGCGCCATGTTGCAGACGGCGCGCGTCCAGTAGGCGGCGGGCTTGGCGATCTCGGCATCGCTGCGCATCTCGGCAACGCGCAGATAGGTGTCCTGCACGGCGTCGTCGGCCAGTTCAGGATTCCTGAGAATTCTTCGCGCGACCCTCACCAACTGTCCACGCGAAGCAATGAAAACCTCTTCCAGCGAAGAATGTGTGTGATTCAAGGACACGATGCAGTTCCTCTCGCAAGCTAGGCAAGAACGTCAAGGGGAAATGTCGACCGCAGGTCGATGGACTGCCGGCGCGCCGCCCGTGCAAAAAAGACGGGAACGGGACTCGGCACAGGCGGAAAGCGGCGGCACAACCGCTGACCGCAGGGCATCAGTGCACGCCGATGCGCATCGGCGTGACTTGGGGAGACGGGCCTTAGATCGGCCTCATACCGGCTTCATGGCGGCTTCATACCGGCCTCATGGCGGCGGCCGACCTCGCCGGGCCCATGCGTCCTGGAACAGGATCGGCAAGGGCTGTGCGGCCTTGCAGACGTGCTGAAACTTGAACCGGGACCAAGGCATGCAGTGGTGCTCCTTTAACGTTTTCCAGAACATGAAATGAGAAGCATTAACAGCTCCGGCGACAAAACCGGGTCTGGATCGGCATCTCGTACCTGTCTGGAAGACGTCCCGCCAAGGCAAATGAAGACACGGCTATCGGCATTGGAAGATCGGCAGCCGGTGCCTATGGATTCCCGTCCCCATGGCTTTCCCTCGCCATGGATGATGGGCCTGGATCATGACGGACTGGTGATGCCCCAAGCGCAGCGCGGGGCCACAGAAGGGCTGGGTGCGCAGGCAGGAAAAGCGAACGTAGCGCAGCCTGCTGCTGCAACCTGCAGACGAAAAAAAGCCACCTTGCGGTGGCTTCTTGTCTGTGCAGACGCTGGGTTTGCACAAGGAATCTGGCGGAGTGGACGGGACTCGAACCCGCGACCCCCGGCGTGACAGGCCGGTATTCTAACCAACTGAACTACCACTCCTGGC
>JAAIGE0101524372.1_pt1 | contig 30778 bp, 43 predicted proteins | sample 6487951 | NCBI WGS metagenome assembly JAAIGE01 (sample SAMN13974128, study PRJNA590717) | phyllosphere metagenome | biome: tomato field; feature: multiple bacterial spot infested tomato fields; material: tomato leaves; isolation source: leaves from tomato fields | host: Solanum lycopersicum ...
CAGCTGTCGGTGGATTCGACGTTCGCGCTCAAGGACCTCCTCGGCCTGCGTGAGGTGCAGTCGGGCAACTGGGTGCTCAAGGACCCCAACAGCGCCCGCTTCCACGTCGAGCAGACCGCCATGGCCATGAGCGACCTGTCCGACGTGCTCGGCATCGACATCAAGGCCCTGAGCCTGGGCGGACGCCTGTCGATGGCCTTCGGCGCGCGCGGCAAGGGCAATGCCGGCTGGGGCGGTGCGGCAGCGGCGCACTATGACTCCGTTCACCGTGTGATCAACCTGACCAAGATGGGCGGCGGCGGCTGCCTGGGTCATGAGTGGTTCCACGCCATCGACGACATGCTGAGCGAGCTGGTCAAGGGCGAGGCCGGTCCTGCCCGCAATTTCGCCAGCCTCGACAGCAACGTGCTGCCCGAGGGCGCCCTGCGCGCGGCCATGAGCGAGATCCGCGCCAGCATGATGAGCGGCACGCGCCGGCTGGTGGAGGCTATCAAGGTCACCGACCGCGATCGCGCCTATGCCGAGCGCAACGTCACCCAGTCCAGCAACGCCCTGGGGCGCGGCATCAAGCAGGCCGGCGACCTGACCAAGGCCGTGCTGTTCGTCGATAGCCACTTTGCCGGCCGCGAGGACAAGCGCAGCCAGAAGAACCGCAAGGACTGGCGCACCATGGCCGCCGCCCACTATGCCCCGGCAGGCGTCGCGTACGTGGAAGCCGCCACCGGCCCTGCCGTCTCCAACTTCTACGCCGAGGCCGTGCGCCTGGACAGCGGCGACCGGGACAAATACTGGTCCAAGCTGCACGAAATGGCGGCCCGCGCCTTCCAGTCCTACCTGGAGGATCGCCTGGGCCAGCGTGGCCAGCAGAACGACTACCTGTCCGTCTACGCCGACAACAAGTACCACTATGACGCCCTGCTGGGCATCCAGTGGAACCCCTACCCCGAGGGCGAGGAGCGCACCCGCCTCAACGCCGCCTTCGACCGCTTCTTTTCCGCCCTGCGCGACGACCAGGTGCTGGAGCGCGCAAGCGAGAACACCGCGCTGCTGGACTCGATTTTCCCGGCGGCAAGCGATGACGAGCCCGAACAGGAACTGATCCGGCTGCTGGGGATGATGCGCGAGTACGCCCCCGAGGGCGGCCGTGCGCAGCAAGCGCAGCGGGTCATGGAGCTGATCCCGCAAGTCATTTTCGACGACCCCGAGCGCGAGGAAGAGATCGTGGCGCTGGCCACCCAAATTCTGGAGGAAGTGGGCCATGCGTGACGCCCTGAACCGTATTCGCCTGAGCGGCGAGCTGTCTGGTCATCTGGCCACCCTGGAAGGCAATGTGGCGCCCGTGGAGCGCGTGCGCCTCGGCGCTCGCATCCTGGAACTGCTGGCCCAGCTGGGCGAGACCCTGCGGCGCGCCGTGCGCCGCCTGGCCTATTCCAAGGCCGATCCGCAGACCTCGCGGCAGGCCCTGGCCGACTACCTGGCGGACGGACTCGACGGCCTGGCGCCGGCGCTGGTGCCCTTCGAGCGCGACACCGTGGCGGTGCTGGCGCAGAGCGCAGGCCTTGCCGACATCACCGACGCGGCCCGCAGCCCTGAATGGCGAGCCGCCCAGGCCAGCGGCGCCGAGCGGGCTTACCTAGACGTGCTCGCCGAACTCAGCCGCACCGGTATCACTCCTGCGTTCGATGCGCAGACCGTGATGCACAAGCACGAGGAGGCCATCCAGCTGCAGCGCGAAAGCTACAGCACAAGCCAGGTCTACAAGGACCTGGTGGCCGAGTGGTCCAGCTACCACTCGCAGACCAACGCCCGCATGCACGACATGGATACCCGGGCCAGCCAGATGGCCAAGGGCGATCCTGAGCGCGAGAGCCTGCTGGAGCAGCTGAACCAGCTGGTGGACGAGTACCAGGCCCGGCGCGACGAGGTGAACGCCCGCAACGAGGCCGCCAAGCAGGCCTTCGACCGCGACCGCGCAGCGCGCATCAACGAGCTGTTCGAGACCGAGGGGCGCAGCGTGCTCGATGCCATGCAGCAGGCCTCCCCCGTCACCCAGGAGCAGGCCGAGTCCTGGGCAGCCCAGCAGGAGATCGACGCCAAGACCCTGGCCAAGCTGGTCAAGCTCGGCTATCCCGAGGCGGACCTACGTCGCGACATGGCCGAGTTCTATCGTCTCTGTGGCGGCAAGGCCTCGACCGTGCGCCTGTCCACCGACGGCGGCCGCCGCGCCAACGCCGTGGGCATCGACACCAAGGAGGGCGAAAAGGTGATCAATATCGGCACCAGCTTCTCCAAGGCGATCCTGTTCCACGAGCTGGCGCACCACCTGGAGAACGACCCGATCGCCCGGGCCGGCGCCAACGGCTATCTACTGGCGCGCCGCGAGAGCGAGGAGACCCATCGCCTACGCGACCTAACCGGTCACCAGGGCTACGGCAAGGAGGAGATTGCCTACAAGGACAGCTTCATCAACCCGTACATGGGCAAGGTCTACGCGGGCGGCATCACCGAGGTGTTTTCCCTGGGCGTCGAGTACCTGGCCAGCCCGCGCACGGCCGCGATCATGGCGGCCAAGGATCCCCAGCTGTTCGCCCTGATCTCTGGCTACCTGACGCGCCAGCTGACACCGGCCATGGCGGCCAAGCTGGATCTGCACGCCGGGGCCATCGACGACCTGCAGCAGGCCGAGCAGCGTGAGAGCGAGGAATTCAAGCAGGCGCTGCGCGTGGTGGCCTCGCGCGTCACGTTCCAGCCGGGCAGCTGGTACGAGGACCTGGACCCCTTCCGCCGACGCCTGCTCGACGACACCTTTTTCAAGAACGGGCCGCATAGCTACCTGGGCGCCTTCGGAAACTACCACGTCTTTGCGGGGACATTCCGGAACAAGAATAGCGGCCGCAATGCCAAGGGCCACCTGGTGGTGCGCTGGGAATCCGAGCTGCGGCCGGAGACCGCTGCCATCCACGGCGGCCTGGATCTGGCGAAGGCATTCATCGTGCTGCACCAGGATCAGGGCCTCAAGTTCCATGACCTTTGGTACGCCTATTTCTTCGAGAAGATGGGCCGGTCTCCACGCCGCGCCATCATCAGCACCGCCCAGGCCATCCAGGAGGCCCGCCCTTGATCGCAACCGAATACACCGTGCTGACCCCCTGCGGCAGCTTCCGGGCGCAGTGGGACGACGATGAGGAGGTGCCGGTGCAGTACGCCGGCAACATCGACGCCCTAGATTTCTTCCGCCTGAACCTGAGCCTGAACCTCACCACCGGCACCGGTGGCCGTCTGATCAACATCGACAATCTCGAACCGGACGAGCTGCTGGGCTTCTGCCAGGATCCGCAGGCCGGCATTGTCGTGCTGCCCGGGGCGCAGGACCTGCTGGCCATCGAGCAGGATGCGGCCGAGCGCGATCACGAGACCCGCGAGGAGATCCTGGTCGATGAATAAGCCGATCATGAATGCCCTGCTGCGCGTGCAGCTGACCAACGACCTGGCCACCGAGGTTCAGGCGCTCACCGGCGCCGGCCCGCTGGAGCGGGTGCGCGTCACCGGGCGCATCGTCGCCCTGCTGCAGCGCCTGGAAGGCCTGGAGATCACCCCCGAGCAAGCCGCTTTCGACAAGGCCAAGGCGTTCTATCAGGGCACCCTGCAGGGCCAGGTCGTGCAATCCGTAGTCGGTCCGGTGCGGCTCACCGGCAAGGGCTGGCGCAAGGCGAAATTCGGCCTCAAGGAGGACCTGCTCAAGGCGCGCCTCGTCGAGAACATCGTGGAGATCCTGCAGGGCGGTACCGCCGGCGAGCGCCGGGAGGCCTACAAGCAGCGCGATGACGGCATGGTCGCCTTCTACTTCATCCAGAAGGATGTGCAGATCGACCAGGAGGTGGTCACGGCGGGCGTGACCGTGGGCGAGGATGCCCAGGGGAATCTGTTCTACAACGTCTCGCACGCCGGGGCGAAAGGCTGGACCCCAAACGAAAACGGCACCCTTGATTCCACATGGATAGAGCCACGCTTCATCTTGGATGCCGTCAATGACAGCCTAGCAGAGGATGACCTCAATATCATCATCCTCGCCGTGCGTCCTGTCGGCGGCCGCCAGCTGTTCGCGACCGTGGTGCCGGACAAGGGCGGCGCGGTGCTGATCAAGGGCGACCCCGAAGCAATCGCCATGCGGGTCCGCGAGCAGTTCGGCAAGCCGCAGATCGTCGAGGGCGGCGTGCGCCTGACCAAGGGCGATGCTCGCCTGGCCGAGTTCATCCCGCGCGAGATCGAGACGCTGGCCAGCGGCGCCGTGCTTGAGCACTACGCTTCGGGCGGCGTCGCCGTGCGGGGTGACTTCCGGGGCGGCTTGGAGGGTATCGCCCAGGACCTGCCGCACCTGGAGTCGGCATTCGTCTACAGCCACGGTCCTGAGGTGTTTGCCCAGGTGTTCGGCAAGGCCGCTGACCCGGCGGATGCTCAGGCCTACTTCGAGGAGCAGGCCGAGATCGCCGAACGCCACGCGGACAATCAGGCCCGCGAGACGGCCGAGCGTATCGAGTACGCCCGGCGCACGGATGACTGGAGCAAGCTTACCGCCGAGGAGCGCGCCCAGTTCCAGGCCGAGCGGGATGCTGCCATGCGCGCCTATGCCGAGCGCGACCTGGCCAACTGGATGGCCACCATCGGCGCGGGCACCTCGGAGAACCCGCGCTTGCAGGCCTATCTGGACACCGTCGAGGATCTGTCGCCAGAGAACCGCACCATGATCCAGGTCGGTTACATGGGCTGGATCCCCAAGCGCATTGCCGAGTACGAGCCGACCGCCGGCCGTATGCCCTACCTGCCGGGCTCGCCCGCATACAACACCTGGCAGGCAGGCTTTACCGCCCATTGCCGCGCCTGGGCTGATGCGCACCTGTCTGAGCGGGTGAAGGCGCAGCAGGCGGCTGCGATCACCGAGACGCTGACACTGCCGGCCGACTGGACCGACAAGCAGTTCGCCAGGGTCGAGCCGGTGGACATCGTCACCGTCGAGGCGGTGCGCGCCAAGTTCGAGGCCCGCGAAGGGGTGTTCGCCGACGCTCACATGCGGGCCGAGCCGAGCGGCCAGGAGATCGCCGACCAGAACGCAGCCCTCAACGCGCTGCGCCTGGGTGTGGCGGGTGAGCGCAAGGCGATCACCAAGTACCAGCAGCAGGTGGCGGACGGGCTCGATCGAGTGTTCGAGCTATGGGCCAAGGGCTGGACGCTGTCGGCCCTGGGTAACCGCCTGCAGCGCGAAGCGCCGGATGGCTTCACCACTATCGGCCACGCCGAGCGCGAGCGTGCCGGTCAGTACATGACGGGCGCGAAGACCGCGACTGCTGATGTAAGGGGGGATGCTGCCTTCCTGGCTGCCCTCCTGCAGCGCGACCAGAGTCGGCCGGCGGTGGTCAGTCCCGAGCCTGAGCCCGAACTGCCCCAGGAGGAACAGGCCGCGCCGCAGCACGTGATCATTGAGCACGAAACCGGGCGCGGAAAGATCCTGCGCGGCATCGTCCGGACTGACCTCACCTATGCCGAAGCCAAGGCGATCGACGAGTACACGTTCAAGAAGAACGGCGGTTACTTCATCCGCGAGAAGCACCTGGCAGGCATGGGCATCGTGCCGGCCGGCGGTGGCGAGCCCGCACCGGTGCCGGCGCTGGACCCCGAGGCCGAAGCACTGCGCCAGCAGCAGCGCGAGATCGAGCGCCAGCAGCGCGAAGCCGATCGCCTGGCCAATGAGCAAGAGCGCGAGCGCCGCCGGGTGACCGAGCAGGTCGCGACCCTGCGCAAGGTGGCCGCCAGCAGCCTGGAAAAGGCGAACGAGGAGCTGAATCGCGACCGTCTGACCAACACCGCCCGCCGCGCCGGCATGGCCGCCAGCATCCTGGAGCGCGCAGAGAAAGACCGCGCCCTATCGGTGACCCTGGGCAACCTCGCCGACGCCATCGAACAGGGCAAGGCGACGCACCTCGCGGGCCTCACCAGCAAGGCGCAGCTGGACACCCTACATAACGCCCTGGTCGGTGGTCGCCATCGGGCGCAGACCGGCCTGAGCTATGCCCAGCAGCAGGAACTCAAGTACGCGCCGCTGTCGGGCAAGGACGCCGGCTACGCCCAACTGCCGCGCCTGTTCATGAACCACGACTACGACGCCGTGCAGCGCGCCCTGGAGACCGGCAAGCCCCAGGGCTGGCAGGCGCTGTCGCGCCAGCTCAAGCAGCAGGATCGCAACAACATCGACCCCGTCCTCTACAACGCCGTGTGGAAGGCCCTGGAGAGCGTCGGCAAGACGGATGCCTTCAACTGGTACGGCCGCGAGCAGCTGGCCAAGCGCAACCGCCTGACCCGCATGGGCCTCACCACTGACGACGAACTGCGCATCGCCCTGGGCGAGTACCTGCAGTTCAAGGAAGGCGTGCGCCAGGAGGATCCGATCGCCAAGGCTGAGCGGGCCATCATCGGGCAGAAGGTCGGCATCGACTTTTTCCCCACACCCAAGGGCGAGGCCAGCCAGATGGCGCGCCTGGCTCATATCGGCAAAGGCGATCGGGTGCTGGAGCCGTCCGCCGGCAATGGCAACCTGGCCGATGCGGCCCGCGCCGCCGGCGGCGAAGTGGACGTGATCGAGATCAGCGACAGCCTGCGCAAGATCCTGGAAGCCAAGGGCTACAACGTGGTGGCGTGGGACTTCATGTCGTTCACCCCCGAGCAGCCCTATGACGCGATCCTGATGAACCCGCCCTTCTCCAACCGGCGCGACGCCGAGCACATCCGGCACGCCTTCGGGATGCTCAAGCCGGGTGGCCGCCTGGTGGCGATCGCGGGTGAAGGGGTGTTCATCGGCAGCGACGCCAAGGCCGTGGCCTTCCGCGACTGGCTGGAGCTGCATGGCGCCGAGGTCGAGCCGCTGGCCCAGGGCACGTTCCAGGACAAGAAGCTGCTGGCCACCACCGGGGCCAATGCCCGGCGGATCGTGCTGGTTCGCTGACAAGAAAAACCCCGCCGAAGCGGGGTTTTTTTATGCAGCCTCGATCGTGAGGTCTTTCGGTAGCGCGTGGCGTGAAATGATCGCTAGGTAATCCTCGTGCTGCTGGGTCTCTCCCCACAGCTCGCGGCATGCGTCCTCAAGCGCCGCTTCGTCAGCGATGCTCTCCAGCTTCCCCGACATGAACCGGAAGTGGTAGACGTGCAGGTTGCGAGATAAAGCCTCGTACAGCTTGCTCTGCCAGAACGTATGACCGTCAATAGTCTGCTGGCTATCACTCATGATCACGTCATAGTGAGCCAGGATGTAATTGAAGAAAACGTGGGATGCCAGCTCGCGAAGCACGCCCTTATGGTTAAACCGTGGGGTGCGCCAGACAAGAGACTGGGTAGCTGGACGACAGCGCAGGTCAATATGCGACTGGATGATGACCCGGTTGTAGTAGACGACGCTTTGATCCGTATCGCACAGCAATACAATCTCGAAACGATCCAGATCCGAAGGCGGCAGGCGACCATCAATGCGCAGCAGGCGGTAGCCCGGCGGCAAAGGGTGGGCAACGTCGGCAGCCAGGCTCTGCGGCGTAGGAGCTTCGTTCAGCTGAGCATACAGGGCGCTATTACGCTCCTGTTCGTTCAGATGGGCGAACTCCTGCGCAACCTGGGCTACGTTGGTCAGCAGCTTGGGCATTGATCTCTATGCTCTATGTGACGCGCGATATGACTCGGCATGTGATTCGCCGTTGATCAAATTTAGCATTGCCGGGTCTTGACGCCAAGGCCATTGATCGGTATCGCGCGCCGTCTGTAACCACCTCTCCTCCCCAAATGCCCCGAGCCGTCCGCAAAGGCGCGCTTCCCGGGTCGATTGCGCTCGCCTGCCCTTTCGTCCAGGGCCGTCCGTGCGGATCGGAAAGTCCCGAATTTTGGGGGTCCGCCCCGCTTTTATCGTTGAAACCAGCCCGCCCAGCCGTGGGCACCTCCTTTTCAGCGAGAGACGGACACCCCTATGACTCGTGGCACCTACATCAACGACAACAGCGCCCATACCGAAACGGTATTCGATGGCCTGTACCAGGAAACCCAGGGCGGCATGACCCTGGACAGCACCGGCTCCGGCGCTGTGAAGAGCTTCCTCACCAATGGCGACGTTCCTGCATCTCTGCAGGCGGCGCTGGAGATCGCTGACGGCCAGCATGGCGTCACCGGCGAAATGATCGTGGACTCCGTGCTCAAGGGCATGCGCGTTCACCAGCGCCTGCACGGCGTGCTGCCGACCGCTGACGTCCTGGAAACCGCCCTGGACCAGGTCAAGGCCCACATGGCCGACGGCAAAGGCCTGGTCCTGGACGGCGTGGGTGGCACCGCTCACCACGACCCCTTGTCCACCCAGCCCGAGCGCATCCAGATCGGCATCCTGAGCCAGATCGCCGAGGCCTTCCCGGCGGCCACCTACCTGCCGGTGGGCATTGGCTCCAACCAGGCCCTGCTCGGCATCGTCGCGCACCAGGCGGCTTCCGCGAACGGCGAGTACGCCAGCGGCGACACCCTGGACGGCGTCAACATCGGTAAGAGCTTCCTGTCTTCCGAGCGCACCGCCGTGCTGACCCTGGCCGCCGACCGCACCTCTGCAGCCGGCGCCCTGGTGCTGAACACTGCTGGCGGCCAGATCCCGCTGCTGCGCAACCGCACCATCATCTACGTCAACGGCTTCCCCGTTGCCGAGGAAAACGGCAACTACCAGCAGCAGACGGTCGTCAACAGCGCCATCAGCGGCCTGGCCATCCTCAAGGGTGTCGAGTACACCATCAGCGGCCAGGTCAAGCCTGCTACCGGTGAGGTCACTCTGGCCTTCAACCCGGCGCTGCCCGATGGCACCAAGGTTGTCGCCGAGGGTTACCTGGACTACGAGGCCCAGCCGAATCTGGCGCCCGAGATCCAGACCCGCGTCCAGACCTACTCGCTGTTCGCCAAGCCCTGGCGCGGCGTGATGCGTCAGACCATCGACTCCAAGTCTCAGTACGAGCAGGAGCTGGGTCTGAACCTGCTGAACGAGTCCCTGATGACCGCTCGCAACCAGATCACCGTCGAGCGCCACCGCAGCATCCTGCGCAAGGCCGTGGATCTGGCCTCCAGCAACGTTCAGACCTTCAACTTCGACTATACCGGTCAGATGGAGCAGAAGGTCCGCGCCCAAATCTGGCAGGACTTCTCCGCCGTCCTGGGCCTGGTCGATCAGCAGATGGCCGAGGACACCATGGACCGTGGTACCACCCACCTGTACGTCACCAAGATGGTGAAAGCGCAGTGGGAGTCCCTGCCTAGCGACCTGTTCGAGAAGTCGGGCATCACCTCGCAGCCGGGCATCTACCGCGTGGGCAAGCTGTTCGGCCGCTACGAGGTGTACTACACCCCGTGGGAGCTGAAAGAAGACCAGGCCGCCGGCACCGCGCAGATCCTCTGCCTGGGCCGCTCCATGACCCCGGCGCGTAACACCTTCGTCATGGGTGACGCTGTCCCGGTCATTACCCTGCCGACCTCGTTCGGTACCGACATGCGCTACGGCCAGGTCGTGTATACCCGGAACTTCACCTCGGTGAACCCGCACCGTCCGAGCGCCCGTGGTTGTGGCCTGATCAACGTCATCAACCTGTTCAAGGCCGCCTAAGGGGTAACGCATGGCGACTACGCGGAAGAAAGCGAAAGCTGCAACCGCCGCCGATGCGAAGCCTGCTGATGTCGCCGGAGCGTCTGCTCCGGCTGCATCGGCCACCACCAGCCCGACCCTCCCTGAGGGCTCGGGCAGTGGCGCATCTACGGCCCCTCAATCTGCCGGCGACGGCACTGGCAATCCTGACGACACCGCTGGCGACGGCCAGGGCGGCGCTGTGGGCGACCAGAACACCGGTGGCGACACCACTGGCCAGGGCGATGGCGATCAGGACGGCGAAGGCCAGGGCGATGGCGACGCTGATCAGCCTGGTGGCGATACCAGCACCAACACTGCTGGAGATCAGGCCGACCCGCAGACCGGTGGCGACACTGGCGGCGATGGCGACCAGTCCGGCGACCTGTCCGAGCTGAACGACGACGCCCCGGCACCCGTGCTGCGCCGGCGACTGCTCAACCTGTGCCATGGCCGCCAGGTCCTGCAGACCCTCGCGATCAGCCTCGACAGCGGCGACGCTGCCTACATCGAGTTTCGCGATGCCGAGCACCAGGCTGCGTGCGAACGCCATATCGACGCGCTGCGCAGCCTGAACGGCTGGGGTGAAGGTGAAGGCCTGCTGTGGAGGGACGAGTAATGGCGCGTACCGCTAAAGCAGCCTCCCCCGTGGTGGTTTCGGTCGGCGCCGGCCTGCTCGCCGCTGACCTTGTGGCCACCCTGGCCACGGACCGGGCCTATCCCGCCACGCTCACCATCCGCAACGCCCTGAACCAGCCGTTGGTGCTGTCGCAGGCGCAGCCGATCAAGGTGATCGAGGCGGGCGGGACCATCACCCACGACTGCCAGACCCCCGACCAACTCCACGACATCGTTTTCGGAATGATCGCCGTGGGTGACCGTCTGCAGCAGGCGACCATAGGCGACATCACTGCCGCCTAAAGGGGCTCCCCAATGACGCAAGTTTCGTTTACCCGCACCAAGCCGGTCGCTCGATCGGCCGTGCACCTGCTCAACCTGGTGGATGCCAGCGAGCGGGGCGTTACCAATGACAGCGACCAGGTGGCCGCCACCTGCGGCCGCTTCACGCGCGGCGCCATCGATCGCGCCTTTTCGGTCGATTCGAGCAACCGCACCCGTCGCCTGGGCGATTCGGCGTCCCTGCTGGCCAGCGCGCTGAACGAGGCACACCTGCAGGCCTACGAAATGCTGGGCAACGGCGCGGCCGAGCTGGTCGTCTCCCGCCTGGTGCCGGCGGCGGCCGTGAACAGCTACATGGTCGCCACCCTGGACGCCACCACCAAGGCCGTCTCCTGGAGCGTGGCCGCTGCCCTGCCGGCTGACTTCCTGGTCGCCATCAAGCACCTGGAGTGCTTCAACGACGGCGTGAAGATCGGCATCAACGCGGTGGCTGCAACTGACGCCGGCGGCACCCCGGTCGATGCGACCACCATCAAGATCCGCCTGCTCGACGCCGGCGACAACACCGCCCTGTTCGACGACTTCGCAGGCTCCCTGCTGGTGGCCGGCAAGGACGAATTCGGCCAGTCCAGCTTCCTGCCGTCGGTGGTCTCGGGCCTGACCGACTTCGTCGAGGTGACCGTCAAGGGCACCAGCGTGCCGGTGGCTTCCAACTGCTACGGCGTGGATGCGGACGAGGCCGATAAGTGGGTCTATGCCACCCTGCAATACTTCGCCGAGGGCGGTACCGCCTACGCGAATACCGACTACGACGCGGCCCTGCAGCGCCTGTATGACGCTGACATGCCGTTCGGCTATCTGCACGCTGGCGGCACTGCGAACGTCGCGCTGCTGGGCAAACTGGCGGCCCTGGCCACCAAGATGAACAAGCCCTTCCTGTTCGACGTGCCCAGCAGCATCACCACGGTGGCCGGTGCGGTAGCGTTCATGAACAACCTGCAGCTGGACAGTCACTACCCGGTCGCCTACTGGGCGCCGCTGGTCTGTGATGACCCGCTCAACGGCGGTAAGGCTCAGTGGGGCGCCTCGGGCGTGCAGATCGGCCTGCGCTGCAGCCGCAACGCTCAGACCGACGCCAACGGCATCGCACCCAAGCACTACGCGGTGGCGGGCTCGGACTGGAACCTGGGCCGTACCGGCGTGCGCCAGCTGGTGAAATTCTCGGATCCGGACCTGGAGAAGCTGGCCAAGGCCAAGATCAACCTGGTGGCCTTCGAGACCTACAGCACCGGCGGCCGCTACACCTTCCTGGACTCCCTGACCTGCTCCAAGAGCGCCGGCGACAAGCGCCTGGCCACCGTGGCGGAAATGTCCGCTGACGTGGACAACGCCTGCACCGCCTTCGGCAAGGAGTGCCTGCAAAAGCCCATTGACGTCGCGATCCTGCGCCTGACCCGCTTCCTGGAGACCTTGTTCAAGGCCCTGCAGGCCGCTGGCTGGCTGGTGCCGTCCACTGAGCTGGGTGGCGCTGCCTGGACCTTCTCGGTCACGCCCAACGCGGCCGCCCCGAAGGAAAAAATCGACGTGCGCTACAGCCTGAGCTACCAGGGCACGACCCGCGTCATCACCTTCCAGCAGACCCTGAGTCGCTAATAGAGGTATCTATGCAAAATCATCTGCGTGAAGCCATGCGCTCGCTGCGCATGGCCCGACCCGGCGCCGCCATCCTGGATACGGCCGCCACCCTGGACAACGTCCAGCAGCCGCCGGTAGTGGTTCTGCCTGGCGCCGACCCTGTCGTCGAGCCCACTCCGGCCGCCGATCCGGTGCTGGACAGCGCCAACCAGCCGCCGGCCGCGCCGGTGTCTGCCCCTGTGGCCGCGCCGACCGCGCCCGTCTACGACTCGGCCTCCACCGCCCTGTTCGTCGATGACGTGGTCAGCTCGGACACCGACATCACCGCCGCCGCCATCGTCCAGGAGTGGGGCGAAACCCTGCCCGAGGACCTGGACGCCGGCGAGCACATGGGCGATCGCCTGTTTTCGCTGATGGTCGGCGCCCTGCCTGAGGGCGAATTCCCCGACGGCTTCGATGACGACGCGGCTGACGACCTGATGGACCTGGGCGACGCCGTGGGCGACGTGCTGGCCGACCTGGGTGTCGATGACGGCGACATCGAGCTGCTGCTCAATGACTTCGACGCCGAAGTCGCCGAGCGTGTGCAGGAGCTGGTCGCGGGCAGCCTGCCCGAGGGCGTGGATCCGGCCGGCTTCGTGCTGGGCGATGGCAGCGATGAACCGGCGTTCGATGCGGTGTACCGCAAGCGAATTGCGGTGCGTGGCGGCAAGAAGGTGCGCATCAACAAGCGCGTTTCCGGCAAGGTGATCCTCACCGCAGGCCAGAAGACCGCCGTGCGCAAGATGCAGCTCAAGGCCCGCACCTCGCTGGCCAAGCTGCGCCGCGCCAAGTCCATGCGCGTCCGCACTCGCCTGGGCCTGTAAGGCATGAGCGCCTTTACCTCGGTCGTGGCCGATCTCGGCAAGTCCAGCCAGGGCCTGGTAAAAGGCGCCACCTCTACCCTCGAATCGGTCGGCGCCCAGCTGACCGGCTCGATCGGCAGCGGTGCCAATAGCCTGGCCACCTCGGCGGCTGGCGGCATCAGCAGCCTCACCAGCAACGCCGGCAGCTTCGTCGGCGGTAGCGCTGGCGAGCTGATCACCTCGGCAGGCGCCTCGCTTGCCGGCACCGTCTCCGGTCTTCCGGGCGCCCTGGGCACTGCTGTCACGGGCGCCACCGGTGATCTGATCAACAGCATCGGCGGCGAGGTTCTGGGCTCGATCGGTGATTCCGGCGGCATCCTCAGCACCCTCGCCGGCGCTCTGGGTGGCGTGTTCGACACCAAGGCAGGCCGCAAGACCTGGGGCAAGCTGAACCCTGCCCTGATCGCGCAGATTTACGCCTGCGATTCCCAAGGCGAAATGATCGAGACCGGCTATGTCAGTGGCCCGATCACCGACGACAACCTGGACATGACGCTCAACTGGCAGAGCCCGTTCGAGCACACCGGCCCCGAGAATAAGGCCCCCAGCATCATGGCGATGCTGCAGAGCGGCCAATTCGCGACCGTCATCAATGCCCTGCAGGCCAGTGGCATCCTGGGGTCGTCCAGCACCCTGGATGGTATCGCCGAGAACGCCCAGCAGGCCGTGCGCACCCTGGAAGGTCGCACCGGTATCACCCGGCTCAATAGCCGCCAGGTCTTCTCCGGTATGCCCGGCATCAAGCTGAACATGACCCTGCACCTGCGCGCCCTGCAGGACACCCAGCGCGAGCTGATGGAGCAGTACGAGCGGATCATGGCCTGGTCGCTGCCGCAGCAGCTGGCCAACGACAGCTTCCTGTCCGGCATCGTCCGCCAGAGTGGCGACATCGCCGGCATGCTCAGTGCCCTGTTCCCTTCCCAGGCGCCACGCATGGTCTCGCTGTACTACGGCCGTCTGGCGTTCCCGCCCATGGTGATCGAGTCGGTCAGTCACCCCCTGAGCGCGCCCAAGGCCAGCGACGGCCACTGGGTCTACCTGCCGATCCAGATCCAGATGTCCACGCTCACCGCGATGGACCGTAGCGACCTCGCCTACCTCTTCATGTAGCGGCGTGGACCTTCGGAAAGTCGTCGCCAGGCGACCCCGCAGGTCCCGCCACACTGGGCGCATCACACCCTTGGGAGCGCCCCATGTCCGTATCCAAACAACCCTATCTGGCCTCGCTGCTCGCGCAGCAGACCGCGATGGGCGCCAAGGCGATCAACTCCGACGCCTTTTTCGTCATCGACGGTTTCGAGAGCGAAGCCTTGCTGACCAAGCAATTCCCCTGGCCGGTCCTGTCGCCGGGTGGCGAGATCGAAGTGCCTGGCCCGGTGGGTACCTCGATGTTCCAGCCCCAGCAGGTCGAGATCAAATTCCAGGGCGCGATTTCCTTTATGGAAACCCGCGCGGGCCACATCGACGCCATGCTGAAAAAGATCCTCGATAACGGCGGCATTTTCAGTGGCCGCTGCTACGAGGGCAGCATCGAGAGCCCCCTGCGCACCGCGCGCGTCACCAACTGCTTCATGCGTATCGAGCCGCTGGATCGCGACATCGAGAACCGTGCGCAGATCCTGATGTACACCGGCACCATTTTCGGCCACTACGTCGGCGAGGCCTAAGCCATGCGCTGCTCCGAGCTGCTGGCCCAGTACCTGGCCGAGCTGCCGCTCGGAGTGGTGCTGTCCGCCGATCAAGCCACCCGCCACCTCAAAGCCGCCGTGCGCTTCTATTGCGGCTACGCCACCCTCACCAGCGCGCCCAGCGCCTACGAGGTGGCGCGCGATGAGGCGCGGGCGGTGCGGGCCGACTCCGAGCGCTTCGTGCAGGGGCTGGACCTCGCCTATTTCTGGCCCGCGCAAAGCCGCCCCGGGGCGCCGCAGGTGCCAGACGAGCAGCGGTTCTGGCCCGGCGGCAAGGGGCTGTCCGTGCACTCGCCGATCGATGCCAGCAATGGCTTTGCCGGCGCCCAGGACTTCGACCTGACCGTCAGTGAATACGCGCTGATCTGGCCGCTGTTCCTGCTCTACGTCGAGCGGGAGAACGCCATGGCGCTGGAATCCTCGCGCAGCTCGGGCATGGACCACTATGGCCGCACCGTGAGCGAGGTGCAGGGCGAGATCCAGCAGGCCGAGGACCGCATGGCGTCGCTGGCCTTCGAGTATGAGGTCATCACCGTCTGATGAGCGCCTTCTCCCGCATCGCCAACCAGCTGGGGCAGAACTACCTGAGCGCCATTGGCCAGGCCTCGCCGCTGCTCAAGTTCGGCACCGACCTGCTCAGCCAAAAGCTCACCAGCGGGGTCAAGCTGGGCGATCGCGCCTTAATGGGCGGTCTGTCGCTTGCGAACTATCGCCACCTGATCGAGGACTTCCAGCGGATCGATCGGGCCAAGGCCAACCTGTTTCACTTCAACGCCACCAACCTGCAGACCGGTACCGCGCCGGCCATGAACATGTTCGTGGTCGATTACAGCCTGTCGCCGTTCACGGTGCGGGGCGAGTCGGTGGCGGTTGGGGCGGGGTCGTTCGACCGGGTGGATGGCGTGGACGCCGTTCAGCTGCGCGTCACCACCATGGATGACGCCGGCGGCTCGGTGAAAACCTGGTTCAAGAACCTCAAGCGAACCATGGCGCCGGGCGATGGCACCGTGGGCCTGCCGCTGGGCTACCTGGTGCGCATCACCCTTACCCATGCCTTCCCCAGCGCCCAGTCCGACAACGCCGGGGGCGCCTTCGTAGAGAGCTATGTGATGCGCCCCGGGTCGATCGAGTACGAGGGCAGCCGGCGCCAGGACGGCCTGCAGGAGCTGCAGCTGTCGTTCGTGGAATTCGACACCTTCACCAACCTGGTCTAGAGCCCTATGCGAATCATCCCCCCGTACCGCACGCCACGCATCGGCGTCACCCTGCGCGAAATGACCCTGGGCGACGGCATCGAACTGTGCGCCCGTCCGGACATCATGCACGAGGCCAACCAGGGACGCGCCCTGGCGGCCATGATCGAGACCCATGAGGGTCGCCCCGGGCAGGAGAGCGACGTGCGCCTGTGGACCGTCCACGAGCGCAAGGCGGTGATCGCCCACTACATGGCCGGCACCTTCCAGGAGGGGGATTTCCCGGTGGGCGAGACGGGCCGGTATTCCCACTACCTCTACCACGACCAGATGACCGCCGAGGCGATCGAGCTGGGCGATATCGATGACGAGGCCTGGACGCTGGTGCCGCTGCTGGGCTTTCACGTCGAGGCTATCGAGCGGCTGATCGTGGCGCAGCGCCTGCCTGCCGGGCGCCTGGGCTGGATGCTGGGCGCCATGGCCTTCCAGCTGCGGCGTAGCGAGGCCCTGGAGCGTGAGTTCTGCGCCTCTATCCAGTTGCCGGCCCTGCCCCTGCACGAGCTGCCCGAGGCGCTGCTGGATGACTGGCTGGCCCATCGCGTGGACGTGCTGCGCAAGCTGCCGGATAGCGTGATCGCCCAGCTGACCGACAGCCACCTGATCGGCTTCGAGCAACAGCAGCACCTGCTGCAGCTGGCAGTCCACTCGGAAGGCCTGGTACTGGTTTCGGAGGTGCCGGGTTCGCCCCCGGCCCGATTTCCAGTACCCCAACTGTTCAGCGTCTCAACGGCCCGGCTACTTGAGGGACTTGCTGAACCGGCGTGACGAACTGATGTTGCACTATGGCCAGCCCTTCCTGGCCGCCTGTGCCATCCCGCTGTCCGAGGCGGATCGGGTCATCACCTCGCCCGCCTTCGAGCAGTGGCAGAAGCGCCGAGAAACGGACCTCGAAATGCAGACAGCCCTGCTGCGCCGCATCGACAACGTGGCCACCGCCATCGGCGGCCTGGCCAAGTTTCTGAGTAGGCGCTAGAGCCTTCGGAAAGACCCCGCCGGGCAGTTGGCCAGCAGCCCCCACACTCTGGCCATCACCCGACGTCGGAGTCTTTCATGACCCCCAACACCCATTCACGCTTCAAGTCTCTTTTCGATAAGGGCGCCTGGCTGCTGATGCTGCCTGCTGCCCTGCTGCTGTTCTTCATCGACTCCGCCATGCTGCTGACCATCGGCCAGTGGCTGCTGGTGGGCCTGGTCATCGCAGGCCTTACCATCGTCGTCAGCCGCATCATGTTCCCGCAGGTCAACATGCCCTGGCTGGTGGCCGAGATCGCCAAGGGCAACCTGGCCGCCGGTGTCACGGCGGGCGCGCTGATCCTGTTCGTGGGTCTGGTCTTCCTGGGGCTGGTGCTATGGGCCAAAGCATGACGGGCGTGGGCGCTGGCAGCGCCCTGGTGCGCGGCCTGCTGGTCCTGCTGGTGGCCATCTTCCTCGCCACCCTGGTGATGATCGGCCTGACCCTGCCGGGCTCGGCCTTCGCCGCCGAGGTGCCGGTCGCCGCCAAGCCGCTGCTGCCGATCCTGGTGCAGCAGCAGCGCACGACCTGGCCGGATCTGGTCGGGCCTGAGTTCCTGGCGGGCCAGATCGAGCAGGAATCCTGCCTGTCGCTGACGCACTCGAAGTGCTGGAACCCTCGCGCCGAGCTGAAAACCAAGCGCGAGAACGGCATAGGCCTGGGGCAATTCACCCGGGCCTATCGGGCAGACGGATCTGTCCGCTTCGACAAGATCAGCGAGCTTGCCGCCACCTACCCTTCCCTCTCGGGCTGGGGGTGGGCGAACCGCTACGACGCCCGGTACCAGCTGACCGCCCTGGTCGAAATGGACCACGGCCTCTACCGGCAGGTGCGGGACGCGGCGACCGAGCGCGATCGCAAGGCCTTCACCCTGTCGGGCTACAACGGCGGCGCCGGCGGCGTGCTGCAGGATCGGCGCCTGTGCGGCAACACCCGGGGCTGCGACCCGGGGCGCTGGGCGGGTCACGTCGAGCGCACCAGCCTCAAGTCCCGCGTGCCGGTCCCCGGCTACAAGCAATCCTTTTTCGCGATCAATCGCGAGTACGTGCACAACATCCTGGACGTGCGCAGCCCCAAATACCGCGCCTACTTCGTGGAGCCGCCCCCTCATGGCTGATGACAAGGCACCCGAAGTCCGCCTGGCGCTGCTTGAGCACCGCATGGGCAAGATCGAGGAGGACATCAAGGCATTGCCCGAGAAGTTCGCGTCGATCAAGGAATTCCTCATCGTCCGCAACCTGGTGTTTACCGGTGTGGGCTCCGTCCTCCTGTCCGTCCTGGGTGGTCTGCTCGCCCTGGTCAAGAGTCTGCCGTCATGAAAAAGATTCTCGACAAGCACGTTCCACCGCAAATCTTCTGGCCCGCCTTCCTGTTGCTGATCTTCTGCGGCTTGGCGGGGGCGATCCTGAGCATCATGGTGGTCGGCAGCAACCCCTTCCAGGTAACCAACCTGGGCACGGTCAACGTCGCCGGCCAGGTGCAGACCCATTTCCATCCTGGTGATGTGGTTGTGGTCCGCCGGCAGGTCTGCACCGATAAGGGCGTCACCCTGACGTTCTATCCCGGGATGCGCAGCGCCCAGGGGGTGCTGTTCGCGCTTCCGGTGGGCGCCTCCCGCTTCGCCAAGGGCTGCCGCGAGACGCTGTATGGCTTCACCCTGCCCCCGCAGATCCTGCCGGGCACCTACACCTACCAGAACCTGGTCCAGTACCAGACCAACTGGATCGGTCGCGATGAGGCCAACGTCTATCCGCCCCTGACCTTCGAGGTGGTGAGCAATGATCCCTGACGCCCTGATGAAACCGCTGTACTTCGCCGTTGCCGTGCTGGTTGCGGTCGGTCTCGCCGTCGGCACTTACACAGTGGTGGGCTGGCAGATGGAGAACACCTATCTGCACCAGCTCAACGACAGCAAGACCACCATCATCAACCAGAACACCAGCATCCAGAACCTGACGCAGAACCAGAGCACGCTGATGCTCGCGATCGAGCGGCAGAACCATGCGGTGGAACTGGCGCAGGCGCAGACGAAGCACGCCGAGGAGCAGCAGGCGCTGGCCAAGGTGGCGCTGGCCGCGCAGACCAAGCAGAGCGATGCCCGCATTGCCGGCCTGCAGAAAGACCTCAAGGACGCCCAGGTCACCCTGAGCACCATGCTGCGCAAGAACTGGGAGGCGAACCGACATGAGTGACCTCATCAAGCTGGTGCTGTTCACCCTGTTCGTGCTGGCGCTGTCGGCCTGCGAGTCGATGCCGCAGGGCCAGGGGGTGGCCAAGGTTCAGACCGTCGAGGTCAAGGTGCCCGTTTCCACGCCCTGCATCGTCAAGGCGCCGACCCCGCCGGTCTATGCCTGGGCCAGGGGCGACTACCCCGGCGACAAGGCCGCCGGCGGCATCCTGCTGATCGACAATGAGCGGGCCGTGCAATACGGCAAGCAGTGGGAAGCGGCCGCCGCCGGCTGCGTTCGCAGTGGTTCGGAAAGTGCCGGCCTAGCGCCATCACCCTGAGCCCTACCCTGGCGGCATCACTCCCCTGCCCTGCTGGTGTCGCCATGACCTCCCTCACGCTCGCCCTACTGACCTTGATTGCGGTGATGATGCTGCTGCTTTGGCTGCAGCAACGTCGCGGCGATCGGCTCAAGCGGGACGTGCAGCACCTGTGGGGTGATGTCGAGCGTTACCAGATCCAGGCCCTGAATGCCCTGCACCAGGCCGCGCAGTGGCGCGCCCTGGCGGACCAGGCCATCAACGTCACCTGCGATACGGCGGGCCGCCTGGCCGAGGGCGAGCTGGATGCAGGCCTGCTGGTCCACACGGCCGGCAGCCTCAGCCGCGCACGTGCAACGCTCAGCAACCCGAAGTAATGGCCGTGGTGCATGGCTTGTGGCGCAATGCCTGTGACCTCCTGAATCATCCCTCACAGGTCACGGCAATTAGCTATTTCCTCATGGAAAATACCAAATAGCTATTTTGTAATCGATCGTCCGCATGGGGCCATGCCCCATACGCATGGGCTCACGGGTCCTGCGCCATGATCCATGCCTGTGGCCAATTGGCCATGACGCACCGTAAAAGGTATACCTTTCGTCGGATCATATAGGCGGTTGATACACACCGGTTTTTCATGTGCTCTGGCTCTCAGCCAGTACCCCAGTCGCTGAAAACCTTGTGACGGTCTGGCCATTTGCTGGGCCGTTAAAAATCGAGATTGTTACTGCGAAAACGAGCCCTCTTTCACGTCTTGTGCGCCGGTACGCAAGCCCTGAGCCAGTACGGTATCTGGCCCGTGCGCAAGTACGCAGCCGTGTGCTGGTCGGCAGCTTCGGTGACAGCTACATTGGTCGCGTCGAGGTTGAAGGCGCGCGGTGATGGGTAGGCGAGAACATGGCAACGGGATCCGAGATTCCGTCAACAAGAGCGTGGCGCGCGAATCCGGTCAGGAGGAGGCAAGGTCTCGGCCCGAGCTGACCCAGCGCAACCTTGCGCCCGAGCTGCTACGCCTCGAACCGATCGACGCCGCTGCCATGACCGCCTACAACGCCTGGCCCAATCCAGTGGCGGGATACCCGTGGGAGGACGTCCACGGGTGGAAGCAGCGCGATAGCAAGGGCCTGGATCTGGCGCTGTGGTACGACACCCAGCTGTGCGGCCTCTGCTACGCCACGCCACGCGGCAGCAGGCTCACTATCACCCTCGTCCTGCTGGAGCGATCGGCAGGGCCTGGCAACCCGCTGCAGGGGCTGGTGATGGCCATGATGGTGGTCACCCTTATCGACTACGCCGCGATCCTGGGCTGCAAGGACATCGTGATCCAGGATCCGGAAGCGGGTGCTGTGCCGCATTACCAGCGGCAGGGCTTCGCAATCCAGGGATCCACGAAAAAGCCCCGGCTTGTCTTGACTGTCTAGCAGCGGTAGTGTGGCAGTATGCTTTTTCTATACTGCTGAGACGAAAATGGTACAGCCCAAGCGCAAGCCTAAGGTGAACCTGGTAACTCTGTATCGCGCAGAGGCGCTTCGTCTTGTCTCGAAAAAGTCCAAGGCCAAGGAGCGCATCCAGTCGCTGCAGCTGGATGAGAACTCGGATCCCGAGGCCGGTATGGCTGGCCTCAAGAAGCTCCCGCGCGACGCAGCACATATCTCCGAAACGAGGGTGCACCCGCGCGATTCTGATCCTGTCCACGAAACGACAGTACATCCGCGCAACCCTCGCAAGCGCTGACACCTCGAACCCCTCATCGTCCAAGCCGGCCAATTGGTCAGGCCTTCACACGTCACGCCCATTTGTCAGCGCCTCATGCAGCATGGCCCATGGAGATTGCTCCACGGGCCATGTGTATTTGCCGGGCCGGAATGGCTCCTGCGCAATCTGTATTAGCAATTACCCATGGGGTAATTCCCCATGCGCATGGGCTATTAGGTCTTAAATCGTGCGCGTGATCCATTGAAACCCTCTAGAACGGGGTCTCCAGGCGGGATCTGCTTCATGGACTCTTTGACCAGGTGCTCCATGGCCTGGGAGTAGCCCGCGAGCTGGCGCAGGGATTCCCTGAGTTCCATCGGCTTGTGGTCCTTGGCAATCGCCAGCATCAGGTGCGCGAGAGGTGCCAGCGAGGAGGGGAGGGCGTAGAGATTCGCGCCCATGAGGCTGCTCAGGCACTCCTCGCTCATGCCGGTCTCGGTCTCGCTGCGCGTCATGTTGCTCGCGGTCAGCAGCAGGAGGCCAACACCTTTGGCCGTGCAGAAGGTGTTCACCTGGTCGGTGAGACGGTCGAGTTCGGCGCGGTCTTCATCACTGAGTGGGGCGCAGCGGTAGCGGCGCTCGGTGCTTTCGTGGGAGTCGATCAGGGGGATCTCGAAGCCGAGCATGGCCGCTGCCTGGGTGCAAAACTCCAGCTGGGAGGGGACGTCGCCGCGCTCGATGCGCGCCCAGTGCTCGGGGTCGATCCGGACAGAGTAGGGCGGTTGGCCGATCTTTTCGGCGCACTCGCGGATAGTCATGCCCTGGCTCGCGCGGGCCTCCTGGATGCGCTGGATCAGCGCGGGGGTATCGATTGCCTTCATGGTGATGTCCTTGTGTTTCTATTTATGGGTGGTGCTATCGGGTGTAGACCGGTACCGGGTCGCCGTCTCGCTCGCGGCTGCGCCAGTGGGTGGCCTGGTCCTTGACGATGACCAGGTCGTTACGGCCGCCGGCGGCAGCGCCCAGGTGGAAGTTTTTCAGCTCCTTGGCATTGACCCAGCCGAGGAGGGTAGGGGCGTCGGCCAGGGGTAGCGGATGGATGGCGAAGCCCATGCCGCCGGCTGCGATCTCGCCGCCAGGGTGAGCCTTGCGCCAGGCATCGAGCCGTTCATAGGCGGCATCGCGCTCGGCGTCGGTGGCATCATCCCCCCACCAGCCAGGGTGAGTGGCATGGTAGGCCTCCAACTCGGCGTGCCACTGCTTGGCCCGCGCTTCATCCAGGAACGCCTGCAGTAGATTCGGCGTTTCGTAGTCGGTGGTAGCCATCACCAGGTGGACGCACAGCTGATCGGGGGAGGGTGCGCTCATGCCGGCGTCCCCCAGGCCGAGACATCCAGCCACTCGACTGGCCCCGTGACGAAGCCCCGGCAGCGCTCGGCATCGATACCGCACGGATGCTTGGCCACCCAGTTCGTCAGGGCGGTACGCGCGGCCTGCAGCTCGATCGGCCCCAGTTTCTGCCACTCAGGTTGCTCGGGCTTCTGGTCGTGGTGCGCCTGCATGGCGGCGCGGACCCGCTCGGCCGTGTCCGGCTTCGGGTACCAGCCGAGCAGCTGCTGGTGGGTATCGAACTCGGCCGACACCACATAGATCGGGACACCTGGCTCGATGGCGGCAACGCTCGGTGGCTCACTGGCCGGCTCTTTCGGCGGGAAGGGCTCGACCTTGAAGCCATGGTAGTTGATCGCCAGGTAGCCGCCCGGATGGTTTTCGATCCAGTCCTGCAGCCTGCGCCATGCCTCGGTATCGCTGCGCTCGGCCGCCGGCGGCCTGGCCTTCTGATAGGCGTTCAGCTCCTCGCAATGCTCGAACGCGCGGGCCTCGGTACCGATCAGCAGGGCGAACTTGAAGTCCTCACCGCCGTGGCCAACCACCACATAGAGTGGATCATCCGGTGCTGCGGTGGCGGTGCTCATGCTTGCCCGTCCTGGTTGGCGGCGCCCATCCAGGGGACCGAGTGGGAGATAAAGCCCCGGCAGGCGTCATGGTCCTTGCCGGCGGGATGGTTGGCGACCCAGGTGTCCCAGGGCGCGCGCGACCGCGCCACCTCGGCTTCGGTCATCGACATCCAGAGCGGCTGGGCTGGCTTGGCCTGGTGATACTTGTTCGCTTCGTTGCGAAAGTGCTCGGCCTCGGCCTCATTGGCAAAAGCACCGATCAGGCGCTGGCCGGTACCGATCAGGGCCGCGACGATGTAGACCTCGCCCGTGGGTGTGCGTGGAGCGCTGTTTGTCGTCATCGGTTTCTGTTCCTCAGGGGTGCGTTCAATGGTGCCGGTCATGGCAGCTTGTCCAGGGTGGCGAGCTTGGCGGCGTTCAGGAACGGCAGCGACAGCCGCTCGAAGCCGGCCACGTCATAGGAGCGGTTGTCGCCGACCGGGTGGTGCAGCCTCCACATCCGCAGTTGCTCACGCCGCTTAAAGGCTCCCTCGACGTCCTCGCCGATGTTGCCAATCTGCGGCTGCTGGTCGTGGTAGTGCTGCAGCTTGGCTACCGCCTCATCGGCGATCTCTTCGCTGTCAGCGAACCAGAGCGTGATCAGCTGGCCATTGGCGTGCCGCATGCACACGGCATGGCCAAAGCGCAGCCCGTTGCTTGATCCGTTGCCTTGTGTCATCGTTTGCATCCCTCCTGCTGTACCTCTGTGTCGAAAAACCTTCCCGGTGCGCCTCTTGGCCTCACGGGATCAGTGCGCCCGGTGTGATTTAACATAACCGTTGTTATGCGAAGTCAAGCCCCAGCCGGGCAGGGCTCCAGGACGCCGATTTCACGTTAGAGCGCGTGCTCCGGTTCAAGTAGCAGGCCTCGTCAGTCGTGAGCGTCGCCGCGCTGATCCCGAACTAGATCCAGCTCGATCGCAACCAGGTCCATCGCATCGGCCAGGTCGCGTAGGGCCGGCGAAGGAAGCTCCTTGGCATGCTCAACCACCTTGGCCATCAAACGAACCAGCTGTTCAAGTTCTTCCTCGGTCACTGCACAACCTCCTGTTCGATGCCGCCGGCGCCGGCGGTGGTGCCCCAACAGGGCGGGTTCGGGTTAGGCCTCGCGCAAGGCGCGAACTACCGTGGCCAGGCGCTCCAGCTCGGCAGCGTTGCGGGCTTCCAGTGTCATCGTCTCGGCCGGGAACAACTCCTTGGCCGCATGGCAGACCAGTTTGCGGGCATCGGCCAGCTGGTCGGTCAGTTGGTCGGTGAGCTTGCCCGCCGCCTGCGCCTTGTAATAGGCCCTCTCGGTCGTGCGCAGGTAGATGACGTGGGCGGCGAGCCCTTCGAGAATCGTTTCTTCGTCCATGGTGTGTCCTTGAGCCGGCGGCGCCGGCGGGGGGTGCCCCTCGGGGCGAGTTCCTATCGGGGTGCAAAGCCAGCGCCGGCAAGCGCCCGCTGCAGCTTGGCAACCGCATCACTGATCAAGTAGGCCTCGTCCTCACTAGCCGCATTAGCGCGAAACTCGCTATGACCGACCCGCTTCACGAACTGGGCCAGTGCGTTCGCTTCGGCGTGGGTCAGCAGTTCGCCGGCAGTGCGTCGCTGGGTGTTTGGCTCGGATCCGTTGTCGGTGATGCAAAGCTCTACTTGCATGGCTGGTCTCCAGGATTGCCGGCAACCCGGCATGATGTGTGGCTTTTGCCTTAGGCGCGCCGGTAGCGCCCTTCCTTGCTCTTGCTCACGTCCACCAGGCCAAGCTCATCGGCCTTTTTCGCCACCTCGATGCCAAAGCTGATCTTTTCGCCGTGCTTGAGCGTCTGCCAGGCGTCCTCGCCCACGATCTGGCGCACGGTAAAGTCGCTGCCCATGGGGAGCGAGGGGATACGCTGTTCCAGGGTGCGCCACACCTGGTGGTAAGGCGCCTCGGTGGTTTCGACGTGCTGGGTCAGCACAGCCAGGATGGCGGCCTGCGGATCCGACTGGGTGCTGGCCCAGTTGGCAACCATCGGCGGTAGGGTCAGGGAAAGATTCACGGGTGTCGCTCCAGGTCTTTGGACGTTTCCATAAGGTCGCTTGACCTTGGGTTATAGTCAATATGTTTGTGCAACTTCCTAAGACCTCAAGCACTTCCATCTGGCAACGCCCTACTCGGTCAGGTAGTCATCGGGCAGCACCCGCAACGTTTTCAGCGCCTGGTCGTAGCCGTCACCCCAATTGATCGCCTCGGCACTGTTCTTGTCATGCGGGCACCCTGCGCCCAGGCCGTCCATCTGCGCCAGATAGCCCTCAACCCAGGCGCGAGGCCGATACCGACCGACACCGGTGCGCCAGCTGTCTTGTGTATCGGGCATCGATCTGGCTCCTCTTGGCCGAACTTCCGGGCTGTACTACTGTTTATAGATACAGCACTTTTCAGGAAAATTCCCCATGTATCTCTGCCACACGCTCATCGAGCAGACTGACGGCCAGAACAGCATGTTGGGCGAGGAGCCTGTAGACGAGATCGAGCGTCTGCAAATCGCGCTGCTCAACCGCACTGCTCTGGTGGCGCACCTGTCGCGCGAATGTGAGGATGCCCAGCTCAAGGCAAATGACTTGCTTGCCTGGGTGAAGCGCCTGCTCGCCGAGAATCGCCAGTACCGGCAGGCCCTGGGTCTGGAGTCGCTGGATCCGCCGCACCTGCCGCCGCGCTACCCGGACAGCGCCCTGGCCAAGGCCTTGGGCGCCACTCGGTCGCCGATCGCCTTCGATCCGAACGACGATAACCAGGCGCGCACCACGCCCCAGCTGCCGCTGATACCGACGGTCAAATAGGCTACGGGCGGTTGTCGTGGCCGCAGTGCTCGCAATCCGCGAGGTACTGCTGGGGGTGGTAGATGAAGCGGCCACAGCCGGTGCAGTTCATGCGATCGGGTTTTGGCTTGCGCGGCTTCTGCAGCACGATGCCGGTACCTCGCAGCGCCTGGGCGAGCTGCACGTTCTGACGGTAGACCAGGCGCCGGGCTTTCGTCTCTATATAAAGGAGGGGCCAGGCGATAAACCCCTGGTCGTAACCTGCCGAAAGCGTCCTTTCTTCCGTTGCACGAAGCGCGGCATCAAGAAAAGGGCTGTAGTCATCGTCGTCCTGCCACCAAATGAGGTCATTTCCGTTCCAGCGTTTCGGCACCTGGAATACCACCGGCCCGCCCTGGGCGCGGAGCGGCGCGGCCTCCTCCTGCCGGACGTACTGGCAGTCAACGCCCCGGTGCGCGCGCTGCTCGATGTATGCCGCCGGCCAGGGCACGTCTGTCTCGCGGCAGTCGTGCTGCAGCTGCGCCTTGTCCTGGGTGAACCTCTCGGCCTGGTCGATGTTGGTGGTGTAGCCGCCGCCGAGCGCCCAAAAGGTGAGCCCGTCACCGACGTACGATCGTGAGTCCTGCAGGAGGAACGCCTGCTCGATGTGTGATTGCTGCATGGTGATGTCCTTGATTGTGCGGCTCTAGCGGCCGCCTGAGTGTGAATTCTGCCCGTTTTCAATGGCTCACAGGCATGGTTCAATAGCCATCATGCACTGCATAATGGGCATGAGTAATTTTTCCATGTTTAATTGGAAATTACTAATAACTAATAGATCGCAAGGAATCACCATGGGACAAATCATCATCCTCGGCGGTAACAAGGGGGGCGTGGGCAAGACCACGACGTGCATCCAGCTGTCCGTCCAGCTCGCTCACGCCGGCGCCGACTTTATTGTCGTGAACGCCGACCCGCAGCGCTCGATGGCCAACTTCGTCGAGTACCGGACAGCCAAAGGCGTCACGCCCGAGATCCCGCTGGTAGAGGCCTACCACGACATCTCCACCAAGCTGCACACCCTCGCCAAGAAGTACGAGATCGTGCTGGTGGACGTCGCCGGCCGTAACAGCGCCGAGCTGGTCACCGGCCTGCTGGTAGCTGACCAGGTCATCGCCCCGCACCAGTCCACCCAGGTGGATCTGGACACCCTGCAGGAGCTGGCCACTCAGGTCGCCGCCGCTCGCTTGCGCGGCAACCCGAACCTGCGCGCCCGCTGCTACCAGACGATCACCAGCACCCATCGCCACAAGGGGCCGCAGGAGCGCCAGGATTTCCTGGACTTCGTCGGCGAGTACGACGTGCTCGAAGCGATGGAGTCGGCCAGCAACTACCGGTCGGCCTACCGCTCCAGTTTTTCCGAGGGCAAGGGCGTGACCGAGCTGAATGACGAGAAGGCAGCGGCCGAGGCGGTAGCCCTGTTCAAGGAGGTATTCGGAGAATGATCAAGCCGAGTGAGCGAAAGGCCATGGCCGCCAAGGCTGCCGAGCGCCAGGCACCGGATCCAGCGGCCGCCCAGGCCATGATCAATGACCTGGCCAGCAAGCCCTATGGGGCAGAGGCTCCAGCGCCCGCCGCTGAGCCCGCTCAGGCCGCCCCTGCTGCCTCGCCAGGTCGTGGCCGCCCCGCTGCAGCGGTACCGCGTCGATCGATCACCCTGAGCCTTCCTGAGCCTATGGTGGAAGCTATCGAGCTGGCAGCGTTCCAGAACAAGCGCGCCAAGACGGGCGAGAAGACCGCGAGCGGTCTGGTGGAGAAGGCCCTGGCCGAAGCGGGATGGCCAGTGGACGTACCGCAGGAATGAAAAGGGGCGCTACGGCGCCCCTTTCGCTTTCAGGTAGTCGATGTACCGCTGAGGGCCACCCAGGGCCTGGGCCATCATCAGCGCCTCATCGGCGGCCGCATTGGCGCTGATACGGCGCTGTTCGGCCTTGGCCAGGGCCGCGACGGTATCGAAGTGGCTCCAGGTCGCCTGACCCGTCACGATCGAGATCGCCGCGCACACGCCCAGGCCAAGCATGGCCAGGCGGTTGCCCGTGGTCGGCGTCATGCGGTACCACCGGTAGCTCAGCAGGCCGAGCACCAGGCCGAGGGCGGTAAAGGCAAGCATGACGTTCACGATCAGGACTCCAGGGCGAACTCGATTCGCCAGCACAGGGGGTTCATGATGGCCTGCCCGTGCGTGCGCCCGAACCGGTCATCCCAGGCGTTCGAGAATAGAGCCCAGCTGGCGTAGCCCTCGCGCGCGATTTCCGACTCGCTGATGTCTTCCAGGTGCTCCTGGGTGACGCTCGCAATCCGGGCCATGCCGACCACGCTGGTTTTGCCGAAGGGCAGCGACTCGATCAGTCCCAGGCGGCTGCCCTGCATCGCCTCGGGGTCAAAATCCAGGTCGCCCGGTACCCGGTGCACGGTCTTGCGCCCCTCGCGCACCGCCTGGGCGAGCGCTGGGGCCAGGGTGATGGTACTCACGGCTCCAGCTCGTCGTCGTCATCATCGAGCGAGTCCAATAGCACCTCGATGTCACTGGCCAACTCCTCCAGGCCGTCACGGGTCTGGCTGCGGCTGCGCGAAGTGTCGCTGTAGTAGCGCTGGATGGCGTCTTTTACCTGTTCCAGGGTCATGGGTGATTCCTCGGTGTGGGGATGCCCGGCGAGCCGGGCTATACGTCAGGCCAGGATCAGCTCGCGGCTGCCGTTGGATTTGATCGGGGTCACGACGCCATCCAGCTCCATCTGCGCGATCATGCCGGCGGCGCGGTTGTAGCCGATCTTGAGCTTGCGCTGCACCGCGCTGATGGATGCGCGCCCGCTCTCGCGGACGAAGGCCACGGCGGCGGGGTACATCGAGTCGCTGGCGTCGCCGAAGCCGGTGCCGACGTCGGTCTCTGCCCCGTCTTCCTGGAAGGCGTCCAGCTGCTCCTCACGCACCTCGCGGCGCGGGCTGGTGACCAGCTCGACAGTCACACGCTCGGCGCGCGGCGCCTGGGTCGTCATCGGGACCATGTCCGGCGCACCGTCCAGCCCCTGCGGGATCTCCTCGCCGCCCAGGGCCTCGACCAGCATCGGCAGGAACTGCTGCAGGGTCATGCACATGAGCACGAAGCTCGCGTCGAACTGGGCGGCCGCATCGTCACCGCCGTCGGAGACCGCCTGGTCCTGCAGCAAATCCTCGAATTTCAGCCGGGTGATCTGCGCCTTGTCGTTGAGCATGAACGACAGCTTGTCTTCCCAGGCCAGCGACAGCTTGCTGACCAGCTTGCCTGCCACCAGGTGGTTCTGGATCTCCTCGCTGGTGAGGTCCTGGCCCGAGGCGACGACCTTGCCGCCCTCCTCGCCCGCATCCACCAGGCTGACCTGGTCCAGGATGTACAGGTGATGGGTGGCGTCACCCGCCTTGACCCAGTCGGTCATGGTGGCCAGCGGCGACTGCTTGACCCCCAGCGGCCGCACCGGCAGCGAGCCCAGGACGTCACGCAGCGTGGACAGCAGATCCTCGGCAACCTTGGCGCTGCTGGCGTCCACCAGGATCAGGCCATCCGCCGGCAGGATCGCGGCGTAGGTGATGCGCAGGCGGGTGAAGGCGCGCGGCAGCAGGGCCTGGACCACCTCGTCCTTGATCTGCTCCTTTTCCTTCTTGTAGACCTTGCGCAGCTGCTGCTTCTCGATCGACTCGACCTTCTCGTCCACGGCGCGCTTGATCACCACCGACGGCAGCAGGCGCTCCTCCTTGCGGGCCGCGACCAGGATGAACCCGTGCGCCTCATGCGCCAGGATCTCGCTGTCCTTGAGTGGGGAGATAAACCCGTAGGTGGACAGCTCCTGGCTGCCACAGGGGCGCGCAGGCTTCGCTTCGAGCGCCGCCTGCAGGGTTTCGGTGTCCAGGTCGATGGCCTGGGTGAGGCGGTAGACCAGCAGGTTCTTAAACCACATCGTAGTTACCCATCCGGAATTCTTTGAGCTGGTCGCTCAACTCGGTTTTCGCCATGCCCAGCAGCTTGCTGACCGCGTTCAGGGAGTGATCCTTGCTGAGCAGGTCGCGGGCGGTGGACAGGCGCGGCCAGGCGGCCATGAAGTCGCGCAGGTACGCCTCATAGCGCAGCGGCACGAAGTTGCCCCAGTTGTGGCGCAGGCTGGTGCTCTGCGAGTAGCCCAGCACGCGGCTGACCTCCTCCATGGGCACGGCGGCGAACAGCGCTTCCACAGCCAGGCGCTGGCGGGCAACTGACTTGCGTGCGCGCGGCTTGGGGTGGCGGCGTTCAGGTAGCGGCACGAACTCGAAGGCGCGGCCGACCTGGATGGGGCCGGCGAAGTCGGCGCGCAGCACCTCCAGGACCGTTTCGGCCTGGCGATGGGCTTCCCAGCTCTTGAGGTCGATGAAGCGATCGATGGACTGCAGACTCATCGGGCTCACCTCAGATCAGCAGCAGCGCCAGGCGGCTGATGGGCGCGAAGGGGATGTCATCGTCGAAGCTGTCGTAGTCGCCCTGGGGCGGCTGCTGCGGGGCCTGCTGGGGGCGCTGTTGCTGACCCTGGGGACGCTGCTGCTGGTTGTTCTGCTGACGCGGTGCGCGCTGGCCGGCGCCGCCGCCCTGCCCCCCTATCCCGGCGCGCAGGTGGCCGAGGCGGCGGGCAACGACGCGAACGGCTGCGCCCTGCGGATCGTCAGCCTGCGCACCGCCGCACCGCCCGCCAAGGTGATCGACTATTAC
>JAAIGE0100105457.1_pt1 | contig 30737 bp, 25 predicted proteins | sample 6487951 | NCBI WGS metagenome assembly JAAIGE01 (sample SAMN13974128, study PRJNA590717) | phyllosphere metagenome | biome: tomato field; feature: multiple bacterial spot infested tomato fields; material: tomato leaves; isolation source: leaves from tomato fields | host: Solanum lycopersicum ...
GAAATCGTAGGCGTTGCCGCCGATATGCGGGCGACGGTCGACCACCAGCACACGCTTGCCGAGGCCGGCGGCCAGCCGTTCGGCCAACACGCTGCCGGCAAATCCTGCGCCGACGATGAGGTAATCGAAACCACGCCGTGCGTTGCCACGCGTGCGACGGGCGGCGAGCGGCGCGGCGGCCGGCGGGGTCATTGCGTCCAAGAAAGCGTCTCCTTCATCAGGTCGTAGGTGTGGTCCCAGGACATATCGCCCAGCACGGCATCGGCGCGGTCGAGCAACTGCGCGCGATCGGCACTGTCCTGCAGTGCGGCTTCGCACGCGGCGACGAACGCGTCGGCGGTCGCGGCAATGCGCACCACGCCGGTGTCGCCATAGGTGCGCACCACATCGTGGATTGGCGTGGACACCACCGGGCAGCCGCCAGCGAGGTATTCGGGTGTCTTGGTCGGGCTGATGAAGCGGGTGGAGGCATTCATCGCAAACGGCATCAACGCCACCTCCCAGCCGGAGAGATAACCAGGCAGTTCGTCGTAGGTCTTGCCGCCCAGATAGTGGATGTTGGTGGCCTGCGGCAGCTCGGCGGGATCGATCTTGACCACCGGGCCAATCATCACCAATTGCCAGTGCGGCCGCTGCGTCGCGATCGCGCGTAGCAGCTCGACGTCGAACCGCTCGTCGATGACACCGTAGAAACCCAGCCGCGGGTGCGCGATGCCGGCCTGGTCGTCAGGCTCCTGCTGCGGCGTGCGCGCGGCGGCGAAGTGCGCCACGTCCACGCTACTGGGGAACGCGTGCGCATTGGCGTGCAACGCGCGCTTGGCCTCCCAAATGCTGTAGCCGCCGGTGAAGACCACATCGGCGCGCTGCAGCAGTGCGCGCTCGCGTTGCACCAGCTCCGGGGGCGCGCCACGAAAGGCCGACAACTCGTCCATGCAGTCGTAGATGACCATGCGCGCACGCAGATGCGCACTGAAGCTCTGGCTCATTGGCGTGTAGTACCACAGCAGCAGGTCGCGTACGCCAAGCTCGGCCAGGTAGCCGTCCAGCAGGCGACGTTGCACCTGCACGGCCTCCTCGCCCCCGCACCCGACGGGCAGGCGCGGCACCAAGACGTGCACGCCGTGCTCTTGGCCACGCACCTCCAGCCAGGGTTCGGCTGCATCGCAGGCGATGGGCTCCTCCCAGAACAGCACATTGGCATCGCGTGCAAAGCGCGACATCAGGTGCTGCGGGCGCTGATAGACAAAACTCCAGCGCAGATGCGACAGACACAACAGTGTGGGCCGCGCCGGATCGAACTGCGGCGTGCTGTCGGATGGAACCGCGCGGCGGGTCTTGCCGATCGCGTATTGGAACTGGCCAGCCCAACTCATGGAATACCCTCGTAGGAAAGAAACGGGTCGTTGCGCATTACGCGCCGGAGAAACCATCGGCGACCGCCAGCGTGCGTACCGGCTCGCTGCGACGGCGCGTGTCCGGACCGGGCGGTCGCCGGCGCGGTGATGTCGGCAGCTCGCGCGCACTTTCGCGTTCGGGCACGGCCGCCGCGGAGCGCGGGCGCGGCAGACGCGAACCGGCGTAGCCATCCGGGTGCATCGATTGCCAGCGCCAGGTATCGCGGCACATGCGGTCCAGGTCGTATTCCGCGGTCCAGCCCAGCAGCCGGTTGGCCAGCGCAGTGCTGGCGAAGTACACCGCCACGTCGCCACCGCGACGTGGCGCGATGCTCAGCGGAATGCGCCTGCCACTGGCGCGCGCGAACGCGGCCGCCACCTCGCGCACGCTGTAGCCGCGCCCGGTGCCCAGATTGACCACCAGGCCCTTGCGCTCGCGCTGCAGGTAATCGATGGCATCCACATGCGCGCGCGCCAGATCCATCACATGCAGATAGTCGCGCACGCCGGTACCGTCGTCGGTGGGGTAGTCGTCGCCGAAGACCTGCAATGCCGCGCGACGCCCCACTGCCACCTGCGCGATGTAGGGCATCAGGTTGTTCGGTACGCCTCGCGGATCTTCGCCCAGATACCCGCTGGGGTGCGCACCCACCGGGTTGAAGTAGCGCAGCAACGCCGCATTGAAATCCGGCCACGCGGCGCTGAGGTCGCCGATCATTTCTTCCATCATCAGCTTGGTGCGCCCGTAGGGGTTGATCGCCTTCAGCGGCGCGCTTTCGTCGATCGGGCTGCGGTTGGCGTCGCCATACACGGTGGCCGACGAGCTGAACACCAGGTTGCACACCTTGGCAGTCCGCATCGCGCGTAGCAGCGCCAGCGTGCCGGTGACGTTGTTGTTGAAGTACAGCAGCGGCTCGCGCACCGATTCGCCAACGGCCTTGAGTGCGGCAAAATGCAGGACGGCGTCGATGCGCTCGCTGATCAACAAGTCGGCAAGCTCGGGCGCACGCACATCCATGCGATGAAACTCCGGGCGGAACCCCATCAGATGCTGCAGATGGTCGAGCACGCGCTCGGAGGAGTTGCTCAAATTATCGACAATGCACACGTCATGACCGCGCCGCGCCAGTTCCACGCAGGTGTGTGAGCCGATATAGCCGGTGCCGCCGGTGACCAGAATTCGCATTGTTGTCTGCCTTATGGGGGCGCTACTGCGCTGGCCTGCCAATGGCGCGGATGCATCAGCTCGCATGCGTCGATGCATGGGGGCGATGTCGTTGCGCCAGCAGTGGGTTCGCGCCTGCGCCACGCAGGCGTGGCGGGCAGCACTGTTTGGAGAGGTGTGGTGCATCACGTTCCAACGCCACCTACGGTAGGAGGCCGACCGTGAGAGCAATCGCAGGAACGGGTGGGTGCCACGCGAGCGCAACGTTGACCGGAAACTCACCTTGGCTGTGCGTTTTTTGCGCGCTGTCGCAATGCGCCCGAACGACTGCACGGGCAAGCAGACGCGAGGAGGCATGCGCTGGTGAGCGCTGAGCGTTCACCTAAAAGATTGAGCCAATAAAAAGCCCGCGTCGCTCGATCAGCGACGCGGGCGTGGCAACAATGCGACGGCGTTACAGCGTGACTGCGCCGCCAGAGATGGTCAGCAAGGTGCCCGATGTGTAACTGGCCGTGTCGGCCGCCAGCATCACGTAAGCCGATGCCAGCTCGACCGGCTGACCTGGGCGCCCCATGGGCGTCTGCCCGCCGAAGTTTTCCACCGACTCTTCATCCATGCCGGAGGGAATGAAGGGTGTCCAGATCGGGCCCGGCAGGACCGCATTGACGCGGATGTTCTTCTCCGCCAGCACGCCGGCCAGGCCGATGGTGAGGTTGGCCAGCGCACCCTTGGTCGCGGCGTAGGGCAGGATGTTGGGCGTGGGTTTCTTCGATTGCACCGAGGCGGTATTGATGATGGAGCCGCCATCGGTCATCAACGGTACCGACAGGCGTACCAGATTGAAGGCCGCATGCACGTTGGTGTCGAAGGTCTTGCGCCATTCGTCCAGGGTGATGTCTTCGAAGGTCTCGAAGTACTTCTGGTAACCGGCGTTGTTGACCAGGATATCCAGGCCGCCCAGCGTGCTGTTGACCTTGTCGATCAAGGCCGCTGCCTGGCCGGGGTCGCTGATGTCGCATCCCACCAGCAGCGCCTTGACGCCGGCCTTTTCGATCAGCGCGCCAATGCGCGCTGCATCTTCCTGCTCGTCGGGAAGGAAGGCGATGGCCACGTCTGCGCCTTCGCGTGCATAGGCGATGGCAACCGCAGCGCCGATGCCGCTGTCGCCACCGGTAATCAATGCGCGCTTGCCCTTCAACTGGCCGTGGCCAACGTAGCTGTCTTCGCCATGGTCCGGGCGCGGGTCCATCTTCTCGGTGCGTCCGGGAAAGCTCTGCTGCTGTGGCTTGAAGGGGGGGCGTGGATAGTTGGGTACGGGCATCGTGGTCTCCTGGCAGTGGAAGTCGTTGGTTGCACGCCAGTGTGGTCGCGCAAACGTAAACGTCCGGGCTAAACGATGTGCGCGTGGTGTGTTGCGGGTTGCGCCCTGTGCGTGGCAGTCACCCATCGCGCGGCATGCGGAACAGCGCGGTTGCACGCAAACTTCATGCGGTTTTGCCCAGGACGCTCGATACTGCGCGCATCGTCAGGAGGTCATCCATGTTCTTGCGTCGTAACGGGCTGTCGTTGTGTCTGCTTGCGTTGACCATCTTCTTCATCGGTTGCCAGATCTATGCCGGGTTGCATGCATACAACGACGAATTGCGCGAGCAGGGGCAGCCGACGCTGCTGCTGTCTGCGTATCTGCACAGCCCGCATTTCATGTCGGCACTGTTCGAAAACTGGGAGAGCGAGTTCCTGCAGATGGGCATGTACGTGTTGCTCACCGTGAAGTTGCGGCAGGTGGGCTCTGCCGAATCGCGCCCGCTCGATCCGGCTGAAGAAAGCGTTGAGATCAAGCCTGGCACCACGCCCTGGCCGGTGCGTGCCGGCGGGATATGGCGACGGCTGTACGACCATTCGCTGGCCATCGCGTTCGGAGCGCTGTTCCTGATGAGCTTTGCGCTGCATCTGGTCGGCAGTTGGCGACTGGAGGTGGTGGAACGTGCGCAGAAGGGCTTGCCGCCCATCACGGTCTTGGAGCATTTCACCAGCGCAGCGTTCTGGTTCGAATCGATGCAGAACTGGCAGAGCGAGTTCCTGGCGGTGTTCTCGCTGGTGGTGTTGACTATCTGGTTGCGGCAGAAGGATTCGCCGCAGTCCAAGCCGGTCGAGGCGCCGCATTCGCAGACCGGCGGGTAACGCGGCTTGAGCCCTTTGCGAAGCGGCGAAGGGTACGCAGCCGGAGCCTGTGCTCTCCGGTGCGGGGAGTGCATTGCCACACGCACTTCACGCCACCACCGGGCTTCGTTCACCACCTCGCAATGCCTGCGCGCCTAGCGTTGGGTCATGACGACCACGCAGGAGATGAGCATGGGCAGCGAATCGAAAAAGCCATGGGGCCCGGAAGACGATCAGAAAAAGCCGTTTACGCCACAGGAGCGTCGCAACGAGGATGTCGCATGGAAGGTGCACGACATGCCCGACGAAGATCCCGAGATCAACAAGGCCGACCCCGAACACGACTACGAACGGCCGGACGGCTCGGAAAAACGCTGAAGCACACCGCCCGTATCGCCAAAGCGCCCGCAACGCGGGCGCTGTTGGGTTGTCTGAAGACATCTGCCGCAACGCCTCGCATGGTGCACACGCCTGCGTGCCGCACTCTCGCTCAGTGATGATGGTGATAGCCCACATCGGCGGTGATCTTGCCGCGGAACACGCGGTACGACCACACCGTATAACCGAGCACCAGTGGCAGCAGTACCACCAGGCCCACCATCGGAAAGATTTGCGAAGAGGGTGGCGAGGCCGCCTGCCAGATCGTGTAGCTCGGTGGCACCAGATACGGCCACATGCCCAACACCAGGCCGATGAAGCCCAACACGAAGATCGCCAGCGTCAACAGGAAGGGCCATGCGTCGCTGCGCGAGCTGTCGCTGTTGCGCCAGAGCGCAAGCGCTACGGCTGCGGTCATCAGCGGAATCGGCGACAGCCACCAGAAATTGCCATGTTCGAACCAGCGCGCCATCACATGCGAGCTCAGGAACGGCAGCCACACGCTGACCAGCACGACGAAGGTGACCACCACGCCCACCAGCGGCTTGGTCAATTGCCGCGCCAAGGTATGGGTGCGCCCATCGGTCTTGAGGATCAGCCAGGTGCTGCCGAGCAGCGCATAGCCGAACACCAGCGCAGCACCGGTGAGGATGGTGAACGGGCTGAACCAGCCGAACACGCCGCCGGTGTAGCGCCCGTTGTCCAATGGCATGCCTTCCACCAGCGCGCCGAGGATGATGCCTTGCGCGAAGGCGGTCAGGATCGAGCCGGCGATGAACGATAACGTCCACAATCGACGCGAGCGCTGCGCCTTGAAACGGAATTCGAACGCCACCCCACGAAACACCAGCGCCATCACCATCAACAGCACCGGCAGATATAGGCCGGACAGGATCACCGCATACGCCGTGGGAAACGCAGCGAACAGGCCGGCGCCGCCAAGCACCAGCCAGGTTTCGTTGCCGTCCCAGATGGGCGCGGCGGTGTTCATCATCAGGTCCACTTCCTGTTCGTCGCGCGCGAAGGGCGCCAGCATGCCCAGCCCGAGCACGAAGCCGTCCAGCACCACGTACATCAGCACGCCGAAACCGATCACGCCAAACCACACCACCGGCAACCAGTAGTTCAGTTCCATGGCGTGTTCTCCTGTTCCAGTGATGTATCTGCCGCGGACAGCGGGCGTGCCGGCGTGTGTTCGCCGCCGGCCACATCCGGCCCGTCGCGGCTGGGTTGCGGCCCGGCACGGACCAGCTTGGTCAGATAAAAGATTCCGAAGCCGAATACGAACGCATAGCCCAGCAGATACACCAGCAGCGAGACCGCCACTGTCGCAGTCGATTGCGGGCCCACCGCATCGGCAGTACGCAACAGCCCGTACACCACCCACGGCTGGCGCCCGATCTCGGTGACGAACCAGCCAGCCACCAGCGCCATGAATCCAGCCGGCAGCATGAGGTTCCAGGCCAGGATCAGCGGCCTGGCATGCAGGCGTCCACGCCACCAGGCAATGGCCGAGATCCACGCCAGCAACAGCATCGCCATCCCCAGGCCCACCATGATGCGGAAGGCAAAGAACACCGGAGCCACCGGCGGGCGTTGATCGCGCGGCACCGACGTCAGCGGCGTAATGTCGCCGTCTGCACTGTGGGTCAGGATCAGGCTGCCCAGGCGCGGGATGGCCACCTCATAGTCGTTGCGCTCGGCCTGTGCGTTGGGCAGCGCAAACACCACCAACGGCACGCCGGCGCCATCGCTTTCGCTGTGCCAGTGCGCCTCCATCGCGGCGACCTTGAGCGGTTGATGCTCCAATGTGTTGAGCCCGTGCTGGTCGCCTACCAGGACCTGGATGGGCAACACGATGGCGGCAAATGCCACCGACAAGCGCAACATGCGGGCGCCGGCATCCACATGCAGCCCTTTGCGCAGGTAGTAAGCGCCGACGCCGCCAACCACAAAGCAGGTGGTGATGAACGAACCCAGCGCCATATGGACCAGGCGATACGGAAACGACGGGTTAAAGATGATCTGCAGCCAGCTGACCGGCTGCACGATGCCGTTGACCATCGCGTAGCCACGCGGGGTGTGCAGCCAGCTGTTGGACGACAAGATCCAGAACGTGGACACCAGCGTGCCGATCGCCACCATGCAGGTGGCGAAAAAGTGCAGGCGTTCGGAGACCCGGCCCCAGCCGAACAGCATTACCCCCAGGAAGCTGGCTTCCAGGAAGAAGGCAGTGAGCACTTCATAGCTCAGCAGCGGGCCGATCACGCTGCCGGCAATGCGGCTCAGCTCGGGCCAGTTGGCGCCGAACTGGAAGGCCATGACGATACCGCTGACCACGCCCATGCCGAAAGACACCGCAAAGATCCGCAACCAGAAGAAGTACAGCCGCTTCCAGGCCTCTTCGTGCGTGCGCAGCCAACGCCATTCCAGAAACCCGAGCAGGTTCGCCAGGCCGATGGTGAAGGCCGGAAACAGCACATGGAACGAAATGACGAAGGCGAACTGGATACGGGACAGCAGCAGCGCTTCCACAGGTTTCTCCTATGCCTGGCGGTATGCGGCGGCGCCGACACCACGGCCGCGGCATGCGGCGCAGGCCGGGCAAGCGCAGCTGGCACCTGCAGCGTGCGCGAACAACGGGCACCTGGGCACGCATGCCGCCACCGCGTGCAGACGCGTGGTGCCAATGACAAGCCTGCGCCCATCACGCGCGAAAAAGAGTGAACTGACGCACCGTGCGATACCTTGCAGGCCCGAAGAGCCCCTTCCGAGCACGGCAGGCGTGCACCGCACTAATCAAGCGGGCCCAACCTGTAGCTGCATCACGCCTGGCGGAGGTGGCGCAGGCAACGCGGCGCCAGCCAATCGGCGAGCACGGCATTCATCGAGCCGGGAGTCAGGCACAGCGCATCGCGCACGGCCTTGACCGCTTCTGCATCGGTCAGGTCGGGGCGTGCGTTGTATGCCGCGCAGACCGCCCGGATCGTGCCTTCGGGAATGCCGTCGAAGGCGTGATAGCCAAGCTGGCCCCGGCGGTGCTCGCCACGCCAGTACTCCAATTCGGTTTGCACATCGGCCTGCACGGGCGCCGAGACTGCGTGCATGGGACACCTCGCTCGCTGGATCGAGCGAGTGTTCGCCGCACCGTGGAAGGAACGCGTGAGCGCGTTGTGCACGCCCTCTCCACGAGCGGTGCGTAGGCTGTGGGTAACCCAGTGGACCCGATGCGGTTTCCTGACGGGTTCATGCGGCGCCATGGTGGCGTCGGCTTACGTCAGCCCCGGCTGATATCCTGGCTCCGATGCAGGCACGCAAGCGAGCTCAGCCAGCGCTCGATCAAGACGGCACCCGTTGTTGGACTTGCGCGGCGGCCCTGGCAAACCTTGCTCTCCTTGGCGTTTCGGCGTTCTCGAAGCGGCGACCGACCCAGAGCGTGACGCTTGGCACTGGCGCAATCGAGCGCTTCCATGCGTACTTCGCCCACAGCCGTCAGGGCGGGCTCGACCGGGGGAGGAGCGCCGCACCATCCACAGAACGTGGCGGCAGCAGGCAATTTCCGATGTGGTGTGCAGCGCATTTCGCGCGGCCGTCACAATTCTCAACTGAACATGTATCAGTCATTGCGGACAGAAGCGCTCATGGACCGTCTTTCCTGCGCCATCATCGACGACGACGTGGAGTTTTGCGATCAGGTGGTTGAACTCGCCACCGATAGCGGCTTCCGTGCCAAGGGCATCCACACCCTTGGCGAAGCCAGCCGCTGGCTGGACAGCAACTTTCCCGACCTGTTGGTGGTGGATGTTGGCCTGCCGGACGGCAGCGGTTTCGACCTGATCGAGCGGCTCGACCCGGACCACACCCCGCAGATCGTCGTGGTCTCGGGCGATTACGCGCGCGAAACCCAGGGTCGGGCGCAGCAGTTCGGGGTCAGCGAATTCCTGACCAAGCCGTTCGCGCCCGAACGCCTGGAGCGGGTGCTCGGGGGATTGCGCGAAGCGCAGCAGGGCAACCTGGGCATCGTTGGCAACAGCGACAGCATCGTCATGCTGCGCAAGGACATCGTGCGCGTGGCGCCGACCGATCTGAATGTACTGGTGACCGGCGAAACCGGTACCGGCAAGGATCTGGTGGCGCGCGCCATCCACCGTGTGTCCGGTCGCCGCGGCCGTTTCGTGCCGGTCAACTGCGGTGCCATTCCGGAAGAGTTGCTGGCCAGCCAGTTGTTCGGCCACGAGCGCGGCAGCTTCACCGGCGCCGACCGTCGGCATGCCGGATTCCTGGAGCAGGCCGCAGGCGGCACGCTGTTCCTGGATGAAATCGGCGAGATGCCCAAGCGGCTGCAGGTGTATCTGCTGCGGGTGATCGAATCGCGCAGCTTCATGCGCGTGGGCGGCAACGAGGAAATCGCACTGGATGCGCGCGTGGTGGCAGCCACCCACCAGCACGTGCAGCGCGAGCAGGCGGTGCTGCGTGAAGACCTGTTCTACCGTCTCAATGAATACCCGATCCAGGTGCCGCCGCTGCGCGAGCGCCGCGGCGATGCGCGCCTGCTTGGCTTACGCGTGATCGACGAGCTCAACGTCAAGTATGGCAAGCGCAAGTTGCCGACCAAGTCGTTGCTGCGCTACCTGGCATACCATGCCTGGCCAGGCAACGTGCGCGAACTGCGCTCGTTCATCCACTACCTGTATCTGCGCTCCGATGGCGATCTGTTGAGCGCCCCGGATGTGGAGCAGACCGTGCCGCAGGCCGACCAGGACGGCTTGCTGATTCCTGCCGGCTGGACCATGCGTCAGGCCGAAGACGCGATGATCGAATCGGCACTGGCGCGCACCCGCTTCAACAAGAAGGCCGCCGCACGCGAACTGGGCATCAGCGTGCGCACCTTGCACAACCGTCTCAGCGACAAGGGTGCGGAGTGAGCGAGGCACCGCGTGGGCAGCGGCGTGAACTGCTGCACCAGTTGCGCAACCGGCTCAACGTGATGGGTTTTGCGTTGTATGCGTTGCGCAACGAAACGTCCAAGCCGCTGGAGACGCTGCGCACGGCGCATCAGTCCGCCGTTGAACTGCTCAACCAGCTTGGCGAGCAGGAGCGCGCCTTGCAGCAGCCCGGCGTGGAACCGGGCGAGAGCGCCCAGCCCGCCTGCACCGATCAGTGATCGGCCAGCTCGGTCTGGTGGCTGAGCAAGCTGGTGATCGTGCGCGGGTTGTAGGGCTTCATGCAGTACGACAGATGCGCAAAGCGCTGCGGCAGCGTATAGCGGTCGTAGCCGGAGCAGAAGGAAAACGGCACGCCCCGCTCCATCAATGCATCGGCGACCGGAAACACCGCCTGGCCGCGCACGTTGACATCCAGCAAGGCACCATCGATGGCCTGACCTGACGCTACCAGCGAAAGCGCGTCAGGCACACTGCCGACCGGCCCCACCACGTTGATGCCAGCTTCCACCAACAAGTCGTTGAGCGATTCGGCCAGCAAGTAATCGTCCTCGACAACAAGAATGCGGCGGCCGGCAAGTGCAGTGTCGTGCATGACAGGCTCCAAAGCAGTGGCGTTTCGGACAACACGCGTGCGCATGGTGCTCGCACTGCAGGTTAACGCCGCGCGCAAGCAGACGCTTCCAGGACCGGTCTCTGCAATGTGCGCACGCGATGACGCATGTGCTGCATGGTAGTCCGCCGCGCTTTACGCGATCATGGCCGATTGCGCTTGAATCCAGCATTGCAACGATAGTGCCGCCATGACCGACGACGAAACTTCCAACAACGACATCGCTACGGATGCGAACACGCAGCCGCCCTTGTTCGTGCTTGGCGTGGGCGCCGCCGGCATGGACGCCGATCGCCTGGCAGAATTGCTCGATGCGATTGCTGGCGCGTCGAATCTGGCCATCATGCTGCTGTTGCGCGACCGCCAATTATTGGATGAGGCACGCCTGCGCGAACTGCTTGGCAGTCAGGCCACCCTGCTGTCGGTACCCAGCGATGGCGACCGGCTGCAACCGGGGCGCTTCTATCTGCCGCCGGCCGATACGGTCGTCACGCTGGAGGAAGGGCGCATCCGTCTGCGCGCCTTGCCCGGTGGGGAGAGCGACCACGGGTTGATCGATAGCTTCTTCGTCTCGATGGCGCACGATCAGGACGGCAATGTGATCGGCCTGATCGTGGGGCGCTTCGACGGCGACGGCACGCTGGGGACCGCGGCGATCCGTGAGTGCGGCGGTCTGGCGCTGGCCGTGGACGATGCCGCACTGCATGGGCTGGACCTGCGCAGCGCCAGCAACCCGGCCGCCATCACCGACGACATCCTGCCCCTGCCACAGATCGCCGCGCGTATCGCGGCGCACATGCAACGCCATCACGGCTACGGTCATCCGGTGCCGACCGGCGTGCGCAATGGCAGCGAGAGCGACAAGCTCAGCCAGGTCGCCGCCATCCTGCGCAATACCACCGGCCACGATTTTCATGGCTACAAACGCGCCACCTTCCTGCGCCGCGTGCAGCGGCGCATGCAGGTCGCGCAGGTGGAAACGCTGGAGCAGTATCTGGAGGTGTTGCGCAATCGTTTCGACGAACCGTTGCAGCTGTTCAACGACCTGCTGATCGGCGTGACCAAGTTCTTTCGCGACCGCCGCGAGTTCGAATTCCTCGAGCAGCAGGTGATTCCGCGCTTGTTCCAGGGCAAGCACACCGGCGACAGCCTGCGCATCTGGGTGCTGGGCTGCTCCACGGGCGAAGAGGCCTATTCGCTGGCGATGCTGCTGCGCGAACACGCCGAAACCCTGGACACCGCGCCACGCATCCAGATCTTCGCCAGCGATATCGACGGGCGCGCACTGGCCACTGCACGGGTGGGGCGCTATGCCTCCAGCATCGTCGGTGAAGTTGCACCCGAACGGCTGCGGCGCTGGTTCGTCAAGGAAGGCGACACCTATGTGGTGAGCAAGGAGCTGCGCGAGCTGTGCGTGTTCTCCCAGCACAGCATCGTCAAGGACCCGCCGTTTTCGCGGCTGGATATGGTGTCGTGCCGCAATCTGCTGATCTATCTGGATGCCGAATTGCAGAATCGGGTGATCCCGATCTTTCATTTCGCCATCCGTCCGGGCGGCTACCTGTTCCTGGGCAATGCCGAAAACGTCTCGCGGCACGCGCAGTTGTTTACGCCGGTCGAGCGCAGCTTCCGGGTCTTCCAGCGCATCGATGCGCAAAGCAACGTGCATGCGACCTTCCCAACCATGCAGCCCGCTGCGGTTGCCAGGGTGCCTGCACCACCGCAGCGGCAGCGCACGTCCAGCAATGCGTTGGTGCGCGCCGGCGAGCGCATCGCCGACCGTTATGCGCCGGCGTATGCGGTGCTGGACGAGCAGTTCGAGGTGCTGCATTTCTCGTCGCAGGCGGGGCGCTTCATCCGTCCTGGCGGCGGCACCCCCAGCCTCAACCTGCTCAACCTGATTCATCGCGATTTGCGCCTGGACTTGCGCAGCGCGCTCAGCCGCGCCGAACGCGACCGCTCACCGGTGCACGTCAAGGGCATCCAGGTGCACGAAGATGCGGCGACCTGGGCGGTGAACCTGTTCGTCGAGCCGACCGCCGACTCGGAGGTGCCGCGCGGCTACGTGGTGCTGTTCCAGGAAGTGGAAGCGCGCGAACCGGTGGAGCTGCCCGCCCCACACGACAGCGTGCACGACGATGGGCATGTGCAAGTGCTGGAGAACGAGCTGCGCATCACCCGCGAGCGCCTGCAATCGATGATCGAAGAGCTGGAAAGCACCAACGAGGAGCTCAAGTCTTCCAACGAGGAATACCAGTCGCTCAACGAAGAACTGCAGAGCGCCAACGAGGAGCTTGAAACCTCCAAGGAAGAGCTGCAATCGGTCAACGAGGAAGTGACCACCGTCAACGGTGAGCTGGCCCATCGCGTGCAGGAGCTGGCGCATGCCAACAGCGATCTGAAGAACCTGCTGGAAAGCACCCAGATCGCTACCGTGTTTTTGGACAACGAATTGCGCGTCACCAACTTCACGCCGGCCGTCACCGACATCCTGCCGCTGGTGGAAAGCGATATCCATCGCCCGATCAGCCACATCAAGCTGCATGTGGATTACGACGAACTGCAAGACGATGCGCGCCGGGTGATCCGCACCCTGGCGGTGCTCGATCGCGAGGTCGAAAACCCCACCACGCATGCGCGCTACATGGTGCGCGTGCTGCCGTATCGCACCGTGGACAATTTCATCGGTGGTGCGGTGCTGACCTTCATGGACGTCACCCCGCTCACGCGCGCCGAGCGTGCGCTACGCAGCAGCGAGCAACGCCTGCGCACCTTGATGGAAGGCATCCCGCAGCTGGTGTGGCGCTCGCTCGATGGCGGCCGCTGGACCTGGTCCAGCCCGCAATGGTCCAGCTACACCGGCCAGAGCGATGCTGAGAGCCTTGACCTGGGCTGGTTGCAGGCGGTGCACCCGGACGATCGCGAGCTGACCATGAACGCCTGGCTGGGGAGTGCGTCCAGTGGCGGGCTGGATATCGAACACCGCCTTTTCAACGCGGATGAGCAGGGTTATCGCTGGTTTCAAACGCGCAGCGCTCCGGTACGCGACGAACGCGGCCAGGTGCTGGAATGGCTGGGTACCTCCACCGAATCGGACAACCTGCGCCGGCTGCAGGAAGAACAGCGTGTACTGGTGGCCGAGTTGCAGCACCGCACGCGCAATCTGATCACGGTGGTGCAGTCTGTAGCCAAGCAGACTGTACAGACCACCCAAAGCATGCCCGAGTTTGCGGCCAAGTTCGAGGATCGGCTGGCCGCATTGTCGCGCGTGCAGGGGCTGCTGTCGCAATCGGACAATATGCCCACCACCATCGGCGCGTTGTTGCGTATGGAGCTGGATGCGTTGGGGGCAGAGCCGGATCAAAAACGCATCGTGCTGGAAGGTCAGAACGTGGCGCTGCGTAAATCCACCGTGCAGACGCTTGCATTGGCATTGCACGAATTGGCCACCAACGCGGTCAAGCATGGCGCACTGGCGGTGGACACCGGCACCTTGTCGATCCGCTGGGAGGTCGTGTCTGACAGCGAAATACCTGCGCGCCTCAAGCTGTTGTGGATCGAAGAAGGCGCCAACAATCAGCTGCGCGGCGACCGTGATGAAGTCAGCGGCTTCGGTCGCCGCCTGATCGAAAAGGCCTTGCCGTACAGCCATGGCGCGCAGACGCGCTACGAGCTCAGCGATACGCGCCTGGAATGCGAAATCCAGTTGCCGCTCAATCCTGTGAACGGGTGAGTGGACCGTAGACCTCGGGCCTGCATGGACGTGGCCGCTGGGTGAGCAACGTATGCACATGCACCGCCCGCCCACGCCGCGATGCGCAGGTCTGAGTGCCGGGCACGCACGCGCCCTCGCAACGATGAGACTTGCGCGACCATCGAGACGGCTAGTGAAAGAGCGCTGTGCTGCACACAAGACGCCTATGCATTGAGCGTGCCTTTGATAGCAGACTCTGCTGCACGTGCATCTACATCTAGCAATGTAGCGCTGCGTGTACACGCACAGCCCACGGAAAATACTGCGCAATGATGCAGATCCTGCGGCCTATTCGGCTTCCGCTGTGCGTGTAGTGCAACTGAAGTTACTTGAAACTCTTGCAGCACCGAGCTTTGCCGAAGTCAAAAAGTTGGCGCGCATTGTGCGTAACCACTGAGGTCATCGAGATGCACACAGTGGAGTAGTCATGATTACGCGCATTCTTCAGTTGTCCGCCCGCATGGCGAGCAATGCCTGGGTCGAGGTCGGCGTGGGCGCCGATGCCGACATTCTGGTCGCCGACCGTGGCGGCAAACGCGAGGAGCGCGCGACCTTCGGCCGCCGCGCACCGGGGCAGCAGCGTTCGATCCATTTGCAGGAGCCCGGCGGATTGGGCGGCGTGGATCTGGCCATCTGGGAAACCCAACGCTGCGCCATTGCGCTATGCGGTTTCGTCTGCACTGCATCGGCCGACGGCACCACCGCCGCGACCTGGTTGAGCCAGGATGGCAGCGCGGTGTATGCCGCCGGGTTGCGTAACGTGATGGACATCGGCGGACGCCTGCAGATGGGATTCTCGCTGCTCGTCGCCTCATCGGCGAGCATGCCCACCTACCGGCCGCTGTGTATCGACGCGGACCTGAGCAAGTGGCTGCACATGGGCGGCGCCGAAGCCATGCGCCATCTCACGCCCTGGCGGCTGGAACGCTGCGCCGCTGCGGCAGGCGTACGCCCGGAGTGGGCGAGCGAAGGGGCCCCGGCACCGATTGCGCGGGTCTGAGCGCGTGCGCCATGCAGCCAACAAAGAAGGGGCCCAGCGGGCCCCTTCATCGTTTCTGTAGTGTGGGTCGATCCTGATTGCTGCCTGCTAACGATCGCGCCGCGAACAGGTAACCCACCGACGGCAGGCTCGCAATCGATCAGTTGTCTTCTGCTTCCTCGGCGTTGTCGTCCAGGGCGCGTTGCTGCGCGTCGATGTGTTGCTGCTTGCCGTAAGTGCCGCTCTGGCCGAAGTTGGGTTGCGTGCTGCCGTCACGTTCCGGGTGGCCGTCGGGTTCGCCTTCGCCCAAGGTGCCGCCGCGGCCATGACCGCGTTGATGCAACGCTTCCGGCGCGTCGTCACGCGGCGGCAGTGCATCGCGGGTCTGGACGGCCGATGGATCGTTGCGGCCCTGGCCATCCACCGATGCGTCGGTACCGTTCCCGCGATAGGCCGATTGGCGTTCGTCGTGTGTGTCGAGCGTGGATTTTTCGTTCATGGCAACTCCTGTGCAGTGCAATGAAAAAGCCCGGAGCGTACTGGCTCCGGGCTGGTGATGGGTGCAGCTGCACCCATCAGGTCTAACGCTGGATATCGCCGGTGGTGGAACCGGCGCCCGGGCCCGCACCCAGGTCAGCGCCGGTCACGCGGTCCAGCTCGGGATTGGAGAGCAGCCGCTCGGACATGGCATCCAGTGCCGCGGTTTGCGTGGCATCCAGCGCGACCGTGGCAGAGCCGTCGCCACCATCCACGGCGGCCTGCGCCTCGCGGTCGGCCACCACTTCCCACTGCTCGCCGGCATTCCACGGACCGATCATGTCGCCCTCGCCCTGGGAGGTGTTGTAGTACTTGTCGGTGAAGCGCGGATCGCCCGGCAGCTTACCCGGCGGGAAATTCGGCTCGATCGAGTACAAGGCCTTTTCGAACGACTTCTGATGCGCCACTTCGCGCGTCATCAGGAAACGCAAGGCATCCACGATTCCCGGGTCGTCGGTGACGTTGATCAGGCGCTCATACACCAGCTTGGCACGCGCTTCGGCCGCGATATTGGAGCGCATGTCGGCCGTGGGGCAACCGATGCTGTCGACATACGCCGCCGTCCACGGCACGCCGCTGGAATTGACCAGGGCCGGGCCACCGCCATACAGAATCTGTTGGGTATGGCTGGTGCTGTTCTGGGTCATGTTGCGCATGTCCATGGCCTCTTCCATGCCCTCGGAGAGCACCGCCTTGGGCCCCTTGTTGAGCATGGCGATGATCGAGCCGATGATCTCCAGGTGGCTGATCTCTTCGGTGGCGATGTCGAACAGCAGGTCCTTGCGGCCCGGATCGTCTTCGCCCAGTGCCTGGGTGAAATAGCGCATTGCAGCGGCGAGTTCGCCCTGCGGTCCGCCGAACTGTTCCAACATCAGCGTGGCCAGATCGGGATTGGGCTGGGCGACGCGGACGGTGTACATCAAACGCTTGTTGTGCATGAACATGGGTGGTGCTCCATGGCTGACGCCCGGCAACTACGACCACTCAGCGAGCGGGCAGAAACGTGGGGCTTTGGCTTCGGGGGGATGCCCGCAGGGATGCAAGCGACGCAGGACGGCGGCGACCGTCCTGCGCGGTGACTCAGGCGGCCTTGCTGGCCTTGGATGCCTTCTGGTTGCCGCCTTGTTCGGCGAGCAGGGTCAGCTTTTCGTCGGTGGCCTTTTCTTCTTCCAGCGTGGCAAGCAGCAGCGGCAATGCATCGGCATAACCGAGTTGCTTGGCCATGGCGGCAATGGTGCCGTACGAGGCGATTTCGTAATGCTCCACCTTCTGCGCGCCGCCGATCAGTGCAGCGTCGCGCACCGGGCCGGCCTCGATTTCGTCAATGACCTCGCGGCTTTCTTCGACCAGGCCTTCCATCGCAGCGCACTTGATGCGCTTGAGCTTGATGCCCAGTGTCTCCACGACCTGATCGATGCGTTCGATCTGGCCCTGGGTCTCTTCCAGGTGGGTTTCAAAGGCCTGCTTGAGTTTCGGCTCGGTGGCCGCGCGCGCAAGACGCGGCAGCGACTTGGTCAGCTGCTTCTCGGCGCTGTAGATGTCCGACAGTTCGTGGATGAAAAGTTCTTCGACAGTCTTGATCGCCATGTGTGGCTCCTTGGGGTTGGTCAGAGGATGGGTTGCTGCGGTTCGCCATGTTGGTGGCGATGCCTTTAATGAGCTCGCGTTGCACGCCTGCGAACAAGCGCGCCGATGCAGCACGTACGACAACTCCGAAATCGTCGTGGTGCGTGTCACTCGCCTGTAGCACAGGGTCGTGCGCACTGCACCTGACGTTCTTCGAAGTACACCGTGGTCATCGCGTCGATCTCCAGGCAGTACCGCGTGGTCGCTACGCTAGCCCTGCGAGTGTTAGCGGGATTGGTGGAAACGGTGATCCCGATGCGATGGCGAGCTGTGCTGTGATGCAGGCCGCGCTCGCTGCGCCTGCAACGAAGGGGTGCAATGGCGCACCTACTACAGCCATCACCTCGGCGCCGATGCGGCTAGGCTTTGCGCATCGCTGCACTCCAGCATCGATCCACGTCGATGCGGTACAACGGCGATCGAACTTTTGCGAGACCGTGCGATGACGCCGCTGGACAAACCCTTACGTCGCGAACTGCAGATCGGCGATCAGGCATATACCTTGATCATCGATCCTCAAGGCTTGAAGTTGGTCGAGAAAGGCAGGCGCAAAGGCGTGACCTTGCGCTGGGAAGAACTGGTCAGCGGCGACGCTGCGCTGGCCAGTGCATTGCAGGCTTCGCTTGAAGATCGTTAGCGTGGCGGTGCCGGGCAGCGCGTGAAGCGCGAATGGAACCACTGCGCGCACTGCCCGGCGGGTGCGGCTGGTGACCGTGCGGTCGCGCGTCCTCCGCGGTTCGTCTGCGCCGTCCACGCCGACCTGAGGCGTGCTTGATGGTTGTCGACGCTGCGCTTGGCGTGGCTCGACCTTCCAACGACCAGAACAAGTGCAATGGCTGGTTCGGCACGACCACCTGCAATGCCGGCGTCCGGTAGAGGCCATTGCACGTTACTGCCAGCACCGATGCGCTCTGCAATGCACGCAGGCCACCACCGCGCTCGCGTCGCTCAGCGTGTGGCAAACAGCCGCGCCAGTTCGCGCACCGCCGCTTCCGTTGCGGCGCGGTCGGGCATGGCGTCTGCGTTATTGAAGTCGTGTGCGCCTTGCGCCTGCACCAACAACCCGTCGCGTCGCGGCACGACGTTGAGATTGTGGCCGCGCCAGACCAGGCCATAGGTGACTTCCGGCTGCGGGATCAGGCGTGCGGTCTGCCCGCGCACCGGAATCACGCTGTCGTCGCCCAGCAAGGCGCGCGCCCCGTAACCGGTGGCGTTGATCAGGATCTTCTCGCGCAGATCGCCGAATTGGCGCGGATGCTCGAACTCGCGCGTGTAGAGCTCGCCGCCTGCCTGCAGGAAGTCATCCATCAACAAGCGCGCATACGCGCTGAGGTTGAAGGTGAGCTGGCTGTAGCGGCGCACGAACGCCACCGGAAATGGATGATCACCGGGCGCCACCGGCTGCGAGCGCGGGCCCAGATCATCGAGCAGTTCGCGCTCCAGCGGCGGATAGTCCGGCTCATGCGCTTCGGCAGAGGCGACAGGTTGATCGAAGGGCACGTCCGAGAGCACGTAGCCATCGCGCCATTCAATCGGCTCGCCGGGCAGGCCCAGCAAGGTCTGGTAGCGGCGAAACGACGTGCGCGCCATGTCTTCCCAGCGCCTCTTGAAGTCGGCAGTGGCGTGTTCGCTGGTGCACACGCGCGAATCCGGCGACCACACGCCGGTGGCATAGAACGAGCGCACATCCGGCAGGCGCTCGCGCGCGTAGATGCGCACACGCAGGCCGGCGCGTTGCGCCACCAGGGCAGTGGTCAAGCCGATCGCGCCGCAGCCGATCACCGCCAGCGCGCGCGCGGCCGGGTCGGCGGCACGCACCAACCGTAATGCCTGTTCGGCGGCACCCCACGAGAGCGACCACCCGCTGCCGCCATGTCCATAGTTGTGCACCACCGTCTTGCGGCCGATGCGCTCGGCTTCGATCCGCGGCCCCTGCGCGCGGAACGGACGCGTGCACCCGTTGATGGCGATGATGCGATCGACCGAGGGGCGCATCGGCGCCAATGGCGGGGCAGCCGCGAACGGCGCAGGCAGACCACCCGGCAGCGTGACCGGCTGGGTGGCGGGCGGGACGGCGAGCGCCTTGTTCGTTGCTGCCCAGCTCGCGGTGGAGGCGGCCGCCAGCGCAACACCGGCGCTGCGTAGAAAATGACGACGGTGCATGCAACTCCCTTACAAGGTGTGGTGGGTGATGGGGTCGCCATGATGCGGCTCGCCACGCCTGCGCGGAGGCATGCCAAGGCCATCTTCAGATGCTGTCTGCCGCGTGGCAGCAACCGAGCGCGGCATGCGCAGCGCAAGCGTGCATCCAGCATAGCGCGCGCATCTGCCGCGGCCATGGCCCGGCACCAGGGTTTCGCACCGCAATCCTGACGTTTGATGCCGCGCTGGCGGCCATTCGTCGCCCGGGGCTTTCGCAGTGGCGCGCGCCGGCTATGCTCGCTCCCGTCCCATCCCAACGAGCTGCCCACCCGTGTCTGCCAGTGTCTTCCTGATCGTGCGCATCGTGTTCGCCTGGGCCGCCGCGTTGGTGGTGGCAGGGATCATGTGGACGCAGTTGTTCGGCTCCATCGGCCCGATCTTCGCGCTGGCCTGCATGGTCTTGCTGACGCTGGCGTTGATGAGTTCGGTCACCCATGTGCGGCGCGTGCGCCTGATCGCCGATCGGCTGGACCACACCACCTTGTCCACCCGCCAGCGCCGCCAGATCGAAGTACCGCTGGATGTGCAGGCCAGCTTCGCGGTGATGGAAGAGGCGGTGCGTGCGCTACCGCGTGTGCAGGACATCGAATGCGCGCCGGGCAGCCTGCTGATTCGCGCCAAGGTGCGCCGCATCGACCCGTACGCAGGTCGCCAGCCCTCGCGCTGGAACCTGTTCGCGCGCTTTGCCATCACCCACAACCAGATCCTGGCGACGATCGCGCCGGGGCAGGGCACCAGCAGCGTCACCGTGTTGTGCGAGCCCGACGCTGGCGCCTGGGTGGATCTGTTCGCGGTGGACGAAGGCAGCAACTACGAAAACGCCGAGGCGATCAATCGCGCGGTGGTGCGCCGGGTCGGTGAGCAACGTCGTGACGAACAGGCCGCCGCCGAGCAATCGGTCATGGAAAAGGAACTGGCCGTGGCGCGCCTGAATCTGCTGCACGCCCAGGTCGAGCCCCACTTTCTTTACAACACGCTGGCCAGCGCGCAGGTGCTGGCGCGCACCGACCCGCCGCGCGCCGAGATCATGATCGGCCATCTGATCCAGTACCTGCGCAGCTCGCTGCCCAGCGCCGACGGTGCCATCGCCACCCTGGGCGAGGAACTCGAACGCACCCAGGCGTATCTGGAGATCCTGCGCATCCGCATGGGCACGCGGCTGGCCCTGCAGGTGGAAGTGCCCTACGAACTGCGTGCGCTGCCGCTACCGTCGATGATGTTGCAGACCTTGGTGGAAAACGCCATCAAGCACGGGCTGGAAGCCAAGCCCGGTGGCGGCACCGTGTGGATCCTGGCGCGTCGCCACGATGACCATGTCACGCTCACCGTGGCCGACGACGGCCAGGGCTTCAACACGCACAGCCACGGTACCGGCATCGGCTTGAAGAACCTGCGCGAGCGGCTGAAGCTGATTTATGCCGACAAGGCGAGCTTTGCCATCGTGTCCAACTTCCCCAGCGGGGTGGCGGCCACCTTGAGCCTGCCGCTGCCGACGCAGTTGGGTGCCGCGCCACCGCCGCCGTTGCCCGTTGCGGGCGCGCAGGCCGCACACGCCGCACAGGTGCGGGCATGAGCGCGCTGCGCGCCGTGGTGGCCGAAGACGAGGCCTTGCTGCGGCAGTCGTTGCTGACGCTGCTGGCCGAGGTGTGCCCGCAGTTGCAGATCGTGGGCGACTGCGAGGACGGTGCCAGCGCGCTGGAGACCATCGCCGCGCAGCAGCCGGAGGTGGTGTTTCTGGATATCCGCATGCCCGGCCTCACCGGCATCGAGGTGGCGCGTGCGATGCGCGAGGTCAGCCCGCGCAGCCAGGTGGTGTTCGTCACCGCCTACGACCAGTACGCCATCGATGCGTTCGAACACGGCGCAGTGGATTACCTGCTCAAGCCCATCGGCCGCGAGCGGCTGCAGGCCACCTGGCAGCGCGTGCAACAACGCGCTACTGCCGGCCAGCCGGATGGCGCGCTGCTGGAGGCTTTGCTGCAGCGTCTGTCCGCGCGCCCGGTCGCTGCCAGCCACACGCCGCCGCTCGCCTGGCTGACCGCCAGCAGCGGGCGCGAGACGCGCTTGATCGCGCTGGACGAGGTGGCGTATTTCCAGGCCGATCAGAAGTACACCACGGTGATGACTGCGGCCGGCGACGCGGTGTTGCGCACGCCATTGCGCGAACTGCTGGATGTGCTGGACCCGCAGGTGTTCAAACAGATCCACCGCTCGACCATCGTCAACATGAAGGCGGTTGCCTCGGTGGTGCGCGAGGACACCGGCAAGGGCCGGCTGGCGCTGCGCGGCCGCAGCGAAACGCTGACCGTCAGCCAGCCGTTCATGAGCCTGTTCCGCGGCATGTAAGTGCGACCTGCAAGACATCTGGCGTAGTCCCGGATGGATGCGACAGCGCGCATGGAACCTACGTATGCGCGTGAGTGCCACAGCGTTCCGATGACCGACAACCGCTGCCTGACGCGCTGCAGCCTGCTTTGATTCCCCCGTTTGCATCGACTGAAAGGACTGTCTCCATGCGCCTGATCGCCTCCCTGGTGTATTGCCTGCTTGCCCTGGCCGGCTGCCATGAACGCAATGGCACCACCTCGATCACCCGTGCCACCCGCGATGGCGCAAGCACACCGACGTGTGCCCGCAAGACCTTGGACAGCTTTGCGCTGGTGCCAGGGCAAGTGCGCGAAGTGCGCGGCGTTCCCGGCCAGGCGCACACCTGCGTGGAGACCACCGCACCGCAGGCCGATTGCCACGGCTGAGGAAGGCACACGCACGCACCGAGCTGTGGTGGGGCGTGCGTGCGTGTGCATAGGCCACGCGCAGAAGCCTTAGTGCCCATCGCGGGGTGCCTGCGGGTTCCGGGCACCGGCGGCGCCAGCCTGGCGGCTGTGCAGGCACTGCTGGTCGCTGCTGCAGATAACGAGCACTGGCGTGCGTGGATCGGCTGCGCACTGCCGGATCGGCAGGATGTCGGTAGCGACAATCCGGTCATGCCTGAATACGCACTGACGGCAAGCGGTCGCTTCTGCGATCATTACCGGCTTGTTGCCGGTTCACGGCGTCCTCACTGCCAGGCTCCTCATGTCCGAACACTCGCTACGCCGCGACGTTGGCCCTTTCGCCCTCATGCTCACCGGCCTGGGCTCGATCATTGGCTCTGGTTGGCTGTTCGGCGCCTGGCGCGCGGCCGGCCTGGCCGGCCCCGGCGCGATCTGGGCCTGGGTGCTGGGCGCGGCGATCATCACCACCATCGCGCTGTCGTATGCCGAGCTGGGCGCCATGTTCCCAGAGTCCGGCGGCATGGTGCGCTACAGCCACTATTCGCACGGCTCGCTGGTGGGTTTCATTGCCGGCTGGGCCAACTGGATCGCCATCGTCTCGGTGATCCCGGTCGAGGCCGAGGCCTCGGTGCAGTACATGGCGTCCTGGCCATGGGCCTGGGCGCAGGGCTTGTATGTGCAGGCGCCTGGTGGGGCAGGCGAGCTCTCTGTGCCCGGCCTGCTGATTTCCGCGGTGCTGGTGCTGGTGTATTTCTTTCTGAATTTCTGGAGCGTCAAGCTGTTCGCACGCTCCAATACGCTGATCACCGTGTTCAAGCTGGTGGTGCCTGCCGCCACTGGCGTGGCGCTGATCGCCAGCGGCTTCCATAGCGAAAACTTCAGCGTCGGCATCCACGGCGATTCGCATGTGCTCGACCTGGCTGCGGTGCTCACGGCGGTGGCCACCGCCGGCATCGTCTTCAGCTTCAACGGCTTCCAGAGCCCGGTGAATCTGGCTGGCGAGGCGCGTAACCCCGGCCGCAGCATTCCGTTCGCGGTGCTGGGTTCGATCGCGCTGGCCACGGTGGTGTACGTGATCCTGCAGGTGGCCTACATCGGCGCCGTGCCGCCGGATCTGCTGGCCAAGGCCGGCTGGCACGGTATCGATTTCCGCTCGCCGTTCGCCGAGCTGGCCATCATCGTCAACCTGCATTGGCTGGCGATGCTGCTCTACATCGATGCGTTCGTCAGCCCCAGCGGCACCGGCATCACCTATACCGCGACCACTGCACGCATGGTCTACGGCATGGAAAAGAACGGCACCATGCCGGCCGTGCTGGGCAAGCTGCACCCGGTCTGGGGCGTGCCGCGCATGGCGATGTTCTTCAACCTGGCCGTGTCGTTCGTGTTCCTGTTCTTTTTCCGCGGCTGGGGCACGCTGGCGGCCGTGATCTCGGTGGCCACCATCATTTCCTACCTCACCGGCCCGATCAGCGCGATGGCGCTACGCCGGCACGCGCCGGAACTGCACCGCCCGCTGCGTATCGCCGCACTGCCGGTGCTGGCCGGCGTGGCCTTCGTGATGGCCACCGAACTGCTGTATTGGGCACGCTGGCCGCTGACCGGCGAGATCATCCTGCTGATGGTCGTGGCGCTGCCGGTGTATTGCTATTACCAGGCCAAGCAAGGCTGGCCGGATCTGCGCCGCAACCTCAAGGGTGCGGCCTGGATGATCTGCTACCTGCCCACCATTGCACTGGTCTCGTGGGCCGGCAGCACCGATTTCGGTGGCCATGGCTACCTCAGCTACGGCACCGATCTGGTCGTGGTCGCAGTCGTGGGCGCGGTGTTCTACGTCTGGGGCGTGCGCAGCGGCTGGCGGACTCCCTCGGTGGAGAAGGCGGTTGCGCAGGCGTGAATGCTCACAGGCGCTAGCCGGCGCCGACTCCCGGCAACCGGCTGGCGGTCACCGCTGGGAATAAACAAGAACGGCCGGCGCAGTGCGCACCGGCCGTTCCTGTTTGCAGCCGAATCATTGCTGCAGGTAGCGTGTTTCTCGGTCAACACGTCGCTGCATCGCCACGCTGGGCCTGGTCAGGAATTGACCACCAGCCGTGGCGCGCCATCGAAGCGGTCGAGGTCGCGCAGCAGTTCGGTATAGCGGCGTAGCCGGCCCATTTCGCGCATGTTGACGATGTCTTCGTGGCGCAACTCGCGCTTGGACGTGACCTCCTGCTTGTAGCGCAGCACCTCCGGGTAGCGGCGCGTCATGTCCAGCGCGTCGGCAACGCATTCGACCGAGTCGGCGTCCGGCGTCACCCGCGCGCGGCTGTTGAAGGCGCGTAGCCAGCGTTCGAAACCGGCGCTGTGGTCGAACAGGTCGGCGATGTACCACATCACGAACAGGATCGACGCCCACGAGGTGAAGATGATCACCACCCGGCTAAAGGTCAGGTGGTAGTCGTTCTGCCACAGCTGGTGCGTGATCACGCCCAGCAATATCAGCGAGATCGCCTGCCAGCCGATGATCGAGGCGATCACCCACTGCTTTTTGGCCACCTTGAGCAGCGAGAGCTCTTCGTCGAGCTGCGCGTCGGTCTTGTCGCGCCAGTGAGCCACCTGCTCGTCGAAGGGGAGCCGATGGAGTGCGTTGTCCTGCAATAGCAGGCCTAAACCCTGGAACAAAGCGATCATGACAAGCTCCTGACGGATGGCTGGTACGAACGACTTGCTGCACTGGCCGCGGCCGGTGCCCTGGAGCGTCCGCAACGTGCTGGCGAAGCAGTGCGTCGACGGACGGGCTTAGTTCTAGCACTTTCGCTGTGCATGGCAATGCCTCAAACGAAGCGCTGGCCGCGCAATTTTGCGCAGACGCGCACAAATTGCTGAATTCAGGCGGATTTGCGGTCATGCCGCCGCCATGTGCCTGCGCGGCGCCTTCGATCTTGCTGCACTGCACACCCGGCGCTGCGGCAATTGCCGGGCTCCAAGGACAGGCAAGCCGGCTTGCCGGACATGCTGGAAGGGTAGGGCGTTCGGCGACGCCGGGCCCGTTGGTAAAAAGCTCAGCGGGCCTGATCGCCCGGATGGTCAGTACCCCACCCAGATGCCAGGTCGCGTTCTTCCGGCCGCGCGGTCACGATGCCCGTCAGCATCTGGTCGCCATCGCCATCGCCGCGCTGACGTGCCGAACGGATGCCGGTCAGCGCTACGCTGACCTGGCGTTGCAGATGGGCTGCGTATCATTGCCGCATGTCAGCCGTCCTGCGCACTCTCACTGCCCCCGCCGCCAAACAGATCCATCGCTGGGTGCTCGACGCGTTTCCGCGTGGTCAGAGCACCATCGAATACGATCAGCCGCTGGGCGATCCCGGCATCTTCGGGCCCGACAGCATCACCTGGCGCATCCACTCCGAATTTCCGGGCATGCTGTCCGGCGGCCTGTGCGCATTGATGTTGCAGTTGTTGCATCCGCGGGCGCTGGCCGGGGTCTACGACCATTCCAACTTCCGCACCGATTTGATCGGGCGGCTGCGGCGCACCACCAACTTCGTCGCCGGCACCACCTACGCGCCAGCCGCGGAAGCCGAACAGCTGATTGCGCGCGTGCGCAAGATCCACTCGCAGATTCGCGGCCACACTGCCGACGGCGTGCCTTACGAGGCCAACGACCCGCAGTTGCTCACTTGGGTGCACGTGACCGAGGCCTATGGGTTCTTGCAGGGATGCCGGCGTTATTGCCGCCAGGTGCCTGCTGCCATCGCCGACCGCTACTACGACGAAGCGCGACGCGTGGCCGAGGCGTTGGGCGCAGCCGATGTGCCGGCCAGCGAGGCGCAGGTGGATGCGTATTTCGCATCGGTGCTGGGAGAGTTACGCATGGACGCGCGCTCGCGCGAGGTGCTCGACATCCTCACCAGCATCCAGCTGCCGGTGCCCGCCGCGGGTCTGTCGCGCGGGGTATTTCTCGGCGCCGGCACGGCCTTGTTGCCCGGCTGGGCCAGCGACATGCTCGGCCGCACCACCACCCAACGCGCGCAGGCGCGCGCATCGGCACGGTTGCTGCGCAGCCTGTCGCCGCTGTTCCGCACGGCCTTGCGCGACGGACTGTCTGCGCGCGCATGCAGGCGCATGCAATTGCCGCCGGCGATGTTGCTGGAGTGGCCTGTCGGCGTGTAACGGCGGTGGGCCGGGCGGAGCGGGTGTTCTGACGTGCGCTGGTGGCGCGATAGGCAATCGCTGGTCGTGCCGTTTTTTCGACGGCAACCACGACGTGGGTACTCACGCACTTCGCCATCCCCCGGCATGGCACTGCCGCGCGCCACGACAAACAATGCCGCAGACACCAGCTCCATTGGCGCTGCATCGACCTCGACCAGCACCTACCAGATCCTGACCCGCTGCTCCGGCGCCAGATACAGCTGCTGACCCTGTGTCACATCGAAGGCCGGGTACCAGGCATCCAGGTTACGCACGGTTTGCGCGCGGAAGCGGCCAGGTGCATGCACATCGGTGAGTAGCGCATTGCGCAGTGCCGCGTCGCGATACTTGCCGCGCCAGGCCTGTGCAAAGCCCAGGAAAAAGCGCTGATCCGGGCTGAAACCGTCCAGGGTCCGGGGCTGCTTGCCCTGCAGCGACAGCTGGTAGGCGTCGTATGCAGTGGCCAGGCCTGCAACGTCGGCGATGTTTTCGCCCAGCGTCAGCTTGCCGTTGACCGACAAGTCGTCGAACGGTTGGTAGGCGCTGAACTGCGCGGCCAGGGCATTGCCGGCGCTCTCGAATTTTTTCAGGTCTTGCGGTGTCCACCAGTTATGCAGCTCGCCGTGTTCGTCGAACAGCGCGCCCATGTTGTCGAAGCTGTGGCTGATCTCGTGGCCGATCACCGCGCCGATCGCGCCATAGTTCACCGCATCGTCGGCGGCGGGATCGAAGAACGGCGGTTGCAGGATCGCCGCCGGGAAGATCAGGCGGTTTTCCAGTGGTACGTTCAGCGCGTTGACCTCCTGCGGCAGCATGTACCACTCGCGATGATCGACCGCCTTGCCCAGCTTGGCCAGGTTGCGGCGGTATTCGAAGACCTCGGCGCGTTGCACGTTGCCAAGCGCATCATCGCGGCGCACGTCCAGCCCGCTGTAGTCGCGCCAGGTGTCCGGGTAGCCGACCGCCACCGTCAGGCCGGCGATTTTCGCCTTGGCATGCTGTTTGGTTTCGGCGCTCATCCACTCCAGTGCGTCGATGCGTTTGCCGAACGCGATGATGATGTTCTTCACCATCTCTTCGGCACGCGTCTTGGTCTGCGCGCTGACGTACTTCTGCACGTAGCGCTTGCCGACCGCTTCGCCCAATGCGGCGTTGGTCGCGTCGATGCCGCGTTTCCAGCGCTGGCGCTGCTGCGGGGTACCTTCCAGCGTGGTGCCGTAAAACGCGAAGCGCTCGTCGGCGAAGGCCTTGGACAGGTAGGGCGAGGCGCGATCCAGCGCGCGGAAGCTCAGGTAATCCTTCCAGGTCTGCAGCGGCTCGGACTGCACCAACGCCGACAACCCACTCACCGCGCGCGGCTGCCATACGATGAAATCCTGTTGTGCGTTGAGGCCGGCTGCCTCGAAGAACACCGCCCAGTCCAGGCCGGGCGCATTGCGCGCGAAATCGGACTGCTTCCAGGCATTGGCGCCGGCCTGCACGTTGTTGGTCTGCTCGGGAGTCGCGTGCACGCGTGCCATGGCGATTTCCAGCGCCAGGATGCGCTCGGCCCTGGCGGGCGCATCGTCGATGCCGGCCAGCTCCAGCAAGGTGACGATGTGCGCGCGGTAGGCTTCGCGCAGCTGCGCCATACGCCCGCCGTCCAGGTAGAAACTGCGCTCGGGCATGCCCAGGCCGCCTTGCACCAGATAGGGCACGTAGCGGCCCGGATGATGCAGGTCCTGCGACACCCACAGGCCGAACAGCCGGTCGGTATGGAAATTGGTGGCGTTGAGCAGATCGACATCGGCACGCAGCTGGCCGCCCAAGGTGCGCGCCAGGGCCTGCTTGTCGTCGAGCTGGGCGATCGCTTCCAGTTCCGGTTGCACCGGGCGCACGCCCTTGGCCTCGATGCTGGCTTCGTCCATGTAGGCGGCGTAGTAGTCGCCGATCTGTTTGTCTTCACCGGTGACGCGGTCGTTGGCGGCAGCGCCTTCGATGATGTCGCGACTATGCCGCTCGGTCTCGATGGCGATGGAAACGAAACTGTTGAAGCTGGCGCGATCTTCCGGGATCTGCGTGCGCTTGACCCAGTTGCCGCTGGCGTAATCGAAGAAGTCGTCGCCCGGCGCCACGCTGCGATCCATACCGGCCGCATCGAAGCCGAAATCGCCGAGCTTGGGCTTGCTAGGGGGCGGCGCGGGGTGCGTGCTCGCGGCCGGTGTCGCGCCATCGCGGTGGCATGCGGCGTTGGTCAGCAGCGCGGCAGACATGGCGGCGATGAGGACGGGGCGATGCAAAGAAGCCATGCGGCGCAGCTCGTATAACCAAAACGGACAGCACAGTGTAGTGGCCTGCAGTGCCGAGTGCCGGTTCCAGCGTAGGCTTCGCCGCGGATCGCGGTGATGCGGACACGCTCGGTTCAGCGCCGGCGTTGATACCAGAAGCCGAGCGCGTCGCGGGTCTGCAGCATGCGCCGCCCGCGCCACAGAAACCGCAACAGCAGGCTCAGGTGCTCGCGCTTGGAAAAGCTGCGCAGCTTGCGGTCGGAGGTGTGCACGGTCTGGCGCAAGATCACAAAGCGTCCGCAGCGTGCCAGGGCGCGGCTCAGTGCCACATCTTCACCGGCGTAGTAGCGCGTGTTGAAGCCCCCTGCACTGACGAAGGCCACCCGTGTACAAAACAGAAAGCACCCGGGCGCAATGCCGGAAACACGGAAAAACCAGCCAAACACCGCCTGCGCCATGCGCTCGGACCACACCCGCTTGCCCTGCAGATGCACCTGCGCCCCACCGCCTACCGCGCCGGCATCGAGCGCAGCCAGTGCTGCGCCAACGACGTGCGGGTTGATCAATGTGTCGGCATCCAGAAACAACAGGCGCTCGCCTCGTGCGGCCTGTGCGCCGGCATTACGCGTGGCGGCGATGTGGCGCAACTGCACCTCCAGCACCTGCGCGCCATGGCTGCGTGCGATGGCTGCCGTGGCGTCTTCGCAGGCATCGGCCACCACGATCACTTCATAGTCCAGCTGCATGGCCTGCGCGCAGGCATGCAGGCACTGCAGCGTGTCGCCGATCAGGGCAGCCTCGTCATGGGCGGGAATCACGAAGGACAGCATGGGGCAATAGGCGTGTGAACTGCAGCCAGTGTGCAAGGGGCTGCGAAGCGGGAGTGTGAGCAGGGGCGGTCAGCATCCAGTACGCGCGATCGAACGAGCGCTGCGAAACACACACGCATCTATCGATTGCGGTGTGACAGTTGGATGGCAGCAGTGGCGCGCAGCAAGCTCCACCGGCGCTAGCGCAGTGCCGCAGCGCTGGCTGTGTCCAGCAAAGACACGCAGCACACCGCAAGGCGATTGCGCTCACCGCCATGCGATAGGCCCTCTTCCATCGACGCCAGTACCTCCTCCTCGCGATCGACCTCGACGAACACCACGCGATTGGCGTCGAGGCCGACCTGGGCGAGTGCCGGAAAAAACAGGTCAGGCCGCGTGAGGCACCAGACGACCTTGCCCTTGGTGCGCGCAGCAATCCCGGCGGCAAACAGGGCTGCCGCCGCACCGTCGACCGTGCCGGATCCGCCGCCGGCGATCTCGTGCAGGGCGCCACGGGCAAGACCGCCGCCCGGCAGGACGGCATCGATGGCCAGCACGCCGAACGGCAGCCAACCTGCCTGACGCGGAACGCGGCGCTCCAGCGTTGCGATCCGGTCGCGAAGCTCGGTGAGAACCTGTGCGCGGGCAGCCGTCATCGATCACGCACTCCTCTCAAGATTTGCGGGTTACAAGCGCGGCATCATGCCGCTTACGAAGTTGATGTTCATGACTTGTTCTTTTCGCGATAGGAGTCAAGTCCGCGTCCGATAGGAAAATAGTCGGAGGCGGACGTTCTGTGAAGAATCCGCTTTTGATTCAGAATGGTAAGTCGCGGACCACCTTCCGGATCATCAACAGGAAATGCGTCGGCCTGTGGAGGAGCGTCGCCGCTCATTCGCATGGAGGCTGTTGCTCGCAAAATCGCGTCCGCGTGCTAGGATCGCCCGACCCGGCCTC
>JAAIGE0100360763.1_pt1 | contig 30713 bp, 29 predicted proteins | sample 6487951 | NCBI WGS metagenome assembly JAAIGE01 (sample SAMN13974128, study PRJNA590717) | phyllosphere metagenome | biome: tomato field; feature: multiple bacterial spot infested tomato fields; material: tomato leaves; isolation source: leaves from tomato fields | host: Solanum lycopersicum ...
CATCCCATGCGCGGGTGGCGGAAATGGCAGACGCGCTAGCTTGAGGTGCTAGTGCCCGTATTAGGGCGTGGGGGTTCAAGTCCCCCCTCGCGCACGCATGGTGAAGGCCCCTGATCGTAATGATCCGGGGCCTTCTGCGTTAGACGGCACGATCGCGGAATCGAAGGTCCGAGGCGGGGGAAGCGCCCGGCCTCGGTTCGCTTCGTCGACTGGGTCTGACATGCAGCTCACCGAGGGCAACGCTGGGGACGCCTCAGCACAGGGGTCGCAACGGTGCCCGCTAATCGCGCTTATGTCGGAATCGAGCTGATCGACCCGTTTCTGCCACCACCCTACCGGGCGCGGTAACGCTCGAGCAGCTCGCCTGAGAGCCGGCCGCGCGATGGCACGTCGACGCCCTGCTCGACGAGCCAGGCACGCGCGGCGGCCTGCTCACCGCTCGGCGCCGACGACGTCGCGGGCCCGCGGCCGGTACGGCCGGTCTTGCGCGCTGCGCCAATGAAGGGCTCGAGCGCTTCGCGGAGTTCCGCGGCCGACGTCGGTGCGAGGTCGATCTCGTATGCGTTGCCCTCGAGCGCGAACGTCACGGTCACGGCGTCATCGCCGAGCTCGGCGCCGGTGAGGTCGTCGATGATAAAGGTGGAGGTGCGCTTGGCCATGACAACACGGTATCGCCGCCGGCCTCGCGCGGAAGGTATCGCTCATTTTGACTCCGCACCGATGGGCGTTATGAGCTTTAGTGCACTTTAGGTGATCTAGAAAAAGCTGGACCCATGCAGGAGATCCCCGACCTGATGACGGTCATCAGCACTTATTTCGACACCAAGCGCTGTGCCACATGCAGGGAAATTTAGAAACCCCCTTATAGGGGACTCACAGGCTCTCTCAGTTTATCTATAGATTCGCGATTGCGGCCGCATCGGCCGGAGTGCGCGGGGTGCTGGGGGCTGGTCATGGACCGGTTGGCGCCCCCGTGCGCGTTTCGCTCTTGGGGGCCTGGTGGGTTCGTGGGTTCTGGCGCGTTGGCGCCTGTTTATCGGTGCTGCGCTGGTGCTGGTGCTGGTTGGTGTCGGGCTTTACGCCGTCGTGCGGCCCGCTCTGGACTCGGCGAACACAGCCGATTGCACCTCATTGACTGCTGACACGTTTGAACGAGCTGCCAGCCTCGCGGGCGACTGCGACACAGAGGTCGAGATCCTCGGAGAGCGCACGGCATGGCAGTCGTCTTTCGTCTTGCCGGACCGTTTGAGCCGCCTCGAAGTGTCCTCTGTTCCGGTTCGCACTGACGTGACTGGCGAGTGGACGGACCTCGATACCGAGCTGAACGAGACTTCGGATGGTCTCCTCGAAGTCTCGGCACCGGTGTATCCGACGACGCTGAATGCTGGGGGCGTCGAATCCGCGACGTCATCCCTGGGGTCGATCGAGAAGGACGGGCATCGCCTCGCGGTCTCGTTCCCCGCAGCCCTGCCGGCGGCGGACGTCGACGGCAACCGTGCTTTCTACGACCTCGCTCCCGGCGTGCGTCTGATCGTCACGATCTCTTCCGATGGCACTGGCTTCACGCCCGTCGTCGAGCTCGCCGACGCCGCTGCAGCCGAAACCTTCGCCGCGCTCCTCGATGAGCAGCGCTCGGAGCGAGGTTTGCCGGGCTCGGGAATCCAGGTGCCTTTCCAATTCGACCTCAGCGATGGCCTGTCGCTCCAGCTCGATGACGCCGGCGGTGCCGTCATCAACGACGACCAGGGCGAAGGTCAGTTCTTCGTCGCCCCGCCCATCATGTGGGACTCGGCAGGCGAACTACTCGAGAAGGGCGCCGAGGCGGAGACGGGTCAGTACGACCGTCTGAGTTCCCCGGCCGGCGACGACCGCATCGCGGCGATGCCTCTCACGGTCGAGGGCGACAGCGTTGTGATCAGCCCCGATACGGCGATGCTGGCAGACCCGTCCGTGGTCTGGCCCGTCTACATCGACCCCAACATCAGTGGCCGCACCGCCAGCCACCGCGTGCAGCTGCGAACCGGCGCGTACACCGCCACGGTGCATAACTGGGGCGACATGAGCTCCTCGTCACAGGGGCAGGGCGCAGGACGCTGCACCACCGCCAGCAGCGCATCGTGCAACCAGAACTTCACCTCACGACTGGGGTGGCACTTCGGCAGCCTCGGGGAGATCGGCAACATCACCGGCGGCGAGGTGATGAGCGCGCAGTTCCGTGTCAACGGTGTCAGCTCGTTCAACTGCACCGACTCGTGGACAGATCTGTTCCGCCTCAGCGGCGTTAATGGCGGATCTACTTGGGGTAACACCGGCTGGGACCAGCACATCAGCTCCCGCAACGAAGCCTTCCGATCAGGTCAGTGCGGGTCCCCGGGATACCGCGAGTTCGATGCCACCGCGGCGCTGCGGTGGACCGCCGACGCGAACACCGATTGGGTCGCGCTGGGGTTGAAAGCCTCCGATGAAGGCAACATGACCGGCTGGAAGCGTTGGCGCGACGACGCCACCGTCTCGGTGACCTATAACCGCAACCCCAACGTGCCAGGCGATCTTCGTCTCACCGACCCTGCAACGGGCTGCGCCACAGGCGGCTCGCGCCCCTACATCCTGTCGACCCGGCCGATCCTCTCGGCGGTCACCAGCGACCCCGATGGCGGCAATGTCGCGACCCGTTTCGAGGTGTCCACGACGGGCAACGCTGGAGATGTGAAGTGGACCAGCGGTTGGGCCTATCAAGCCAACGGTGCCCGCAACACGGCGCAGGTGCCCGCCAATATCCTCGCCAACGACGGCACGTACTCGTGGCGCGCTCAAGCCGGCGACGGCATCGGCGGTTCCGCATGGTCGGGCTACTGCGAATTCGTCGTCGACACGGTCAAGCCCAACAGCCCCACCGTCACGCCTGACCCGACCGGCGCCGCCGTCTACCCGCGCGAACTCGAGCGCGGCGGCGTCGGACAGCAGGGCAAGTTCATCCTCGACCGCGCCGGATCCGCCGACACCACAACATTCCTCTGGGGCTTCAACAACACCGCAACCCCCAGCACCGGCACGCCCGACTCCTCCGGGAAGCTCACGATCAGCTACACCCCGACCGTCAGCGGACCCATCACCCTCACCGTCAAGGCACGCGACCGCGCCGGCAACGTGTCCAACCCGACGACCTACAAGTTCGACGTCGCCACGCCAACCGAAGACGGGATCTGGAAGCTCGACGAAGGCACCGGAACCACCTCCGCAGAAACCACCGGCCGCACGCCGGCTCGACCGCTGACGATCAGCGGAGCGGTATGGAGCAATGGTCCTCACCAACTGTTCGGGTCCCGCGCAAATGACCGCGCTTTGACCTTTGACGGCGTCGACGACGCCGCAGTAGCTTCCGGACAAGTGCTCGATACCAAGAAATCATTCACGGTTTCCGCTCATGTGTGGCTTGACCCGACCAAAGTCGGCACGAACGCCTCCTACACCGCTCTCGCACAGGACGGGTCCTCCTTCTCCGGGTTCCGCCTCGGGTACGCCCCGAGCTGCGGACCGACCACCGGCAGCGGCTGCTGGAGCTTCTCCATGCCCAATGCCGCCGGCGCAGCAACGGCGACCTCGGTGAACTCAAGCTCGCCAGTCATCGGCGGCCAGTGGGTGCACCTCGTCGGCGAGCACGACGCCACGGCCAAGACCCTGCGGATCTGGACCTGCAACATCGGCACGCCCGAAGCGCCAGCACCGGGAGAGCCGATCCGTTCGAACGCGAACCGCACTGCGACCGCGTGGAGCGCTAGCGGGCCGCTCACGGTTGGCCGGGCACAGGCGTCCGCGGTCGGCACGCAGTGGTGGCCTGGCGCAATCGACAACGTCCGCATCTTCTCGGGCCAGGTCGTCACCGAAGCCAAGATCCGGCGCCTCTGCCAGGGGGCCGAGGCCGGGGACTTCAGCAACGGCGATGCAGCGCTCGATCCGACGGTAGCGGGGCAGTGACCATGCGCAGGGACAGAGGGGACCTCATGCAGCAGTGGACCAAGGGTGCCAGCGCGCTCGTCGGAGCGCGTGCTCGCCGGCAGTGGAAGCGACGCGCGACGATCGCCCTCGTCGGGCTTTTGACGCTGATCCTCGGCATTGACCCGACCATGATCTCGCCGATCGCGGCCTCGCTCCCCAGCGCGGTGGCAGCAGAGGTCAACCCTGGTCTCGAGTCTCGTGCCGAACATGTGGACCAGATCGTCGCAGGTCTCGATATTGGCTCTCCGATCAGCGCGGGTGAAGTGAGCGGCGGTTGGCCCGCCGCGACGCCGAGTTCCTCCTTGGCCTCGATGCCCGCCACTGCGCCGACCGAGGACGAGCAGATCGTCACCCTCGGCGGGACACCCACCGCAGCCCGACAGACCAGTACCGCAACGAGCACCGCGGTCGACCTGGGCGGCATGGATATCGCCATCGCCCCCGCTGACGGTGCAACGCCGGAGGCCGTCAAGCTCCGTGTCGCCGGTGATGCCGAAACGCGCGCATCAGGCATCGTCGGCGTGCTCCTCGACGTCACTGACGCGTCATCGGGTGCCGTGCCCGACGGCGAGGTCGAGCTGACGCTCTCCTATGAGACCTTCGCCGGCCTCGGCAAGGGCGACTGGGCAACTCGACTGCGTCTCGTACGCATCCCGGCCTGCGACACCGCCGCACCCGAATGCGCGCCCGAGATCCTGCCCACGACGAACAACCTCGACGAACAGACCGTCACCGCCGTCGTACCGGTCGCCGAATCCCCCGAGCCCACGCCCAGTGTCGCCAGCTTCCAAGCTCGCAGCGCCGTCACCGCCGCCGGTGGCGGCTCGATCGCCGTCATGGCTGCCGCCTCCGGCCCCGCGGGCAACTGGGGTGCCACGAAGCTCGCCCCCTCATCCACCTGGGGCACCTCCGGCGGAACCGGCGCCTTCACCTGGTCGTACCCGATCGAGGTCCCGACAGTGCAGGCCGGCCCGACACCCGACCTGACCCTGTCCTACTCATCGGCAGCCTCAGACGGACGCACCCCGGCCACGAACAACCAGGCCGGCTGGCTCGGCGAAGGCTTCGACCTCTCCACCGGTTACATCGAACGCTCCTACGTTCCCTGCGACCAAGATCAGGCTGGCGGCAACAACGCCGGGCGCCCCTCCGGCGACCTCTGCTGGGGTGTCGAGAACGCAACCATGGTCTTCAACGGCGGTGCCGTCGAGCTCGTCAAGGACACCGCGACCGGCACGTGGGAAGCCAAGAACGACGACGGCTCCCGTATCGAGCACATCCTCGGCGGCGCCTACAACGGCGGGCAAGCGAACGAGTACTGGAAAGTCACCACGCCGGACGGCGTCCAGTACACCTTCGGCCGTGGCCGCCGCTCCCCCACTGACACCACCGACCTGAAGTCATCACTGCTGGTGCCCGTCTACGGCAACCACAACGGCGAAGCCTGCTACAAGACCGCCAGCGCCGGAGGTTTCGCCTCATCGCGCTGCAACCAGGTGTGGCGCTGGAACCTCGAGTACGTCGTCGACCCCTCGGGCAACTCGATGACCTACCGCTACGAGCGTGACTCGAACGGGTACGTCTACGACTACACCGTTAACACGCAAGGCGCGATTGCCACCTACAACCCCGGCGGCCGACTGGCCGCGATCGAGTACGGCGCACGAGCTGGCAGCGAAGCATCGAAGCCCGCCCCCGCGCGCATCGCCTTCACAGTTGCCCCGCGATGCGTCACCGACGCAGGCAACGGCGCAGCGCTCTGCAGCAGCACACAAACGTCAACAACCGACTTCCACTGGCTGGACACACCCGCTGACCTTCGCTGTGCAGCCGCGAACTGCGGCAACTACTCACCGGTGTTCTTCGACCAGCACCGGCTGGCCCGCATCACCACCCAAGCTCACACGGGAACCGCCTACACGGCCATCGACCAGTGGGATCTCCGCCACCGCTTCGTCGGACAGGGTGAGGAGAACGTTCGAGACGCCAGCGGCATCCTGCTCCGCCTCGAAGGCATCACCCGCGTTGGCCTCGCCAAAGCCGGCGCCGCCCAGATCACCATGCCCGAAGTCGGATTCAGCTACACCTTCTTCCCCAACCGGGTCGACGGCGTCGACGACGGTTCGCTGTCCCTCGAGCGCCCCCGCATCTCGTCAGTACGCACCGACACCGGCGCAACCATCAGCGTCAACTACCGCACCGAGTGCGCCGCCAACGACATGCCCGGCGACGATGACACTGCCCAGCGCACCAATCAGCGCCTCTGCTACCCGGTGAAGTGGTTCAGCGGCAGCGCCAGCGGCGGCGAAGTCGATTACTTCCACAAGTACGTCATCTCCTCCACGGTCGAGCAGGGCGCTCCGCCGCGAGGGGACGCCCTCATCACCGGTTCGCTCGATAAGACCACCTCCTACAGCTACGGCGGCGGCGCGTTCTGGGCCAAGCCCAGCGGTGCGATGGTCAAGCCCAACGAGGTCACCTACTCCGACTTCCGCGGCTTCGCCGAACTCACCACCACCGTCGGCACCGGCAACGAAGCGTCCTCGACCAAGACCCGTTACTACCGCGGCACCGAGCAGCAACTACAGGCCGGCCCGGCAGGCCACACCATCACCGTCACCGACCGGACCCGCTACCAGGGCCAGGTGCTCGAAGCCACCGAGCTCAACGGCACCAAACCCATCTCACAAACCGTCACCCAGCCCGGCGCACCCACCACCGTCGCCACCGGAAAGAACGGCGCGACCGCCACCCGCCTGCCCTCGTCGACCGCCTACGGCTTCACCTTCGATAAGAACCAAGCAGTCGTCGCACGCACCCGCACCGTCACCACGTACGACGGCAATTCGCAGCCGGTCACGATTGACGACCTCGGCGACCTCACCAGCAGCGCCGACAATCGATGCACCCGCATCACCTACACTCCCGACACCGCGAACCGCCACATGGTCTCGCTGCCGGCCACGACCGAAACAGTCGCGAAAGCCTGCGACCAACCGGCCAACCGGCCAACCGACATCCTCTCCGCAAACCAGGCAACCTATGACGCTGCCGGGCGCCTGACCCGCGGCGATCGCATCAACCCGGACACCGGCATCGGCTGGGTCATGGAACGCGAGGTCCGCCAGTACGACGACCTCGGGCGGCCACTGCGCATCGCCGACGCCGCCGGCAACGAAAGCACAGTCAGCTACACCGCCTCCGCCGGCGGCTTGCTCCAAAGCGTCCTGACAAAGACCCCGGATCCCGACGGCTCCGGTCCCCTGACCGGGTTCACGTCAACGACCACCTACAACTCCCTAACCGGCACCGTCGCGAGCACCGCTGACGCCAACGGGAAGACCACAACCGGCAAGTACGACGCCCTCGGCCGCCTGACCACCGTCCGTTATCCGCAACACAGCGTCGATTCCGTTAAGTACGGCTACGTCAACTCGCCCACTGGCCTCAATGCCGTCCAGACCGACACGCTCGGAGCCGACGGAACTAGCTACCACCGCAGCGTCGAGCTCTACGACGGACTGCTGCGCTCGATCCAGACACAGGTCGAAAGCCGCGACGCAGGCGAGAACCGCAACGCCGACGCCGCGACGCGCGGCCGAATGGTCGCGCACACCTTCTACGACACCGCCGGCCGCATCCGCAAGCAGACCGGACAGTGGTGGAACACCGGCATGCCGAAGACCACCATGCTTGTCCCACCCGCAGTCACCCCGGCACACACGACTGTCGAGTACGACGCCGCGAGCCGGCCCGTGGCCCAGATCCTCTGGACCGGAACCGACTCCAACCCTGACTACGAGAAGTCCCGCACTGTCATCGGCTACGACGGCCTCACCACGGTAACCGTTCCGCCGTTGGGTGGCACCCCGCAGGCGACGACCACCGACCCTCGCGGACAGATTGTCACCCTTCGCGAATTCATCCGCGACGCCGACACTCAAGCCTCAGCGACTACTGTCGCCGGCGTGCTCGCACTCCAGGGCCAGAACACGACGTACACCTACGACGCTGCTGGTCGCCGGATCGGCATGAAAGACCCGCAGAACAACTCTTGGACGTACAAATTCGACTGGGCCGGAAGGCTCACTGAGGCCAACGATCCGGACAGCGGGATCACACGGACTAGCTTCAACTCGCTCGATCAAATAGCCAGCCGGGTACAGGCAAATGGTAAGGGGCTTTCCTACGAATACGATGCCATCGGCCGTTTACTCTCCTTCAAGGACATCGCGAACCCGTCGGTAACTGTTGGGCAGTATCTCTACGACGGAGCGAGCTTCCCGGACGGTTCCCCAGTTCTAGGGGCACCGAGCGGTTTCACCCGCGCAGGCTACTACGGCACGCCGCTGAAGACGAGCGTGCAACGTTACGACCCTGCTTACCGACCCCTCGATCAAACCATCGAGGTGAGCAAGGTCGGCCCCCTCTCTTCGCTGGGGAACAGCAAGATCGTCACCGAATACGGCTATACGGCAGACGGCCAGGTTGCGTCCATTAAGCACCCGGAAATCACGGACAACTCTGGAAAGACTGTCCTCGGGGCAGAAACCGTCACCACGGCATTCGACACTGCTTCTCAGCCTTCCTGGATGAGTGGCGGCTTCGGGTGGGGGACGTATGTTGCCGAAAGCCGGTTCACCGCGGAGGGACTTCCACTCCTCGCGGACCTAGGCAACACATACGGTTCAGTTGTTTCACATCGCTACGAGGACGGCACCAATCGCCTTTTGCAGACTGCTCTGGACCGCGAAGGAGTCAGCGGCACAGAACTGGACTTGAACTACTCATACGACGCAGCAGGAAATGTAAAGAGCCTTCGTGACCTCCCCTCCGCGGTCGGGACAATCAGCGACAACCAATGCTTTGACCTCGACGGCTTGCAGCGATTGGCGATCGCATGGACGCCGTCCGACGGCGAGTGCAATCGCACAGTAAGCGATCAGGTATCACGACTTGGCGGCGCCGCGCCGTACCGCATGGCTCTTCAATACGACTCCCTAGGCAACAGGACCTCGGTCGAAGAACAGTGGATCGCTGGCGGGCCAACCCGATCAAAATCGACGACCTATGAGACCGGCACAGGAACTGCGGGCCCCCACGCAACCACCGCAGCTACTTCGCCAACCGGCAATAGGACGTTCGACACAGTCAAGTTCGAGTATGACGCGGCCGGGAACCGGACCAGTCGCAAACTGAACAACGAGGCCGCTGTAATTCTTAATTGGAATACAGAAGGAAAGCTGCAAGCGATCGGAAATGACCAGTATTTTTATGATGGCGCGGGCGAGCGGTTACTAAAAATTCAAAATGGTGGCAGCACCATAACCATCTTTCTGCCCGGTGGCAACGAGATAGGAATAAGCTCGTCTGGAGTAACGGCACTTCGGAGCTACAGTTTTGCTGAGACAACCGTCGCGGTGCGAAACGGGAACGGCCTTGGTGCAGTCACTTCGGTAGCTAGCGACCACCACGGAACCCCAGTGGCCGCTATCGCGAACACCTCCCCGGTTAGCGCGGCCGTCAAGCGGATCTACTCCACGCCTTTCGGGAGTCTGCGGGGAGCCACGTCCGAGGCAACGGCAGCTCTGCCGGGCGATGCCCAGTTCCTAGGAGCGAACCGGGACGCCTCAGGACTCACGCTTCTCGGGGCGCGCTATTACGACGAGTCGACAGGCACGTTCGTGAGCGTCGATCCACTGCTAGACCCTAGTACGCCAGCGCAATTCAATGCTTATGTCTACGCGGGTAACAATCCAGTCACCTGGTCGGACCCAACAGGACTTTTCTGGAAGGAACTTGGGCAAGGTCTAGGCGCAGCCGCAAACGCTGTCGGAGGCTTTGTCAAGAAGCACCAGGCGGAGATTGTGGGTGCAGTAGTCGGCGTCGCCGTGACGGCGGGCTGTTTGGCCATCACCGCAGGAGCAGGGAGTATCGGCTGTGCGATCGCGGGTGGAGCTGCCGCCGGAGCGGTCACCAGCCTGTACAAGTCAGCGCAGAGCGGAAGGTTCTCTGTCGGAGAATTGGTACGCGATACTGCGCTCGGGGCGCTCGGGGGGTTGCTGGGTGGAGCGGCAAGCCCTGCACTTGGCGCGGTATTCCGTGCAGGCACGTCCGCCGCCACGCAAGCCGCTGGTAGCGCGGTACGCGAGGGGGCTCGAACTGTTACAGCTAGTGCCACGCAAGCGGCAAGCCGAGCAGCAGCCGTCGCGCAACAGGCCAGTAGCCAGGTCGCTAGGCGAGGCGCCGTCACGCCACCCACCCACTCCGGTGCCGCAAGTGCTTCGAACGCAGCGAACGGTGTCCGCCTCAATGCTCAGCTGGCCGGCGAAGAGATAGCTGGCGGGCACGCATTTGCGCGTCACGTGATCAACCAGCGTGAGTTTCCCGGGATCACGTCGCGGGCTCAGTTCGCCAATCACATTGAGAACGTGATTTTGAACGGCCAACGTCGTAACCTTACAAGTAACCGCACTGCGCATTGGCTTGACGGCACAATTGTGATCCGCGTGCCTCACGCCGCAGACGGCGGGACGGCGTTCCGGCCGAGCGCGGGAATCGACTATTTCCTACGGCAAGGAGGAATCGATTGATTATCATCAGGGCATTTGACGATATTGATACTCAAGAAACGGTAGTTATGGACAATGCGGCGACACTGAATCGTGACGCCCTCGTGCTTTTCAACAATACGCTCAACGAAGCTTTAGAAATATCGGATGAAGGCGAACTTATCGCTCGGACCGGCTTCACTCGGTTGGACCTGATCACCGCCCATGCATCGATATCAGATGTCCTTCGTAGAATGCGATTCACCTCCTAAACACACTGATGCTCCGCAAGCCGAGATCTATGATTTGGATCGCAGAGTAGACAGTATTCTGTACGTGATCTCCTTTCTCGCGATTAACCACCTGCTGCACTCGACCGACGTCTTTCACGTCAAGTGATGTGGTTGAGACCTGGGCAACTAGTGTTCGGAGTCAACAACAGCGGGATGCATGGCCCGGTCGCTTGAAGAGCTGACAGCCAAAGGAAGCATTCTCACAACCATTGGCTTACGAGACGTCCCGAGCTCGCGGTCTCCAGCTCGACGGCAGGCTAGGAAACAGCTGAGGGTGCGATTCCCGTAACTATGTGTCGCAACCACTCCCCCGCAGCCGCGTCACCGACGTCGGTTATGCGACAGTTCGAGGGTGACCAAGCTCATCGGCTACGCCCGCGTCTTCACCCGCCAGCAATCGACCGATCGCCAGGTCGCTGACCTCCTCGGCGCCGGCGTCCGACGTGACGACCTCTACATCGACCACGGCGTCTCCGGAGCCCGCTCGAGCCGACCCGAGTTCGACCGCGCACTCGAGGCCCTCCACGACGGCGACACCCTGGTGATCGCGACGCTCGATCGGCTCGGACGTTCGACCCAGAACATGCTCGACTTCGCCGAGCAGCTCCGCGGCCGCGGTGCCGGCCTGCGCGTGCTCAACCTCGGTGGCGGCGATGTCGACACCTCGACGCCGATGGGCTCGATGCTCTTCACCGTGATGGCTGCGCTTGCTCAAATGGAGCTCGACATCAAGCGCGAACGTGTCGCCGACTCCGTGGCCAAGAGGCGCGCCTCAGGCGGCGACCTCGGTGGCCGGCCTGCGCGGTTCACCTCGAGCCAGATCAAGACGGCCGCTCGGCTCATCGATGCAGACGTGCCGGCGGCGCAGGTCGCCCGAGATCTCGGCATGTCGCGGTCGACGCTCTACCGACGCATCGCGCAGCTGCAGACCGCGCCCGAGGCGTCCGAATAGGGCTCCCTCACCGGACAGATCACCGTACGGGTCTATCGAACATCTCGACGCCGTACGAGCAGTCCCGCTGCGAGGAGGCACACCCCGACCCCCGTGCCGATCATCGACGCCGACATCACCGCAGCATCACCGGGGAGCATCGCGCACGCTGCTGGCGAGTCGTCGTAAGGGCAGCTCCGCCACGGCTGGAACAGATAGATCACGGTGAGGACAGCGCCCACCACTGCCAACGACGCACCGAGGACGATCAGCGTGAGGCGCAGTGGTGTCGACATGCTCTCAAGCTATTAAGGAGCACGGCCGCCCGAATCAGCCGCTCGGGTGAGGTGCGCTGTAGCGGCGCAGGCCGTGGCTCAGAAGTGCACGGTCAACCACGGTCTATCGCACAGGCCTGCACCCCGTCGTCGCGTGCCGCATCGGCCCGAGCGAGCATGACTGCCTCTCGCGCGAGATGGCAAGCTGGCCGCATGCTCAGCGATAGCGAGATCGCCTCCGCGATCCAGGCAAGCGTGGGCCACGTTCGGTCGCCCGGTTCTGACATGTCGCAGTTTGCTTATGAGGTGCGGGATGTTCGGTCCTCACCTGGTCGCCTCGACATCGAACTCGCCCAGAGCGATGGTCACGCCGCACGGCTCGTTCTCGTTCTCCCTTCCAGCGGAGAGCCGCAATTTTGGCTCTACGCTGCGCCAGAAGATGCCGAGGACTGGGTGCAGCAGCTGTTCATCTGGATCGATGAGGAGGTGTTCACGGGTGGGCTGGTGTCCGGGCGGGCCCGCGTCACGCACGACGGCGCCAGCTACGTGCAAGTGGTCCCTTATGGCTGGCGAGTAACCGAAGCCGAGGAGCATGCGCGGCTGTCGCGGGCCGCCGGCCATCTTGGCTGGAACGGATGATCGTGGCCTATTGCCCGACGTCGGCGGCCAACCCCATCGCGCGGATAACGCGCGTCGCGCGGTAGCGGAACCCGTCCTGATCGGCTTCCTCGAAGTCGAACAGCACCACCTCACCCACGATGAGCTCACGGAAGCCGTCGACTTCGACCGCCGAGTAATGGACCCACGCGAGCGTGTCCGAAGGCAGTACGACAGACGCCAGCGTGCCCCATCCTTCGTCTCGATCGAAGGACGCGACGGTGCCCAAATACATGAGACGAGCGTAAGCACGAGCCGCTCTCACCGCGTACCGCCGCCAGGTGTACGGAGACGGATGGTCTATCGCACACGGTTTCAACGCTTATAGCGTGGAGGCATGGGGGCGCAGGGATGGACATTCAAGTTCGGCGATGAACCGACGCGCATCACGGAAGAACACCTCGCGCTCTTCGAGGCGTTAGCCAGCGAGGTTGCGGCTCAGCCGCAGCCGATCGACCGATCGGAGCGGACCGAGCGATTACGCCCCCTCATCACCCGATTGCAAGCATTGGGCCTGTCGGTTGATCAGATCGCCGCCCACGGACGACTCCCCGTCGAGCTCGTTCATCAATCGTTGCGGTAACCGCCCACCGCTCCTACACCGCTCGATAGCCTCCGTTCATGGGGAGAAATCGCACCGCGATGACGTCACGCGTGTTGCAAGCTCCAAGCGTGGTGATGAAGATCGTCGCGGCGATTGTGGCTGCAGTGGTTGGGACTCTTACCCTGCTGCTTGTCTGGGCCGTCGCCGTTCCGAACGGCCCTGACTTATGCGCTGCGGTGATGCCGCCAATCCGCAACTGCTTCGAAAGTCAGCGCATGTACGCGGCAGAGTGGTGGAGCGCTGCGGCGGCAGTGGCCACGGCGAGCGTGATAGCAATTGAGCTCTTCCGCTCCGGACGTTGGCTTGCGACTCGCATCATCGCCTGGACCGGATTCGCGCTCGTGTCTGCTGCCACCGTCGTCGCTTCGGCTTGGATACCTGCACTCGCCTAGCTGGCGCTCCAGCCGCGGTCGGACGCGTGCGGTGAACCACGGTCTATCGCACAGGCGAAAGCGCGCATCCTCACTGCCCGGCATAAGCTGCACGGATGGGGGAACATGACGGCCACCCGGCGCTGCCGCTTCCGGGCTGGTACACCGATCCAGGGATGCCGCATCTGATGCGCTGGTGGGACGGTTCGTCGTGGACCGAGCACACGACGACGCCGGCTCCAGCTTCAGCGGAGTCGGCTCCGCACCCTGTCGCTCACCCCAAACGTCGATCGATATGGCCGTGGTTGGTCGGAGCAGTTGTGGCGACCCCGGTGCTCATTGCGCTCATCGCCAGCCTGACGGTCTTCGCAGCAAGCAGCTCGCTCGAATCAGCGAACAGCACCCCCGTAGCGGAGGAACCAGCAGAAGCTGCACCGCCCGACCCCGAGCCCGAGCCCGAGCTGTCGCGCTCAGAGCAAATCGATCAGCTCATGGCCGACGAGGGCTACAGCCCCGCCGTTGCCGGCGATATCTACTATCGAGCGCTCGACCCAAGCGAGTTCACCTGCGGTTCGTTCGATTGCCTCTACTACGCGATCTACACCGTGAATGGATGCGCGAGGGGCATCTACGTCGCAGCGTCCATCGAGACCGATGGTGGCGTGTCAGTAGGTCAGTCGAATGACATCACCGCCGGATTGCCGCCAGAGGGTCAAGCAGTCGTCGAGCTGACGGATTACACCGGCAACGGGAGCAGGTTCAGGCTCACGGACATGCATTGCATGGGGGGTTGATGAAGCGCGAGAAGGTCAAGCCCCTGTGGCCGTGGGCAGTCGGGGCGCTGGCTATGATTCTGCTGCTCGTTGTCGGGATCAACGCCGTAGGGAGCTCAGGCGAACCAGACGGATCGTGCGAAAAAGCCGTCTCCGCCGCTGCGTCGATTCCCAGCGCCGACAATGCCGATCGCGAGTTGCACGCCACAACAACCGCGTGTGCCTCGGTTGCCGAGTGGGAAGCCGCGATGCGGGCGAACCCAGCAGCCATGGGGCTCACTAACGGCGCATTCATCGATCCATCCATCGATCTGCTCGCGCTCTGCAACCCCGGCACGGGCCGAGCGGTATGTGACGACGCCTGGTCTCTCGGCATCTTGAAGTAGGAGCGCTCAGCCTCGCTCCCGACGCGGCGTCGAAGGGCACGGTGGACGATGGTCTATCGCACACGACCCCGCGACCCATCCGTTGCCGGCCAGGCACGTGGCCGCTAGCTTCGAGCGCGTGAACGACACGAAGAATCCTGCGGAGCTCGTGGAGCATCAGGTGGAATGGCCCCAACGCGCATCTCGACTCCTGGCGGACGTTCGCGGCGCCCTTGGCGGGTTGAACGGAGCCGAAGGCACCACGCTGGACCACATCGGTTCTACGTCCGTGCCGGGCCTCGCGGCGAAGCCATTCGTCGACCTGCAACTACGCATTTCACCGATGCCGTCTGAAGCCGACCTTGTCGCCAGGCTGGAGCCGCTTGGCTACGTGCGAGCGCGCGGATCACGACCGAACTCCCCCGGGGTCGATCGAGACATACCGCGAGGGTCGCTTGATGTGAATGAGGCCGTGTGGGAGAAGCTGCTCTTCTGGCACGAGGAGGACCAAGCGATCTTGCACGTTCGCCGCAGCGACTCGCCATGGGGCCTCTACACGGTGTGGTTCCGCGATTGGCTACGCGCCAATCCCGATGCCCGTCGGCGATACGAAACGGTGAAACGAGCGCTCAGTGTGCAGCAGATCGGCAAAGCCGACTACGACGACTACACGCTGGCCAAGACGACCTTTTTCGATGCAGTGCAGGCTGAGTTCGAGGGCTGGGCTGCCGCCCAGTCCTAGCGCGCGAACCGTCCCCCGGCCTAGCGGCGCAGGATGCACGGTCAACGACGGTCTATCGCACACCTCATTGGCGCCGACATGAAGTGGGCGGTCGCCGATTCGTCGCGCGGTACCCCTAGAGTGCGGCTATGAGACGGCCTTGGCTGGAGATCGCTTCGGGAGCCGCCGGCATCCTGCTCGGCATCGTCGCCTTCGTCACCGGCGAGGGTCGGTCTGAGATGACCTTTATCGGGGTCTTGCTTCTGCTGTCAGGCTCCATCGGCATTGCTATTGGCGTGGAAGAGGCGAGGCGGAAGAGGAGGTCGTGACCCCCGCCGAGGCGTGCGGATGACCATGGTCTATCGCACACCTATCCAAGGCGGATTGAAGCGACACCACCCCAGCTGCCGAAGGCCGCGACCCAGCGATCCGGCGCTGTGCAGCCCGCCTATACGCTTGGCCGATCCGGTCGTCAGGGAGGCGCAGGCATGCACATCGTCATCGTCGGCGGGGGCGTCGCAGGCCTCAACGCCGCTCGTCTCCTTGCACGAGAGGGCGTCTCGTTCGAGCTCCTCGAGGCGCGTGACCGGTTCGGAGGCCGCGCGCTCACGGCAGACGAGCGCGGGGTTCCCGCTACGGATGGATACGACCTTGGGCCGTCGTGGTACTGGCCCGACGCGCAGCCGGCGATCGCCGAGCTGGTAGCCGAGCTCGGCCTGACAAGCTTCGCCCAGGCCAGCGAAGGGCACGTGATCTTCGAGCGTATGTCCCGCGAGCCGGCGCGCCGCTACTCGAGCGTGGATCCGGCGCCGGCCTCGATGCGTCTCGTCGGTGGCGTCGCATCACTCGTGCGGGCGCTGGCGGCTGAGGTGGCCTCCGACCGGTGTCGTCTCGACACCACCGTGACCGGCCTCACGCTCCACGACGAGCGCGTGCAGGTCACTTACCGCGATCAGCACGGTCGGGCGCGCTCGAGCATTGCGGACCGGGTAATTCTCGCCGTCCCGCCGCGGGTGCTGCAGGCAACCGTCACGTTCGATCCGCCGCTGCCGCCGAAGACCGCCGAGTTGTGGCGAGCGACGCCGACGTGGATGGCGAATCAGGCGAAGTTCTTTGCGCTCTACGACACCCCCTTCTGGCGCACCGACGGCCTCTCCGGTACTGCACAGAGCATGGTTGGGCCGATGCCCGAGATCCACGACGCGACCACAGCCTCCGGCGCTGCCGCTCTGCTCGGCTTCGTCGGCATCGGCGCATCGCAGCGCGCCGAGCTCGGAGACGATGCAGTCACTGCTGCCTGCATGGCTCAGCTGGTGCGACTCTTCGGCCCTGCTGCGGCGGCGCCTACCGCGACACTGCTTCACGATTGGGCGATCGACGAGCACACGGCAACCGCCGACGACCTGGCCTCGTCCGGTCACCCCCAGCCGTCCGAGGAGTGGGTATCCGGGGCTTGGCGTGAGCGAATCCTCCTCGCAGCAAGCGAAACGGCACCGAGCGAAGCGGGCTACCTCGCTGGCGCCGTCGCCGCCTCCCGCGATGCCGCAGCGGATGCAACGGCCGGCCGGCAGTAGTCAGGACGCATTCAGCACTGCGGACTGCGGAGACTGCGGACTGCAGTGCACGTGCGCGCTCAGCCGGCCCCCGGGGTCGCTTTCCCTGCGCGATGACTGCTAACAAGCCGTTTGCGTTTATTTGCCGACCATTTAGTCGGTACAGTGGCAACTACCTCCCGGAGATGGCTTGCATGCAAGCGATCCTCTTGCTGGATCCGTTCGTTCTATTGCGCAGGAGACCGCAGCTCATGAAGATCCTCGTCGTCGGTGCCGGCATCGCTGGTAGCGCTGCCGCCTACATGCTCGCTAGCGACGGCCATGACGTTCAGATCGTCGACGCCGTCTCCGAACCGTTCAGCGGCGGCTACCAGATTTTGATCGATCAGACGGCGCAGACGGTGTTGCGTCAGATCGGCGCGCTGGCGGTGGCGAATGAGCTCAGCGAGCCGGCAGCTGCGATCGACGTGATCCGGCGGGGGAAGTCGCTGACGAAGATCGAGCCGACCGGGTACCGCTCGGCTCGGCGCGGCGATCTCGTGGGCGCAATCGCTCAGCATGTGGCCAAGTCGGTGCCGATGCAATTCGGCCGCGAGCTCGTCGGATTGGAGCACACCCTCGAAGGCGTGACGGCCAGGTTCGCCGATGGCGCCAGCGAGGGGTACGACCTCGTGATCGGCGCCGACGGGCTGCACTCGACGGTCCGCCGTCTGGCTGTGGAGGTTGGCGAGTCGTACCTGCACGAGAACGGGCGTATCAACCTCTGGGTGAACGTGCCGGGCCGGGTGGCCGGCGACACGTATGCGGCGATCCTCCTCGGCGGACGCCTCGGGGCGCAGGTGTTCCCGTACACCGATCATGACGAGACGCTGGTGCTCACCTCGTTCGACGCGGGGCGGCGCCGCTTCGCGGGACCGGAGCTGCTGCCGATCGCGGCCAAACTGCTCGAGCGCTCAGGGGCTCAGTTCGCGCCGTTCATCTACCCGCTGCTGCAGGCCCCGGCTGATCAGATCCGCATCACGAAGTTCGCGCAGGTGCGCGCGCCTCGCTGGCATGCCCGCAACACGGTCCTGATCGGCGACGCCGCGCACTGCATCGACCCGCTCTCCGGAGCCGGCGCGCACGGCGGCCTGCTCGGCGCTGCGCTCTTCGCTGATGAACTGCGGCGGACGCCGCGCGACGTCGCGGGCGCCGCGGAACGCTACACCCGCCGCCTTCGCCCGTTCGTGCGCTCGGCGCAGCACGTGACTGCCGGGCTCCTCGAGCGGGCCACCGCCCGCGGGATCCGGTCCCGGTTGAGCGCAGACCGCTCCCTCGCCGCAGCCGCCCTCACCGCCCGACGCGTCGAGGTTCCGCGGCACGCCTACGCCGCCACCGGCACCGTCCCGGTCGCCGCGGGCTGAACGCATCCGAGGCTCTCGCCTCATCACATCCATCGCCCGTCATCACGGGCAGGCCGAAGGGCCTCATCTGAACGGAGCACCCATGAACAGCGTCATCTCCCGATCCGTGGACGTCGTCATCGTCGGCGCCGGCCTCGCCGGGCTCGCCGCCGCTGACGAGCTCACCAAGTCCGGTCACGACGTCGTCGTACTCGAGGGCCGTGATCGTGTCGGCGGTCGGCTGCGCACGACTCATGTGGCCGGAGTGGCCGTCGACGCCGGGGCGACGTGGGTCGCCCCGGGCCACAAGGCGATGCGCGATCTCGCCGCACGCTTCGACGTGCCGTTCGTGCCCCAGTTCCACAAGGGCAAGGGCGTGATCTCGTTCGGCGGCAAGCGGAAGGTCGAGGGCGTCACCGCCATGACGCCGTGGGCGATCGCTGACCTCGCCCGCGTGATGGGCTCGCTGCAGAAGCTGGTCGACAAGCTCCCCGTCGCCGCGCCGTGGGAGCACCCGATGGCTGCCCGGTGGGATGCGATGTCCCTCGGCGAGTGGCTCACGAGCAAGCGCGCGCTGAAGGACACCCGCCGCTTCATCGGCATGTTCGCCATGGTCCACTGGGGCGCACCCGTCGGCGACGTCTCCCTCTTCAACGTGATGCGCTACATCCGCACCCTCGGCGGCATCGAGCACATGATGTCGGTCGAAGGCGGCGATCAGCAGGACCGCGTGCTTGGCACCACCGAAGCGCTGGCCACGCGCTGGGCGGAGACGTTCGGAGACCGCGTGCTGGTGAACTCCCCGGCGCTGCGCATCACGACCCTCGCCGATCGGGCGCTGGTGGAGACCACTGAGGAGACGATCGAGGCTCGGCGAGTCATCGTCACCGCCTCGCCCATGCACCGCTCCAACATCGAGTTCTCCCCGGCACTGCCGGATCGGCACTACGGACTCGCCCGCAGCTGGCGCCTCGGCGCACTCAGCAAGGCACTCGTCGCCTACGACCGCCCGTTCTGGCGCACCGAAGGGCTCTCCGGCGAAGGGGTCTCCGACAACGAGACCGTCTTCCTCACCTTCGACGTCAGCCCCTCCGCGGACGGTCCCGGCATCATCATGGCCTTCTGCGACGCCCGCGGCTTCGACGCCTACGACGACGACGAGCGCCGCCGGCGCGTGCTGCGCCAGATGGTGCACCTGTTCGGCAACCGCGCCCGCAACCCGATCGACTACACCGACTTCTCCTGGGGCAACGACACCTTCGCCCCGGGCGGGCCGAACCCGGCCGTCGGGCCGAAGGCGTGGACCACGTTCGGCAAGTTCCTGCGCGAGCCGGTCGGGCTTGTGCACTGGGCCGGCACCGAAACGGCCGATGAGACCTCCGGCACCATGAACGGGGCCATCCTCTCGGGCCACCGTGCCGCTGCTGAGGTGGCCGCGGCACTCGGCGTCAGGGCCTGAACACCGCAGCGGCCGCAGGGAAGAACTTCCCTGCGGCCACTGCGCGCGTGCGCCTGTCGATCAGAACTCGAGCGGGCCGTTGCTGTTCGTGATCGCGAAGAGCATCTCGCGCGTGTGCTCGAGGAAGCGTGGGTCGATCTCCTGGTCTTGGTACTGGTTGATGATCACGCCCTCCGCCGTGTGCCGGACGATCGTGATGCGGTCCTCATGCAGCCCGTCCTGCGCGAGCGCCTCACGCCAGTAACGGCTGTCTGCTTCCAGGAGCGCTTCAACGCCGGGCACGCTGGTGAGGGTGCTCCACACGCCGATGTGATCGAAGTTCGCCCGCACCTCCTCACCGCGCTCGAACAGGGCTCGAACATAGGCGCGCAGCAGCTTGCCCGGGTGGTTCTCCGACAGGTCCACGAGTGCACCGACCCGGTCGCGCAGGCTCTCCAATGCGTCCTCCGCGACGGCGACCATGAGGATGTCGCGGCTCGGGAAGTGATGCAGCAGCCCGCCCTTGGAAACCCCGGCCTGCTCCGCGATGAGCCCGATTGCGGCCCCCGTGCCTCGCTCGCGCAAAGCCCCCATCGCCGCATCCAGAATCGCCCGGCGAGTGCGCTCCGTGCTGCGCGTGGCTGGTTCCGTCATCAGTACCTCCTTCGGAACACATTACAAGATACCAACTAGGAAAACTCAGCCGACCAATTGGTATGTTGACGAAGGAACGCGCGGCATCCGCCAAGCGTCCTACCGATCGAGAAGGTGGAGAACCCATGACCAGCGCATCGCTTCCTCGCGTGGCCGTGATCGGTTCGGCTGCGTCGCGACTGGCGACGCTGACGGCGGAGCTCGAGTTAGCGGGCGCCCTTGCGGCACCTGACGCGCCGGATCACACGGTTGGGATGCTGATCGTCGCTGAACTGCATCAGGAAGATGGTGACTGGGCAAGCGAATCGCCGCGAGCGCAACGCGTCTGGGACGAGGTCACGGCCGCCTGGCCGAAGTTGGCCGCGCCGGCCACGGGGCTGCTGATCGGCTTCGGTGACTCCCGCTCGCGCGCCGCCCGCCGGCGCCGCCGCGCGGAGCTCGCCGACCTGTGCGCGTGGTTCGAGCTCGAGGCGGCTTCCACCCATGGCGTCGAGTTCACCATGAACGCGATCGAGCTTCCGCCGCAGGCCGATGAGCGACTCCTGCAGGACCGACTGCTGCCGTTCGTGCGCAGCCGCACCACACTGGCCGCCAGCGTCGTGCTGACGATCGAGGATCTCGAAGAGGACAGCATCGGCGAGGCCCTCACCGCCGAGTACCTGTAGCTGCGACCAGCGCGATATTGAGGTGGTCAGAACTTGATCGCCACGACTGCGTAGAGCAGCGTCAGCGAGAGCATCAGGCCCAGGAACCCCTTCGGCAGCACGCGCTCGAGCGGACGCGTCAAGACCAGGACACCGAGACCGGCGAGCGTGGCGAGCTTCAGAGTGAAGCGGGTCACCTCGAGATCACCGCCGAACAGATCCAGCATCAGGATCGCCAGGCCCGTCGACAGCACGCCGACGATGGCGATGCGGCTCAGTCGCAGAGTGACGACGCCACCGCGGCGTCGGAACAGCAGCTGGGTCAGATAGGACGACAGCAGCAGCACCAAGGCCACGACGTGCGCGCCGATGAGGAACATCATCGAGGTCTCGTTTCGTGTGCGGTCGGCAGCCCTGGCCTGCAGCGCGCGGCTTCGGTAGCGCGGCGGGCCCGGGGAACCCGCGACTGATCTAGGTCATCCTGCCAGCCATGTGGTCTACTCTGCAAACCATATGGTCGGCAATGACCGAGGAGGCGTGGTGGATCTGCGGTTGAGTGGCCGCACCGTGATGGTGCTCGGACCAGGCGACTACTTGGATCGCGCGATTGTGCGCAGCGTCGCCTCGGAGGGCGCCGCCACGCTCGCGACCACGGATGGCGAGCGGCACCATGACCTCGCGCAGCAGGCCGACGGCGGGCCGCATTGGAGCATGGTGGAGCCGCACATCGATGCGTTCGTGGCGTCCCGATTGCGGCGCTTCCTCGACGAGCAGGGCCGCCAGCCGGATGCGGTCGTGCTGCACATCGACATCATCGAGACGCTGACCTCTCGAGGTCCGTTGCGATGGTGGCGGTTCCGCAAGGAGCGTCGCTCGTTGCTGCGGGCGACCGCCGAGGCGATCGTCGCCGCAGTCGCCCTGCGCCGGCAGTGCCAGGTCGTGCTGGTCTACAGCCTCGCCGATCAGCGAGAGCGCACCGCGGCGCTGCGCTGGCTCGAGGACGCGATGGGGGCGGTGCTGAAGCGTTCGCGGCAGGAGCAGACCGATCTGCGCGTGAATGCGATCGTCGTCGGCGATGACGACGCCCATCCCGAGACGGCCGACGTCGTGGCCATGCTCTGCTCCCCGATCGCGGCCGGGATCTCAGGGGCGCTGATCCCGATCGACAACGGCGATCTCGCGAACGCTTGGCTCGACAGCCCGAACGGGCAACAGGTCATCCCCTCACCCTGAACCTCCCCGGCTCGGCGCAGGCGCGATGGGGCGCCGGCGTCGTCTCCTCCCTGCCCAGCAGGACACCCCTATCGAGAACAGAGCACAGCATGAGCGAGCCCCGCCTCTCCCACCTCCTGCCCGCACCGATGCGCACCGCCGTGGCGTGGTCGGTCGGCTTCCTCGTGGTCGCCGCGGCCGCCGCGGTCGCGGTGACGCTGATCGTGTGGCTGCACAAGATCACGGTGCCCGTGATGGTCGCCATCGTGCTCTCGGCGCTGCTCGTCCCGCTGTCACGGTGGCTGCAGCGCCACGGTTGGCCGAAGTGGGCGGCCGTCACCGTGGCCGAGCTCGGCGCGATCGCCGTCGCGGCCGGGCTCATCACCCTGGCGGTCTGGCAGATCCGCGCCGGCCTGCCACGCGTGCTGCAGGCGCTCAGCGAGCGCGTCGACCAGTTCACCGCCTGGCTGCACGGCGCACCGTTCAACCTCACCGACACCGACCTCAGCGGCCTCATCGCTCAGATCGAGACAGCGGTGCAGTTGAACATGCAGGCGCTACTGAGCGGCGTGCTCACCGCCGGTTCCACCATCGGCTCCGTGCTGGCGGGGCTGCTGCTCGTGCTCTTCACGACCCTGTTCATCATGCTCGACGGGCCTCGCATGTTCCGCTGGTTCACCAGCCTCTTCCCCCGCCGCGCCCGCGCCGCCGCGCACGACGCCGGCCGCGCCGGATGGCGCACCCTGTCGAGCTTCGTGCGGGTGCAGATCCTCGTCGCCTTCGTCGACGCCGTCGGCATCGGCGCCGGCGCGATGATCCTCGGGCTCTTCTTCGACGGCTTCCCGTTCGTCATCCCGATCATGATCACCGTGTTCCTCGGCTCGTTCATCCCCGTCCTCGGCGCCATCCTCAGCGGCGCCCTCGCCGTCGCCGTCGCGCTCGTCTTCCTCGGCCCCGTGCCGGCGATCATCATGCTCGCCATCGTCATCGCCGTACAGCAGATCGAAGGCCACGTCCTGCAACCGCTCGTGATGAGCGCCGCCGTGCGCATCCACCCCCTCGCCGTCGTCCTCGCCGTCGCCGCCGGCGGCTTCCTCGCCGGCATCCCCGGCGCCTTCTTCGCCGTCCCCGCCGTCGCCGTGATCAACATCGTCACGCGCACCATCGCCGCACGTCGCACCAGCGCTCCGGCAACGCCTCCGCTGCCGACCATGAGGGCCGCCGCCGCATCTGCCGACTGAACAACCACAGTTAAGAATGCGCCTGCATTGCTATGCCGACCATTTGGTCGGTACAGTGCTGGTGTGACTGCTTCGACGACTTCGACGCCTGTGGGCGCCCGCTCCTGGGCGGCGCTCGGCGTACTGACCATGGCCGTGCTGCTGCTGGCCATCGACGGAACGGTGCTGGCCTTGGCCGTGCCGGCCCTGACCGCTGACCTGAACCCGACAGCGACCCAGCTGCTGTGGATCGGGGACATCTACTCCTTCGCCCTCGCCGGCCTCCTGGTCACGATGGGCAACCTCGCCGACCGCATCGGCCGCAAGAAGCTGCTGCTGATCGGCGCGATCGGCTTCGGCCTGTCGTCGCTGCTGGCGGCGTTCTCGACCTCGCCGGAGATGCTGATCTTCGCCCGCGCGATCCTCGGTATCAGCGGCGCGACCCTCATGCCCTCGACGCTCGCGATCGTGCGCAACATCTTCACCGACGCCAAGCAGCGCACTCGCGCGATCGCCGTTTGGGCGGCCGGCGCGACCGCCGGCGCCGCGATCGGCCCGCTGGTCGGCGGCGTGCTGCTCGAGCACTTCCACTGGGGCAGCGTGTTCCTGATCAACGTGCCGATCATGATCATCGTGCTCGTGGCCGGCATCACCCTGCTGCCCGAGTCGAAGGACCCCAACGGTGGCCGCGTCGACCTGTTGTCGGCTGCACTGTCGTTCGTCGCGATCGTCGCCGTCGTCTACGCCATCAAGCACGTCGTCGGCGAGGGCCTGGACGCGACCGTGCCGCTGGCGCTGGTGATCGGACTCGGCTCCGGCTGGCTGTTCCTGCGCCGTCAGCGCCGTCTCACCCGTCCGCTGATCGACGTGACCCTGTTCCGCTCGCCGGCGTTCTCCGGCGCCGTCATCGCCAACACCGTGTCGATCTTCGGCTTCGTCGGGCTGCTGTTCTTCTTCTCCCAGTACCTGCAGCTGGTGCGCGAGCTCTCGCCGCTGCAGGCGGGCCTGGTGGAGCTGTCCGCCACCGTCTCGTCGATCATCGTCATCGCACTGGCCGGCTTCATGCTCGGCCGCCTCGGCCGCGGCCGCGCCATCGCGCTGGGTCTGGCGCTCAGCGCGATCGGTCTAGTGGTCCTCGCCATCGCCGAGACGAGCGAGGGCCTGGTGGGCATCATCATCGCCTTCGCCATCGTCGGCTTCGGCGCCGGCCTGTCGATGACGCTCACCACGGACGCCGTGGTGGGCGCCGCCCCGAAGGAGCGCGCCGGCGCAGCCTCCTCGATCGCTGAGACCGCCTACGAGCTCGGAGCCGCCCTCGGCATCGCCGTGCTCGGAACCGTGCAGACCGCCTTCTACCGGGCGAACCTGCCCGAGATCGAGGACGCCACGATCGGCACGGTGGTGCGCGAGTCGCTGGCCTCCGCGGCCTCGCACCTCAACCTCACCGACCCAGCCGTGCTCGAGGTGCTGCGGCAGGCGCAGCACGCCTTCACCGCCGGCATGCAGTGGACCTCCTTCATCGCCGCTGGCCTGCTCGCCGTGGCCGCCGTCATCGCCTGGGTCACCATCCCGTCGACGAAGGAACTCGAGCCCATCGAGCACTGACCCGCCCACGACGGAGACGACCAAGACAGCAGCTGGAGGATCGACCATGCACGCACCGGCCACCAGCACGCCCATCGCCCGCATCCGGGCCGGGTGGCAGGTCGTCTCCGTCGCCGCGCACCGGCGGCTGCGATGAGCAGCACCGTCGGCACACGCGACCGATCCCGCACCCGTGCTCGGATCATCACTGGGGCACTGCGGGCCTTCATCGAGCACGGCAGCGGCGCGAGCATCGCCGCGATCGCCGACTCCGCGCGCGTCTCCAAGGGCGGGCTGCTGTACCACTTCCCCTCGAGGGAAGCCCTCGTCCTGGCGGTGGTGCGCGAATGCACCGAGCAGCTGCGCAGCGCCGTGCACGACGCCGTCGACCTCTCCGAGAACCGCCCCGGCAAGCTCCTGCGCGCCTACGTCAGAGTGCTCTGCTCCGCCGAGCAGGACAGCACCCGCGACCTCATCGCGACCCCGTGGACGACGCTGGCGAGCGTCGACGGCGTCGACGCACTCCTGCTGGCCGACGAAGCCCGCTGGGACGCAGCGTTCGCACGAGACGGTATCGACCCGGTCCGCTCACGCATCGTCCGCTACGCCGCCGAGCGCGCCGCCGAGCTCGCCCTCCATGACCGGCATCGCTGCGGCGAGCTCGAGCTCATGCGTGAGCGCCTGCTCGCCATGGCCGAACCCGAGGCGCGGCGATGAGCCTCACCGGATCGTCAGCGCCGCAACTCGGCGATATGCGTGGCGACCGCCCGCAGGGCATGCACCGCGTTGCGCAGCTGGGTCTCCGTGCCCGTTCCCGTCGTCGAGGGCCCCTCCGACGGTGCCGGCGCGACCACCAGAAAATCGGTGAGGTCGTAGCGCAGCCGCTCCTCGTAGTGGCGCTCCTCGGCTCCGTCGCCCGGTTGCCACGAGTACGTCAGGCGCACCTCCCCCATCAGCGGCGCGCCCATCGCCCCGCTGGGCTCGGCGTCCTCGTTCGCCGGGTGATGCCAGAACGCACGCCGCGTCGCCGTGGGAGCCAGATCGAAGCCGGCGCTGAAGAAGCGCCCCAGCGCCGGAGCGAGCTCATCGCCTTCCGACAGTGGCTCGAACGAGGCGCCGACGACCTCCAAGCGCAGGTCCCGCGCCGTCGAGTTGCCGTAGTTGGCGATCACGACGTCGATGGACGGCGCACCGGCCAGGCCCGGGACGAAGTCGGCACCGACGTACGGGCGGGTCTGGTCCTCGCTGTTCTGCGCCTCCCGCACCGCGGACTCGCGCATCTGCCGCGCCGTCAAACGGACCTGCCGCGCCGTCACCGCGATCGCGATCACCGCCACCAGCACACCGATACCCGTCGCGATCGCCGTGATCCACTCCGGCAAGCTCGCCGCCGCGAACGATCCCGCACTCATCACCATGCGCACAACGTAGCGCCCAAGCCCCGCCGCCCCAGGCAGCGCGCCACTTCCCGCAAGGAGCACCGGCCGTGATCAAACTGCTCATCGCGAAACTCCTCCACGACCGCCGCACCACCAAGCCCGCCCCACGTCCTCCGACCCGGCACGGTGTCCTGATCCTCGGCGACGACCACGCCGCCCACGGCGACTGGCAGCAGTGGCTACCCGAGCTCACCGTCACCAACCATGCCACCGCCGGCGAAACCATCGAAGGCCTCACACGACGCCTCGCCACGGTCGTCAACGAGCCGGCCGTCATCGTCCTCCACATCGGCGCCGCCGACCTCGACGGCCACGGCCGCAGCACCGACCCCACCGACATCGCCGTGCAGTTCGAGACGCTCATCGCACTGCTGGGAGTCGCAGCGCCGACAGCGCAACTGATCGTGACCGGGCTCCTTCCCGACACTGCGGAACACGCGGAGACGAACCTGCAGCTGAACAGGCACTACCGCCGCATCATCACCCGACACGGTGGCCGCTGGATAGACCTCTGGACCACGCTCACCATCGACAGCGAAAGCCTCGAACGAGAATTCACGGCGCAGTCCGGGCAACTCAACGCCACCGGCTACGCCACCTGGATCGACCACCTACGATCAGAAATCTCAGTTGCGCTGGTCCGCCGCTGATCGCGTCGGGCGCCCCGTACGGATAGCCATGGTCTAACGCACACACAGGCCGTCGGTTTCGATGGGACCGGAGCAGCGATAGGTTCGGGCCATGCAGGGGGACACTCGGGGCGACCGACAGATCGAAACACGCCGCATCCTCGAGGAGGCGGCCTACAGCCGAGACGGCACGGAGCGCGACCGAGCGGCCCTCGCGGCTTTCGACCAGGCGCAGGCGAACACCGAGCAACAACCGCGCCTTGCGAGCGAGGCGCCCGACGCTTCACTGCAGCGCTCGCGCGGCCTGATGTCGAAACTCACGAGCTCGTCTCGCTCGGCGCTAGTCAGCGGCGTAGCGGTCGGCGCATTGCTCGCCGCCGCGGTTACCGTCCTGATCGCTCGGCCGTGGACTGCCGACCCGTTCGATCGCTTTACCGATGCCGACGCGTTCGCGCCGGACCTCGCTCAGGTGCTCGCCGGCGGCTACCAGCTCGAGCAAAACCGCGGAGCAGCCGTGGTCGCAGGGCCAGTCCTCCTCTACGAGGACGAGGGGGTGCGAGTTGCGGCGTTCATGGATGCTCGCTTCTCTGACGGGCAGCAGAACGTGTGCCTGATGGTTTCGGAGCGGAGCAATGGAGCCTCGCTTAGCGACTGGTCGTGCACACCCCGCAACGACTTCATCCGACTAGGCCTCACCACTGTGATGAATCCCTCGCGGTTCTTCGATGCTGACTCCGAAGGGGCCGTTGAGCTGCAGACGCTGACCTGGGGTGCGGACGACTCGCTCACGATCGACACCAGGGCATCGAGCTAGTAGGCCGCCGAGACGAGCGCCCGGGGTTGTGCGGATGACCATGGTTATCGGCACATCGGCTGCGGCCGCGCCTGAACGTCCGGGATGGGACCTCGGATCTGAGGAACGCGATCCCTAGGCTTTCCGCATGCGCGCTGCAGCTGCACTCATCGGAATAGGTGGAACGGCCTTCCTCATCCTCGCGGCGTTTGAAATCATCCCTCTTCCATCGGGCGCGCTCTGGGCAGTCGCCGTCGCGCCGCTGTCGTGGGTGCTCTCATTGGGCCTCTTCTTGGTCGTTCTCCGGCGCGAGCGCCGAGCTGGCCAGCGCCCTCAAATGGAGCACACACCGTTCGCGACCAACTATCGAGAACGGATGCTGCCCGGCGCCGGACTCGTCCTGGCCATCGTCATCGGTTCCATCGCGGTGATGTTCGTCGCGATCGACCCGACCTCGATGACCGGCTGGATATCCCTCGGGTTGGCGCTCGTCATGGGAGTCGGCAGCCTCGCCTTGCGGCACTACTTCCGATCAGAACGGCTTTGGGCAGAGCAGCAGGCCGCCACCTCCTCACGCTGAGATACCGACATGTCATCGAGACACGAGCGCGCCCGACGTACGGACAGGGATGGTCATCCGTGCGCGAATCTTCGATCGTCCGCCCGCCGGCTTTTCCTTCAGCTTCGAGCGGCTGCGACGGCCTCGATGATTGTGGCGACCTCGGTGCGGGCGGTGTAGTCGACCTGGATGTCGGCGAAGCGGATCACGCCGTGCTCATCGATGACGAACACGGAGGGGAAGGGGATCGCGGCTGTCGCATCCGCGTTGCTGTCGGCGACGTTGAAGCCGAGTTGCGTATGCGCCTCCCGCGCCTCCTGGCTCGGGGCGGTCACGATGCCGAGTGCAGTAGCGAGGACGTTGCTCGGATCGGAGAGAACGGGGAAGGCGAGGTCGCCGTTGGCGATGGCCTGCTCGGAGCCCTCGGGGGTCTGCGGCGAGATGGCGATGAGCTGCGCATCGCGGCGCTCGAGCTCGGGCAGCAGCTCTTCCTGGTAGGTGCGCAGCGTGAGGTTGCAGTACGGGCACCAGGCCCCTCGGTAGAACACGACGACCGACAGACGGTCATCCAGTGCGGCGCTCAGCGAGGTCCCCGCCCCTGTCGACGTCAGCAGGTCCGCCTGCGGCACGGTGTCACCGACTGCGGCAATCCCCGCGGGGCGCCCTCCGCTGCGCAGCGCGGCCTGCTCGCCGTCGAACACGGCGGACAGTTCCGGTCCGATCTGGGCAGTGAAGCCCTCGTTGAACGTGTTGACCTGCTGGGCGATGGTCTGCTCGGGCATGAGGGATCCTCCTGGATCGGATCGGCGTCGGGCGCGCCGGTGCGGGGAGCCTAAGGCGCCCGCGCAACAGGAGCGAGGTGTCTGACTCGCAGCGTCATCTTCATTCCGCCCGATCGACGGCTCGTCGAGTGGCTGTGCTACAGGCCGCAGTTGTCCGTACACCCGCTAGTTGGTCAGAGCGGTGCTGGTGGGGGTACGGCGAGCGGTGCTTCGTTGTCGGCGCGGAGTGCCTCGTCGATGCGGTGCAGGAGCTTGATGGAGCGGGCGCGCTCGGTGTCGCTGATGGAGGCGATGACGTCGTCGACGCGTTGCTGCGTGGCTTCGAGTGCTTCGAGGAGCTGGGCTCGGGTGTTGTCGGTGAGGGTGACGAGGCGGGCTCGCCCGTTGTTCGGGTCGGGGCGTTTGATGAGGTGGCCGCGTTCTTCGAGGCGTTGCACGAGCGCGGTGGTGGCGGAGTTGGTGATGCCGAGCACGGCGGTGAGTTCCATGATCTGCACGGTGCGGCCGCCGCGTTCGGCGCGGTCGATGTGCTGCAGGGCGACGATGTCGCTGTTGCTGACGCCGAAGCGGCGCCGCAGTCTGGCACGCAGGTGCGCTTCGGTGGTCTCGAGCTGCCGGAGCGCGTCGACGACGTCATCGTTGCGAGCGGGGGTCGCGGTCGGTTCGGCCATGCTCTCCTCGGCCGGCATCGAGGTGGTGCGACGGTCGTGCGCCTCGTGCCGGCTGCGCGGTAACGCTAGCTGCCGTCCGAGGGGGTGTTCGGGCGCGTCCTGCTGCGGCTCAGCCTTCGCTGCGCCCGCTGTCCTGTGGCGGGTTTCCGGATGCGGATAGAACTGGGCCGCGGGCTCTGGCGCGGGTGTCTGATGAGCCCATGACCACCGCTCTCGTTGCTGCCGCTGCCTCGTCGGGTGGGACGGTGGATTTCACCGAGCTGGTCGAACGTCTCACCGACCGCTTCCCGGGTTGGTCCCGTGAGCAGGTGGCGTCGGTGGTGATGAGCGAGTACGAGGCGATGACGGCGGGCATCCCATTGGTCGTGCCGGCCGGTGTCGAGGACGGCGCCGCGGAGATGCTCGATCGACGTCAGCGCCCTTGCTTGCGGGCCGTCACCGACTGATCGTTCCGGGTTCAGTCGGTGAGGGTAGCGCGGGGGTGCTCGCCGAAGCGCTCGGCGTAGTGCGCGGCGAACCGGCCGAGGTGCGCGAACCCCCATCGTCCGGCGATCTCGGCGACGGTCGTGCGGCCGGTCTCGCCTGCCTGCAGCTCGGCGCGGACCCGGTCGAGGCG
>JAAIGE0100689903.1_pt1 | contig 30691 bp, 44 predicted proteins | sample 6487951 | NCBI WGS metagenome assembly JAAIGE01 (sample SAMN13974128, study PRJNA590717) | phyllosphere metagenome | biome: tomato field; feature: multiple bacterial spot infested tomato fields; material: tomato leaves; isolation source: leaves from tomato fields | host: Solanum lycopersicum ...
AGGCCGCACCCGCACCGACGGCATCCGCGGCTCCCGTCGACATCCGCGTCTACGTGGACTACCTCTCCCCGGGCGCACGCGAATGGCAGCTCGCCAACGTGGATCAGTTGAAGACGTGGGTGGACGAGGGCGCGGCGACGCTCAGCTACCACCCCGTGTCGATGCTGACCGCCAAGTCCAACGGCACCAAGTACTCGCTGCGCGCCGCCGCCGCTGCGGCGTGCGTCGCCACGCACGACGAGAACGTCTTCTTCGCCTACAACACGGAACTGCTGAGCCGTCAGCCCGCGATGGACACCGATGGGTTCTCCGACACCGAACTCGCCGACCTCGCGCAGGCCGTCGGCGCCCAGGAGCCCGACAAGGTCCGCGACTGCATCGAGGACGGCGACTACATCGAGTGGACGAAGGACGCCACGGAGCGTGCGATCTCCGGCATCCCCGACGCCGACGGTCTGCAGCTCGCCGGAACGCCGATGATCCTCGTCAACGGCCAGCCGTACATGGGTGCGCTGAAGGATGCCGCGGAGTTCTCGCAGTTCGTCCTGACGAGCGCGAGCGACAAGTTCTACACCGAGCAGACCGCGACACCGACGCCCACTGCGCCTGCGGAGTGAGCTGCGCGGCCCGGTTAGACTGGGCCATCCGCCGGCTTGGCGCAATTGGTAGCGCACCGTACTTGTAATACGGGGGTTGCAGGTTCAAGTCCTGTAGCCGGCACCACGAAGACCACGTCAGACAACAAAAAGCCCCCGCTCCTTTCGAGGATGCGGGGGCTTCTCCATTGTTTACCCATGGTTTTGCGGCGGCTCGATCGGGACTTGGTTGACCGCGAGCTCGGCGAGCTGTCGGCGGATCCGGTACTGGTGAGGCGGCCAGTTCTGCATCCGCTCCCGCCACCAGGCGCGCAGCACGACGTCGTCGACGACGCGGACACGTTGCCCGCCCCGGACCTCCCAGCTCATCGGCATCCCGCGCTGCCGCCAGTAGCGGATCGTGCGCGGCGACCGCTTCACGACCTTCGCGGCTTCACGGTATGTCAGGTTCGGCATAGTCCAGCTGGCTCTCCTGTTCACTGATGGTGTGCCCGCAGACCGCGCAGGCCTTCGTGAGGACCGGGACGCCGGCGGCGCCGTCGAGCCAGTCGATCCGCACCGCACGTTCCCCGCAGACGAGGCACAGCTCGAGCGCGGCGACCGTCGCGACCTTGTCGCCCTGCCGGCGGCGCGCGCGGCGGATCAGGCGGAAGAGACCGTCCTCAAGCTCCTCGAGGTCAGGCCAGGCGCGGACGTGGTCGACGGCGTCGACGAGCCACCCGCTGACCGCGTACGTCCACTCGCGGGCGAGGCTGAGCTCTGCGGGGATCGCGGGCGGGAGTACGGGTGCTTCCATGCCGAGGTGGCCGGCCGCGCATGTGAGATAGGCGCGGAGCGCGTTCCAGATGGCGGCGTTGTCGCGGCTGCCGGGACCGTCGGCGACGGGCAGGTTGTCGATGTAGCCGCCGCCGGAGACGCGGACTTGGTCGAAGCGGGATGCCTTGAGTCGTCCGATCGAGACGATGACGCTGCCGCCTTCGTAGTCGATGACGTGGGGGATCTGCTGCGCGTGCCAGATGTAGCGCTCCTTCCACCGGTTGAACGCGGCATCAGGGTCGATCGCGTCGACGGGGACGAGATGCGCGCTCATGCGAGCTGCCCCTCGATCTGTCGGGTGGTGTCGGCGTCGAGCCGACGGAGGCCGAGCGCGCCCTTGAATGGGATCGGGTCGGCGAGCGGTCGCGGGTTCCGTAGCAAGAGGTGGAACAGGCCCTCGTCGGCCCACGATGAGCACTTCCCCTGGCACCCGGTCAACCCGAACAGCCGCTCGGTTGGATCGTGCACGTCGGCAAGGTCGACGACGCCGATGATCGCGCCGAGCATGTGCTTCGCCCGGTTGAAGGGCCAGAGGTCGCCATGATCGGTGTCGAAGTCCGCGATTCGTGTCGCACCGGCGTGGATCGCGACCGGGCCGCGGTAGTCGCCGGCGAGATTGCGGACGCGGTTCTCGACGTCCTTGCCACCGTGGATGATCGCCCATGCCCACGGCTGGCGAACGGTCAGGATGCGCACCTCCGCGCCCGCATTCGCAGGGGAGTCGATAGGCTCCGCGTCATGAGCGAGCCCTCGACCTCCGTCCCCTTCCCGTCCGCCGACCAGCCCGAGACGAGCTACACCGCCAAGAGTGGCAACGTCGTCCGCTTGCGCCGTCTCAGCGAAGACGCCGCGGAACTCCGTCTCGACGAGGATCCGGGATACCTCGCACGCCTGACTCGTGACGGCGGGTTCTTTCACCTCGAGCCGGCGCCCGGCGTCCGCGCGGTTGGAGGGATGAACATCGACGAGGCGGACCTGATCGAGTTCTTCTGACATCTCGTCGACGTTCATGCTGCGGTGACCTCCAGGATGCGGCGTGCCTTGTCGGCTTCGATCTGTGCGGGCATCTCGCCCTTGCGCTCGCCGGAGCGTCCGTAGAGCAGAACCTTGAGCCCGGTCTTCGAGACGCCGGCGACGTCCGCGATCGTGAGGACCGGCATGCCCGCGGCCATGAGCGCGCGGACGTGCTCACGGACGGGCGCGGCGTCGACGCGCGGTGCGGCTTCGGGGGCGCCCGCCTCGCGCCGGCGGCGGCGCTCTTCGGCGAGCGACGCGTCCATGCAGGGGACCTCGGCGGGGCAGTTGGAACGGCTGCGGCATCCGAGCTGGTAGCCGTAGGGGGTGCCGTGGTTCTCGGCGGAGATCGCTTCGGCGCTCTGCTTGCGTTGCTGGATCCACGCCTTCTTGTACTCAGAGGCCGCGGTGCGGCACTCGTCGCATCGGCAGCCGCGGGCGTAGGACGCGTTCGTGCCGTGGCCAAGAACCTCGCGCGGCTTCGTCTCCCGCGACGTCTGACCACGACGCCGACGGGGCGCACGATGCACCTCGAGGCCCTGCTCCATCCGGAGAGTGCAGACGTAGTTGCGGGTGACGCCGAGCTCAGCGGCGATCGCGGAATCGGTCATCTGTTGCGCGTGGAGACGAGCGACCGCGGCCGCGGTGTCTGACCGGGATGCGCGGCTCGACGTCTTCGGCACGGTCGGCTTCACCGGTTCGAGCTCGGCGTGCGCGGAGAGCTGCTCGCGAGCGGTCTCGGCGCGCTGTGTCGCCGCGGCGATCGCGCGCTCAGCGTCGCGCACGACGGCGCGCAGCTCACGGCGACGAGCTCGCCACTCCTCTCGGTCACGCTCGAACTCGGCCATCGGATCGAGCACGAGACTGCGCTTCGGAGTCTCGCGAGAAGGCCGGGGCGCAGATGCTGTGCTCGAGCGACGCGGAGCGATGGGCTTCGTCTTCCGTTCGACCACAGGCGGCTTGCCCGCGGCCGCGCGCGCCGCATCACGGTCGCGCTTCTCGATCCCGTCCCGCTGCGTGGCGTCCCGGCGCAGGATCTCCTCGAGGGGCACGCCGGCGTCGATCTGTCGCTTGAAGCCGTAGTCGCCGTCGTACCGGCGCTTCACGTCACGGCAGGCGAGCGGTGCGGGGCATGCCGCGCCGCGGCATCCGCGCCGATGACCTTCGACGGTGCCGTGCGGGAAGGTGTCGTCGAGGAGGTCGAATGCGCTCATCGGTCTGCCTCTGCCTGCTCGCCGAGGTACCGCTCCGCCTCGATCGCGTAGGCGAGGATCGTCGACGCGATCGAACGGGCCTCCTCGACGGTGAAGTCGGACTGGCCGACGTCGATGCTGACGTGGCCGTCGTCGGTGACGTCGATCGTGGCGATGGTGCGCTCATCGACGATCGGGCGGGTGATGTTCGTGGCCATGGCGGGTCCTCTCAGAAGGGGCAGATGTCGGGGACGTGGGTGACGTCGGGCGCGAGGTCGAGGCGCGGCGCGGTCCAGATGCGGCCGCAGTCATGCGCCGGCGCGATCGGCCCGTCGATGGGGCGCCGCGGCCAGTAGCGGGAGCGGAGGCTGGTGACCCACCGGCCGGCGACCTGGTGCACCTGCCATACCCGGATGCCGGCGATGACGCATGCGAGCAGCTGGTCGGCGTCGAGGCGGACAGGGTCGATGCGGGAGTCGGCGAGCATGACGCCCTGGTGCCAGTCGTCCCGCGCCTCGAGCACGTCCCTACCGCACCGGCCGCAGCGAGCGGCGAGCGGAGCCTTCGCGATCATTGGGTGGCCTCCCAGATCGTCCTGGCGATACGGAGAGGCCCTGACTCCTCGCGGGGCCGGGACGGCATGTTCCATCCGCCGCGAGGCGGACGCTGAGCGAGTACCCGAAACCCGGCAGCGCGGAGGCTCGCACCGCTCTCGCCGTCCTGCGTGTATGTGATCAGCCGGTCATATCCGAGCGCGAAGGTGATGCGCTTCGCGGCTCCGTACAGCTTCGAGTTGGCGTTCCGCGTGCCGTCGGTTGCGGTCCGCTTCACTTCGAGGGTGTAGCCCCACGTGGCCTGGATCACCCGCGACGTCGGCCGGCCGAGAATTGCGACGCCCACCAGGACGTCGCCGTCGGCCACGCCGACGCTGATCTTGTGCCCTTTCGGGGCAACGTGGTGGCGATGATGCGCGGTCACGAACTCTTGGGCGTGCCGGAGGTCAACGGGGACAATACGCAGGCCGCTCATCGGTCCCACCAGCTCGTCTGGTCGGTCTGCTCGTCGTCGTGATCGACCTCGGGAGAGTAGAGCATGACATTCGTGTAGAAGCGGCGGCCGTGCGACTTCGCTGAGTCGATGTCGAACCTCTGCCGCAGCTGCCGGCCAAAGGCCTGCGACGACAGCGCGTCCTCGTGCTGCTCACGGCACCACGCGTCGTACGCCTTCCGCAGTTCGCTCATCTCGACCCTCACGGACTCACCGCCGCCGATCCGTGCACGGTCATCGAGGAACCGGCCCAGGTGATCCTCCTCGGCTCGGTACGCATCGGTCGCGGCGAAGACCTCCTCAGGCGTACGCAGGCCGTCCTGCGCGTACCCGACGGCGCCCGCGATGATCCACGCGAGGATCCCGGGGCCTTCCTCGTCGACGAGCCGCTTCTGCAGGTCCTCGATCTTCTCCGCCTCGGAGACGGAGTGATTGAACGGGATGAGCCGCATGCGTCGCCACACCGAGTCGCCGCCGGTCTCGACCTTCGGCTGATCGTTCGCGAGCATCAGGAACGTGTGCGACGGCGCGAAGTCGAAGAAGTCCTTGTTCATGAACCGGGCCGTGATCGTGTCACCACCGGTCAGGAACTTCAGCTTCGCCTCGTCGAACGTCGTCTTCTCGTTGATCTCCGACACCGTCACCAGACGCCGGCCCTGCAGAAGGGCAAGCTCTGTCGGGTGCTTCTCGCGACCGACGACGAGGAACCCCTGCGGTGCGGCAGTCGCGTACTCGCCGGCGATCGCCGCGAGGACCTCCGCGAAGACGCCCTTGCCGTTGCCGCCCTTGCCGTGAGCGAACGGGAGGATGTGCTCGATGACCTCGCCGATGAACATCAGCCCGGCGAGGCGCTGCATGTACCGTTCCATCGCCGCGTTCGACTGGAACGTGGTCTTGAGGAACGCATCCCACAGCGGGGTAGGCATATCTGGGTCGGGGCTGACGCTGGTCTGCTTCGAGTGGAATAGCGCCGGCGTCGGAGCGGCGACGTCGCCGGTGCGCAGGTCGACCACGCCGCCCGGGGTGTTCAGCTGCCACGGATGCCGGTCGAACTGCGCTGCCTTGATCCGCATCGCCGGCGTCGCGCGCGCGAGGCGCACCGCGTCACCGATCGCGCGAGCGCGCATCGACTTGAGGCGCCAGGCGGCGAGCTGCTGGTTGTCGGTCGGGATGCGCCGGATGACGTCGCGGGCGGCTTCGATCGCGGGCCCGTCGTCCGGGTGCCACACCCACCGGGTGTCCTCCCAGGTGACCCACTTCCCTGCATCCGGGACGTACCGGAGCGTCCCGGAATACTCGGCGACGAGGAGGCGTGCGTTGCCGTCGTCGGTGAGGTCGGCGCTGGACGACCCGATCTGCGCCTTCGGTGCCGTTGCGGCCGCGGCGTTCCCGACCGCGCTGATCTGAGTGCCCGTCGACGTCGTCCGTGACGCGGCCGCGGGGGCGAGCTCACGGGGAGCGCGGTGACCAAATCCGATCTCAGCGAGGGACTTCGCCGCCGCGCCATGGTCGCCCCGATGGTTCAGGAGGGTCCAGGCGCCAAACTTCGTGTACGGCACCTCCGGTTCGAACTCCGTCGACGAGGTGAACACGAACAGCCGGTCACGGTCGCCCGCATGCCCGGTGGTCGCCGAGATCCCGTCGTCCTTCCCCGGACGCCGCCAGTACTTCGTCGCGCCGCGGCTGAACACGTGCGTCCAGCCGGTGAGGATCTCCGACCAGTCCGTCTTCGCTTCGAAGTCGTCGCCTGGGGTGATGTCGCCGGCTATCGACTGGTACGTCGTCGACCACTTCGCGTCGACCGGCCCGGCAGGTGCCGGTGCGGTGTCGGCGGGGAGAGTGTCGAGCGCGGCGTGCACGACGGCGTGCAGCTGTGCGCGCTCCTCGGCGGTGATCGTCGGGATGCAGGCCGGTCCGCCGGCGAGGCGGATCCACGGCTTTCCCGTCGGGTGCACGTCGCCATCGGACGGGGCGAGCACGACGAACCCGCCCGTGCCGCGCGTCTCCGCGAGCGTCTCCCGATACGGCGGCTCGTCCTTCGGGCGCTGTGCGACCTTCTGATTCCCGGGGACCGCGCCCCCCTCGACGCGGTAGAGCAGGTGAAGACCGCCGGAGGGGGACTGCTCGGACCAGCCGACGACGAGCCGGTCGTACAGCGGCCGCAGCCCGGTGCCATCGAGCAGCTCGAGCACGGCCGGCATGAGCGGCATCGCGGCGCCCTCGACCTCGAGCAGCTCAACATCGGCGTACCCGGTGACGAGGCCGATGCCCTGCGGCATCTCTCCCTCGAACCAGGCGCGCAGCTGCGCCTCGTCCGCCGCGACAGTCGTGTGCTCCTTCCACGCGATGCGTGGCCGCTTCGACCCGTCGGCCGCGACAGGCACGACAGACAGCCCGGCGGCGTGGAGGTCGAGGGCGGTGGTCAGAAGGGTGCTCATGGGCAGCTGCAGGCTCCGGTGGTGGTGCGAACGGTGAAGCAGTCGGGGCAGACGTCGGCCGGGTCGAAGTCGAACTTCGAGCGCCGGCAGGTGACATGCCGCCAGGGCTCGAAGACGTTGGCGCGGGTCACGGCCTCGTTGATGCGGAAGCGGACGCCGCACTCGGAGCAGGGCTGCCCGACCGCGGCGTCGTACTCGACGATCACGCGCCCGCTCCCGCCGGGTGCAGGGACCGCCACGTCTCGATCAGCCGGTCGATCTCAGACGGCACGAACCCCGGGACGGCCATCCCGCCGTACTCGGTGATCGGCGCCGAGGAGTAGCCGAGGCCCTGGAAGTAGGCGAGGTCGCGAGCGTGCTCTGGGGCGGTGATGTCGCGCTCGTCGAACTCGACGCCGGCGGCCTCGAGCCGGTACTTCACCATCCGGCACTGCTGGCAGGCGGGCTTGCTCCAGACGATGATGTGGGTGTCCGCGGTCGCGGTGGGGTTGTGTCTCTCAGTCATGTGCCCTCGGTCCTTCTCGATGGGACCGCGCGCTGTCGCGGCGAGGGCAGGTCGAGCCAGAAGCTCAGAACGGGATCGCGCCGATCTGCTCCGCGGTGACGCCGACCGCGGTCGCGATCGTGTCGTCGGGGATCCCCGCCTGCCGCAGCTGCACGACCTGAGCGACCTGCGCCTCGGTCATACCGCCCGGCTGCTGCTGAACAGGCGCCTGCTGCTGCACCGGCTGCGGCGTCGCGGGGAGCGGCGCCTGCACGGGCTGGAGGGTCGGCCCAGCGGGCGTCGGGGGCTGCGGGGCGTACGCCTGCTGCATTTGCGGCGTGTACCCCTGCTGGGGCTGCTGCGGCGCCGAGGCAGGCGCGGCCGGCTGCTGCACGAACGCGGACGTCGGGGCCGTGTACTGCGCCTGGTAGAGCTTCGCCGGGTTCTGCGGGTTCTTCGACGTCGGATCGTTCCCGATGTACGTCACCGACAGGATCCCGCCGGGCATGATGTCGTTCGCCTGCGCGGCGCGGATCGCCTCGCCGATGGCTTTCTTCATGTTCTTCGACGCGACGTACAACGTGCGCTCGCCGTCGTCGTTCGCGTCCTCACGGCGGTCGGTCTGCAGGTCGACGAGGATCTGCATCTTCGGGTCACCGTTGGGCCAGAAGTCGGGCTCCTGAGTCCCGTACTTCGTCTGCTGCCGCTCGCGCGGTGCGGCCTTCACGGTGCCCTGGATGCTGGCGCCGACGACGTCGAACTTGACGCCCTTGCTGCTGGAATCGAACAGGGACATGGTCTTCTCCTTGGTTGGTCTTGCTGTTAGCGGTCGAACAGGTTGGTGATGGGTGCGATCGCCGCTGGCTGCGGTGTCGCGGGGACCGGCCTCGGGCCGGACGTCTGGTCGCACGTCGGGTGCGTGGTGTGGCCGCCGGCGGCGACGGCGGGGTGCAGCGGGAGGCCGCACCGATCGCACGTCGTCGCCGCGGGGCGGATCGGGACCGGCGCCGGCAGGGCGCGGGCCTCGGGTATCGGGGCAACCGGGGCGGGCACGGCCGAGCCGATCGTGAGCGGCGCGAGCTGCGGCGTGTGTGCCACGACGTGGAGCTCGCCGAGGTCGAAGAGGGATCCGCCGGCGGCGCGCTGCTCGGCGCGCTTCTCCTTCCGGCACCAGGTGCACCACTGGTCGTCGCACAGCGGCGACGCGTTCAGTGCGGCCTCGATCCCGACGACCTGCAGCATCGTCCACAGGCGCTCGGCGCGGAGCATCGCGGATGCCGCGAGGTGTGGGTCGAACGGTTCCGACCAGAACACCGTCTGCGACAGCTCACCGTCGCGGGGGAGGAACGCGATCGCGACCGTCCGCGCCGGCCCCCACCCGCCGTCGTTCGTGAACCCGGCGCCGTACAGGTGCGCCTGCACTCGGTATTGCTCGCTGGGCCCGTGGAGCCGGTACTTCGCGAGCTGCTTCGGGCCGACGATCTTGTGGTCGATGACGGTGCCGGTCGGGACGTGAAAGAGGTCGGAGTGACCGGTGATCCACTGGCCGCCGATCGCGCCGACGGTCACCTCCCACTCGGTGATCCACTCCATGTTCCGAACGTCGCCACCGCCAGGCCGGTTCGCCGCGTCGAACCACCGCTCGAGCTGGTCGTGCACGGCGGTGCCGATGGCCGGCTTCCACGCGGGGCCGCGGTCGGGCTCTCCGTCGCCGTTGAGCTTGTGGAGGATCCACCGGTCGCAGGGCTTACCGATCTCCGACGGGCCGATGCGCTTCTGCAGCGACCGCGGATGCCGCGTGATCCCGTCCTTGATGACCCCGAGGTAGAGGTCCTCCACCGCGGTCATGCGTCCATCTCGTTCGGATTTTCCGCCTTGACGGTCACCGAGTGGGGTGCCGTAAGGGACTCCGGGATGACGACGATCGCCTCGGGGTGAAGGGGAAGAAATGCGCCCTTCGGGATCTCGATGGTGACCTTCACCTCGACCGTCCCAGGCTTCGGCTTCTGCGACTTGCCCTGCGTCGAGCCGACCACCTTGGCACCCTGAATCGCGCTCGGCGTGTCGAACTGTCGGTACTGCTTCGCCTGCCACGAGTACTCGGGCTGCACCTGCAGGTAGACCGTCGCGCGGACCACGTCCGGCCCGATCATCGCTTCGACCCCCGCCGCTTCTTCGGATAGGCGATCGTCCGCTCGACGTCGCTGAGCGTGTAGCCCCACTCCTCGAGCTGCAAGTAGTAGGCGACGGTCGTCGTCGCGTCGCGGTAGGAAGGCCAGCCGGCCGGGTCGCCGATGACGCTCTCGGTCCGGGCGATGGCAACGCCAAGCGCCAGGCGCACTGGATCTGCTCCGGCCTGCAGGGCTTCGACGACGGCGGCACGCGAGCGGTTGTCGTAGGTGCCCTTCGCGGGCTCGGAGTACTCGATACCGAGCAGCTCGGCCGCGATCGGGTAGACGCGACCCTCCGACGCCGAGGTGTCCGCGCCGACAAGCGCCGCGGCGACGAGCTTCGCAGCGTCAGTACCGCGTCGGCCCGCAGGACGCTGCAGCAGATCGGTGCGGATCCACTCGCGGCGCACGGTGGTCGCCGACCGGAGGTCCGCGGCCTGCTGACGCTCCGCCTTCTTTGATGCCTTCTCAGCCGCCGTCGGCTCCTGCTTCCCACGACCCGTGTTCCACGAGTGCGTTTCGAGACCCTGCTCCTTCCACCCTCGGATGAACAGGTCAGCCTCGACGAGCTCGCCCGCCTCCTTGCCGTTCCATCCCGCGTGGCGGACGTGCGCGCAGCGGCCGGTGAGCTCAGCGATCGCGTCGTCGTCGAGCTCGCGCTTCTCTGCGTCCTCGGTCGCGGGGAACCACAGCTCGCGGACGGAGACCGTCGTTCCGTCGTTCCAGCCGGGCCGCTCGTCCAGAACCTCCCAGCCGTCGGCAGCGAGCTCAGCCTCGAGTGCCCGTTTCGCAGCCTCGTACGCCTTCCGGTCGCGGAGTTGCTGCGCGAGGTGCATGATGCTCCCCGGGTTAGCCACGGCGACCTGCATGAGACGGTCGACCGCCTCGGCGTCGTCCTCGAACTCGGCCAGGACCGCGGCCTGCTCGAGCGTGATCGGCATGGTGTCGAGCGCTTCGACCGCGATCGCGGAGTCAGCGACGCCCAGCGCGACGACGACCTGAGCCTTCGGGCGATTCGTGCGCCGAGCGATCTGATCCGGCGAGACACCGAACATCGCGAGCTGCTTGTACCCGTGTACCCGCTCGGAGGCGGTGAGCTCCTGGCGCTGGTCGTTCTCCGCGAGCTGAGTGACGATGCGGGAGGCTTCGGCGATCGCCTGCGGCTTGAGGATGACGTCGATCGCGCCGAGCTCGAGCTGGATCGCGGCGAGGGTGCGGCGCTGGCCCGCGGTGATGCGGACCTTGCCGTCTTCGCCGCGCCAGCCGATCGGTGGTTGCAGGATGCCGTGGGCCTTGATCGACGCGACGAACTCTTTGTCGAGCTTCACGTCGGTGCGGACGTTGATGTCGATCAGGAGGTCGTCGAGCTGCACGCGCTCGAGCACCTGGTCGACGGTGTCGGTCTTCGACATGGTGTGCCTTTCGTGAGTGGTGGGTGGGATGTCGTGCGTGCCGCCCCGGGACTCGAACCCGGCGTGTATGCCGTCGCGGCTAGACGGTCAGCGGATGACGACCGACTTCGCACCGGTGACCTTGTGCTCGTCGAGCACGGCCGGCGCGAAGTTCTTCTTCACCGCTGCCGTGTCAACGGCCGGCGCGGCGACCTTGTACAGCTGCGGGTACTGCGAGATCGGGTACTGCTCTTCGATCCACTTCGTGTCCAGCCGCGAGTACTCGCGGACCTCGACCTTCGTGTCACCGATCTCCGTCACCCCGACCGGGAGACGCTCGATCAGCTGCGAGTCGATCTGCCCGATGCGCTCCTGGATGAACTCGATGTCGGCCTTCAGCGAGGCGCGCTCGTCGACGAGCTCCATGTCGGTCGGGACCGTGACGGGCTCGGCCTGGCGGATGGGGGTGATGGGGGCGTGCTCTGCGGACATGGTCAGTTCTCCTTCTCGGTGGTGGTGGTCTCGTCTTCGACGAGCTCGGCGTCGATTACGTCGCCGGTGATGAACCCGGCTTCGTAGTCCTGGATGAGGGCCTGCGCGAGTGTGAGGAGCTCGCCGGTGATCGCGCTCAGCGGGTACTCGCCGGGTTCGAGCTCTCCGTACTCCGACCGAAGGAGCGCGTGCCGCTGTGTCGCTGGTGCGCCCGACGGGGCGATCAGCTCGATCGTGAACTTGCCCTTCGGCTCGTCTTCGATCCGGATGCTGTAGATCCCGGTGTTCGCCTCGAGCTCGAGCGGCGCGGCTGACACCGGAGGCTCCTCGGTGTCAGGCAGGTCGAGCGGCTGCTTCATGTGCCCGACGCGCTCGTCGTGGAGACGCTGCAGCAGGCCGCGCAGCGCCTCCTGGACGTCAGCGTTGATCGCGATCTCGATGCGGACGAACTCGATGCGGGGGACCCGTTCGAAGTCCTCGGTGTTCTGGTAGTCCTTCGTGCGGACGATGCCGACGACGGGCAGGTACTCCTGCTTGGGGTACGCGTCGAGCAGGTGCCGAGTGTTCGACTCGAGCCCGTTGTCGTCGTACTCCTTGGGGAGCTTCGCGGACAGCTTGGTCATGACGTGTGGTCCTCTCAGTGGGTGATCGTGGGAACGGTCGGCCAGTTCAGGCGCGCGTGCACCGCTTCCTGACCGGGGAGATAGTCGGGGTATCGGATGCCGGCCCAGCGGTCGCCGGCCCACATCAGCGCGAGCGCATCGGCGACGTTGTCGTCGGCGATCGGGACGTCGGGGTACGCGTGCCGCATGTGGGCGACGACGTCGTCTTTGCTGGCGCGGCCATCGCCGGTCGCGAGCTTCGCGCGCTGCGACGGGGTCACCTCGATGACGGGCCCGCGGGCGAGCAGCTGGTCGACGAGGAACCAGTAGAGGGCGACCCGCTCGTTCTGCGCTCCGTACTGCTTCCGCGAGTTCGGCACCTCGATCACGGTCACGTCGACGCGGGCCGGGATCGGCAGGAGGATCCGGTCGATGATGTGCCGGATCCGGTTCCGCTTCGCGACCAGGGTCGCGCCGAAGCTCTTCGTCATCACCCTGCGGGTGGTGATCTCGCCGTCGGCGTGAATCGCGACGCCCGTGCAGGCGAGGGAGGGGTCGATGCCGACGGTGATCACGGGATCACCGTCAGACCGACGATCAGCGCGACGAAAGCGATGACACCGGTGATGGTCGCTGCGGCCTGCAGGCCGCGCAGCACCTTGTCCTCGCGTGAGTACTCGACCGCCTGGTCGTCAGGGACGGCCCGACGTGCGGGCACCGGGCGGCGGGTGCTGAGCGGCGTGCGGACGCGAAGTTTCCGAGTCATTCGGGGTCTCCAGATACTGCTGGTGTGCGGGATGGGATGGGGCGCGCGACGGTGCGCGTCAGATAGGGGAGCCCGCCGGGGACTCGGCGCGGGGGGCGGCCGGCTCCTGGGGGGACGGGGCGTCCCCGGCGGGGGTCTTTGTGCGGCGCGTCACGAGCGCCAGGAAGATGAAAGGTGAGGCGAGGCAGATCAGGTCGGCGCTGTTCACCCCGGGGTGAGCGGCGTTCGGTGCGACGAGTGCGACGACGGCGAAGAGGGCGGCGATCGCGACGGCCCGCCGGATCATGCTGCGACCGCCTTCGGGTAGACGACGTAGCCACTGACACGCTTCGCGATCCGCTCGGCTTCGGCGGCGTCCGAGGTGCGGACCATCGGCAGGTTGAACCGGCTCATCACGACGCACTCACCGTTGGCGAGCGCGGCATCGGCGGTGCGGTTCATGCCGCGCCCTCGACGTTCACGCGGGAGGCTGCGATCGCCGCGTCGACCTCGCCACGCTCGTACCGGACGAGCCGGCCGATGCGGTGGAAGGGGAGCACTCGAACTGCCCCGTCGCGACGCCAGTAGCGGAGAGTCTCGACCGGGATGCGGGTGTGCGCGGCGACTTCCTTCTCCGTCATCCACTCCGGACGCTGATCCGGCGTGATCGGGGTCGGCGCGCTCATGATGCGACCGCCTGTGGGAGCTGCGCGCGGCGGACGACGTCGACCATGCTGATGCCGAGCCACTTGCACGCGGCGGCGAGCTCGATCACGTCGAAGGGGACATCGCCGTTCAGTCGGCGCCCTGCGGTGTGAGCCGAGATCCCGAGCACCACGGCGAGCTCGCCGCCGGTGCGCTTCTGCCGTGCCATCTCTGCTCGGAGATCGCCGGCGATCCACTGCGCGACCCGAAGCGCGAGTTCCTGAGCGTCTCGCTGCTCGACGCCTTCGTCGGTTGCCTGAATTTCCATGCGGCTAGATTGCATGGACTTTCATGCGGTGTCAACTTACCCATGCATATTGACGAGAATTCATGCAGTGGTGCAGACTCGTATCCCGTGGATACCGACTACCCGCAGAACTTCTCCGACGCTCTGGTCTCAGAGATCAAAGCCGAGATGGGCCGCCGCGACCTCTCCTCCCGCGGCCTCGGCCGCCTGATCGGCAAGTCGTCGCAGTACATGTCCGACCGGCTCGATGGCGGCAACTCGAAGACCGGGAAGCGCGTCACCCTCAACGTCACCGACCTGTTCGCCATCGCCGCAGCCCTCGAGCTCGACGCAGCAGCACTGATCGAGACCGCGCAACGAGCGGCTTCGACGCCATCGAATGTCGTGCGTGGCCGCTTCGGTGTCGGAACCCCTGCCGAAGATGACCTCGACGCCGTAGCCCGCCCCGCCGACCCCGAGCCGACCGACGAGCAATGACACCGATCGACGAATACCTGCTGCAGCTGGCCGACCAGGCCGGCATCACCATCGAGTACGCCCGCCCCCGTGAAGGACGCGACGGCGAGTACCACCACGATCAGAAGCTCATCCGACTCCGCCGCGGTATGAACGCCCGCCTCCACCGGTCCGTGCTAGCCCACGAACTCGGTCATGCAGCCTTCGACGATCGCCCGAGCCGATTCGGCCCAGTCCACGCAAAGCAGGAACGCCGCGCAGAGGAATGGGCGGCGCTGCGCCTCATCAGCATCGACGACTACCGGCACGTAGAGCAGATCCACTCCGGCCACCCCGGCGCAATCGCGATCGAGCTCGGCGTCATGCGCAGCATCGTCGTCGCGTTCCAGAGCGTGCTCGAACGCCTCGGCGACACCGTCTACGTGCAACCCCGGATGGGCGCCGGCATGTACACCCACCGCGAAGACGTCGCCTGATGGTCCGCCCACACCTCGAGCTCGAAACGTGGGGCAAGATCCGCCGGACCACCATCAACGGCAAGCCCACCGCGTTCGCCTACTACCGCGACTCCGACGGCGTCACCCGCCTCATGCAGCGCGCCGGCAAGAGCCCCGCCGAAGCCGAACGGAACCTCATCAAGGCGCTGAAGAAGCGTCTCGCGCCAGCGTCCGAGGACCTCACCCCCGACAGCACCGTCGAGCAACTCGCCGAGAAGTGGCTCGACAGCAAGACCAAGCTCGCCGACGGATCCCGCCGCATCTACCGCAACGCGATCACCGGACACATCACCCCTGGCCTCGGGTCCATACGGCTCCGCGAGATCACCGTCCCCCGCCTCGACCGGTTCATCAGCACCACCGCCACCAGCTCCGGACTCGGCACCGCCACCACCGCGCACGTCGTCCTCCGCGGCATGTTCACCCTCGCCGCCCGACACGGCGCCGTCCGCCCCAACCCGATGACCGACGTCCCCGGCCCCGAGAAGCCGAAGCGGACGAAGAAGCCCGCCTCACCCAAGCCAGAGCAGATCCGCGGCATCCGCGCCCGCTTCGAACAATGGGACGCAGGCACCGAACACCGCCCCGACGGAGACCCCAGACGCCGCCGGCCCCGCGCCTCCGACCTCCTCGACACCGCCGACATGATGATCGGCACGGGCATGCGCACCGGCGAAGTGTTCGCCCTCCAATGGGAGCAGCTCGACCTCGAGCAACAGACCGTCACCATCACCCGCACGATCGCGCAGAGCGAGGACGGGCGCTTCTTCGTCCAGAACTTCCCCAAGAGCGAAGCCGGCGAACGCGTCCTCCAGCTGCCCGAGCACGTCGTCGACATGCTCCTCCGCCGCCGTGTCGCGTCCTACTCCATGTTCGTGTTCCCCTCGAGCGTTGGCACCTTCCGGCACCCGAACAACTACCGGACCGTCTGGCGCGCAGCCCTCGCCGACACCGAATGGAAGGGCCTCACACCCCGCTCCTTCCGGAAGACCGTCGCCACCGTCGTCCGCGACGAACTCGGCATCACCGCAGCCCGCGACCAGCTCGGCCACGAATCGGAACGCACCACCGGCATCTACACCGACGACCAGCTGCACACAGGGCCCGACGCCCGCCAGGTTCTCGCCAAGCTCTTCGCCTAACCCCTCAACGATGAAAGGGAACAACCATGGATGAACTCCTCGACGACAAGGACTTCTGGCTTAGCGCCGGGGTCGACCAAGCCCGTCGACGATGGGGCAACTATCAACAGGTCAGCCCGAGCGAGCTCCTCGAGCTTGGGCAAGCGATGGTTCAGACCGGACCCGGCGCCGCCGACCGAATCGCGGCATCCATCGAGCGAGCGCACCCCGAGCTCACTGGACGCTGAGCACGCGACACGCCGGTGCGAACCGGCGATGTTGACAGCCGAGTACTTGCCGCCCCTAAATTCATCGTTAGACAGTTCTCACACACCGAGATGGCCCCGCCCGAACGATGATGGCGGGGCCATCTCGATTAGTCAGCGTCCCGCTCGATCGTGTAGACGTCAGCCGCGCGCGCAGAAAACACCTGTACGGGACCCGGGCCGAAGAAGTGGAAGTAGCCGTCGCTGTGGGTGTACTTGACCGCTTCGACCTCCTTTCGCAGATTGGTCGCGAGACCTTTGTTGATGAAGTACTTCGTCATGTCCTGCTCCGTTCTTAGTGAGCTAATCGTCGGTCCCGGCAGGCGCGCCAACGCCACACCGGGACCTAACCCCACCATCGACCTCAATCGATAGGAGGGCTGCCGTGGAGCCTACCCACGGGCCCGGACACGACTACGTCGCCATCAACCGCCGAAACATCGGCCGGCTCCGCGACGACCGCGACCGCGCCGGACTCATCCAGCTCGCCGACATCCTCAGCGACCGCGCCGGCTCACTCCCCGCGCAGATGCTCGCAGACGAAGCCCGCGCCGCCGTGCAATGGATCGACACCACCACCCCGCGCACCTACGACGTCTACGACGCCGACGGGATCCGCACCGGCGACATCCTCCGCTACGCCCGCTCCGGGTGCGTCCTCGAGGGCGTCGTCATCGCGATCCACGGCCACACTGTCACCACCAACCTCGGCGACCACGTCGCCATCTGACCCTCCGGCCGGGCGTTCGAGCCCCCAAGCAGACCACGAACTCGGGATGGTTCGACCTGCAGCTCCGCCCGGCCGGAGCATCCACCGGGTGTCAACGCGTGAGTGTGCGCGCGAAGGGCTCCCACAATCGCCCGCACCTTCATCGGGCGAGGAGACACCTGCACCCCAGCGGGGCGCCGAATCGACCAGAACCGGCGCCCCGCACACACCTCCAGAACGCGCCCCTGAAACGCGCCCCGCCCACCTACGCCGGGGGCGCGATCTTCACAACGGGGGCGCGTGGGGGCGCGTTCAAGATCTGACAACGGACCCCCAACAAGCCGCATAATTCCGCCGTTCCAACCACTCGGGGGCGCGATGGGGCGCGATATTCCCCATGACGAGATCTCTTTGATTAGTTACTAGGTAGCTGAGTTATACGCGCGCAGGGCACACATAGCTCCCAGAGCACCCTTATCGCGCCCCCGGCGCACAGAGAAGGCGGGACCTGCATGGCCGGCAAACGCACCAACACCCGCGCCGACCACCGCCTCCGCGACGAGTTCTTCGAGGAAGGGAAACGGCTCGACGCTCTCGGCGACCCCGACGCCGACTGCTGGCTCTGCGGCGAACCCATCGACTACGTCGCCGCCGAGAACACCACCCCCGACTCCCACAACCTCGACCACTTCCACACCGTCGAAGACCGCCCCGACCTGCAATCCGACCCCGTCAACTTCCGCCACTCCCACGCACTCTGCAACCAGCAACGAGGCAACCGAGCACCCGCACCGCCCCTCGGCGACGCGATGCCCGACTGGTGGTGACAAACTTCAGACGTTCGGCACTCTCGAGAAGATGCTTTTGGCGGATCCACGCCCATTGCTCCATCGGATGAGCCGGCGCTCGAAGCTACTGATGTGGCTCTCCACCGCCGAAGAGAAGAACCGGCCCTCAGAGTTCTCCTTCACCCTCACCTCGTAAAGGTGAATGATCTGCCGCCGCACTGCTTCGTGCGCCGCGCTCAGCTGACCCTTGGTCTCGATGTTGGCCCGGCCGTCAGGCTCCGGGATGTTCTCGACGAGGTCGAAAATCTCGCTCCAATCGACCGAGGTGCTGTCATATCCGTCGACACGACGATGAGACTTCAGGTCGAGCACTTTGGCAGCCCAACTGATTCGAGGCTCGAGGCGCCGTCCGCGACCATCTACCAGCGACTTCAGCCCCCAAACGAGTAGCGATCCTGCGACACCGATGGCTGCTGGCAACACGACATCCCACATAGACCCCGACCATAGGGCACCCTCTGAAAAATCCAGCATCCCGGCTGGGGGCGGACCACGCCCCGGGGGAGCGGTCCTCTCTCCCCGGCGATTTTGACCACCCCCATCGCGCGTGCGCGCGAGCTCGACCCCTTGAAAGGTGATGCCGGCATGAGTGACGCTGCGATCCAGGGGCTCGAGGTGACGGCGTTCGCCGTCGACGAGCTGCAGGTGTTCCACCGAAACCCGCGCCGTGGTGACGTGCGCGCGATCGCGGCGTCGCTCGAGGCGCACGGCCAGTACCGCCCGATCGTGGTCAACCTCGGGACGCTGACGGGGCGCCGGCGCGAGATCCTCGCCGGGAACCACACCTACCTCGCGGCGTGCTCGCTCGGATGGGCGACGGTGCAGGCCACGACGGTCGACGTCGATGAGGCGACCGCGCACCGGATCGTGCTCGCGGACAACCGGCTCGCGGACCTCGGCGCGTACGACGACGCCGACCTGGCGGCCGCGATGGCATCGGCAGGCGACCTCGAGGGGACGGGCTACGCCTCGAGCGACCTCGATGCGCTGCTCGCCGCGCTCGACGAGCCGGTGTCGCTCACAGACCCGGACGATGTCCCTGCGCGCCCGGCCGCGGATGCCGCGGTGTCGAAGGTCGGGGACGTGTGGCAGCTCGGCCCGCACCGGCTGCTCGTCGGCTCGTCGGGTGACCTCGATGCGGTCCGTGCGGCGATGCCGGCGGGAGTCGAGTTCTCGTGCGTGTGGACGGACCCGCCCTACGGTGTGGAGTACGTCGGTGGGACGGGCCTGACGATCCAGAACGACGGCGCGGAGGACGCGATCGCGGTCTCGGTGGCCTTCCTCGAGGTCGCCGCCGACGTGTGTCGTGCCGGCGCGCCGGTCTACGTCGCGCACGCAGACATTTTGCGCGTGCCGCTGCAGGTCGCGATGGAGCGCCTCGGGATCCGTCACCGGCAGACGCTCATGTGGGTGAAGGACCGGTTCGTGCTCTCCCGCGCGGACTACCACTACCAGTCGGAGCCGATCCTTAAGGGCGAGGTCGACCGAGAGTTCGAACCGATCGCGTATGGCTTCACAGCCGGCGGCGAGGGCCGGCTCGGTCGTGGCGGGCCGCACTGGTTCGGCGACAACCGCTCGTCGACGGTGTTCGATGTCCGCCGGCCGTCGCGCTCTGCCGAGCACCCGACGATGAAGCCCGTTGAGCTCGTGGAGCGGATGCTCGTGAACTCGTGCCCTCCCGGTGCGTGGGTGCTGGACGGGTTCGCTGGATCCGGAACGACGCTGATCGCTGCGCACCGGCTTGGGCGCCGTGCGATGGTCGTCGAGCTCGACCCGACGTATGCGGACGTCATCTGTCGTCGCTGGCAGGAGCACACCGGCATCGTCCCGACGCGCGATGGTGTTCCCGTGGACTTCGAGGCGGTCGAGGGTGACTGAACGCGAGTCCATGCGCGTCGCGATGACGCTGTTCAAGGCCGGCGCGACGTACGAGGAGATTGCCCCGCAGGTTGGCCTGAAGACTGCGACCGCGGCACGCAATCTCATCGCGAAGGCGATCGGCGCGTCAACGATCGCCCTCGACCAGACGGCGTCGCGGATCCTGGAGCTCGAGCGGCTCGAGACGCTGCACCGCGTGTTCTGGCCGAAGGCCCTGAAGGGTGACGTCGCTGCTCTCGACCGCGTCCTGAAGATCAGCGCCGAGCGGCAGCGGCTCCTCGGCGAACCGACCCGGGTGAAAGATGCGATCACGGACGCTTTCGAGAGCAGCCTGGAGCAGCTCGAGACAACTCTGGCGGATGCCGCTCTCATCGCATCCTGCCGTCAGGTCGCGCGGCAGATCGACCACGCCGTCGCGAACGGCACTTCGCTCGAGGCGACGAAAGCGCTGTACCTGCTGCCGCACCTGTGGAACGGGCTCCGCGAGCTCGGCGCGACGCCGGCGGCCCGCGCTGCGCTCGCGGCATCCGTGCCTGCGCCGGCCGAGACGCCGACCGAGCCTGTAACCGAGGGGGGTCCCGTTGACCTCGGCGACTTCAAGAACAGACGACGCGGGGGAGCTGCAGGCTGACTTCTCTGACCTCGTCGGTTCGGAAGAGCCTCGGCTGTGGACCCGTCCGCTGCGGCCGCTCACGGAGGAGACGTCGCTCGGCTTCGAGGTGATCGAATTCGCGCTCATGTTCCTCGGTATCGACCTGTACCCGTGGCAGAAGTGGCTTCTGATCCACGCGCTCGAGCTGAACCCGGATGGTACGTTCCGGTTCCGGCGCGTCGTGGTCCTCGTGGCCCGCCAGAACGGGAAGAGCCTGCTCGCCGCCGTACTCGCCGCTTGGTGGCTGTTCGTCGACTCTGACCGCTTCGAGGACCGGCTGCCGCCGTTCCGGTTCAAGGTCCTCGGCACCGCGCAGAACCTCGACACCGCGCAGGACGTCTGGAATCTCACCGCCCGCTGGTGCGACGAGGACAACGAAGGATGCGTGCCGGCCCTCGCGAAGGCGCTGCAGAAGATCCAGCGGAAGAACGGGCAGCCCGGCATCTACCTCCGCAGCGGCGCGCACTACGAGGTCCGCGCGGCATCCCGTAAGGGAGGCCGAGGAAAGACCGCTGCGCGCGTCCTGATGGACGAGATGCGCGAGCAGCAAACCTGGGATGCGTGGGACTCCGTCGCACAGACCACGAAGGCCGTGTTCAACTCGCAGCTGTGGGGCATCTCGAACGCCGGCGACGCGCGTTCGGTCGTGCTCCGCAAGCTTCGCGACAACCTCATCTCCGAGATCGAGGAGTGGCTGGCCCGCGGCATCGACGAGCTCGAGGCGTACGCCAACGGTGAGCTCGCCGCGTCGACGTCGGCGCTCTTCGAATGGTCCGCGCCGGATGGGTGTCCGCTCGACGATGTCGACGGGATCCTGCAGGCGAACCCGAGTATCGGGTACGGCGAGATCACCGTCGAGATGTGCCTTCAGGACTCTCGCGACATGCTCGAGGCGTCCTACCGGACCGAGGTCCTCTGCCAGTGGGTCACGTCGAAGGTGATCTCGTACATCTCGCCGCGCGACTGGCGGCCGCGGCACACGCCGATCAGTGACATCGAGATCCCGAGGGGGTCCCGCACGGTCTGGGCGGTCGACACCGAACCGAAGCACCGCTCCATGTCGTGGGTCGCGGCCGCGGTGCTCACCGCTGACGGGCGCCCCTTCACCACCGTCCGCCTTCGCCGCGCCGGGATGCTGTGGGTCCCGGACTACCTCGCCGAGCTCGCCGAGAAGTCGGGCTGGAACGAGGTCGTGGTCCAGGGCCGCGGCACGCCGGCGATGGAATTCATCGACCCGCTGCGCGAGCGCGGGCTCCACGTCCACGCCCTTGACGGTGGTCAGTTCGCAGCCGCGACCGGCCGGATGCGGGACCGGGTACTCGACCGGCGCCTGATCGTTATCGAACAGCCCGCGGTCGACCTCGCGGTCGAGGGCGGCGTGGTCACGCAATACGCCGAGAACCTCGCGTGGTCGCGGCATAAGTCGCTGCCGGTCGACATCTCCGGTCTGGTCGCCGAGACCGAAGCGCTGTACGGCCTCGAGGTGCTCACGCCGCCTGAGAAGCCGCAGGCAACCCCGCCGCCGCCGGCGGCTCGCATCATCACTCGCGACGCGGTCGCGCTCGACGAAGGGAACCTCGCCATGGCGCGGTTCTGACAGGAGGCCTCGTGTCAGAGATCGGATACCAGGCCGGCGCCATCATGCCCTCGTGGGGCAGTCTGCTCGCGGAGACCCACGAGACCAACCCGGAGCTCATCTGGCCGAACTCGATCAACGTCTTCGACCGGATGCGTCGCGAGGATCCGCAGGTGAAGTCGGTCCTGCGCGCTGTGACGCTCCCGATCCTCCGGACCGAGTGGTCGATCGACGGGACCGGATGCCGCCCGGAGGTGACGAATCACATCGCGGGCGATCTCGGGTTGTCGATCAAGGGGCAGATGCCGTCCGCACCGCGCCGCCTCAGGGGGCGGTTCTCGTGGAAGGAGTTCCTCCGGCTCGCGCTGCTCGAGCTGCCGTACGGGCACTCGTATTTCGAGCAGGTCTACGACCAGAGCACCGGCCCCACCCATCTGGCGAAGCTGTCGTGGCGCCCGCCGCGGACGATCAGTGAGATCAAGGTCGCCCGCGACGGCGGGCTGATCGGCATCCACCAGCACGACGTGAAGCAGCTGATCGGCGTCGACCGGCTGGTCGCTTTCGTCAACGAGCGTGAGGGCGCGAACTGGCTCGGCGAATCGCTGCTGCGGTCCGCGTACAAGATGTGGCTCCTCAAGGACCGCGTGCTGCGGATCCAGGCGCTCACCGCGGAACGCAACGGCCTGGGCCTCCCGACCTACACCAGTGCGCCGCCCCCCGACAACGCGACCTACGAGCAGGTAGTCGCGTGGATGGACGAGGAGATCAAGCGCGGTCTGACGATCGCGAAAGGCGCGCGAGCTGGTGAAGCCGCCGGCGCAGCGCTTCCTCACGGGGCGCTCCTGAAGTTCCTCGGCGTCGAGGGCGATCTCCCCGACACCGACGCACCGATCCGTTACTACGACGAGCAAATCGCCCGCGCCGTGCTCGCCCACTTTCTCAACCTCGGCACCGAGACCGGATCGTGGGCGCTCGGGTCCACCTTCGCGAACTTCTTCACCGACAGCCTCAACGCGGTCGCGCAGCACATCGCCGAGGTCGTGCAGCAGCACGTCATCGAGGACCTCGTCGACAAGAACTGGGGCCCCGAAGAGCCCGCACCGCAGGTGGTCCCCGCCGAGATCGGCGAACGACAGCCCGTCACCGCCGCCGCCCTCGAGGCCCTCGTCCGCGGCGGGATCATCCGCCCCGACGAGCCGCTCGAGAACTTCGTGCGCGACACGTTCGGCCTGCCGGTGGCGGATCAGCTCACCCGGCGCGAGGTCGCCGTCCCGAACGCCCCTAAGGAGGCTGCAGCATGACCGACAACCGATCCACGCTCGTGCGCGATCGTCCGCGCGCGTCGCGCGCGGACGACCGCGACCGCGAAGCCCGGCGCTACTGGGGAACGACCGAGCCACCGACGGACAAGGCCGAGTTCTTCAGCGCCGTCACTGCGCCGGCCGCCGACGGCGACTCGGATGCGAAGGTCGCGACCATCCGTATGTACGGCCCGATCGACTCGTGGGGCGGATGGTGGGGCATCTCCACCGAGGACATCGGCCGCGTGCTCGACTCGCTGCCTGAGTCCGTGGAGCAGATCGTTCTGCGCATCAACTCGCCCGGCGGCGAGGTCTGGGAGGCCATGGCCATCCAGAACATGCTCGCCGCGCACCGCGCGAGCGTCGTCGCTGTCGTCGACGGCCTCGCGGCATCCGCCGCATCGTTCATCGCCGCGAGCTGCGCCGAGACCGTCATGAGCCCCGGCTCGATGATGATGATCCACTCGCCTTCCTCGATCACCTGGGGCAACGCCCGCGAGATGCGCAAGACCGCCGACTTCCTCGACACCGTCGAGCGCTCCATGGTCGAGGTCTACGACGCGAAGGCCGGCGCACGCGACTGGGCGCCGCTCCTGGCCGAGGAGACGTGGCTCACCGCCACCGAGACCGTTGAGCTGGGCCTCGCGGACCGAAGTGGCGTCGTTCCCGACGCCGGAACCGCGACGACGGTCGGCACTGAGGACGACGTGGAGGTCGCGATCGTCCCGGTCGAGCCCGACGACGACACCGAAGCCGATGCCCGCATTCGCGCCGCCGCCGCCTCCGCACGTGCGGCGGCCCCCAAGCCCCCGAGCTCGTCCGAGCCGGGTGACACCAACCAGAAGGAGAAGCTCCCCATGAGCGACACCATCAAGGCTGGACTCATCGAACGGCTCGGCGTCAAGGACGCCGACATCTCGGACGAGGAGCTGCTCGCAGCGCTCGACGAGACGCTCGAGGAGCAGGCCGACCCGACCGAGACGCCCGCCGCGCGCGCCCTGCCCAAGGGTTTCACCGCGATCGACGAGACCGTTCTCGCGAGCCTCCAGGAGAACGCCCGCCTGGGCGCCGAGGCCCGCACCGAACAGGAGCGCACCCGCCGCGACGGAATCGTGAAGGACGCGCTCCGCGAGGGACGCATCAGCGCGGCATCCTCGGCCGCCATCCGCGCGCAGCTCGACACGAACGAGGCCGGTACCGTCGCGCTCCTCGCGACCCTGCCGAAGAACACCGCCGTTCCCGTGACCGAGATCGGTCGCGCGGACGACATCACCGACTCCGACGCGGCGCTCTACGCGGCCGCGTGGGGCGACGAGTCCAAGGAGGACTGAGTCATGTCCAGCCACATTCACCTCTTCGAGCCCGGCGCGAAGATCACCTGCGAAGTGACCGCTGACGTCACCGGTGGTCGTCTCGTCGAGATCACCGGCGCCCGCAAGGTCGCCCACGCGCAGGCCGACTCCGTGAAGGTGTTCGGCACGGCCGCCACCGACACGAAGTCCGGCGGCGACGTCCTCGTCCTCCGCGGCGGCGTGCAGAAGCTCGTCGCATCCGCGGCCATCGTCGCCGGCGCCCGCGTCAAGGCCGCCGCCGGCGGCAAGGTCGTCACGGTCGGCGCCGGTGAGGCCGGCATCGGGCTCGCAATCTCCGCGGCAACCGCAGCGGACCAGCTGATCCAGATCGCTCTGGACTGAGTCAAGGAGAACACGAGGCATGACTTCCCTCACCTACCCGGTCCCCGCGATCTCGGGGACCGAGAACCTTACCCCGGAGCAGATCCACGCGATCCTGTCCTCGCAGTCGCTGTTCGCCCGCCGTGTCCGCACGGTCGCCGAGCAGAAGTTCATCTCGGACGCGCTGCTGAAGGGTCGCTACAACGTGGTCGGCGGCGCCGTCGTCTACGAGAACGGCGACCCCGTCTTCGCTGACGACGACCCCGAGGTCATCGCCCCCGGCGGCGAGTACCCGCGGTCCCAGATCAACGTCGGCGACCTGGCCGCCGCGATCGCCGAGAAGCTCGGCCGCGACGTGCCCATCACCGATGAGTCGATCAAGCGCCGCGGCATCGACGTCGTCAACAAGGCCATCAGCCAGCTCGTCAACCGGAACGTCAAGTACGTCGACTCGTCGGCTCTCGGCGTCATCGCGTCCAAGGTCACCCAGACTCAGGCCGCCACCGCCGCGTGGACGAGCGCCGAGGCGATCGTCGAGTCTGTCGAACTCGCGAAGGCACAGGCCGAGGAGTCGGGCGAGGGGCACACCCTCGACACGATCGTCCTCAAGCCGTCCGCCTTCGCCCGCGTCATGGCGAAGTTTCTCGCCGCCGGCCTGCTGCCCCGCGAAGCGGCGAACCCGCTCATCACGGGCCAGTGGCCGACGGTCCTGGACCTGACGTGGCTTCGCTCGCCGCACACGCCCACCGCGGCGCCGCTGATCCTCGACACCGAGGAGCTCGGTGGCATGGCGAACGAGACCGGCGTCAGCCCGGGCTACTCGAACGCCGGCAACGGCATCGAGACGAAGTCGATCCGTGAGGAGAAGACCGACGGCTACCTGCTGCGCGCGCGCCGCATCACCGTTCCGGTCGTCACCGACCCCACGGCCGGCTACACCATCACGGGAACGGGGCTCTGAGCATGGCTGAGAAGCGCTACGAAGTCGCTGCGGCGCAGATCGTCGTCAAGGTGCCCGGCGCAGCCGGCGGCGAGACGTACCTGCGACGCGGCCGCCTGCTGCCCGCCACCGTGGAGAAGGCCGAGGTCAAGCGTCTGCTCGAGCTGGGTCTGATCGCCGGCGTGGACGGCGTGGACGGCTCGGACGACGCGGATGCCGGCGACGAGCCCTACAAGGGCGTCACCGTCCCCGACCTGAAGGCCGAGATCGACAACCGCAACAAGGACCGTGAGGACGCGGCAAAGGTCGCGCCCACCGGGACCAACCGTCCCGACCTCGTCGCAGCGCTCGTCGCCGACGACGCGAAGCGGTCCTGACCGAGAGGGGGCGATGATGCCGATCACCCATGCGCATATCTCAACGGACGAGGACCTCGGCCGTCGGGTGCTGGCGCGAGCGCGCGTCATCGCCCCCTGCCTCACCTCCCTCGAGCCGGCGTCGGAAGACGGAAAGACCGCGATCGCCATCTTGAAGGGTGTCGTCGCGGAGCTGCCGGCTCCAGGGGAGGCGAGGCTGCGGTCTCTCAGCAGGAACGGCACCTCCGTGTCGATGGCCGCGATCGCGTCCGCCTTCGAGGGCGACGCGGAGGTCAGCCTGCGCTCGCTGTGCGCCTCATCAGGGCGCGGCGGCCTCCCGGCCGGGTCATTCCCGACGGGCTCGCCGTTGGGGCGCCTGTGGCCGGAGGGCGAGTACTCGTGAGCTGGCTCCAACGGTTCTTGTTTCCGCACGCGGTGTCGATCCAGGCAGCCCGACGCGGGGGCGGGATGGGCGGAGGGTTCGCTCAGGCGGTCGACGTCGCCGCGGAGGTGAAGGACGGCAGCCAGCTCGTCCGTACTCCGGACGGCGTCGAGATCGTCTCGAGCAGCCAGGTGACTGTGTCGCTCGGCACCGTCGCACCGATCGGCTCTCTCGTCACCGTCTGGGCCGGGACCCCGGCCCAGCGGGAGTCGACGGTCGTGCAGGTCGGGCGGGATGAGAACGACCCGCCGTTGCCGTCGCACCAGATCCTCTACCTGAAGTGAGGGGCCCGTGGTCAAGATCAACAAGCCGCTACTCACTACGGCGGAGAAGGCCGCGATGGACGGCGCCCGCGCCGCGGGCCGGGCGATCCTCAAGCGGTCGAACGAGCTCGCGCCGCGCGACGACGGGGACCTCATCAAGTCCGGCGGGGTGCGCTCCGACGACCTCACTGTGCAGGTCGGCTACGCAGCCTTCCATGCCCGATTCCAGCACGAGGACCTCGACCTCGACCACCCCAATGGCGGACAGGCGAAATTCCTCGAAGCCGCGGCGGATCAGGTCGACGTGGAGCGCTTCATCGCCGATTCCGTCAGGAAGGCGTTCGGTGGATGACGCAACCCTGACCAAGACCATCTGCGCCGCGCTCGGCCAGATCCCTGGGTGGATCTGGGACGAGGACGCCGAGTACCCGCACGACCGGGTCGGGGTCTACTACGGCGCTATCCCCGACGAGCCGGACCGGGCGGTCGGCGTGCGGATGTACAGCATCCCCGTCGACGACGAGAACACCGAGCGCATCCGCCGCGTGCAGGCGCGTATCCGGGGGTCCCGTCGCGACCGCGCGGACGCCGATCGTCTCGCGTCCATCGCGCGCGCGGTTCTCGTCGCCATGCTGCCGCCCTCTGGCATCAGCGAAATCCTCTTCTACTCCACGGGCGATCTCGGGTCCGACAACCACCAGCGCGAGCAGCGCACCGAGAACTTCACCGTCAGTCTCGACAACCAGGAGTCAGCATCATGAACCGTGTCCCCCTTCCCGCCGGCACCGCGCTGGGCAAGAGCTTCGAGTACGGGCTCGACCTCAACCTCGGCCTGTACGCCAGTCCCGTCTGGCAGGCGATCCGTCGCATGTCCGGCTACGCACCGACCTTCCCGCCCACGCGGGAGGACGTCGCGACGTACGACGACGAGGGCGGTCCCAACGAGGACGTCACCGCGCGCAGCTTCGCCGCCGCGTTCACCGTCCAGGTCAACCGACTCCTCTCGTCGGGCCTGTACCTGCCGGAGGTGGAGAAGATCCTCGCCGCCGCGAAGTCGTCCGGCGAGGCAGCCGTCCTCGACATCCGCTGGTACCACAAGCCGGTTCTCGGCACCCCGAACCCCAACGACGCCGGCCGCGCGTTCGTCACGGTCGAGGCATCCCGCCAGAACACCGGCAACTCGAGCAACGAGATCCTCTCCGTCTCGCTGACGGGCAAGGGCTCCTACCTGCCGATCGCGAACCCGTACAACCCGCTCGGGTCCGGCATCCCGACCATCAGCTCGGTCGCCGGAGACGGCGGGGGGATGATCACGATCGACGGCACTGGCATGCTCGACGTCTCGAACGTCACAATCGACGACGTCGCGGTCGAGCACCTGCCCATCAACGCAGGTACCGTCGTCGCTCAGCTTCCCGACGGGGCAACGGGCGACGTCGAGATCGTCGTCACCAACGCCGCCGGCGCGTCGCAGGCCTACACCTACACGCTGCTGTGAGCGCGGTCGACTTCGCCGAGTGGGCAGCGCCCCACCTCGTCCTGACGTTCGGCGAGCACACCTTCCGGGTGACTCCGCCAACCACGGGCGAGGTGACGGCGCGGGTCCTCGCTCTCGCCGTGGTCGCCGAGGTCGAGCTCGGGCTCGTCACCGGGCCGGTCCCCGACGCGATCCAGGAGATCGTGGATGGGATCGGCCCCGACGAGCACCCCGCGCTGCGCGACGCATACGGCCAGATGAGGGCTCTCGCAGAGCGCCACGAGATGCTGCCCGAATCCATCGACCGCGCCGCGGTGTACGCGATCTTCTTCTGGGCACGTGGCCGCGAGTACGCGGACTGGATTGCGCAGCTCATCTGGACCCGGATACCCGAGGCCACGGATGAGGCGGAGCGCCTTCGCCCAAAAGGCTAGAGACGCTGGAGGACTGGGCGGAGTACGGCATCGGAGAACCGGACGCGGACGGGGTCTATCCCGACTACCGCCCGGTACCCGCCGACGTCGCGCCGGAGAACGTCGCCACCCAAGACCCCAGCGTCCAGCCCGACATCGACGATTCCTGGCTCGCGATCGTGAGCAACTGGCGCCTCGTGGTGGCGGAGCTCGCGCTGCGCGGAATCGATCTGTACGCCGACGACGTGCGTGCCCGGCCGTGGCCGGGGATACGGACGCTCATCTTCGCCCTCATCGAACAGCCCAACGCGCTGCGGAGGGCACTGACTCGGAGGTGACCCGTGGCCCTTCGCGCCGTCGAGATCGAAGCTCTCCTCACCGTCGACGATAAGGACGTCGCACGGGCTGAGCGGAACATCAAGAAGACCGGCGAGGACATCGAGCGCCAGCCGGTGACCCAGAAGGTCAAGGGCGATGAGAAGGAAGCGCTCAACGCGATCGGCCGGGTAGCCGCCGAAGGCAAGAAGCTCGTCAGCGAGCGGACCGTCGCCACCGTCGACGCGAACATCGAGCGCGCGGAGAAGGGTCTCGACCGCGCTCAGGCTCGCCTCGACTACCTGCGCTCGGTCGAGACCGACCTCGACGTGAAGGCTGACATCGCCCGAGCGGAAGCGAACCTGCAGAAGCTCGAGCGGCAGCGCGAAGCGCTCGTCAGCGCGCGCACAAAGATTGAGGCGATCGCCGAGACCGACAAGGCCGAGTCGCACCTGCAGCGGTTCCTGTCGCACTTCAAGCGCGACGCCGAGGCCGCGGGTACCCAGGGCGGTCGTTCGCTCACCAGCGGGCTCGACGCGGCCACGCGTGGCGCAGGAAACGCCGTCGGTGCCGCGGTCGGCGGCGAAATCGAAGACACCCTCGTGTCCGCCCTCGCGGCGATCCCGGTCGCCGGCGGCATCGTGCTCGGTGCCGTCGCGATCGGCAAGGCGATCAACAGCGCGATCGAGCAGGGTCTCGCCGTCGAGGTCGGTTACGACCGTCTGCAGGGCCTCACCGGCATCAGCCCCGAGCAGGCCGGCCGGATCGGTCGCGCCGCGGGGGAGGCGTACGCGAACGTCTTCGGTGACTCGATCGAGTCGAACATGAACGCCGCGCGGCTCGGCCTGCAGTTCCGGATCATCGACCCGGCCGCATCGACGCGGGACGCGCAAGCTGTGATCCAGGGACTCGCCGGTATCGCCGACGTCATGGAAGAGGACGTGCAGCCTGTCGCCACGGCGACCGCCACGCTACTGCGTACCGGGGTCGCCCGCTCGGCGCAGGAAGCGTTCGACCTGATCGCCGCTGGCGAGCGGAACGGCGCGAACCGCGCCCAGGACCTCCTCGACACCCTCACCGAGTACCCAGCGCTCTTCGCGCGGCTCGGGCTCACGGGGCCTGAGGCTCTTGGACTCATCGTGCAGGGCCTCGACGCAGGTGCCCGCAACGGCGACCTCGCCGCGGACGCACTCAAGGAGTTTCAGATCCGGGCGACGGATGCCTCGAAGGCCTCAGCGGACGGATTCAAGGCGCTCGGCCTGAACGCCGAGGAGATGACCTCCAAAATCGCGAAGGGCGGCGAGACCGCCCGGGACGGACTCGCGCTCGTCCTCGACCGGCTGCGCGAGACCGAGGACCCTGTGAAGCGCAACGCGGCAGCCGTCGCGCTTTTCGGTACCCAGGCGGAGGACCTCGGAGACGCGCTCTTTGCGATGGACCTCTCGAACGCCGTCGACCAGCTCGACGGCGTTCGCGGATCCGCGCAGCGCATGTTCGACACCCTCGCGGACAACGACGCGGGGAAGCTCGAACAGGCCCAGCGCAACATCGATGTCGCAGTGCAGGG
>JAAIGE0100067859.1_pt1 | contig 30410 bp, 33 predicted proteins | sample 6487951 | NCBI WGS metagenome assembly JAAIGE01 (sample SAMN13974128, study PRJNA590717) | phyllosphere metagenome | biome: tomato field; feature: multiple bacterial spot infested tomato fields; material: tomato leaves; isolation source: leaves from tomato fields | host: Solanum lycopersicum ...
CTGGCCTGCCAGGACGTCCCCGTAGAAGACCGGCAAAGCTGCACGCCGACAAAGGCTACGACTTCAAGCGATGCCGAGCCCACCTGAGGCAGCGGGGCATCATTGGCCGGATTGCCAGACGAGGCATTGAGAGCAGCGAGCGGGGTGGAGCGGACCCATGGATGGTTTGCAGGCTTTGGCAAGCTGCGAATCCGCTTTGAACGACGGCTGGATATCCACGAAGCGCTGCTGAAATTGGCAGCGGCGATCATCTGTGCGCGCTTCGTGGATCGGTGTTGTTAGCCAGTCTAAAGACACTAGGCAATCGATTAAATGGTCGAACGGATCATCACTGGCGGCGTGGGCCGCGAGTCGAACAAGGCCGTGGCTATGCCCACATCCGCTTTCACTGGCGAGGAACTGGCGCCGCACTAGGCTGTTCTGGCTGGCCGGCTCTGATAGAACCTTAAGCGCATCAACATCAACGAGAACGAGTTCAAAGCGCGGGCCCAGCGCGGCGACGAAACTGACGCGGTGCTGGCAGCTCTACCGCTATCCAGGGCTCATGAAACATCGAAGGCACTGGACAAGAAGATATCGGTCCTTCGCAAGTTCTGCACGAGCCGTGCAGGTTGGCGATGCCCGGGACCACTGCGATCAGGTCACGGCCACCCGCCGGTAGATTGAGCTGTCCATGCATCTGCTGAATCAGGAAGCGCACCGAACGCTGGTGTAAGCAAAGGCGTCTCGGGTTATAGCGGGTGTAAACGAGAACTATTTATTGATTGAAGATTTAAATAAGTTGCACAATGTTTCGATTGACAATACTTGACACTTTGATGCGTCGCCGTGACCGTGACCTTTGGTCCTGATGCCCAACGGAGCTTACTTGATGACTTTTTCAATTCCCCGATGGCTGGCCGGTGTTGGCCTGGCTTTTCTACTCTCCTCCAACGCCGCTGCCCAGTGGTCCTATCCACCGGGCAGCTCTCTGGTTGTCCCGCCCGGGGGCGCCGTAGACCTGTCCTGCTCTGCACTAGACATGCAGGGAACCCTGGACCTGGGCGGCGCCCTGACCGTCGATTCGTCGGCCACGTTCGCAAGTACCGCCGCCATCACCAACAGTGGCGGAACGCTGTCGGTGGGTGGTGACCTGCAGATCAACGGATCACTGAATGCCGGCAACAACACGATCGAGCTGCGCGACGGCTGCGATCCGGGCAACACCAGCCAGCTCAGCGGCACCTTGGTCGTGCAGAACCTGACTATCAAGAGCAGCACGGGCCGCACCTTTGTGCTGCCTGTCGGGGCAAATATCACCGTGCTCGGGACGCTGACCGTCGAGGGAGTGCCTGGTCAGCCTGTGGTGCTGCAGGCTGCCAGCGGCACTGCGGTCATCAACCTGGGTCCCGGTGCGACGGTGGTACGCACCAATGCGACGGTTCCGCCCACTGTGCAGATCGGTGCAGGTCCCGGCCCATCGGCTGCGGCCATTCCCACACTGAGCGAGTATGGGTTGGTGCTTCTCTCTCTGCTCATGGGACTGGCGCTTTGGCGTCAGCGCCGCACTGCACAACGTTAGCCACTACACATTCAGACTATGAAAACCATGAAATTCACGCTGCGCTCTGTCTCTTTCGCCGCGGCCATCGTCTTGAGCGGCGCTGCAGTGGCGGCTCCTGGCGGCGCCGACATCACCATCACACCACCGGCCAATGGTGGATTCGTCATCAAGAACAATGCAGGCAATGCAGAGCGGCTCCGGGTGATGGAAACAGGGGATGTATATCTGCCCAACCTATCCAATACATCGGAGGCTGGCAGCGTGGCCTGCTATGACGATGTGACGGGGCGACTGGGCAAGTGCGCAGCAGGTGCGATTGTGGGGAACCCGGGGCCGACGGGAGCAACCGGGGCGACCGGTGCAACAGGACCTGCAGGCGCGACCGGCCAGGCAGGTCCTGCGGGACCCACAGGTCCGGCAGGCGTTCAAGGCCCGGCGGGCCAGACAGGCGCTCAAGGCCCCATTGGTGCCACGGGCCTTCAAGGTCCAACGGGGGCGCAGGGTGATATTGGCTTGCCTGGTCCTACAGGCCCCGCAGGCCCTGCAGGCGCATCGGGTGGTAAAGCCATCATGAGCAGCAGCGCGAAAGGCATGGCGTTGACAACGATTGCGGGTGGCTTGCCCGGCAACGTTGCGGTCTTGCCGATGAATGGTTACGTTCCTGCTGCTGCAATGCAAAGTCTTATTGGTGGAAACCTAGACCTTACAGCACTGCAAGCAGCAGATGGAGTACCTCAATCATTTCCAGCTGATGGTGTGATAACTGGATTGACTGCGCAAATCCAGAACACCAATGCATTGAGTTTGGTGGGAACTACTATCTCATTGCAGGCGCAACTTTATACATCCGTGGATAATGTATTCTCGCCGGTGCCAGGAGCGATATGCACAATGGGTCCTAGTTATACGGGGATTCTTGCTTTAGGTACTATTTCGAGCTGCGTTGTTACTGGGTTGAGCATTCCTGTTACATCTGGTACGCGAGGGGTTTTCGTAATTTCGGCAAATGCTTTTGGTCTTACTTTGGTAAATACTGTGAATGTTGTAGGGGGGGCATCGCTCGTGATGCAGTAAAAGCCTTACTTCAGTATTTTCTGTGCATCTCATATGCTGAAAAGAGTCAGAGAATTTTTTGTTGGAGATTTCCTATGTTGCACTTCAACTGAGTGGAAACTTCGTCGTGAAAGATCTCACTCTGATCAGCACCACAGCCACCTGCCCGCTATCGTAATGCCGGTGGGCTCCAGGAACGCTGAAACTGGGAACTCCAGGTCGGTCATGCTGGCTTCTTCTGGCTGTAGCGCTGTTGTTGTCACGATTGGGCCTGGCGCCACGTTGTCGAATGCCAGTGGAAGCGCCGTATCTGGAAATGTGCAGATCGGGGTGGTGACTTATCCGGCAAGCCTTCCCGCGCTCAGTACCTATCGGCTGATGTTGATGAGCTTGATGCTTGGTAGTCTAGCCCTGTGTCGCCAACGCCGTAACCGCACAACCTTCTGAACTCTTCCCCCTTCCCATCATCCTGGGCCGGTGCTTTCGGCACACGGTGCCCAAGTGCTTTTGCCTCAAAGGCAGTTCAACTATGTCCCGTAAAGAAACCACCTTGCCCTCTCGCCTGATTTTTGCTTTGTGTCTGAGCGCTGGCTTCCTTGCTCCTGCGGCGCAGGCTGCTGATGTCAGCATCACCATGCCTCCAGGTGGTAACTTCGTTATCAAAAATTCGGCAGGGGCCGAGCGCCTGCGTGTACAGAACACAGGTGAAGTCGTGGTTCCTGCTTTGCCAGCCGATACTGCCACTGGCAACCAGCTGCTGTGCGTTGACGGCGCCACGGGGCAATTGGTGCATTGCGCGCCGGGTGTGGGCGGCGGGGCAACTGGCGCTACGGGAGCCACAGGTGCGACAGGCGCCACGGGGGCAACAGGTCCAGTAGGCGCGACAGGCGCCACGGGGGTGGCTGGCCCGACAGGCGCAACGGGAGTCACAGGTGCAACTGGGGTCACCGGTGCTGGCACCCCCGGCGCCACGGGTTCGACGGGGGCCACTGGCGCGACTGGACCTACCGGACCTACAGGGGCCACGGGTGCAACCGGCCCGACGGGCCCGACCGGCATGACAGGAGCTACGGGCGCGACCGGGGTCCAGGGTGACACAGGTCCCACCGGGCCCCAGGGACCGCAAGGCATTCAGGGAGTCCAAGGCATCCAGGGTGTGACGGGTGCTACAGGCGCTGGACTTCAAGGCCCCACAGGTCCCGCAGGTCCACAAGGGCCCTCGGGTTCCGGCGGGTTCATCCAGACCTTTGCCGTGAGCAGTACCAACAGCAACAGCACCTATCCCACCTATCCGAACACCATCGCGCTCTTGGCATCTGAACAAGACACCTTACGCTTGGTCCCTGTAGCTTGCACCACGAGTACCATTTGGGCCGCACAAACCAACAGCAAGAATCTGACCAGCATGCAGGTGAGCCTGCGCAAGAATGCGACCAGCGTGCTGGCCAGTTGCACGCTGAACGCCGGCACGCCTGTGTGCAGTGCCACGGGGAATGATCCCCTGGTGGCTGGCGATCTCATCTCCGTAGAGCTGGTCGGCGTTGAAAGTCTCAGCTCCAAATCGACCGGGCTGGCCATCACCGTGACTTGTCAATAAATTCCGTCAGCCGCGACGCATGCCCAGCTTCCCGCCTTTGCCGCACCCAGGTTTCCGCGCCCGCATCTGCCTGAACATGATCGTCAAGAACGAGGCACCGGTGATCGCGCGTTGCCTGGCCTCGGTCAAGCCATGGGTGGATCACTGGGTGGTCGTGGACACCGGCTCCAGCGATGGCACGCAGGACCTAGTGCGCCAGTGCATGGAGGGCGTACCAGGCAGCCTTCATGAGCGGCCCTGGGTGGACTTTGCGCACAACCGCAACGAGGCGCTGAAGCTGGCGCGCCCGCACGGCGACTACCTGCTGTTCATTGACGCCGACGAACAGCTACGCGTGCCCGAAGGCTTTGCATGGCCTGCGCTGGAGGCGGACGGCTGCATGCTGTCCTGCCACATGGCAGGCACCGAGTACCAGCGCAATGCGTTGATCGCCACGCGCGTGGACTGGCGCTGGGAAGGCGTGCTGCACGAGTACCTGACCGCGCCTGCACACCAGCCCTGGCAGATGCTGTCGGGGCCGTACATCGATGTCTCGCACGACGGCGCGCGGGCGCGGGACCCGCAGACCTACCTGCGCGACATCGCCGTGCTCGAAAAGGCCGTGCGCGAGCAGCCCGGCAACACGCGCAACGTGTTCTATCTGGCGCAAAGCCACCGCGACGCGGGCCAGATCGAGTCCAGCCTGCATTGGTACCGGCAGCGCGCCGCCATGGGCGGCTGGGCCGAGGAGCAGTGGTTTGCGCTGTTCCAGATCGGCGTGCTGCTGGAGCGCTCGGGCGCCGAGCCGGCCTCCGTGCGCGAGGCCTATCTCACCGCCTATGCCGCGCGACCGCAGCGGGCCGAGCCCCTGTGCGAGCTGGCGCGCTACCACCGCGAGCGGTCCGAGTTCGCCCTGGCCTGCCTCTATGCGCGCCAGGCCGCCGCGCTGCCGCGCCCGGCCGAGGACATCCTATTCATCGACGCCCAGGTCTATGCCTGGCGCGCACTGGACGAGCTGGCCGTCAGCTCCTTCTACACCCCGCTGCGCGACCTGGGCCGCGCCGCGCTGCAGCAGTTGCTGGCCGAACGCCGCTACCCTGCCAGCGAGCAGGCACGCATCGAAGCCAACCGCCCGTTCTACGGCCTGTAGAAGACTGGAAAGTGCACGGACTTTAGTGCTCGAGTAGTTGGAAGCGTCCCAAGCCTGCCAGCTTCGAATGGATGAGCAAGGAACACATGCAGGCGCCACTGAGGGAGCGCAACAGACGAGACAACAGGAACGTAAGGCAGATCGCAGCTGAGCAGGGGCATCAGCCAGGTGGCGATCCGCAAGCGTGCCAAGCGCAATGACTGGAGTCAGGATCTGCCGCATCGCTGACAGACACCGAAATCCTGATCGATGCCTGTCTTGCAACCGACGTTTTTGGGGGGAGACGCGTCGCTGCTGACCTGGCTGATGTCGGCATGCTATCGGCCTGGGGCCTTGCGCAGATGGACTTGGCTATGGTCCGCAGGCTGTGGAGTGTCACGCTGGAGCGCACGGTACGCGAACTGCGTGGGCACGCCTGGATATTACTGGACCCGACGTAGTTCAACGCGAACTACAACTTGATGAAGCTCCTTGCCGAGATCAAAGCAAATTGATGAGTGCGGTCGATGCGCTCAATAGCCGCTTTGGTAAGGGGACCGTGCATGTCGCAAGCACGGGCCAACAGCAACCAGATAAATCTTGGGATATGCGGCAAGAACGCCGCACTCCAAGATATACAACTGAAATTTCTGAAATCCCGTTGGTGCGTGCTTGATTAATCAACCAAGCTTCAAGGTTTTATTGCATTCTTGCACAATTTTTCCATACTGAATGGTGCGAAAATGAATGGCTTGATGCAAGGCATCGTAAAGATATTCTATTCTATTTTTCGCTTGATCTGCACTAGAGATTTTACAATATCCGTTAAGAACTGCAGCAGTCCCCGAAGTAGTAGTTGGCCAAGGTAAAACCTTCATCTTGCATCGAACATAGATATCATGTGCACTAGCGCCGTTTTCAGCATCTGAGCATTGATCACTCCCGGCTGTGTCGAACATGGAGAAGATAATTCTTTTATTTCCATTTCTGACATCACCAACTAGTGCAAAAGCAGGAAAGACTCCACTTGCATCTCTTCTAACGGCGGCAAGTTCTTTGCTCCAAATCTTGGAAAGTATTTCACGATCTTCCTGAGTTGCCGTGGACTGAAACTCAACACTGTTGAAAACTGCTAATCGCATAGGCGCCCACTCCGCACTGCCAGCTGCAGCGCGCGCTATAGGTGTGGAGCACATGGCAGAGACGGCTATAAGAGTTGCGAGTCTAAGAAACTTGTTGTTGGACATGAAATTTTTGGGCGTTGTGACAAGAGTGGACCGAATTAGGGACTTTACAAGACCAAGCTCTAACGTTACGATGTGTCAACCGTTGGCGTCACCGACGGACTTGGAGGCTAAGGTTCTCCTTAGCAGTGGAGCTATAGCTTCACGAAGTATACGTTCTGGGCTTTGTGCCGCACGGTTGCTTCCATGTGATCACACTACGCTCTAGCGAGAGGAACCGATGCTTACGTACACCTACCGATTTTTTGCAGCCACACTTAAATTCTCTTGGAAAATTTTCATCATTATTAGTGGTTTGGTTTTGTTTTCCATAGGTAAGGCGTTGACTACTTTTATCTCGGATTCCCACGACGATTTTGGTAACGAGACAGAGCCGGAACTTCAAAAGCCGACTATCGTTGATAGAAACAGCGCAATTCAAGCTTTTGGTTCCGGTGAGTGTGGCGCAGCCGAAGTAGCTCAATACTGGAATTTTGAAGATAAACGCTGAAAGATCATCGACTAATCTTTCTGGCAATTTTTCCTCCACCAGCTTTTGAGCTTTGTGCTGCGCTGTTGGCCATTTGGCCACCACCTTTTATGTCGTCTATGCCTGCGGTCATATTATAACCAATCCAGGTCATCATACTCGTCCAAATCACTGGAAGACCTATAAAGAGAAATAACAAGAGTATGTTTAATATCATCCGCTTATATAGTTGCGGTTGTCCGGAACTAAATACTTGGGTGATTTCTTGCATGATGGCAGAACCTGAAAATCCCGGGTACATGGCCTCTATAAGCCGCGCATCAATCCATCGGGCAATAAACCACATCACAGCCCAGAATTTCACAGTGAAGATGGCCATTGCGCCGTAAATCATCATTTTCAAATCGTATCCACTTAGGAACACGATCGTTGGCAAGAACGTGTAGAGTGCCATCAATACCAGGGCCTGAACCATCGGTAATGCATTGAGCAAAGGAATCATGGCTAGAGAGGCTTCCAGCGCTTTATTTGCCACACCGAATGTGCTCGCGGCCCCGACAATGGACCTGCCGATATTCGTTGCAGTACCGTAGTCGTCACCCATGATCCGATCTGGTGATACGAAGGTAAGATTGGCCTTCTCAAATCCCAGCCGTGCCACGCTGTCCTTGGCTTCGTCGGCATTGGCGAAGGTCAGCGTGTTCTGAACCTTTTGGGTCAGGTTTTTCCAGGTGCTGGTGTTGTTGATCAGGCGATCGCGCAGGCCGGTCGACGCGGACTCCCACCATTGCGTGCATGTGGGTCGCCCCCAATCTGGGTTGACGTAGCCATGCTCTGGCGTGCCTTCAGGCGCCGGCGTCTGGATGTACTCGACGTCGCGCGAGAAATCGATCGCCCAGCCTGGCACCGGGTTGTAGGAGCGCATGTTGGGATAAAAGCCTGCCTCGGTGCGGAAGAACTGGCTGCCGACCCAGTCCACATCGGTCGGCCCGTAGCCGCTGCCCTCGGCGAGCAGGGCTTTGCCGGTCGGGGAGATCTTGCTCTTGTCCATGGCCAGGTACTGGCTGCGCGCAGGGATGAAGCACTCGGAGTAGAACCGCTGCAGGTCATAGAGCAGGCCTGGATCTTCGATCGTCGCCATCCTGGCCATGTCCTCGATCATGCGGAGGTCGCGGCCCGCGTTGCTCAGGCCTGCGCGGAACGCACCATTGACGCCGGAACTGATGGCCATGGTCGAGTACCACCACAGCGGCACATACGACAGGTTGCCAGCCTTGCTGAATGAACCGTTGACCGCGTCGGCCATAGCGGTGTCGTAACCCGACCTGGTCCCGCCCTTGAGCGAGACAGGCTGAGGTTCCGACCCATCAAAACTGCGAGCCGGCACATAGGTCATGTTGACGTTGTGCAGCGACGTGATGGGGGTCGTGGCAAAGCACATGGACATCACGAACAGGGCCGTAATGATCCGTGTCTGGACGGACTCCAGAAGGGACCTCACGCCCTCAAAGCCTTGGCCGCGGTCCTTGGCCTCATGCCATGTTCGGAAGACGATCAGCGCGAAGGGCAGGGCCACCAGGCCGGTGCCCACGATGATCTCGCCGATCAAGTTGGCGAACGCCCAACCGTACATTGTCGTGAAGAGCTCAAGATAGCTGTCAAGTTGCATGCGTCACTCCAGCATCAGTTGAGCCAGCCCAACACGGCCCGGGCGAGGTTGCCCGGACCGATGGGTAGGGCGATGAGATAGAGGGCCAGGAAGCTGGCCGCGCGCCAGCGCATCAGCAAGATCTCGCGGTGCTCTGACTTGCTGACGAACCCACGGCGCCGTCCCCAGGCCACCACACGCCGCCAGCGCGCAATGATCCAGATGCACACGAGGGCCTGGCCGATGGCGCCCAGGCGGGATGCGTTGCGAAACCAGGCCATGAGCTCCAGCACCTGGGCGGGGGCCAGGCGGATCAGCACGCTGGCCACCAGCGTGGCAATGGCCAGCAGGCCGATCGCACAAAGGAGCCAGGGCACCCAGCCACGGAGCCACCAGCGGGTGCGGCGTGACTTGGCCTGGTCAGCACGCTGGACATCGATGTCGTGAGCGTCCTGAATCATCGCTGAGCTCCCACATGGCCATCGACCAGGGGTGCCCGGTCTGCACGACCGCCGCCGGCGGCGCCTGCAGCTGCCGCCCCAGCTGCCAGCTGGTTCTGCATGATCGCCAGCGCTGTGTCGCCAGTCATTTCCTTGCGAATCCTGAACTCAAACATCATGTCGTCGATGTACTGCGTCAGCCGGTCGATGCGCTGCTGCACTTCGTTGTTCACCTGCTTTGCTGCCGTGGCCTGGGGCAAGCTCATGCCCGAGATCAGCGCGTTGCGGGCGATCAGCGCCTTGTCGATGACCTTGTGCATGGCGATCTCCTGGGACAGGCGATTCACGGCCACCGAGCGCATATCCGTGGGCAGCTTGCGCACGGCATCCATGAGTTGGGGGCTCACCGCCATGCCCGGCGCGCTGACCTTGGCCAGGTCGGCCTGGCTCGCAGTCTCTGCCAGGGAGAGCGTCCGCATCGTGGGCAGGACGACTTCGAGCTCCTGCTCGTACTTCGGCGCCAGGCCTGTCGCAGTGACAGTGGCTGTGGGGTTCGGGCAGCTGGCGTCCTGGGTGCAGAGATAGATCTTCTGGTCACCCAGCACCTCGGTGCTCCACTTGGCCAGATCTTCGGGCGCCTTGAATGCCTGCACCAAGCGCGTCGATGACAGCGAGGAGCTGCCGTAGTTGGCCGTGGCGATGGTGCTGGCCGACTTGTTGATCGTCACGTTGTAGCCGGCCACGGCCAGGTCACGGATGGGCTGAATCGGGGCGGAGCCGATGCCGCCGGCGCGGGCACCAAACACCCAGTCCAGGCCCTTTTTCTGGGCTTCCTCGTTCTTGTTGATGTCCACCTTGGCTTGAACCACGTCGCCGGACAGCGAGGCTTTGATCTTCCACGCGTCGCCCTTCGCCAGGGCGATGTAGTCCTCGTAGGGGTCCTTGCCTGACTTGATCATCGACTCCATCTCTTCGCAGCTTTTGAGTGAGGAGGCGACCAGCAGATCCGCCTTCTGGCTGAAGTTCTGGAACAGCTGGTACAGGCCCGGCTGGGCGCGCTGCAGGAAATACAGGGGCAGGGCGGCGATGCCGGCCTGCACGGCGCCGGCGACCGTGGCGCCGAGGTTCTGGATGCTGTTCATCAGCGTGGACCAGGACATGCCGATGTCGAACTTGCCGCAGGAGTAATTGGCGCGCACGCCAGCGCTGAGTTGGGTGGACAGGGAGCCCCGGTTGGGCGCCATGCCGCTGGGCGAGCCGCCGCCCATGCGGTAGTACAGGCTGGAGGACGAAACAGGCTGGGCCTGCGCAGGCACGCTGAGGGCTGTGAGCGCGCAGGCCACGGCGACACACGAGATGGCCTGCAGCGCCTTGTGCTGCCGGCGTGATGATGCAGTCATCGAAAATCCTTCAGGGAATGGAGTAGAGGTACATGCCGCGCCGCTGGCAGCACACGTAGTGCTTCCAGAGATTCCAGGAGTAGCCGTCGGCCGGGTCGGTCTGGAAGTCGCCGAAGGTGGTCAGCGACAGCGAATCGTTGGCACCGAACTGGATGCAGGAGGATGCGGGGTTGGGGTGCAGCATTTGCCAGCGATGCGGATGGCTGCCGAAGTAGACGAAGCCGCTGCCTGGCTCGACCTTGGTGTAGACGTGCGGCTGGGCTGACTTGTAGATGATCGATGCGACGCGCTCGGCCAGGACTGCCGATGCCTTCACGGGGTGCGACTGGATGATCTCGCCGGTGCGCGGATAGGTCGGCCCCCAAGTCTGCGTGTAGCCATTGCCGACTTCGCCCAGGCCAGGCACCCAGGACTGCGGGTACAGCATCTCGACGGGCAAGACGCCGCGCCAGAAGGGCGCATCGAGCTCGGTCTGCATGTGTAGGTAAAAAGGGGAGGAGCCTCCAGGGCAGAAGAGCATGGAGCCGCCCGTCATGCCCGAGACCATGCTGCCAATCTGCTGGAAAGTGCCCACGGCCTCAGAGATCTGCTGCGCTGTCTCCGCGATCTCGATGACCTGACGCACGCCGTCGATGGTCTTCATGATGCTCTGCAGGCCGGCGAGCAGCTGGCCAGGCGCTTCAAGCATCTTTTTGGCGTCGGAGGCAACGGTGTTGACGATTTCCTTGGGCACCTGGGTCCACTGCCGCCCGATGTTCGGCAGTTCCTGCGAAGGAAACTTGGCGAGCTCGCTGATGCCTGGGATAGGTAGGGACTTCGGCAATGTGACCGGCGCACCCGACACCATCATCGCCAGCTGCGCGGCCGGGTTGCCGATGGCGTCGGCGCTCTTGTAGTTGGTCATTGCCGAAGGCGTGTCCAGGCCTCCAGCTGAGGAGTCCAGCGCACGGCCCAGGATGGTGGAGCCGGCGGCAGTGACGGAGGTGGCCACGAGCGTTCCCAAATCAGTCCACGGATGGCGCAACGGCTCGTTGTAGGTGCTGATCACCACGTCAGGCACGTAGTGGCTGATCTTCATGCTGGTCTCGATCCAGCAGACCGCGATCTTGCAGCGCAGGAAAAAGCACACGCCTTCGACCTGATAGCTCAGGCACGACATGGCGGCCGTGGCGGTATGCACGATCAGGCCCGGGGTGGTCAGGGCGTTTGCTGAAGTGGGCGCCAGGGACATCGCCAGGGATGCGGCTGCAGCGGCAATCGAGGTCGCAAGCGCGCGCCGGCCAGGTTGGATAGACAAACGTGACGTGCTCATCGACGACCTTTCGATTGGAGATACAGACCGACTGCATGGTCCACGTCGGCCACCCCGTAGATCACGGAGCTCCGGTTGATGACGATGGCCGGCAGGCGATCCAGGCGGTAGTGGATCGCCAGCGACATGCCGTTGGCTGCATTCGTGATCTGGTCCTTGTAGCGGGCACGAATGTTCGCTTCCTGCTGCAGCATGTAGGCCTTGGCCTGGGCCTCATCCATGGGCAGCCGAATGCTCAGCTGCTGGCTCACCTGGGCCATGGCATCGACCCGAAAAACGCGCAGCGCGTAGGGCGTGTTCTGCTGGGCCCGGACGTGGGTTGCCGAGTTGGCGAACACCTCGACGGACGTGACCGTGGCAGCACCTTGTGCAGCGGCGCCGGCGGCGGCCATGCTGAGCAGGGCAGTGGCAAGGATCTGCTTCATGCCCGCGCCTCCGCCAGCTGGTCGGCCACCTTGTAAGCGGCCTCGACCATGCTGCAGCCATGCTCTTCCATGATCCGGCGCCGCTGAGCTTTCTCGTGGCCTTCTGTCATGGCCAGGGCGATAGGCAGCGCCGGAGGCACATTGCGGAACAGCCATTGGCCCAGCGCGCTGATCAGCACGCCCTCGGTGTACTTGGGTGGCTCCTTCTTGGCGGATTCCATCATGGCCCGCTGCTCAGGTGTGAGGTTTCGGAACCGCGCCACTTCCTGGATCTCGGACTTGTCCATCGTCAACAGCATCCAGAACTCGCACATGGAGAGCACGCGCTCCATGGAGTCGGGGAAGTCACGCAAATTCTGGGTGGCGAGCCAGAACCAGATGGAGAGCTTGCGCCACATCTTCGTGGCCTTGGCCAGCTTGGGGCCGAGCAGCTCATTCGTGGTGATCAAGTGGCCCTCGTCGGTGAGCTTGACCAGGGGGCGACCCTCGGCCTGATACTTCTCGCCGCGCGACTGCACGGAGTCGATCAGGCTGGAGTAGGCCAGGGCCAGGGCATCGCCGTAGCCATCCTTGGTGAGCGTGCCCATTTCCACGAGCGTCACGTCCGCATCGGGCCAGTCGCCGCCATAGGAATTGAACAGCGTGCCGCGCAGGCCCATGGTGAAGGACATCATGGCCTGGCCCATGTCCTCGGCGCGGCTCTGCCGTTGCGAGGACAACGAGGGATCGCGTTGCATGCCCATCAGCTCCAGGGCCACGTCCTGAGTCAAGGGGTGCTTGCGTTGCTCCTCCTTGGCCCGGACAGCGGCCCGAATGATGGCGCGCGATACCAGGTAGCGGTCAGCACGCGACATGCGATCGACTTCGGCTTTCTCGCCACCCGTGATCATGAGGATGGCCGAAATCAGCATCTCGCCCAGGTAGTCGCGCTTCTCGTCTTCCTCATCGTCCTCCGTCTCAGCGTCCGCCGCAGACGGCGGATGGGCCGGCGCAAGGGCAGGGGTGCTCAGCGCGTTCTCGACGGAGGCCATCAAGGGCGTCCCATCTGCCGCCTCATCGACCTGGACGCCGGCCGAGGCACGGGCGCGCTCCTCGGCGGCATGGTAGGAACCCATGATGTCCTGGTCTTCCAGAAGCTTGAAGCCATGCACGAATGGCGGCAGAGACTCCTGGCAGTCAGGCGAGAGAGTCACGCGGTGCACGCTCAGGCCCTTGGCCGCCATGTCGGCCACCAGAAGATCGAAGGACTCGCCGGCATCGACAATCACCATTCGCGGCCGGTGTATGGCCATGGTCATCATGGCCAGGTAGTTCAGCGTGGCGGACTTGCCCGCGCCGGTGGGACCGAGCGTGAGCATGTGGGCGTTCTTCTTGCGATCGCGCTTGTTCAGGGGATCGATCCACAGCGGCTCGCCGCCCCGGTTCCAGAACCAGAAACCCGGGTGGGGTGTGCCGCGCGAGCGGCCGTAGACAGGCATCAGCGCGGCGATGTGGCTGGCGAATGTCAGGCGCGAGCGGCTCAGGTACTTCTTGTCAAAGTCCACATCGAAGTTGAACGGCAGTGCGCGCATGAACGTGTCCAGCGGCACCAGGTCTTGACGGGGATCGATGAACCGCAGGCCCGAGGGCCCGAGCAGGGCGTTGGCCTCGGTGACGGCTTTGTCCAGCTCGGCCTTGTCGCGGCCGGTGAGGTACAGCGTCATCATCATCGGGAAAAGCTTGTCCCGATTGCCGATCATGTGGTGCAGCACACGCTCGCACTCTGCGTGTGTCTCCATGGCCTGGGGCGTGTGGGCACGCGACTTGTCGCGGATGCGCGTGATCTGCTGCTCCACCTGGTCCTGGCGCGAGATCACCACGGTCATCGACAGCATGGAGCCGGCGGGCAGGCGATCGAACTTGGCGAAGGACTCCTTGCCCGTCTGCGTTTCTGCCGAGAAATGCCCAATCGACGGCTCACTGCGCATGTTCTGGAGCGTCAGCGCCTTAACAGGAATGCCATCGAACTCGAAATAGCCGCCGGCATGATCAGCGCGCGGCTGGGACAGGGACAGCGATTCGGCCAGATCCCAGTCGAATATGGTGGCTGGTTTGGGACCGGGATAAGGGTAGGTCTTAAGCAATTCTCCCGGTGTCGGCGCCCACGGCACATCGCGGTTGAAGAAGGGCAGCAGCCATTCGTAGAAGTCCTTGCCGTCGCAGCGCCGGGCGGCGATGCCCGCCTCGTTGAAGGTGGCCATGAGGGTCGTGGCCACGGCTTCCATCTGCTGCTGGGGCGATCCTGGTTCGGACGTGGCACCTGTGAACTTGCGGTAGATGCAGCAGCGCACACGCCGCTGCTGGCCGCGCCAGACCTGGCCCGTGACTTGCGTGTCGGTGAACAGGCCCTGGGGCCGCGAGGCCTGCTCCAGGTGTTTGCGGAACTCCTGGAGCACCGACTGGGTGTAGGCGGAATTGATCACCTCCTGACCCCGCGCTGGGTTGTCCTTGTGCTGGCTCAGCACGTAGTCATGGAGATGCTGTTGCAGCTGCTCGATGTTGCGGTCGTCATTGACAAACCACTGCACGATCCAGGGCGTGGTGTCGGATTCGGGCAGGGCCGTGATCGCCTCGCGCACCTTGTCGCAGCGCTCTTGCAGATAGCTCAGCGGCTGGGCCTCGGTGGCCACCGGATCGAGCTCGAACATGGCGCCCCAGGTGGCGCCGTCGCGCATCACGAACACCTGCTCGCCCGGCGAGTAGGTGACGTAGGGGAGCATCTCGGTGAAGGAGGGCGGGCGCTGCGCCATGCGCTGGCGGTCCCCCACGGTCATGGGGCGCTCAGCTGCAGGGGCGGGCACATCGCGGGCTGCCTGGCCAGCAGTAGGAGCGGAGGTGGACGAGGTCTTGGCCTTGCCACCCAGAATCAGATCGAGGATGTTCATCAGCGGGCCTCCCCACCGCCCGCGCGGCCACTGAATGTGGCGCGGCCGCGCTGCAGATCCTCGGTGGACTCGCCAGGCATGGCGTACTCGGTGGACTCGTACATGGGGAAGACGGTCACGTAGCCCGGCACCGGGTATTTGCCCCTGGCCAGGTGCGGGTAGACGACCATGACCAGGTCAGGATTGGCGACACGCGCGAAGCGCTGCTGCATGGGCTCCAGCGCCGACCAGTAGCGGGCAGTGCCGCCGTCGCCGTGGACGATGGGGCGGGCCTGCGAATCGCGTTCCAGAAGGTCGCGTGCGGTCTCCTTGGCCGAGGCCTGCCTGGCCGCCAGGTCAGCCCCCTGGGCGACTGCCTGGCCTGGCAGGGTCTTGCCACGGTAGATGTCCAGCAGCGTCGGGCTGTCCTTGGTGACTTCCTTGAGCGGTGATTCGCGTGGGCCCGTGACAGAACAACCGACGAGGCTGGAGGCAGCCATGGCACAGGCCAGGAGTCGGGTGATGGGAAAAAGCTTATTCGAGGCCATAGCGGGCTCCTGACAGGGCATTGGTGGCTTGTGTGCGGTGCACGACTCTGCGGGGATTGACGGGCTTGTCGATCTGGATCTCGCGGTCCAGGTGGACGACCAGCTGGGCGCCGGAGGGCGTCACCACGGCGTCAAAACTGCTCTTGAGCCGCTCGGTAAGCCAGCGCGTGAGCTCTTCGGTGGCCGCTGACCCCATGCGGCCCAGGGCGAAGCTGCCGGCGTTGCCCGTGACCGAGGCCGAGGTCGAGTCGCCGCGGTTGAGCGTGGTGGTCTGGGCCTGTGCCAGTGCCTCGGCGGCCACACCCAGGCCCTTGGCACCGATGATGTCCGTAAGATAGGTGGGCGCATTGGTCACGAACTTGCCCTGGATGCAGGGGTTGCCGTGCAGGTCACTGATGAAGCCCAGATCGGCATTCGTTCCCGAGGACAGGCCCCCGCTGGTCGATGAGCCGCTGCGGCGCGCAGACACCGTGCGGATGGCTCCGTCGTTGAAGACGAACGTCATGCTGCGCACCTTGCCCTCGGTGCAGGACAGGGCCATATCGCCAATCGCCACGCCGGTGATGATCATTCCGGCCAGGTCCTCGGGCAGTTCCCAGCCGTTGGCCGCCAGGTTGTCGCGCCCCACCATGGCTTTGAACTGCATGGGGTCGGTCACGCGACCGTTCACGGGCACGCGGCCGATCAGGCTGGTCATGGCCGTCACGCCAGCCAGCGTCGAGTTCTCGGGAAGTGTGTAGTAGGGCTCGGGTTCGGGCTTGACGGCAGCTGCAGCCTGCGCTGCGCGCGTTGCAGAGCCGCCCTGGCCTGCAGGGCTGGGAGCCACCTCAGCTGCTCCCGGCGCACGCACATAGCGCGTGGTGGACTTTCCATTGGCCGTGCTGGTCTGCTTGGTGTAGCCCATGGGCGCGAGCACTTCGTAGCCCGACCCGGAGCCGCCCATGTCGAACGCTGAGCCAGCGCCTGCCCCATAGGAGCCCTGCAGGGGCGGCTGCGAAGCACCTCCAGGGCGGGGAGCACCGATGTTGCCAAAGGCATCGGAGGTATTGCCCCAAGCATTGGCGATCACATCGACGGGGCCAGGACCTGTGGTTGTGACAGGCGCAGAAGGCGAGGAACTCGCTGCTGCAGGAGCTCCATTCATCGTCATGCGCTGCTGCATTTCACGGTTTTCGCGGGCAAGCTGCTCGTTGGCCTGGATCACCTTCTGGATATCGGTGCGGAGCTCTCGATTGCTTGCTGCCACCGTGGCCAGGGTCTCGGCTGCCGTGTCTTCGTCCGCGCCGGCCGTGGCCGGCAAGGGCACAGCAGCCATCGGTGCGGCGGCTGGTGGCGCGCTGCGGCCCATGAAGAAAATGCTGACCACTCCCGCAAGCGTGAGCGCCCCGAGGATGGGGATGAGTTTGTTTCTTGGAACAGCCATGTGTCTCCCCTACAGGCAGGACTCGAAGGAGCGCTCGCAGACCAGGTAGATGGCCGTGGTGTCGGTGTCGCTGCCGGCGGGGCCGAGCCGGCCGTGCTGGGCCGTCGCCGCAATCCAGCGGCCGCGCACGCTCTCCAGCGGCACCTCCAGCGCGAAGCGCGATTTGTTGGTGATGCGCACCGCCGTGACGTACAGCGCGCCGCCCTTCCACTGGCCCACCGGCGCAGCATCGACATTGGCGCCGCGCAGAAGGGCGGGCACAGGATCCGTGCTCACCGCCACTTGCATGACGCCAGGTGCTGCGTTGGCCAGCCGGCGCGGGGCATAGAGCTGGCGTGCTGCGTGGCGCGTCAGCTGCACCATGTCGATGCCCGCGCCTGCAGCTGCAGACGTGACCTCTTCTGCAGAGCGCGGCGAGGGGTTGGGCACGCTGCCGGGCTCGATGACGGACACCTGCAGCTCGCCTTTGGAGGAGGTCGCGCGGGCAGGCTTGTCCGCGACTGCTACCAGATCCATGGGGATCTGCTGGCCGCTGTCCACGAGCTCGGCCACGATGCGGATGGGCACGAAGGGCACCAGCGCGGTCACGTAGATCGTGCCGCCGATCGACTCGATGCGGGCCACGGCCGAGATGTCACTGGGCACATGCAGCAGGGCGTCTGAGGGCAGCGTGACCAAGCGCTCCTGCCCCACGGTCAGGTTCACGCGCACGGGCTCCCGGGCGAACACTGTGCGCTCTGCTGGGCCAGACGCAGTGCCGCTGAGCGGGGCAGGGCCTACGCGGCGCAGCGTGGCCTGGGCCGCTGCGCTACGCGCGATCGAGCCGCGTGCTGCGGCCGCCAGCGGCGCGGGCACGCTCATGCCGGCGACGGTGCTGCCGGCACCAGGGGAAGTTGCCTGGCCCAGGTCAATGGCCTCGGCGGTCTGGCCAGCCTGCAAATTCGGCTTGTCGTTGGCGAATTCAGGAGGTGGACCTGAAACATTCAGGGGTTCGACCTGTTGGGCGAAAGCGCCCTGCAGGGGCTGGAACAGCAGCAGGCCAGCCAGGCCGCATGCGAAGATTTTGCGGTGTTGCATGGTCAATCGACAGAGGTGTCGCGGGGCAGGCTGGACGGGGAGATCACGCTCGGCAGGCGCGGCGCCGCAAGGGTGGCCTGCACCGGGTTGCCGGCCTTGAGCTCAGCGGGGTTCAGGCGCGCGGGCCGGTTGGCGCCAAAGCAGTCCAGTGCCAGGCGCCAGGGGTTGCGTTCCCGGTCCACGTCGAAGCGCACGACGCGCAGCGGGTAGCGGATGAACACATCCTTCACGCCCTGGCCGCCAAAGGTTTCTGTGACCTGCATGTCCAGCAACACGGTCCAGGCGTCGGGGCCTTCGCTCAGCACACGGTTCTCGGAATAGGGGAAGCCTGGGATTTCAGTGATCTGGCGCGTGCGCTTGCGCAACTCGCCCTTGCCCTGGCGTGTTTCCATATCGGCTTGCAATTGAGCCTGGCAGCGAGGCGTCAGGTAATACTGCATATTGAAAATTTGCTGGCCGTAATCCTTGACACCATCGGTTTGCCAGCGATTAATCTGCTGCCAGATGTAGTAGGCAAATCCGTACACATTGGGCTTGGGCACAGGGGAATGCCCCCCCGTGACATGCACCGTGTCGCCGGCACGCACATCAGGTGCGAGATGCACGTCAACGCTTTTGGGCTGCCGCCAGGCAAACCAGACGGCGAATATGGCCAATACGAGCAGCGCAAACTGGCTGGCCATTTGCCTACGGCTGTGCCTCCGCTCCATTTCCAGAGCGTTCATATATTTTTCACTGCTCATACTTGATCTTTGCTTTTTTGGCTGAATGGATCGGAATTGATTCTCCGGCCCAGTTCCATATAGCCATCGTGAGTGATGTACCGGCTTTTGACGATGCCTTTTCGGGCAAGGTAGATGCGAAATGCCTGGACATACCAGCGTTCAGGCTTTGAGCGTTTAATGCTCTGCAGGTAAAAGGACGAATACCAGATGGTCACCATCGGCAGAGCGATGCCCAGCACGAAGATGAAGTGCCAGTAACCTGTCAAGAAAAACAGGACTCCCCCAAGCACAACGCTGATGGCGAGAGAGGCGCCACCAATATAGCTGGCCTCGGTCGCCGACATGCCATTGATAATGGCTGGTTCCGCGTTGACTCTATCCGTCAACGGGGCCCCACGTCGTTCTTGCGGTTGCTGATCGTCGGCCATCTTCAATCAAGCGAGGACGGATAGGGCGTAATTCGCCAACATGACAATGAAAACGATCAATACAAGACCGACAATGAAGAACTCCTTCAGATCGGCGAATTCGGCCTGACCTCGAGAATAGTCATTCCATTTCCGCAGCCCGCCGCCCATCACTTTGATGAACGCCCAGCCGGCCAGAACGAGCGCGAGGATGCTAATCCCAGCCTTGAACCAAGCGCCCATCTGCCCCATCCAGTCGCCCTCTTGCACCTGGGCACCACCGATGCCGCCGCCTTGAGGCGTCGGGATGTTGGGAAGAGCAGCGAACACGCTTTCGTGCATCATCACGGATACAAAAAGAAAGCTTTGGGAAATTTTGGTCAGAATCGATTTTTTCATAACATCTATCCTTGAAACAGAAAAGTTCTTGTAAAAACTAAAGCCAGGCCACGAATCCAAATATCGCGCAAACAATGACAATCACAGTTACCACCGATTCGATGGCTTCATCCTGCTCTATCTCACCATCGGTATAGGCCTCCAGAATCATTTTTCCGAACCATGCGGCAATAACCAGAATCACGCCAAAAACCAGCGTAATAACAAAGACCTTCATTCGCGCTGGATCAACGCCCGATGCGTCCATGAATCCCGCTTTCATATCGCCATACATGGTTTCGCTCCCGGGTTACTGCCGGTAGTCGCCGCGCAGAGGCGCCACCGGACGAGGTTGGCGCGGAGCATCGATGTGGGTGGTGATGCCCTGGCGCAGCATTTCCAGATCACGCTGCAGCCAGTCGTACCGGAACTTCACGCGCTGGCCGGTGGGAGAGCTTTGCTCGGCCTGGCTCACCATGACCTGTACCTGCTCAATCTCGGCGGCAATGCGAGCAAGGCGCTCACGCTCCAACTCGTCATCGGATACGGTGGCCCAAGCAGACGCTGTAGTGGCCAGGATGCTGATCACGAGGATGGCGAACAGCGGGCGGGGGGATTTCATCGATTTCTCCTTCTGAAAATAATCTGTATTTACTGGCATTGCTCACAGCCAGCAGGGCAGCAGCCCAGTTCAATGCCATGTTGGCAATACCCATGAGTAGAGTTCCATACGTCGTTGGCTTCCAACTCTTCAGCGTCCAAATAACCGACATCCCTGGCGATCATTAGTGCCTGTGCATGGTGCTTATCGGCAATATGGCTGAGCTCTTTTTTAATGAGTCCGAAGAGATTCCGAGCGAACATCGTTTCAGACAAACCACTTCCTTTAATGGCAATATCTGCGCACTGGTCGCAAACAGCACGCCATGCCATTTCGTCAAAATTATTTGTATCCATCATTGACTTATGCATATTTCTTGAAAGCGCCCACGGTGGTGGACAGCGATGCGGCCACCAGGACAGTGAAGATCAGCACCATGTAGGCGGGGTTGAAACCGGGGAAGGGCCATGCGAGGTACAGGCTGAACCCGCCCGTGAGAGCCCAATGCGTGTATCGCTTGGAGTGGTGGTAGACGAATGAGGATTCGCGCCCGCCGATCCAGCGGCGCCGGTCACGGCGCACCAGGCCGTCGATCACGCCCATCAGGCATGCCAGCACGAACGCCGGCATGGCATAGGCCGCGATGCTCAGGCGCAGCACCACGTCCTGGGCCACGAGCATGCTGATCACGGCCCATTCAGCAGCGATCTTGGAGACAACGCGCGTTGTTGCGCCCACGGCCTGCAGAGGGGCAGACAGCTTGGCCATGGCCTGCATGGGCTCGTCGGTGAGCGATCGCTGATACCAGCGCAGAATGCCGAGCCTCTCGTAGGGCCAGCGCACATATCCGAGCAGCTGCAGAGAAAAGCCCACGGTGTCTGGCACCAGCACGCTGCGCGGCGCCGCCGCAATGTATTGCAGGTCTTGCTGGAGGACCGACTGGGCGTGCGGGATGCCCTGGCCCTTCCAGAAGAACATGCTGCCGCCAATCTCGATGACCATGCCGACGAGCCAGCTGGTCAGTGTGATGCTGACCAGACCGAAGGCGATCTTGGCCACCAAGTCCACAGGGCCGACTGTGGGGGCCTTGGAGGGTGCGCGCTGTGCTGTAGCCATCAGTGGTGCCCTCCCACAATGGAGTCAATCACACCGGTACTGCGCAGGGCACTGCCATGGGCGCCAGACACGGCCGTGTACTCGGAGTCGCTCTTGGCTGCGCTGTGCGCCAAGTCGATTCCGATGAGCTCGTGGCCACCGGAGCCCAGATGGTTGTGGCCCATCCAGTCGGTGTCGGCTGCCCAGGTCTCGCTGGTGCGGTAGCGCCGCTTCATGTCCTCGGCAACGGCCCTGAGGGACTTGGGCACAAATGGATCGTTCGTTGTGTCGGCCAGCGGGATGCGGATCTTGAAAGGACGGTTGCCTTCCAGCAGCGCAAAGGCCTGGCCCTGGGGCAGTTCAAGGATGTCCGAGGGCTCGATCAGCGGCGCCTTCGTTGTGGTGGCAATGTCATCGTTGCGGCTGGTGAAGTCCACGCCGTTGCCAGTGGCAGCGGTGTCCGAGACACCGGACACCGGCGTCAGGTGCGTCACGTTGACCTGCGGCACCTGGTCGGTCAGCAGACTGGCCGTCGCGGCCGAGCGCACGCGCAGCATGCACAGGTGGTTGAAGTTGTCCAGGATCTGGCCGGCCTTGGCTTTGTCGCCCACGCGGGCCTCGATGTCGAACACGGACTGCGTGTATGCCGTGATCTGGAAACCTGAGCCACCGAGCTTGTTGACCATGGGCACGAACTCGGGACCGGCGATCTCATTGACCTCATCGAAGTGGCAGCAGACTTTGGGCAGCTTGAGTTTTCCGTCGGTGGCATGCGGATCGAGGCCGGTCTTGTACAGGCGCCCGCCCACGCTCACCAGGTCGGACAGCATGGAGTTGCCCACGGCAGAGGAGACCACCGAGTCGGACAATGCGTCCAGGCCGGCGTAGACGATGCCGCCCTGGCGGAAGACCGTCATCCAGTCGAAGATGGGCCGCTGGTCGTTCGGGTCGAAGTAGTCTGGGGAGATGAGCTTGCCCACGGCACCCGAGGTCAGCTTCTCTAGGAACGGGCCGAGCGAAGCGATGATCTTTTCGTAGAAAGAGCGCTCGTAGCTGACGGCAGCGGCCAGGCCCAGCAGCACCTTGTCATTGGGCTGGGACTCCTTGATCCACACGTACATGGCCTGGATCTCAGGGGGGCGGTCTTGCATGCTGCGAGAGACCGCGATCTCACCTCTGATCTTGAGTAGCTTTTGGATCTCTGCGAGTCGTTCCTGGTAGTTCTTGTACCGGCCCTGAGCGGCCTGGGCGCGGTAGAACATTGCGGCGTAGTCCATGAACAGCGGATCGATGCCGGTCACGTCCTTCAGGAGGGATTCATAGGTCGGAATCCGGCCCAACGCGACTTGGGCCTGGGCCACGATGTTCGTGAAGCGCCAGGAGAACTCCTTGAACGCTGCGCTGTTGCCAGAAGAGGGCAGGGCGTTGGTGGCGCGGCCGGCGACTTCGGTGATGCGCGCGAAATTGCCGATGCCGTTGTAGCGGGCGCTGATGTCGGGATAGCCCAGGTGGAACAGGTAGAAGCTTTTCTCGCGGCCGGCGCGGCGCGCTTCGGCATGCATGCGAAGCATCAGTTCTGCGTCGCCCTTGGGATCAATCACGATCGTGACGTGGCCGGCGTGGATGTCCTGTGTGCACAGCAATTCCAGCAGGCGCGTCTTGCCCACACGCGTCGTGCCCAAGACCAGCATGTGTCCGTTTCGGGAGCCCTGGCGCAGCAGCACAGGCTTTTCGTCCTGAACGCCAACGCCGTGCAATATGGGAGAGCCGCCCAAATCCACACCCGAAGCAAATGGATTCGCTGGTCCACCGATATCCACTGCACGCCGAACGAGCTGGCGAAGCAGGCTATCCGTCTTGGTCTCGGCCCATTTGCGAACCTGCTCGCCGGCATTGGCCAGGCGCATCTCTGCAGGAGAGGGCTTGACATACTCACGGACCTTGACAGCCTGGGTGTCCAGCTTGCGCTGTGTATGCAGCTGGGTCCAGGCGAAGCCTTCGCCGAGATACAGGTGGTCCTTGGTTCCAGGCAACTGGTGGGGCGCCACGCGGGTCATCTTCGTGAACTTCAGCCCACGCTGGTAGGCATACACGGAATAGGCCTCGCGGGCGCGCTTGCAGCCAAAGCCTGCAGCAATGGCTGCGGACACGGCACCCAGAGAGTGCGGCATCATCAGCGCCCACGGCGCAGCTGCAGCCACGCCAGCAATACCGAAAGCTGTGGCAGCGCTCCATGCTTCAACGGGCGGCCGCAGCAGGCCTTCCATCACGCCCTCGCTCATGCAAAGCCTCCCGTGGCCAAGCTGGAACAGGCTGCGGCCCAACGCGCACCAGAAATGTTCCAAGCGCGTGTCGTCATTGCGGAGACTCCGCGGTTTGCTGGAACATTTCCTGGCCCAGGATCTGGTACGCACGTCCGTTGGAATGCACCAGCACCGGGTAGGCATTGGCGCCTGTGGCAACCAGCTGCTCGGAGAGCCAGCTACCCGTTTCCGGTGCCAAGCGAAGCGGCATGGCCAGGCGCTGCAGAGACTTGAAGGCCAGAGGACTGCCGGCCTGCACCACGATGCCAACAGCCTGCAGCTGCACCAGCTTGTCCTTGTTGAACGAGAGCCAGCGCATGGAAAGCTCATCGGCTGCCAGGACAAACATCGGCTGTGTCATCCAGGCACCGTCAAAGACCTTGAGCCCCTCCTGTGCCAACACGCCGGTGCGCAAGAGGCGCGCGCCAAAGGGGAAGCGCAGCCCGTCGAGCACTCCAGGATCGTCCGCATCGCCCACCAGCTGGGCGACATAGGGAGCGAACGGCACACTACGGCCGCTGTCGTGCAGCACCTGCAGCTTCTGGGTCTCGGGCAGTGGCTGCCCGGCGACTGCAGGAGCGGCTGCAACTGAGCACAGGGCCAGGGCACAGAGGAGGCGGAGATTCATCGGCGAAGCGCTCCTCGCGCGGGGGCCGGCGTGCTGGCAGCAGGTTGCGGCTCGATGATCTGCGTGCGTGGCACGCCCAGCATGTCGGCGGCGCCGACCGAGCTATGCACCTTGGGCATGCCGTCGAAGCTGATCATGGGATCGTTCGGGAACAGCCGCGCCATCGCCGCCTGCATCTCGCGCTCCCATGCAATTGAGCGCTCCACGTCCGCGCGGAAGATCCGCGCCATGCGCTCGGCATACTGCCGGCGCTCTGCTTCTGAGCGCGCGTGGATGCCCAGGATCTCCAGCGGTGAGAGCTTCTCGACCGAGAAGTTCGCACGCGGCCCCAGGGCCAGCACTTTGGCCCGGCGCATTTCTTCGGCGTTGAGCCCCCACATCTGCTGGACCTGGCGGTCGGTTTCGTCAGCTTGGCTGCGCGCATGGGCCGTGTTGGCGGCTGTGGAGCTTCCTTCGGTGGTCTGAGTGGTGCGGACCTGGGCGACAGCCAAATCAGGCATGCACGCCACCGGGGCCAGCAGAAAGCCTGCACTGAGACAAATAGCGGCTCGCATGTTCAGCCTCCCTGGCTCACGGAGAGCGTCAGGCCGGGGCTGCCCGGGGCCACAAAGGTCGCTGTGCGGGACACAGGATCGGCGGACTTGAGCGCCATGCCATTGACCACGTCACCCGGGCGCAGCACGCGCATGCGGCGGTCACCAGGGATGCCCGAGGCCACCACGACCGAGGGCTCGCCGTTCCACATATCGACGGCGATCAGCTGGCCGGAGAGCGCAGGCGCCGCTGGTTTTTCGGCGGGCGCTGCCTTGGAGGTGGTGGACTTTTGCTGAACTGCAGGCCGCGAAGTCGCGGCCCTGACTGGCTGGGCCTTGACCAGCACGCGCGGGGCTGATGTAGCGGGCCGGGCGGTGTGGGGTTCAGTGGCAGTCGGCGCGGGCGCAGGCGCTGAGGATTGGGCCGGAGCGACTGCAGCTGCAGTCGCGGGCGCGGGCACAGCCTCGACAGCGGCGGGCGTGCCGGCTCGCGCTTTGGCGTCCTGCTCTCGCATGTGCGCCAGTTGCTGGCTGAGCTCAATCATCATCGCTTCCATGCGCTGCATGCGCTGCATGCGAGCTGCCAGTTCCGGATCAGCGGCAGTGGCAGTGGCGGAAGCGGCTGGAGATTGCGCAGGGGCGGCCACGAGAGCACTGGCTTCGGGCTCAGCCTGCAGCCCTTGTGGCTGCGCCAAAGAAGGCTGTGCGGGGTTGACGGACGTGTCCAACTCCGATATGCCCAACTGATCCAAGCCACCGAGCCGTGGATCAATTGGTGCCCGGAGCTCGTCCGGGCCGCTGGGCTCGATCGTGCCCACGCTCGGCAGATTGGTGCCAAGAAGGTCGGGAACCTGGCGGATGGATGGCCCGTACTGGAGATAGCCCAGCAGCGCGATCCCTGCCAGGGACACAGCCATCAAACTGCGCCTACCCGTGGAAGAATTGAGAAGGGCTGTTTTGCCCGTCTTGGCTGGAGCCTGTGTGGTCGCCTCGTGCGCTGAAGATTCACCGAACGCAGGCGACGCCGCATGGTTGAAGGTGGCAGCAGCCGAAAGATCGGGGCCTTGGGCAATGCCGGATTGATCATGCACTGCGGGGACTGGGCCCTGCCGCTGTTCCACGTCTTGCATCCAGTCCAGCCCGCCGAGGTGGGGGGTGAAGTCCATACCAGGCACAACGGGATGGCCGGGCGTATGAAATGACGGCCCGCTCATTGGTCTTTGCCCGATTTGGAAGGAGACACGATGGGCTGGAGCCGGCGCGGCGGCTGTGCGCTGCCGGCATTGCCCAGGACGAACCACACGCGGCGCGTCACATGGTCTGTTTGCCACGTCCAGGCCTTGCCCACCAGCACAGCCAGCATGTCCTGGACGGAGTAGGGACCGAGGGTGCGATGTGCTTCAGGCAATGGAAGCCCGAGAAAGCGCCGGGCTTCGGGAGACAGCGCCGTCAGGTCGGCCAAGGCGTAGCCGGTGCGCAGCAGGGTGTAATCGATGGCCTCGCCAATGGTCGTGACTTGTTCGCGGGGAAAGGTGATTTGTGCAACGAGCGCCAAAGGTTCGCTCAGACCCAGTTGAGGCTGCGCTTCGGCGGTCGTGTAGCGACCGAGTTGCAGGCGCTTATTGCCATCCACCAGGGGCGTGTTGGCGTGGCAAACGCCGGCCGCCAGCCATGCCATGCCAGCGATGAGATATCGGTGCGAGTGCCGGGACATGCGGGAGAAACTCCAGAAGAAAAATCCCGGGCCGCATGACGAAGAGGAAGAGAAGACATGCAGCCCGGGGAAAGAACGCATTCGCGTCCGCCGGTCGGCATATTCGGATTTGGAGCATTTGCTCTCAAGCGTAAAACGTGCGGTGCATACCGAACGTTTTACGCTTGACATACAAGTAAAAAAAAGGCAGGTGTGGAAATGGCTTAGCAGCCAGCAAGCAGAGGGCTGCTTGCTACGGAAAAAACGGCTCTTACCGGCTTACAGGCCCTACTCAAAGGGCGCGGCTGCTCCTCAAAATTGAGGAGCAGCCGCAAAGGATTTACTGGTACTGGTAAAGGGCTTTGACGGGCTATGGGCCGGATTGCTGCGCCGAGGCGGCGCCGCAATCCAAAAAGGGCCCAATGCATGGGCGCCAGGACATAGATGAGCCTTGTCGCAACTGAGTGGGGGTTGCATGCCCTAACATAAACGCACTGGGATTTCAAGCGTAAAACGTGCGGTGCGAAGTGCTCGTTTTACGGCTGACTGCATCGACGCATCCCTGTACCGTGCGCGGCCATGGATACACCGTCGTTTCGCAGCCAGCACATGCCAGTTCGCCCTTCACAGGAGCACCCGTTTCTAGGGCGTGATCCGCTGGACCATGGCTGTGCGATCTTCACCGTCATCGAGTCCCTGCAGCAGCTTGGTCTGGAAAGCTGGACGGCACGGCTGCTGAGCTGGCTGGGCAGGTTTGAAGGGCTGGAGCGCCATTTGGAAGAGGACTGCGATCCGGTGCTGTGTGTGCGCCAGATTCTCCTGCGGCATGTAGCTGATCAGCCGAGAGGCGCCGGGGAACGGAAAGGCCTGGCAGATGTGACCTGGCACAGCATCGTCCACACCATCGTGGCCCAGCCCTTCGTGCATGTGTGCTGCGATTGGAGCATTGACGGATTGCGACCTCGGATTCGCTGGGACCCCATTGAGCACACATTCCTGCAGTTCTTGGCTCTAGGCCGTGCCGAAGAAGAGCTCTCGGTCTGGACCCCTGCAGCAGGCATGCCCTGCAGGGCGAGGAACTGCAAGAAAGCTCTTCAGCGAAAAACCTGATGGCGCTCCACCATATTGCGCATGGGCTGAGGCGGCGCTCAAGCCCCCCACCATGTCGATCAAGAGGACGTCAACACGATGCATGCGCTGGTTTTGGGTCTGATGGTGCGGAACTGGAAACGGCTAGGAGCGGTCGGTCGCCGCGCCCGCCAGGCCGACAGCTTCAGGCTGTGAGCGGTCTGTCGCCGGACGGCAGACTTGATGGGGCAGCGCGACAAACATGAGGTACCTATCAGCGGTCGTTCGCGTTAGCTACGCCTGTCGCTCCACGGACGCTCCAGTTGGAAGCGTCCCAGCCTGTTTCGGTAAGGTGTGGCGTTTCCCGAAGTGTAGCCTTCGGGACGGATTACTAGAGATTTTTACTGATGCACCGGCACAGTGCACAGTTCAAAGTGGTTTCATGCTTTTGTGTATTTGGTCGCGGTGCCCGCTCTGTCAAGGGCGTTCCAGAGCCTATCTGCTGGACGGCGGCTCTCGGCGTCACTATTTCTGCCCCTCTTGTGGCGAGTTTGAGATGACGAGGGCTGCGCTGTCGGCCATCTGTCGTGCGGCCGCGCCCGTACGTGAGCAACTTTTGATCAAAATGAGAGCAGTTCATTGCAATCGCCTGGCCGGTATCAGGCTGGCGGACGAGAGCGATTTTTTGGAGCGCTTGGAGGTGGCTGTCAAAAAGCGCCGCGCCTGAGGACGTGCTAGATCAGTGCCGAGAACCCACTACTGGACGCACGCGCGTGGTGAAGGCGTAGAGTGTTCTGGTCAGCACTGCTCCCATGTGTCGGGTGCACGGTCTGAGTGAGGTGCCAAATGCCAAAAAAGTACAAAGCTCTTCTCGAACGGAAGGCGGCCTTGGATGCTGAGACCAACGTGCTTGATGCCGGAAAGCCGAAGGCCATCCAAGCGGCTCGTCAGCTTGTACGTGATCACCACTTGGAGAACAGCGACTTGTTTGCCGCCGGCCAGCTGAGGCAAAACACCGCACGCTACCGCAACCCCAAGACTGGCGAGACATGGTCAGGCCGAGGGCGTCCGCCTCGCTGGATCGAGGGACGTGACCGCAAGCCGTTTGAGGCTTGAGCGGGAGGTGGCTACCTCAAATGCGCTCGCCAGCACTCCAGCTTTCTCTGGTGCATTGGGGAGCGTCGGGCGTGATCGGCAGAGATGCTTCTGCGGTGGACGATGCCATTCCAATAGTTCGGTGAGCCCGAAATGAGGCTTGCGGACGCTTGGAAATAAGCCATATAGCGGCAATGATGATCAGCGTTCCCAATAGCAAAAAACCCAACGTGGCATACGGACTCCAGGAAGATCCGACGTTTGGGCCGTAAGGGGCGTCTTCCAAATGGTCATCCTGCATTGGGAGGTGCCGCCCTAGCTATCGATGACCAAGGCTTCTGCCGCCCTGCCTGCTGACTGTAGGGTTGCGTCATAGTTGCCGCCGCTCATATCGTGGAAGTTGGCGGATGCTACGCTTGGTTGCCGCCTCCACCAATATGTAGCTTCTCCCAGGCTGTGAGGCCGTACAGGTGGCAAGCGACGTGCCCGCCATGACTAGGCCAACCCCCTATCTCGTCATTTCGTTTTGGACTGCATAGGTCGGGTACAACAGGTTCAGCGTTTCCCTCGCTCGGTCCTTCGTCAGGGTGCTGCCATGCCAGATTCATTCCAAGCCCCATGCCCCTTGTGCAACCTCCCCTGCACTGCGTTTCTTGAAGATTACGGGAAGTGGATGCACTTTTCCTGCCGATGTTGTCGCGAACTAAAGGTGAGCAAGATGGTGATCGGCAGGCTCCGCGCTGAATCTAATGACGTGCGCGAGCAGCTATCGCAGCAGGCTCGAGCGCTGGTTGAGGGGGAGTATTTGCACATTGCTGCTGCCGATCAGGGGTCCCTCCAACCAAGGGGGCTGTCAGCTTGGATTGAAGAGGTGCGGCGTTCCTTATGACTGAGAGCGTGCAACCCCACATTTTTGAATAAAATGAGATTCGGTAGCACACAACCAAACGAAACGCCATGACACTTGATTACAAGACGCTTCTGCAGCAAAAGGCAGAGATCGAAGCACGCATTGCGGAAGTCCTGAAAGCCGAAAAAGGCGGGGCCATCGCCAAGGTTCGCGAGCTCGTCCAGCAGTTCCAATTGACCGAAGAAGATTTGTTCAGAACGGGCAAGCGCAAGTCGCCCGTCGGTGCAGGCGTGGCCAAGTACCGCGATCCGTCCACCGGCGCAACGTGGACCGGCCGGGGCAAGCCGCCTGCGTGGATCAAAAGCGCAGTGGACCGAACGGCCTTCGAGATCTGACCAACAGCCCGCAATCGCGGGCTTTGTCTTTTCTGCCCCATCCTTTCACCAGTAGCTTCAGCACCCCCAGCAGAATCGAGAAAGCGGACGAGCTCACGGTAACGGTTGGGCTGGTGTCGTCATCAGGGAGTCATCCTGATCATGCTGACTCGCTTGCGTGAACATGACCAAATCGATTGGAGCCGGGCCAGCATTGATGGCTCCTCGGTACCAAGCCCCCGGGGGGCCAGGAAACGGGCCCCAGCCCCACGGACAGAGGCAAGCTCGGCTCCAAGCGGCACATCGTCGTAGATGCCAGAGGCATCCCACTGGTGATCTTGGTCAGCGGCGCGAACCGGCACGACTCCAAGATGTTCGAGAGGTGCGTGGACGCGATTCCTGCGATTGCTGGCCTGCCAGGACGTCCCCGTAGAAGACCGGCAAAGCTGCACGCCGACAAAGGCTACGAC